>Ga0268299_1001983_pt1 | contig 28348 bp, 47 predicted proteins | sample NOBtaG_FD_193484 | JGI IMG/M metagenome (GOLD analysis project Ga0268299, IMG submission 193484) | Activated sludge microbial communities from bioreactor in Nijmegen, Gelderland, Netherland - NOB reactor | ecosystem: Engineered > Bioreactor > Aerobic > Activated sludge | place: Netherlands...
GCATTGACTGTAGCACCGGTGATCGAGACGACGCTCATTTGGGCACCTCGCCCACGATGCCTACAAGCTCGAGGATGATCGCGCGATTGAGGTGGCGGATGGTCTCGCCCTCGTCGCGCTGCGAGCTGGGCTCGATGCGGATTGTGTAGTCGTCCACCCCCTCGCGCGTCAGCGTCACCGAGCGCCCGAATCTATCGAGCCTATCGAGCCGCCATAGCTCCATGTCCGATCTCCGCGTCATGCCATCACCATCTTGCCACCACCCGCCAGGCTCTCCAGCAGCTTCTCGCGCTCGGCTGCATAGCTGTCGCTCGCAACCGAGCCGGCCCACTGATAGTCGCCGGCGCGCTCGGACTTGATGAGGCCGCGATAGCTGAGGTCGAGCTGGATCAGCTTGATGGTCACCTCCTCGATCGCTGCGACGGCCTGGCCGATCGGCGTATAGGTCAGCCGCACCATCGGCGCCCACCAGGTGTGGCCGTGCGGTCCATCTGAGAGCCGCTGCAGCGTGCGGCCGCCATGCAGCACGCGATAGTCTGCGGGCGCGAGCGTCACCTCGGCGGCCGCTGCGGCGACATTGGCCGGCTCGAGCTCGACGATCGTCACGTCTTGAGCTGCGTCCAGCGGCCGCGCCAGTGTCAGGGTCTGCTTCCAGCGCTGCCGATCGACAGGATCGCCGATGATGATGGTGATCTCGCCGCTGGGGCCGAAGCGCTCGGCGATCTCGGTCGCGATGCCATTGATCATCGCGGTGAGCTCGGTGTCGCTGAGGTCGGTTCCGGTCCGCTCCTTGACCCGGTCGATGAGAGCCATGCTTGTTCCCTGGAAGTGATCGGTGAGCCGCCCCGCCGCTGCAGCTCACCCCAGATGTCGCGCCTGTCGGCGGGCGCTCTCTCCCCGCTGGGTGTCTCGGCTATTCGGGCGGCGCCGGCGGGCCGGCGCAGGCAGTGGCAAAGTTCGGCGAGGCGATCGCGGCGGCGCCCAGTGCGCCGATTACGCGCCCGACAATGACGGGACATTCGCCGCTGACCACCGCCAGGGTGATCGTGCACGACGTGGTGTCTTCGACCAGGGCGAAGGCGCACACGTCATGCGAGGGCGCGACGACGACAGCATCGGCCATCGGATCGAGCATCATCGTCGTCGTGGGCGTCGGCAGATCGGGCGGGCCCGAGGCGCCCATCACCGGCATGGCCACGAGGGCGCACGCGACGGCGACGGACAAGACAAGACTACGGAGAAACATACCATCATCCTTTCGCTGGAGGTCTCCGTGGAGGGCCGGCGCACCGGCCCTCGGCGCAGCCCTCTTAGCGCTTGCGCGGAGCCGCCTTCTTCGCCGCCGCCTTTTTGGCTTCTGGCTTCTTGGCCGGTGGTTCCTCGGGCTTCGGCGTCGGCGGCTCCTCAGGCTTCGGTGCCAGCGGCGTCTCGGGCTTCGGCGTCGGCAGCGTCTCGGTCCCCTTGCCCTTGGCCTTCAGCCTCCCTTCGACCAGGCCGAACTTCTCAGCAGCGTTGTCGGGGATTTCGTCGCCCAGGGCGGCATAGAGGAAGGCGGCCTTGGGATCGCCTTCGCGGACGACGCGGCCCTTGTCGGCGGTGAGGTAGAGGCGTTCCTGCGCGCGCATCATGGCGGCGGTCCTTTCGGTCAGAGGGTTTCGTAGAAGTCGATGGCGACCGCCGACCCGTTGAGGGCGCTGTTGAGCGTCACCGTGTTGCTCTCGATCGCCGCGGCCGACACGACGACGGTGGGCGCCACGGCCTCGCGGACGCCCGCGAGAAACCCTGCGAGCACAGTGTTGCGCGCAAGGGCGACCGGCAGGCCGAGCTTGGCGCCGACACCGACGCGGACGCGCTCGGTATTGGCGACAGCGTAGTCGGGCAGCGTGATCGAGGTGACGGTGGCGAAGGCCTTGTTGCCCACCACCACATTGGCGCCATTGAGCGCGATGGTCTCGGTGATGACGGCGCCGGCCGCATTCGTGCCGTCGATGACCACATCGCCGGTGACGTTGCCGTCATTGCCCTTGACCGTGAGGTTGCGCGGCACGTCGGGCTGCGCGGCGAACACGGTGACGACGGTGTCGTCGGTCACATGCAGCGCGGTGTCGGCGAGGATGGTGGCGTTGCCGCCGAGGACGACGGCGTCGTGCTCGAGCGAGCTGATGCGTGGCTGCGAACCGGCGATCTTGCCCATGTCGAAATCTCTCCTGTGGGTCCGTGGCGGAGGGCTCCGCTGATGAGCCCTCGGTGACGAACCCGCCGACCGGTGACGACACCGGCCGGCGAGCTGGGAGGGTTAGAGGCCCGTCACGTCGCAGAAGGCAGCCGGCCTGAAGATGACGATCGCGACACGGATGTCCGCCCGAACCGTCTTCTTGCCCTCGCCGAACTGCGCATTGACGTAGCCAACCTGGATGTCCACGCCGCGACGTTCGAAGGCGCTGATCCAGGCCGGCTGGAACGACCCGACAAGGCCGCTGCCGGCAGCGCGGGCATCGTCCTGCACAACAGGAAGACCCCACATGCGCTCGGGACCGGCTTCGCTGGGCGAGCCCCAGATGTAGACGCCGTCTGCCGTGCGCAGCAGCCGCACGCCCTCCCAGTTGGTCGGGTGGATCACGTGATGGGTGGGAATGGCCCGGCCGACGGTGCGGATCTTCGTCATCGCCTTGAAGTAGGCGTCGGGCACCGGGTCGGCGCCCTTCGCCTGCGTCTGGATGCCCGCGACGTTGACGATGCCACGCAGGTTCGGTGCGTTACCGTCGCCGACATACACCTGGCCGTCGAACCGCTGGCGAACGCCGAAGGTGAGACGGCCATTCACATAGCCCTCCATCATCGGCACGTCTTCGAACTGCTCGTCGGTCACCGGCAGGCTGTCGGTGATCTTGCGGACGTCGCTCGAGCGCTCGGTGGAAACGAACGTGCTCTCCGCGTAGCCCGCGCCCTCCGCCTTCTCGGCGGCCGCGTGGATGCGGGTCGTTTCCTCCATGTACTTGATCGAGGCCTGGCTCGTCTGGTTCATGGGGATGATGTCGAGCAGCTGGATCGGCCGCGTGGCCATTTCCACGAAGCCGGGCAGCCGTACGCTTTCGGGCGCGAAGCCGGCCGACGTCGACATCAGCGCCTTGGTACCGAGCGTGTCGAAGGCCATTCCCTTGGCGAGGATGTCGGAGGGATAGACGTCGGGAAACGACAGATCGAGCGGACCGACATGGCCCTTGCCGACCCAATCGATATAGGCCTTCTCCTCGGCAAGCAGTTCGCCCAGCGACTTCACCGCGGGGCGCTCGCGCGTGCCCTTGCCCTCGGGCATCGGCACATGACCACGCACCTTGCCGCGGGCGGCGTGACTGCTCGCGGCCTTCTCGGCCGCCTCCAGCGTTTCGATGTACACGCCCAGCTCGTTGAGCTCGTCGTCGCGCTCCTTGATGCGCGTCGCGATGTCGATGGTCTTGCCCGCAAGGTTCTCGTCGCCGAGCACCGACTTGAGGGTGTCCTTGGAGATCAGCTTGTAGTCGTACTTGCCATCGGCGTTCTTGGCCTCGGTGAAGACCTTGCCAAGTTCGTCCTGCCGGGTCGCCATCTTCTCGCGCGCCTCGGTCAGGGTAAGGGTCAGGTTGGACATGTCGTCCCCTCCGCTTTCGATTGATCCTGGCCGAGGGCGTCCGCGCCGGTGGCCGATAAGGGTGATGACCGCCAGGCGTCGGCGCCTGCATCGGGATCGAAAGCTAGGGGTGCGATGGGCGGGGAAACATCGACGCAGGTGCGCGGGTGAGCGCGGGGCACCAGGTGCCGGCCGATGCGCTCATTGGTGCCTCAAGCGCCAGGCGATGGCAAGCGAGGGGGCGATCCTTGTCTCGCTGGGGTTTTGACAGGCGTTTTGACAGCCGAGCAACTGGGTCGGGCCGATACAGCGGCCAATGGCGCAGGCGTCGGTCTGAGGCGGCGCGCTTGAGCGGCTACGGCGATCCGGTCGGACTAGCGCAGGAAACCCTTCTCGCGCAGCGCCTCTGTCGCCAGGACGCGGATAGCCGAGCCGGCGTCCTGATGGCCATGATGCTTCTGGTAGAGCAGAACCGCGCCGTTGAAGTCATCGGCTGCGTCGGCGCGCGGTCCCTTCTGCTGTTCGAGGCGCTGCTTCTTGTCATCGCGGCGACGCGCGAAGAAGTCCGCGGCTGGCGACCTTGAGCGTTCGCGGTCATAGCGGACCACGACGCGCCGCGATCCCCCGAGCAGCGCCAGGAGCACTCCAAAGAGCATGAACCAGAAGCCGATCGGCGCCAGGACGATGGTGATCATCAGGACGAAGCCGATGAGGAGGAGGATCACACCGAGCAGTCGCATCGTCGCTACGCGCCCCTCTCCTTGGTCACCGCAGGAAGCCCTTTTGCCGAAGTGCCTCGGCGGCGAGCTCGCGCAGGGCGCTGCCTGCCTCCTGGTGACCACCGTGCTTCTGGTAGAGCAGCACCGCCGCGTTGAAGTCGCGCGCGGCGTCCTTTCGCACCTCGGGCTCGATGTCCTCGACGGCGCGCTGCACCGCGTCGATCTTGGCTGCGAGGAAAACCACTGCGAGAAACACACCGGCGAACAGGGCGCCGAGCAATCCGATGATGATCTGGATGTCGGAGCGCACCGATGCGAACCCCAGGACGGCCACGGCGACCGACGCGAGGAAGAACAGGGCCGCGATGACGGTCGTCATGCCCGTGCTCCTGCTGCCGCCTTGCGCGGAGACTTCGCCGCTGCCTGCTTTGCATTTCGATGCCGGCGCTCGACGCGCCGGATCATGCCGGGGTTCACGACGGCGACGATCTCGCCGACCCACTCGATGCGCACGTCCTCGATCGTCCGCGCGTTCCAGCTTTCGAGATTGTAGGTCCCCTTCTTGGACCCACGGGCCAGCCGCTTTAGAAAGCGCTGCCCGGTCGAGAGGCGGACAACGACACGCTCGCCAAGATAGTGGTCGATGGAGCGCACCTGGTCCCGCAGGCAGACGATCACCTGGCCAGGCTCATAGGCCGGCAACTGCGAATCGCCTTCGACCTCGAACGCGATGACGGGGTCGGGGAACGAGAACGGCAGCTCGATCGTGTAGTAGCCATCGGGCGGAGGTTGTTCGAACTCGACGTCGATCAGCGCGCCGGCTCCGACCCTGCCCATCAGCGGTGCTTGGTTCGACGTCACCGGCTCGCGCGCGATGACACCCGATTCGATGGCGAGCTGTCGTATGCGCTCCATGTTGCCACCCTTGGGCTCCGCGCCGCCCAGCCAGCGCGAGACCGTGGCCTGGGTAGTCTCCAGGTGATCGGCTAGCTCATCCTGGTTCCAGCCTCGCGCCTGCATGATGCCGCTGAGGATCGCGTTCAAATCCATGCCGCGATTCATACGCCACGGTATATCCACAGCCCAACTCGCCACCGCAAGCCGCAGTTGATTGTTAATACGTCGGCGTATATACGTTGACGTATGAACAACCTGCGCCACATTCGGACAAACGTATTTCGGATCACGCAGGTCGCCATGGCCGAGATTGCCGGCACCACTCAGGCGACCATTTCGAGATGGGAAAGCGACGGGCTGCGGCCCTCGCTTCGGCAGCTCAAGCGTATCCGCACCGAGGCCCGCCGCCGTCACCTCAAGTGGGATGACTCCTGGTTCTTCGAGGAGGTCGCGGCGTGATGGGTGCATGTGTCCTTCACCTTAGTCGTCTGCCGCGCCGGCACCCTAACCACGCCATGCGTCGGGGGGCTTGCAGGAAATGACGGCGCGTTCTCACAAGGATCAGATGCCGGAGCGCCCGCCCCAGGTGGCGGTGGGCTATGCCGACGATGTCGCCGGCCAGGGCTCATTGCAGAACCGCATCGCACGGATCGTATCGCGCGCCCTGCGTGACGCGCGCCGGGACCGCGAGCTGAGCCGCGTCGAAGTCGCCCAGCTCATGACCGCCACCCTCGGCCGCAAGGTCTCCGAGGGCTCGCTCGAGGCTTGGGCCTCCGAAGCCGACGTCACCCATCGCATCCCGCTCGATGCCTTCATCGCACTCATCGCCGCGACCGGCGCCGATGAGCTGCTGGGCTTCATTCCCGGTCTCAGGGGGTTCGCCGTGGTGCCGCGCAGATACATGGCCGTCATCGAGCTGCAGCAGCTCGAGGAGTTCGAGCGCGAGCTCGCCGAGCACAAGGCCCGCCTCCTCGCCGACGTGAAGGGGCTGCGCTGATGGAGGCTGCAATCTACCTCTCCGCCGAGACCACGGACCTCATCGCTCGCATGACGATCGAGGGCGCCATCGAGCCCGATCCCTGGCTCGCCCTCGGATGGCTCGGCCCGCGCTCCCGCACGATGGACGAATGGATGGGCTCGCCGGCCCACGAGATCGAGCACGGACCGCTGGTCCTCGGCGACTTCGAAGACGACGACAACTGGGATGAGCTCTGATGGCCACCACGAAAAAACCACTCACGATCAAGCTCGCCGACATTGATGTAAGCGACCGCGTCCAGCCTCTCGACGAGGCCAAGGCGCAGGAGATCGCCACCTCCTTCGGCGCACACGGCCAGCTCTTCAACCGCGTCGGCGTGCGCCAGACGCCGAACGGCAAGAAGGGCTGGGCCCTGGTCCACGGCAGGCACCGCCTCCGCGCGCTCGAAATCGCCGGCATTGGCGAGCTGATCGAGCGCGTCCATTTCGACCGTCTCACCATCGAGCCCGCCCAGGCGCGGCTGATGGAGATCGAGGAGAACATGGCGCGCACCGACGTGTCGCCCTTCGGGCGCGCGGTGATGCTGGTGGCGTATCGCGATGCCCTCGGCCTCGACGGCCGCGGCGGCGACCGGCGCAGCGACGAATTCAAAGCCCGCAACTTTGCGGGGTTTGAAAACCTCTCGACCGGCTTTACTGCACACGCGGCTCAGGTCTTCGATCTATCCGACGACAAGATCGAGCGCCTCCTGCAGATCGGCTGGAAGCTCACCGCGCCCAAGGGGCTGACGGATCGGCTCCACTTCTCGAAGATCGCACGCAACCAGTCGCAGCTCCTCAAGCTCGCCGCGCTGCCGCCCGAGCAGTTGGAGCGCGCCGCTGAAGCGTTCGATGCCACCAAGGGCGACTTCTACAATTTGATGGCGGTCCTCGCCGAGGCACCCGCCCGTCAGACCGCCATGCTGCGCAAGCTCAAGGCGGGCGCCGCCATCGACGACCTCGTTGCCGAAACCAAGCCCGTGCAGACGCCAGCGCACGACTACTGGCAGCAGTCGATCAGCAGCTACAGCCGGCTCTCCCACAAGCATCGCGTCTCGGCCACCGTCGAGTTCTTCAAGCAGGACCAGAAGGCGATCCGCGAAGCCCTCAAGTTCCTCGGTTACGACATCGTCAAGGTGACCGAATGATCGACCGGCTCCTGATCCTCGGCCTGGTTGCCGTCCTCCTCACGCTCGCCGGCATCGTCGTCGCCGACGACGGCATGACGCGGTGCCAGCTCACCCACTCTTTCGACGTGTGCCATGCCAGCCTCCACTAGGGACCCAAAGCAGTTGGCCGCGGGCCAGAGCGTGGGGCATCAAACCCGGCCCGAGGGTCACTACTGCGTTGCCGACGCCCTGCGTTGCGCCGACCCCTCGCAGCCGGCCACCGAGCGCGGCTGGCAGAAGAAGGTTCGTGCCGAACGCTGGTTCGAGACAGGCCTCGCGGTGCGGGTGGAAAGAACGTGGTTCTTCCCCCTCGCGCTCTTCCCGGCCTCGACGCAGGTGCTGTTGCGGCTCGCCGAGCGCACCGCGGGGCAGGACAATGCCCCGGCCCGGAGCCCGCTGTGGCAGCGCTACGACGCACTGCCCGATGAGCACAAGGCGACATGCTCCGCGCGCCTCGCGGCCGTCGACGCGACCCATGCGCTGATGCGCACCGGCATGACGCTCGTTGCCGCCGTGGCGATCGCAGCAAGCGACGCCGGTGTATCGGCCTCGACGTTGCGCAATTGGCTTAAGGCGGTGCGCGGACACAATCGCGCCGACTGGCTCGCCGCGCTCGCGCCCGACTATCGTCCCACCGCCTCCTTTGCCGAATGCGATCCCGCTGCCTGGGCAGCGCTCAAGTCGGACTACCTGCGACCCGGCGAGCCGAAATTCTCGGCCTGCTATCGCCGTATGGTCGCCGCGGCCGAGCTGCAGGGCTGGGCACCGATCCCCAGCGAAATGGCCCTGCGCCGACGCCTCGCCGCAGAGGTGCCGGCCGGCGTGATCACGCTGGCGCGGAAGGGCGCCGACAAGGCCAAGGCGATCTATCCGGCACAGCGCCGCACCCGCATGCGCCTCAAGGCGATGACGCTGGTCAACATCGACGGCCACCGCTTCGACGTCTTCGTGCGTCGGCCAGATGGCGCGCCATGCCGGCCGGTCCTCGTCGGCATCCAGGACATCTACTCCGGCAAGTTCGTCGGCTGGCGCCTGGCGGAAACGGAAAGCCGCGTGTCGGCCCGCCTCGCCATCGGCGACATGGTCGAGAAGTACGGCATCCCCGAACACATGATCCTCGACAATGGGCGCGGCTTCGCGAGCAAGTGGATCACGGGCGGTGCGCCGAGCCGCTTCCGCTTCAAGGTGCGCGACGACGAGCCCGATGGCCTGCTCACCCAGCTCGGCGTGACCATCCACTGGGCGACCCCGTATCACGGCCAGGCCAAGCCCATCGAGCGTGCCTGGCAGGACTTCTGCGAGAACATCGCACGGCACCCGTTCTGCGCAGGCGCCTACACCGGGCCGAACCCGATGGCCAAGCCCGAAGACTATGGCACGCGCGCCATGGAGTGGGACGCCTTCAAGCAGTTCGTCGACGGCCAGATCGCCGAGCACAATGCTCGTGCCGGTCGGCGCACCGAGACGGCGAAAGGGCGGAGCTTCGACGAGACGTTCTCGGCCTCGCTCGCCGAGAACGACACCATCGTCCGCTGGCCCACCGTCGAGCAGCGCGACCTCTGGCTGTTGATGGCCGAGGAGATCACCGCCCAGCGTGGCAATGGCGAAATCCATCTGCTCGGCAATCGCTACTGGACGCCCGAGCTCGTCGAGCACGCCGGCCGCAAGGTCCATGTCCGCTTCGACCCCGACGATCTGACGCGTGACATCAAGGTCTACGACCGCAAGGGCCGGCTGCTCGCGACGGCGGCGGCGCTCGGCGATGTCGACTTCCTCGACGCCAATGCGGCGCAGCGGCACTCGCGCCTGCGCGGCGAGTTCCAGAAGACCCAGCGCAGGCTGCGCGACCTCCACGTCACCATGAAGCCCGAGGAACTAGGCGCCATCTACGCGCCCACGGCAAAGCCCGACACCACACCGCAGCGGCCGGCCGTCACCCGCCTCGCGACCCGCGGCAACACCGCGCTAAAGGCCCGGCCCGAGCACGAGGAGAACTGGACCCCCGAACACGAGGACGGCTTCGGCGCCGTCGTCGACATGCTTTCGAAACGGACCGCGCGGCGGACCTGACGAAAAGAACGGCCCCCCGGCTCGTGCAGGAGCTGGAGGGCCATAACCGACTAACGATCAACGGAAGGATACCTAGATGACCAATGAAATGGCGGCAAGCCAGAACGGGCGAAGCGCTGAGGATATGCGCCGCCGTGACGAGCTGCATGTCGACGTCAATCGCGTGATGGGCGAGCGCGGCTGGAGCAAGGCCGAGGCCGCCCGTCGCTCCGGTGTCGGCCATGGCACGTTCAGCCAGTGGCTCAGCGGCAAGTACGCGGGTCGATACGACACGGTGAATGCGACGATCGCGACCTGGCTGGGCAACCTCGACCAGCTCGATGAAGTCGCGGCCGGCGTCCCTGTCGGTCCCGGCTATTTGCAGCTCAAATTCTCGATCGAGGTCGAGCGCATGATCTCGGTGGCACAGATCATGGGCACCGTCGTGATGATCACCGCGACGGCGGGTATCGGCAAGTCCATCACCGGGCGCGAGTACGTTCGCACTCATGCCAATTCCTACATGGCGACGATCTCTCCGTTCACCAGCACCACGCACAACATGCTCACCGAGGTCGCCGCGGCGATCGGCGTGGACGAACGCAATGCGACCCGCCTTGTGCGCGCCATCGCCCGGCGCCTTACCCGCACCGGCGACGGCACCGTGCTCGTTGTCGACGAGGCGCAGAACCTCAGCGACGAAGCCATCAACCAGCTACGCCACTTCGCGGACGATCCGGCGTGCCGCTGCGGCATCGTGCTGCTCGGCAACGCGGCGACCTACCAGCGCTTCGCCAAATGGGGCAAGGACGACAAGTACGCCCAGCTCGCGCGCCGCATCTTCAAGCGCATTCGCGCCGAGCGCCCCAACGTCGACGACCTCGCCGCCTTCATTGAGGCGTGGGGCATTACCGCCGACGACCAGGTGGAATTCCTGATGGGCGTCGGCATGAAGCCCGGCGCGCTCGGCCAGGTCGATATGACCATCAAGCTGGCGCGCATGGCCGCGCAGGGCGCAGGCCGCGAGCTCACCCTCGCGGATCTGCGGGGCGCTTGGTCGAACCGCGACGTGGAGCTCGGCTGATGGCACAGATCGCCCAACTCCCCAAGCTCTCTGACGGCCTCGCCGCGATGATCCGGAGCATCGAGCCCACCCGCAAAACCGGGCTGGTGATGACGCGCCCCAACGTGGCCATCTTCCTCGAAGGTCTCCAGGCGCTCCTCGACGAAGCCCGCCACCTGGAGACGATCGCCGATCGCGCGCAGTGGAACGACCAGGCCCGCCGCGAGCGGCTGGCCAATGCCGTCGCTGATGGGTCGGTCACCGTGCTGCCGGTCGCCGCACGGCCCACCGCCATCCGCCAGGGTGGCGAAGGCGGTGCCGCATGACCCCCGTCACCGTCGCGATCGACGTGCTTGAGCTCAGCCGATCCATGCTCTCGGGCACCCGGAGCATCGCCACCGTGACGCGCGGCGAGCTGGTCGCGCTTCTCGGCTTCGTGCTGCGCCAGAACGATGACGAGCCCGACGGGCTCGCCATCGACTTCCCCGAGCTCGCGGCACTCCCCACAGCGCCGCCACTGCCGCCCGCGGTCGAGACCGCCATTGCCGAGGTGCTGGAGGCGCGGCGCCGCCTCAGCACCCTGCAGCCGCGCGGCACCACGCTCGAAGCCATCCGCCTGCGCGGCGACCTGTTCGCCGCGATCGATACCCTTGCTTCCCTTTTTGATGAGGACTCTCATGACTGACGCCGCCACCACCATCACCACACCGATCCAGATGATCGGCGACAAGCAGTTCATGGCCGATGCCGGTGGCCGGCTCGTGCCCGTCGACCTGGTCAAGCCCGAGCACCGGCTCGAGGACGACACCGTGCGCAAGATCGTCGGCCACGCTCTCGATCTCAGCGCGCAGATCTCGCGCTTCCGCGGCCACACCTTCGACGACATCGGCAGCTTCGTCGACCTGCTCGCCGAGAAGTACGGCGGCAAGCGTGGCGGCAAGAAGGGCAACGTCACCCTCAGCAGCTACGACGGCACGCAGAAGGTCGTCATCCAGGTGCAGGACCAGTTGAGCTTCGGCCCCGAGCTCCAGGTTGCCAAGGAGCTGGTCGACGCCTGCATCACCGCCTGGTCGGACGGAGCCAGCGACGAGCTGGTCGCGCTGGTCGCGCACGCCTTCCAGGTCGACAAGGAGGGCAGGATCAATCGCGCGGCGCTGTTCCAGCTCCGCCGCCTCGACATCAGGGATGAGCAGTGGCGCGCCGCCATGGACGCGCTGGGCGAGGCGATCCGCGTCATCGGCAGCCGCGAGTATGTGCGCATCTACCGCCGAGACGATGCGCGCTCGGACTGGAGCGCCGTCGCCATCAACCTGGCGCAGGCCTAGGGGGCGGCGATGGTGACGCGCAAGTTCGACGACCCGCTCTATCGCTCCATCGACCTGGCATTGATCTACGCGGATGACGGCGCACCTCGCACGGCGGCCAGGCTTCTACGTGAGGCGGCCGACGAATACGATCGGCGAGCCGATCGGGCCGACGCCTTCATCACTCAGCTAGTCGCGCGCGGCGAGGTGGAGCCGGAAAGCGAGGTCCCTCAATGACCGCGCATCCCATGGGCCTTCATCCTCGCGATGTGATCCGCGTGAAGGCGCGCGGGTCCCTCGCGGCTCAGCACGATGCCGAAGCGCGCCGCGCGGACCGTCTTGCCGGCATGTTCCCGATCGCCAGGCAGATCATCGAGGCGACGTCACACGGCATGCGCGCGGCGCGCGTGCTGCGCCTCTCCGACGACATCGTCCTGGGACACTTCGCATCGCTCACCTCGGCCTGCGAGGAGACTGGCTTCGACGACGGCAAGCACTACCTGCTCGAACGCTACGCCGCCCTCATGGCGGTGCGCGATCCTTTCGGACGGCTGCGCGATGTCGATCGTCTCGAGCTGTTCCGCCGCGGCCTCGCCGCGCTCGCGCATGGGGCACCACGATGAACACCATCCTGACCGCTCTGCTGGCCTCCGCGCTCGGTGGCTTTGCCATCGTCGCCCTCAGTGTCGGCCTGCTCATGGTGCTGCCATGTCCATGACGCGCACCGAGCCGATGAAGGTCACCGTCCAGGCCACGGTGCAGGTCGGTGCTTCCAAGCCGATCACGTTCGGCTGGGAGGCCAAGTTCGAGCCGAGCGACCGCCCCGAGAAGATCGTCGCAGACATCGACCTGATCTGCCGCCGCGTCCGCGACGAAGCGCAGGAGGCCGCGCGATGAGCAGATCGATCGCCGCCATGCACGTGGCCAAGAAGCAGCTCGGCCTGGACGATGAGACCTATCGCGCGACGCTGGCGCAAGTGACCGGCAAGTCGTCATCGGCCGCCATGAGCGAGGCAGAGCGCCAGAAGGTGCTCGAGCACTTCCGCCAGTCCGGCTTCAAGGGCGCCGCGACGGGCCGTCGAAAGGCGCTCGAGGGAAAGTTCGCACCCAAGCTGCAGGCGCTCTGGATCGCCGGCTGGAACCTCGGCCTGGTCCGCGATCGCGATGACCGCGCGCTGCTCAGTTTCGTCAGGCGTCAGACGGGCATCGACCATGTCCGCTTCCTCCGCCATGGCGCTGACGCCGCCAAGGCGATCGAGGGTCTTAAGGGCTGGCTCGAGCGCTCCGGCGGCGTGGACTGGAAGCAGTTCACCGATCCGTCCGACTGCGTGCTCGCTGCCCAGGTCCGCCGCCTGGCGAGCTCGACCAGGCCCGATACCACCATCGACGTCCGCGTCGACACCTCGCTGTCGTCGACGGCCAGGCAGTCCCTGATGAACACGCTGGGCGAGCGCATCCGTGCGCTGCCGGGAGGCATGCAGTGAAGATTTCTGACATCGTCGCCGTGCTGGAGGCCATCAAGGCCGATCATGGCGACCTGACCGTCGTCCACTACAGCAGCGAGCGCCACTGGCAGGCAGTGTCGGAGGTCAAGGTCCATCCCGCCGGCCGGCCGCACGGTCGCCGCAAGAACGTGCACGCCGCTCCCGTCGTCGAAATCGGAGACGAGTGGTGAGCACTATCGCACTCGTCGATCGGCACCTCGACCTCCTCGCACTCGCCGCGCTTGTCGACGTGAGGGTGGAGAAGCACGACTATACGCGTCGGCTCTATGTCGCGGCCGACGCCTGGAACGCCCTGCCGTCGTCTACAAAGCAGCGGGTGCACGCGAGCGTCACCGAGCTCGGCATAGAGGCATGGTGCGAGCATGGAGAGATCGTCTTCCACGTTGCGCACCTCGCGCTCCACGCGGAAGCACGACGAGCCCATGCCCGCCGCGTCGCCTTCCTCCTCGGGCGGGTCGCGCGATGAGCGACGCCGGCGCCCTCATGGCCGAGCTGCATGATCTGCGCCAGCAGCGCGAGACGCTGCGCGGCCGGCGCGGCCGACAGCAGGTCGATGAGCTGCGCCGCCTCACCCGCCGCGAGCTCACCATCGAAGCCGTCCTCCTTCCCAAGGCGTCCAGTTCGGCGATCGCTCCTGATCGCGACGAAGGCCGCGAGCTCACCTGGTGGCAGAAATGAAGCGTCGCGATGCCAAGCTCCATGTCTCCGATCACGCCGTGCTCCGTTATCTCGAGCGCGGCCACGGTGTGGACATCGAGGCAGTGCGACGCCACCTCGCCGGATACGCAGTCGGCGCGGCCGAGCTCGGCGCCGTGGCGATGCGGGTCGAGAACGTGCGCCTGTTCCTCCGCGAGAACGCGCTGGGCGACGGTCGCGTCCTGGTGACCGTGGCGACGGTTGGTACCCCGGCGATGCGCGTCATCGACCTCCGGCAGGACCGCGGTGATGATTGAATCCAAAGTCCCCGCCCATCTCGCACCCTATATCGACGTGCTCGGCACCGAGCGCGCCGTTGCCCTGTTCCTCGAGTTGGGTGGGTCGCAGGTCTACCTTGCCGGCCGCCGCTCCGGTGAGCGGGCTCTCGCAGCGAGGATCATCGGCAAGCAGCAAGTCACGCGCCTTGCCGCTGCACTCGGCGACAGCTACATCAAAGTGCCGCTAGCTCGTAGGTGGGTCGCCAGCGTGCTGCGCGACCAGGGTAAGAGCGACAATGAAATCGCGCGCCTGATCCGCGCCGACATCGCCACCGTGCGTCGCTGGCTGGGGCCGAAGCCCGACGCGGATCAACTCTCGCTGCTGCTCTAGCTCGCCGTCGCAGCTGCGACGATTAGCACAGTCAGGCTACGCCCCCAGATTGCCCTTCATACCGACGCACCCGCGGCGGTGTTTTGGCTGGGGTATCACCACTATGGCGATCAAGGGCAAGACTGTCGGTGGCATCACCGGCGCCGGCGCAGCCATCCTGCTCGCCATCACGCTCCTCATCCAGCCCTGGGAAGGGCGCTCGCTGCAGGCCTACCGCGATATCGTCGGCGTCTGGACCATCTGTTACGGCGAGACGAACGGCGTGCAGCCGGGCGATGTCGCGACGCCGGCCGAATGCGACACGATGCTGGCCAAGAGCGTGAAGGCCTACGCCGATGGGCTCGACGCGTGCGTCGAGCCCGATCTTCCGAGAAAGACCTGGGCGGCGTTCATCAGTCTGACCTACAACATTGGCGTCCGCGCCGCGTGCGGCTCGACGGCCGTCAAGCGGCTAAACGCCGGCGACCTGGTCGGGGCGTGCGACGCGATCCTGATGTGGAACAAGGCGGGCAGCCCGCTGCGCGTCGTCCAGGGTCTCGTGAACCGCCGCGCGGCCGAGCGCGCCCTGTGCCGCGAAGGCCTGGGGCTCGTCGCGTGATGTCGCTCTGGTCGCGCATCATCGCCTTCCTCTTCGGCCGTTGGCTGCGTGACGCGGCCGACGAGTATCCGAGCGAGCACGGCGACGGCGAGGAGCGCTGATCGTGCTGTTCGTCAGGTGGAGGATCGTTCTCGCGATCGCCGGTGTTCTCGTGTCGCTCGGCGGCATCGTCGGTGCCTACGCTTGGGCGGACGGCAACGGCTATCGCCGCGCCGACCAGGAGTGGCAGGTCAAGTGGCTGCACCGCGAGCTCGAGCTCGAACGCCAGCATGCGGCCGAGGATCGTCGCCAGGACTACTGGAACGACGTGGCCAAGGCCCGCGAGCTCGCCGAGATCGAGGTCTATAAGCGCCGACTGGCCGACCTGGCCAGGCTCGTCGAGGACCTGGAACGCGAAGCGGCCGAGGACCCCAATGCCGATCGCATCGCGCTCGATGCAGCCGCTGTCGATCGCTATGTGCGGAGGGTCACGCCGTGAAGCTGCTTCCCATCATTGGCGCGCTCCTGTGTGCGCTGGCCCTCGCGGGCGCGACCTGCACTCAGCGCGATGGTGTCACTGTCCTGCCGCCCGAGAAGCCGCGCCTCGACCGTCCCGACTCCTGGTCGATGGAAAAGTGCGCCTGGCCCGTCATCCCGAAGGTGCGGCCAATGTCCCAGGAGGATACCGAGGCGCTGCTCGGCGCCAATGCCGATCGCCAGATCGCATGCATCCACCGGCACGACGCCCTCGTGAACTTCATTCGTACTCGCGACGATGGCCTGTCGGGCCGCGCCGCCACCGGAGCTTTCAATTGAGCATCTACGAACTGCAGCAACTTGTCGGTCCGATCCTGTCCGTGCTCGTGCCGCTGGCCGGCGCCATCTACACTTGGTACGCCACGCAGAAGGCAGCGGCGCGCAAGGAGATCGAGGGCATCGGCAAGCGGCTCGACGCTGTCGAGCTGAAGATCGTAGCGGCGGGACACAATTCGACGGCGCTCGCCAGCGTCGGCGCCGAGCTCGAGCGTCACGATCGCCGCATCCAGTCGATGGAGGACGAGCTCAAGCACCTGCCTGACAAGGAGGCGGTGCATGAGCTGAAGATCTCGATTGTCAGTCTCGAAGGTACGGTCAAGGCGATGGACGCGCAGCTCACCGGGCTCAATCGGCTTGTCGCCAACGTCGACAGCTATCTGCGCAAGGGCGATGAGAAGTGAGCGACTACGACGAGTACCTGACCCTCGACGCCCGCTTGGTGATCCTCAAGGAGCTGGCGCGCCAGGGCGACGGGCGCATGAACGAAGTGCTCCTGGAAAAGGTGCTTGATGCGTTCGGTCATCATCGCTCGCGGGAGTGGATCAGGACGCAGCTGCGCAAGCTCGAAGAGCTGGGCACGGTCCGCCTCACTGAGGTGGGCACAGTGCTGGTCGCTGCCATCACGCGCGCCGGCGTCGACCACGTCGAGCGGCGCTCGTATGTTGACGGTGTCGCTCGCCCCTCGCTGGGGGTGTGACGTGGCGCGCACCCCACGAAAGGAGCGGCGCGGCAGAGGGCGACTGACCCGCCTCGACATGTTGCCGGAGGAAGCGCAGCCCGACCTCGTGTGGCTGAGCCAGGAGCTTCGGGACAACAAGCGCACGCAGGTTGAGCTGCTGGACCTCTTCAACGCGCGACTTGCAGTGCACGGTATCGAGCCCATCACGAAGTCCAGCTTCTCGCGCTACTCCGTGCGCAAATCGATGCGGTTCCGCGAGCTCGATGAGCAGCGCAGGCTGTCCATTGAGCTTGCCGAAATGCTCGGCACCGACAGCGCCGACAAGATGACGATCGCCCTGGGTGAGCTCATCAAGATGGCATCGTTCAAGCTCGTTGAGAGCGGCGGCTTGGAGCCCATGGACATCATGTCGCTCGCTCGCGCGTCCAAGGATGTCGTCGCTGCTCAGAAGCAGTCCGCCGACTATCGCAAGGTGCTTGAGCGCGAGTTTGCCGAGAAGGTTGCCGATGCCGTCAAGGACATTGCCGGCATTGGCAAGGCCGCCGGCGTCTCCGACGCGACTATGGACAAGATCACCCAGCGCCTCGCCGGGGTAACCTGATGGGCAACGCGCGCGTTGTGCCGGCGAACACGGAAACGGTGTTCCTTCCCTACCAGGGCAAGTGGATCACCGATGGGTCGCGCCTCAAGCTCATGGAGAAAGGGCGGCAGATCGGTCTCTCCTGGTCGACGGCCTATGCGCAGGTCTCGCGGATCGCGCGTACCGGTGCCCGGTACGATGAGTGGGTGTCGTCGCGCGACGAAATCCAGTCGCGGCTCTATCTTGAGGACTGCAAGCTGTGGGCCGGCATCGCCGACCTGGCGGCGCGCGACATGGGCGAAGTCGTCATCGATGAGCAGAAGCACAGCGCCCACGTGCTGCAGTTCCCCAACGGGAAACGCATCCATTCGATGAGCTCGAACCCCGATGCGCAGGCCGGCAAGCGGGGCAGCCGTGTCCTCGACGAGTTCGCGCTGCACCCTGATCCGCGCAAGCTCTGGTCGATCGCGTATCCCGGCATCACCTGGAGCGGGCAGATGGAGGTGATCTCCACCCATCGTGGGTCGCGCAACTTCTTTAACCACCTGGTTCGCGAGATCAAGGAAAGCGGCAATCCCAAGAAGATCAGCCATCATCGCGTCACCCTGCAGGATGCCCTCGATCAAGGGTTCCTGTGGAAGCTGCAGCAGAACCTGGCCGCGGACGACGAGCGGCAGGCGATGGACGAGGCGGCTTATTTCGACTGGGTCAAGTCAGGCGCCGCCGACGAGGAGAGCTTTCTCCAGGAGTACATGTGCCAGCCGGCCGACGACGATGCGGCCTTCCTGGAGTACGACCTGATCGCCTCGGCCGAGTATGGCCGCGAGGTGCTTTGGGAGCTTCTCGAAGGCGGCGAGCTCTATGCTGGCGTCGACATCGGCCGCAAGAAGGACCTCACTGTCATCTGGGTGCTCGAACGCCTCGGCGATGTGCTCTACACGCGGGCCGTCATCGCCCTGCGCAACATGTCCAAGCCCGCCCAGGAGAAGGTCCTGTGGCCGTGGCTCGACAAGGCTGCTCGCTCGTCGATCGACGGCACCGGCCTTGGTATCGGCTGGGTCGATGATGCGCAGGCGAAATTTGGCCAGTACAAGGTCGAGGGCGTCACCTTCACCGTACAGACCAAGGAAGCCCTGGCCTATCCCGTGCGCTCGCGCATGGAAGAGCGCCGCATTCGCATTCCATATGACCCCGCGATCCGTGCGGACCTGCGATCGGTTGCCAAGCAGGTCACGGCCGCGGGCAACATCCGCTTCACGGCCGAGCGGACAGCCGATGGTCACGCGGACCATTTTTGGGCGTTGGCTCTCGCCATCCACGCTGCCGACGGAGCTCCCGCTGGGACCTGGCGGCCGGTCAATGGTCAGACGGTGGTGCCGATCAGGCTGACGTCCTTCGAGCGCCAAGCGCTGCGCTATGTCATCAACACCGGTGGCGCGGCCACCGTCGCTACCTTCGACGACGATCACGATCCCATCGGCCCGATGATGCGTGAACGACTCGTTCCGCAGTTCCTCACCGTGTCCGCCGATGGTCACCTCCTGCTGACCGAAGCCGGCCTTAGTGAGGCGGCCAAAGAGCCCTCTCTCGACGATGATTGGATACCGGCATGAACTGGTTTCAGAAGGCCGCGGCCGACCTGCTGCGCATCCGTCACGCTGGGCAGGGCTCCGGTTTCATGGAGCGGTTTTTGCGTCGCACGCGCTTCGACTACCGCAAGGAGGTCGGGGACATGCTCGACGCCTCGGTGGTGACGGCGCCGATCCAGTGGGTACAGCGGTCGCTGCCCGAGGCGCGCCTGACCGTCCGCCTCACGAAGCGCGACGGCGATATCGATGAGGTTGCGGACCATCAGATGCTGTCGCTGATCCAGCGGCCGAACGCCTACTATGGCGATCTCGCGCTGTGGTCGGGCACGGTGTTCTCCTATCTCGCGGATGGCAATGGCTACTGGATCAAGCTGCGCAACAGCTTCAACCGTCCGGTCGAGCTCTGGTGGGTGCCACACTGGACGATGGACCCCGAGGGCTCGCGCGACGGGAGCGTCTTCATCGAGCGCTATGCGTATCGGCCGGGCAATGGCGATGTCGTCTACTACGACCCCGCCGACATCGTGCACTTCCGCCACGGCATCGACCCGCGCAATCCGCGCAAGGGTCTCTCGCCCCTCAGCGGTGTGATCCGCGAGATCTTCATGGACCTCGAAAGCTCGAACTTCGTCGCGTCGCTGCTGCGCAACATGGGCACGCCCGGCATGGTGGTCTCGCCCAAGAACGGCGGCGTGTCGCCCGCGGACGTCGAAGCCACCAAGACCTGGCTAAAGCAGGCATTCGGCGGCGACCGCCGCGGCGAACCCCTGGTCCTCGGCGCACCGACCGATGTCTCTCCCTACGGGTTCAATCCCCAGCAAATGAACATGTCGGAGGCGCGCGACATTGCCGAGGAGCGTGTCTGCGCCGCGATCGGTATCCCGGCCGCCGTCGTGGGCTTCGGTGCGGGGCTCCAGTCGACCAAGGTCGGCGCCACCATGGAGGAGCTGCGCAAGCTCGCCTGGCAGAACGGCGTGCTGCCAGTCGGCCGCGTCTTCGCCGACGAGCTCGACCGCTCGCTGTTGCCCGACTTCGGCAATGTCGCCGGCCTGCGCTCGCATTGGGACACGACTGAGGTGCAGGCCCTGCAGGACGACATGGCCAAGCTCGCCACGAGGCTCAACACCGCCATAACGGGTGGATGGGCACAGGTCGCCGAGGGCCGCGAGGCGATGGGCTGGGAAGTCTCGGATGCCGACCGCATCTTCCTGCGCCCGGCGATGGCGCTGGAAACCCCAGCGGTGAGCGCCAAGGGCCTTCCGGCGCCGAGCGAGACCAAGGCTCGCGCCAGCCGCGAGCACCGGCTCGCCGGCCGCGGCTTCGTGATGGCGATGCAGCGCCAGGAGGAGCCGCTGGCCAAGACGATGAACCAGCGCCTGACGCGCTACTTCAAGGGCCTGGGCAAGGTCGCGGAGGCGGCCGCGCGTCCGCTCCTCGAGCGCGAGGATTTGTCGGCGCCCAAGGCCACCGTGGACTATGAGGAGAAAGCGGACGAGTTGCTTGTCGAAGCGATCCTCGATCAGCTCGGGATCGACGCCCACCGCGTCACCTTCGCTGGCGTGTTCGAGGCGCATTATCTCGACGTGGCCAAGAAGGTGTCGGAGGCCGCCGACCTCGCGGGCATCAGCGGCACGCTGCCCGATCCGGTGGCCCGTGCCATCGTCGGCGCTGGCGGGCGCCGCGCCGGGATGATCGACCTGGGGAAGCAGTCGCGGGCCGCGCTGTTCGATGCCATCGCCGAAGGCCGCTCCGAGGGCGAAGGTGCGGAGGCGCTGGCGGCCCGCATCGCCCAGCATATCGAGGCCGGCCCCTGGACGAGCGTCGAGCAGCGTGCCCGCACCATTGCGCGCACCGAGACCAAGTACGCGCAGAACGTCTCGACCATCGAGCGCGCGAAGGCCGCCAACGTCGAGCGCTTCATCGTCTTCGACGGGCGGCTCGGACCGGGTCGGTCGCTGCCCGATCACATCGCTCGCGACGGCAACATCGTCACGGCTGCGCAGGCCGCGCAGATGGCGGCCGACGAGCACCCAAACGGCACTCTGAGCTTTGCACCCTACTTCGGCGAGGACTGACAAAATGAAGATCGAGATCAAGAGCATCCTGGTCGAAAAGATGGACGACGCCGGTCACGGCCTCGCTCGCCTCGCGACCCTCGCGGCCGTCGACCACGACGGCGACACCTATGCCCCCGGCGCCTTCAACTGGAAGGATGCCGGCGGCCAGTGGGTGCCCATGCTGCCGGCGCACGATCGCGGTGCGATGCCGTTCGGCAAGGCCCGCGTCTATGAGGACGGCGGCGTCGCGTTCGCAGAGTTGCACCTCAACGTCGACACCGCCGCGGGCAAGGACTGGCAGTCGCACCTCAAGTTCGACCTGGCGACGGGCAAGCCCGCCCAGGAATGGTCGTATGGGTTCGGCACGGTCGATCATGCGTATGAGCAGCGCGGCGAGGATCGCATCCGCGTCCTCAAGCAGGTCGACGTGCACGAGGTGTCGCCCGTGATCCGCGGCGCCGGCTTCGGCACCGGCACCCTCGCGATGAAGGGTCGCGGCACGTTCGCCGACCGGATCGAGGGGACCATCGCCGAGCTCGACGAGCTCATCGAGCGCGCCGCGGATATCGCCCGCCTGCGCAGCGCCGACGGGCGCGACATGAGCAAAGCCCGGCTCGACCAGTTCACCGAGCTGAAGGATCGCCTCGAACGCCTCATCGCCGGCGCGGCGGCCGGGGTGGTCGACGAGCCCGATGCCGAGGCGATGGCCGCCGACTTCCTGACCCGCGCCGCCCGCCAGCGCTTCGGTCGCTAGGATCAATCCCGCATGTTTGCGGGATTGATTTTGTTCGTGCGTCTTGACGAGCAGCGCGAAATGTCCTAATTTTAGGACATTGACGGAAGGGGATTGGCCCCGCCGCAGATGGGAGAGACCCAAATGACCACCACCACCAACGAAGCCATCCTGAACCTCAAGTCGATCGTCGAAGCTGATGGCCGCACCATCGGGGAGCTGGTGACCGAATGGTGCAATGCGAGCGAAGTTGAGGTGGACGAAGACGGTGGAATCTGGATCGCCAATCCGCAGCGCGGCCATTGGCTTGACGAGGACGAGAGGGCCGAGTTTGTCGCTTGGTGCGAACGTCAATGAGCCGCCTTCTTCGAGATGCCGGCGAGGCCCTTTATGGGCCTCAATGGCAATCTCAGATCGCTCGAGATTTGGGGATGTCCGATCGACATGTGCGTCGGCTCGCGGCCGGCGCTGCCGATCTATCGCCAGGGATGGCCGTTGATCTGCTGAGAGTTGCCACCGAGCGGGCGGAGCAGCTCGACACAGTGATCGATCGTCTGAAGGCAGCAAGTACGCCAGGGTCGCAGGGATGATGCGCCTTTTTGTTCCGCGTGGATCGACCCGCCAGGCGCCGCTTGGCCGGTCGGAACGCCCAGGACCGCCGCGGCTTTCCGAGATTTCGGAGGCCTCAACGAACTCAGTTCCGCGAACCGTTTGCCCGGCGCCCTGTCGCGACCCCGCTCAGACAGGGTCGCGAACCGGTCGAGACGCCCGCTCGACTGCGGGTTTGACGCCGGTCGGCGGCGTAGGCGCCACGGCGGCCGGTGAAGGGGCGCGGCGCCGGTTGTGGCCGTCGCCGTCCAAGACCCGCCGTGAAAGTCAGTTCCCCGCAGAGCCCGCGAGATTCCACGTGAAACCCTTGGGCCTCCGCGGGTTTCCGCCCCTGACCGGGTCATCCCGGATAATCCCGCCTAATGCCAATACCGCGCGTTAGACAACAGGGCGTCATCGAGCGATGCGGAGCCACCGGCCATCCCTCCCTTCCGGAGAGGCTCCACTCGCGGGCGCAGCGGTGGGCTAGCTCACGCCGGCTTCGGCGTCAGGTAGGCGACGAAGTGGAGGGTGCGGTCGAAGAGCCAGCGGGCGGGGGGAAGGTAGAGGCCGAGCTTTTCGTTGCTGGTGGCGAGCTCCAGATGCGACTTGAAGAACTCGCCCTGCCATTCGCGACGGCTGAGGAAATTGTAGGGCATGGGGACGCCATCGCCCAGATTGCCGAACCAGTCCATGAACACGAGGGTCTGCCGGGCGAGGACGCCCTCGCGCAGGTGATCCTTGATGACGACGCCCTGGCGCGCGACGCGCGCCGCCTCCGACAGCACGGCGGCAGGATCGGTGGTGTGGTGCAGCACATCGACGATGGTGACGTAGTCGACCGACTTGTCGGCATAGGGCAGCGTCCGGCCGTCATACTGGGTCACCGGAATGAGCGTGCGCGGACGCGGCACGATATCGACACCCTCGATCCTGAGGTCGGGGCGGAGGCGCATCAGCGCCATGGCGATCTGCCCGTCGCCGGCGCCCAGGTCGAGCACCGTACCCCGGCCGGGAATGGCCTTGGCGAGCTCGCGCGACAGCACGAAGACGCGGCGGTTGTAATAGGGCGAATTGACTTCCGACAGCAGGCGCGAGCGCCGGTCGAACTTGGCGAGCCAGTTGCCCATCAGGCTCCGTCCGCGAAGGCCCAGCGCCGCAGCACGAGGAAATTGACGCCCGAGGTGAGGACGATGACCACCAGCGCCGCCACCAGCGTGGGCAGCCCGACGATGCCGTAGGCGAGATAGGAGAAGGCCGTCGCGAGGGCGAGGCCGCACAGCTGCACCAGCACGTAGCGCGGCAGCGCGCGGCCATGCGCGGTAGCAGACTGGAACGAATAGCGCCGGTGCATGAGATAGACCGGCACGATAAAGGCGGCATAGCACAGCGACGACACGAGCCAGGCCGGCACCGAGCGGAACAGCGCGACCGCCGCCGACGAGACGCCCACAAAGCTCAGCGCCGCCGCGCCGCCGATGACGATGAAGGCGACGAGCTGCACCAGCACCGGCGTGCCGGTATCGGTGGGCGCCATCTGGTCCCGCATCAGGCTCTGCAGCGAAGCACTCATGCCGGCACTAAGCGCCCGCGGGATTGAGATTGTGTGAAAGCGACTGGCCGGATCGCCCGGCCCGGCAACGGCGTCAGCGCGGCCGCACGACCTGCCGCCAGACCAGCAGGATGATGATGGCGCCAATGATCTGGCCGAGGAAATTGGCCGTTTCGCCGGGCTGATAGAGGTTGATCGCCTGCCCCAGCCAGGTGGCCAGCAGTGCGCCCACAATGCCCAGCACCGTGGTCAGGATGAAGCCGCGCGGATTAGGTCCGCCCGGCGTGATGAGCTTTGCGATGATGCCGGCGAGGAAGCCGACGAGAATGGCCCACAGCCAGTCCATGACCCGAACCCTCCGAGGATGCGCCCGATAGATGGGCGCATCGCCGGTCCGGCGCAAGATCAGTGCGTGGGCAGTTCCTTCTTCTCGCTGTCCGACACCATTGCGAGATCGAGGACCTTCTGCAAATTGGCGGCGTGGCGGAAGGTCGGCTCCTGGTTCTTGCCGGCGCGGACGGCGCCCGCGAAGCGCTGGTAGTTGGTCAGCACGGGCTCGACCGCCATCTCCTCCCACAGGCCCTTGTCGGCGTTTTCGCCGAGACAGACGAGGAGCTTGCTGCCGTCGTGACGGTGCTGCACCTCGACGCCGCCGCGCTCGCCATAGACGCGCAGGCGCAGCTCGTTGAAGTGGCCCGTCGCCCAGCGCGTGGCGTGGATCACGCCGAGCGCGCCATTGTTGAAATCCACCGCCATGGTGAAGCTGTCATTGGCGTCGAGCTCGTACTCGCCGATCTTGTTGCCGGGCGCCTTGTCGAAGGTCTTGAGGCGGGCAAACACATGGTCGATGTCGAGGCCCGAACCGTAGGACGCGAAATCGAGAATGTGGACGCCGATGTCGCCCAGAACACCGTTCGAGCCGTGCTTCTTGGACAGCCGCCACAGCCACTGGCTCTCGGTGCGCCAGTCGCCCCAGGCCTTGGAGACGAGCCAGCTCTGCAGATAGCTCGCCTCGACATGCTTGACCGCGCCGATCTGCCCCGAGGTCACGATCTCGCGTGCCTTCTGGAGCTGCGCGACATTGCGATAGGTGAGGTTGACCATGTTGATAAGGCCCGACTGCTCGGCGACGTCGACCATCTCGAACGCCTTGGTGGCATCGGTGGCGAGCGGCTTCTCGCAGAACACGTGCTTGCCGGCCTGGAGCGCGGCGATGGAGGTCGGATGATGGATCGAATCCGGTGTGACATTGGCCACCGCATCGAACTGGCCCCAGGCGATGGCCGCATCGAGCGAGGCAAAGCCATTGGGAATGTTGTGCGTGGTGTTGAACTTTTCGAGCCGCGCCGGATCGACGTCGACGCCGCCCACAAGGGTGACGCCGTCGATGGCGGCGAAGTGCTTGGCATGCTGCGCGGCCATGCCGCCGGTGCCCAGAATGAGGAGACGCATGTGAGGATTGCCTTGGTTCGTGCGCTTAGCGGGTCTTGGCGTCTTCGGCCCAGTCGATGGCCTTCTGCTGCTCGTGGCTCGCGAGCTTGGCGCCGCGCTCGACGATCTTTTCGATCGCCTTGTCCACCGGCGTGTTCGGCGCCGCCATCAGCTCGGCATGGCGCTCGGCATTGAAGGCCCAGTTGACCGCATTGCGCAGCACGAGACCGACGGTCTTGTCGTGATAGGTCGGGTAGGTCTCGTGCCCGGGGCGGAAGTAGAAGATGTTTCCAGCACCGCGACGATAGGTGAGGCCCGAGCGAAACACTTCGCCGCCCTGGAACCACGAGACGAACACCGTCTCGAGCGGCTCGGGAACCGTGAAGGGCTCGCCATACATCTCTTCGGTCTCGAGCTCGAAATAGGCCGGCAGGCCCTTGGCGATGGGATGGCCGGGATTAACCACCCACAGCCGCTCGCGCTCGCCCGCCTCGCGCCAGTGCAGGTTCGCCGGCGCGCCCATCAGGCGCTTGAAGATCTTGGAGTGGTGGCCCGAATGGAGGACGATGAGCCCCATGCCCTGCCAGACCCGCTCGACCACGCGCTCGACGATCTTGTCGTCGACGAGATTATGCGCGGCATGCCCCCACCAGAGGAGGACGTCGGTCTCGTCGAGCTTCTTTTCGGTCATGCCGTGCTCGGGATCCTGCAGCGTCACGGTGGAGGCGACGATGTTCTTGTCCTCGCCCAAGAGCGCCGCGATCTGGCCATGCATGCCCTTGGGATAGTTCTGGGCCACGAACTCGTTCTTCTGCTCGTGGACGTTCTCGCCCCAAACTGTGGCTCGGATCGGCATGCTGGTCTCCTCTGGACTTGCGGCAGCCAAAGCGCTGTGGCCCCGGCTCCCAAAACGTTTTGATACGGGCGGCGCTTCCTGCACCGGACAGCGCCGAAACGCAAGAGAGCGGGCGATTTTCGTACTGTTCGAGCGCTTTCGGGAGAACCGGCGGCCAGCGACGGTCGCCCCGGAAGCAGAAAATCGCAATCGCTTTGGAAAGCTGCCCGCAGCGGCTGGGAAAGGCCGCGGCCTTAGCGTAAGCAGGGTTTTCGGGGGATCGGGGCAAAGGCGGCATGAACCTCAAGGAATTGGCGGCCAATCTGGGATTGTCGCAGACGACCGTCAGCCGGGCGCTCAACGGCTATCCGGAGGTCAACGAGGCGACCCGCACCCGGGTGGCCGAAGCGGCGTCGCGCCTTGGCTACCGCCCCAATGCCAGCGCCCGCCGGCTGGCGACCGGCCGGGTGGGCGCGGTGGGCATCGTCTATTCGGCCAGCGACGGCTACGGGCCGCATACCAGCGAATTCCTGGGCGGACTGGGCTCGCGGCTGGGCGCGGACGAAATCGACATCCTGATCTCGACCGTGGACGACCCGGCCGAGGAGCTTGCCACCTACCGTCGCGCCATCGTCAGCAAGAAGGTGGACGCGATCGTGCTGCACGCGCCGCGGCCGGACGATACGCGGGTGGCGCTGCTGCAGGATCTGGGCTTTCCCTTCGTGCTGCATGGCCGCACCAACACCACGCGCCCCCTCGCCTGGCTCGACATCGACAACGAAGCCGCGACGGCGCGGGCGACCGAGCACCTGATCCAGACCGGCCACCGCGACATCGCGCTGCTCAACGGTCCACGCGGACTGACCTTCACGCTCCACCGCGAGGCGGGCTTCCGGCAGGCGCTGGGCAAGCACGGCCTCGCCCTCAACCCGGCGCTGATGGCCAACGGCATGTTCAGCGACGAGACCGGCTTCCGGCTGGCGCAGGCGATGCTGGAGCGCCGGCCACGGCCGACCGCCTTCCTCGCCGGCTCGATGATGACCGCGCTCGGCGTGTTCCGGGCCATCCGCTCGGCGGGGCTCACGCTGGGCAGGGACGTGTCGATGATCGCCCATGACGACGTGTTCCCCTATCTCAACGCCGACACCATGGTGCCCTCGATGTCGACGACCCGCTCCTCCATCCGCGCCGCGGGCGGGCGCGTAGCCGAACTCCTGAGCCAGGTGCTGGCGGGCAAGCCGGCCGACGACATCCACGAATTGTGGCCGGTCGAGATGGTGCTGCGCGAATCGACGGGTCCGGGGCCGCACTAGCTAAGTCGGCGGGCCTGTACGGTGGTCCGGCACAGTACCTAAAGCTCCAGCCGGCGCAGGTGGTTGTCGAAGCCGAAATCGAATCTGTGCGGCGCGGCAGTCGAGCCGCCAAGGCCAGCAATGTCGCCGAGGCCGCTCGAGGCGAGGAAGCCGCCGCCGTCGGGAGCAATGCCGCAGCCGTCCTTGAGCGGCGCGGTGAACACCGGGCGGGCCGTGGCGGCGTCGATGGCAAGGATGGTGTCGCCCTCGGGCGAGGACACGGCGATGAGGTCGCCACCGGCGGAGCGGGCAACGGAACCCACATAGTTGCGCAGATTGCGCAGCGCGTCGTCGGGCAGCTCGATGAGGCGGATATCGCCATCGAGGGTGGCGCAACCGACGAGCTGCGGCGCGCCCTCGGCGCCACGAAACTGGCAGCCGAACCAGACGCGGTTGCGGACATCGACGGCCATGTGGCGGATCGAGAGCTGGTGCAGCTCGGCAGCGAGCGCGAGCTTGCCGACGAGGCTGCCGTCGCGCCGGTCGACGAAGCACAGCGAAGGCTCCATCGTGTCGAGGTTGAGCTCGGTGCGGCCATAGTCGGGATGGGTCTCGATGCCGCCATTGGCGACCGCGAAGGTGACGCCGTCGGGCATCAGCAGAAGCTCGTGCGGGCCGGTGCCATAGGTGTCGAACTCGCCGATGCGGGCGTAGCCGCCGGACACGTCGTAGATGCCGATGACGCCGCGCGCATTGTCGAAGTCGTTCTCGGTCGCATAGAGCAGCGTTCCATCGGGCGAGAATGCGCCATGGCCGAAGAAGTGCCGGCCCGCGACGCTGGGGATGGTCAGCGGCGCTTCCCTGCCCTGCGGGTCGAAGACGACGGCGAAGGTGCCGGGCTGGCGGGCGAAGACGACGGCGCGGCCGCTGACGGGCGAATAGGTCACATCATGGCCACGGTCGGGCAGCGCGACATTGGCGATG
>Ga0268299_1001984_pt1 | contig 28338 bp, 32 predicted proteins | sample NOBtaG_FD_193484 | JGI IMG/M metagenome (GOLD analysis project Ga0268299, IMG submission 193484) | Activated sludge microbial communities from bioreactor in Nijmegen, Gelderland, Netherland - NOB reactor | ecosystem: Engineered > Bioreactor > Aerobic > Activated sludge | place: Netherlands...
CAACCACGTTCCGGCCAGACCACCGGCGATGCCGGCCAGCAATGGATTGCGCTGAATCCACGACGGTTGCGCCGCAGGCGCGGGTCTCGACGTGCTCGACGCGCCCCCGACCGCGGAAGTGGGAGGAGGAGCGGAAGGCCTGGCCGTCGTCGATTGTTCGATAGGCTTGGCCCCGTTGTCCTGATACGTCCGTGAGCCGCGGCTGCCCATGCTCCCCGAAGAACTCCCGCCGCGTGACCCGCTGGAAAACCCGCCGCCCGATCCACCGCGCGCCTTTGCGAACGAGAGGGTCGGCACGCCGACCAGAGCGAACACGAGACATGCGGCCATGAATTTCGTGGTATTCAAGCTGGATATCCTTTCTCTTGACGTTGCGCGTGACGTGCGAAGCGATCTGAATCCTGGATCATCCTACCAGTAATGCCCACCGAAAACCTACCATTCGTCCGGCACGCAGAACCGCGCACAGACCGGCTTGCTTCCTCAACGCGCGCCCGACAGCATGGGTTCCGGACCATCGCATCAACATGCAGCGCAACATGCGCGCCACGGCCATCCTTCTCGCTGTCGTTCGTGTCGCATGACAGCCCGGTTGCGGTTCCTGACGCGACGCGTCACGATGCACGCGTCACCGTTGCTGAAAACGCCGCGGGCGGACGTGTCGGAACTTGCGAGAAAAGGAGTCGTCGTGAAACAGGGGTATCGATTGATTGTGGTGGATAAAGACGGAGTGCTGGTGTCGGAGTTTCAATTGACCGAGCAGGCCCTCGCCGCGCCGGAGGCCTTCGTGGCCGCGCTCAAGAACTCGATCGAGGACATCGAAGAGGCGGAGCCGTGAGGGCTAATGTCTATTATCACGACCGCTTCGCCGGCGTCCTGCGGCAGGAACCGGGCGACCGGATGTCCTTCACCGACGATGCACACTAGGTGACCGAACGGCACCCTGCCATAGCCCATACGCTGCCCGTGAGGACGAACCCGATTATCAGCCAGTCCGGCCTGCCGTCATTCTTTGACAACCTGGTAGCCGAAGGCTGGCTCGAAGAGGCGCAGACGCGGCTGTTGGGAAAGCGCCGGGTCTCGCGCTTCGAACTGCTGCTGGCGTTCGGCCAGGATTGTGCGGGCGCCGTTTCCGTCATCGACCCCGATCCAGGCCATCGGGACGCCGCCCGACCGGACGATCCGATGGACATCGCCGTCCTGTCCGGGAGAGCGTCGCTGTCCGGCATTCAGCCCAAGCTAGCGTTGGTACACCGCGACGGGCAGTTCCGTCCCGCCCAAACGGATGAACGCAGCACCCATAGCGCCAAGTTTCCCTCGCCGCGGCACAGCGACCTGACCGCCAACGAATACCTCACCACAAAAGCCTTGCGGATCTTGCTGCCCCATGACGACATCGTCGAGCTGCGGATGGGTCAGGTGGCCGGGTTCGAGGAGCCGGCCCTCATCATCACACGGTTCGACCGGACTCCCGATGGAGGACGCATTCATTCGGCACCGCAGATCTGCGCGAGGCCATGGTCACCTTCATGGAGACACGATGGAACGGAACCTTCGCCTTGATTGGCAGCGCCTTGTCGAAGAAGCCATCACGCGGCGCAAAGAGCAGAAATTGACGCAAAAAACATTGGCCGTCCCCGCAGGCGTCAGCGGGCCGACAGTCAACGCGTTTGAGCACCAGCGCACCAGCATCACGCTGGAATCGGCGCTGAAGATTTTGAAATGCCTCCGAATGGCCTAGCCCCTCGCCCTCCTCTCACCGCTGCCATGGGGCCACGGCATCTGAGCCGTGGAATCGGGCACTGCCAAGTGCTTGGTTTCAATCTTCGCTGGCCCTTCCGGCATGTCACACTGAGTCAATGCTGGTGCCTGAACCCTACCGGCTCTTGCCGAGGGCGCAAGACGTAACCCGACCATGCACGACACAAGACCTGACTCCATTGTTGGCGCTCCGGCAGGGCGACGCCTTACCCTTCGTTGCACCCGAAGTGCTACAACGGGCTTCGCCCGCTTTTCGCCGCCGGTTAGCGCCACGTTAGCCTGCACTTGGGGCCCATGACAGATGCTTGCATGACCACATCAAATGTGTTACTTCGTAGCACATGAAGACATCTACCGTAACGATCCGTCTTGACGCCAAGATCCAGCGAGAGCTCGATCGCCTGAGTCGCCGGTTAGGCCGGAGCCGCAGCGATATCGTTCGCGACGCAGTGAGACGGCAGGTCGCTCTGCTACGCTTTGAGCAGTCGCGGCGTACGTTGCTGCCTCTCGCCGAGGCGCAGGGCATCCTCACCGACGAGGACGTGTTTCGCATCGTGTCGTGAAGATCTTTCTCGACACCAACGTTCTGGTCAGTGCCTACACAGCGCGCGGCATTTGCGCCGATCTCCTACGCTACATCCTGGCAGAGCATGAATTACTCACGGGGGAGGTGAACCTCGTTGAACTGCGGCACGTGTTGCGGGATCGGTTCCACGCGTCATCGGAGCTGATCGCCACCGTCGAGGCGGAGCTCCGCGATGAAACGATCGTCCCGAAGCCCGCGAAGCCTTCACCGCTTGCCATTCGCAATCCTGATGACCGGTGGGTGTTGGCGTCGGCGGTCGATGGGAATGCCGACCTGCTGGTCACGGGAGACCATGACCTCTTGGCGGTCGCACGTCAGGCTCCGCTTGCCATCGTCGATCCGCGCGGCTGCTGGGATCGTCTCCGCGAGTAGCAGTGCCGCTCCGCACAAGTGCACGAGACAAGATCTGACCCCGTTGTTTTGACCCGTTGTTTTCATTAATGGGGCCACGGCATCTGAGCCGTGGAATCCGCGCCAGTAGCTCGCCGACGCCCGTGGTCCGGTGGGCTGCACGGACCCATGTTCGGCGAACGGTTTCAGTTCCGCGTCGAACGGGGACGTTGGCTGTCCCGCATAGCCCTTCACAATGCCGTATTCGTCGTCCAAGGCATGGGCCAGCTCATGCGCGGTCGTATCCAGATCGCCACTGTAGCGCACGATGGTGCTGGAGGATCCTGGCTTATAGACACCGGCAAACCCCCTGCCCGGCTTTCCCGTGGTGAGCTTTTTTCCGGTGCCCTGCTGCACGTCAATGACAATGTTCGCGAGGGTCTTGGGCGGTCCGCCGAGAATCGGCGCGACAGGAATACGAGGACGAGTGGGGAGGGGCTTGGACGCGGCGTGATCGACGGCCGCCAGAAAGGCGTCGGCCACCTCTCGACCTTGGCGCTCAAGATCGGTCAACTGTTTGAGCGAGGCACGCGGCACGCGGCGCGGAGTCGCGACGGCCACCTCAGCGTCTGGTGTCTCTCGCTGTGGAGAACCGGGATCGGTGGGTGTAGACGAGGGAGGCGACGGAGCGGACGACTCCTGTGCAGGACCAGATTGGTCCGCTACCTTAGGATCTTGAGGTTGGGATAGGCCTTTTGTAGCAAGGCGTCGATTTCGATGTTCTTCTGCGCGAGCTGCTCGCGCTCGGAGGTCGTCAGCATCCCGGAAGTTGCTGAGGTAGCCGGCTTCTGGGGCCGTAAGGGCTGAGGGCTCGACTCCGAAGATCTCTCTGATAGCATCGCCGAACCTCTCTTCCAGTAAGCGAATACGCGCCGGTGATGGCGTGAGCTTCTCATTGCGCGCCGCATTTGTCAAGGCGACGATCCCTACCACCTCGCCACCACCCTGCCGAATATGGTGCGCCAACTCCGCAAAGGTGCCGCCCATCGTGGTCACATCATCGACGAGGACATAGCGCGCGCCACGCGTCACCGCTCCAGTGAATTGAGGCCGCGCAATCATCCGCTGCATGGCGTCTGCCCCTGTATGGAAGACCTTGTTGGTTTGCGTAATGCGGCTATCAGTCTGTCCGCCGGCGGCATTGGCATAGTGGGCGGCCAACGCTTTCGGAATCGAATTAAGTCCACTGGCTTCTTGCGCGAGCGGAGCCACGAAGATGCTACCGGCAAAGCGACGCTTGGCATCTGCGCTTCAATGGGGCCACGGCATCTGAGCCGTGGAATCCCAGTGCCAGCCGCCTTACCACGTCGCACCATTCATGCTTCAATGGGGCCACGGCATCTGAGCCGTGGAATCGTCCTCAATGCCACGCGGGAGCGGTTGCTTCACCAGGCTTCAATGGGGCCACGGCATCTGAGCCGTGGAATCTTTGCCCGCACATCACTTCTGGATTGACCCAGACATCGCTTCAATGGGGCCACGGCATCTGAGCCGTGGAATCTGGTCGGGGTCGGGGTCCAAATAACCGGAGGCATCATGCTTCAATGGGGCCACGGCATCTGAGCCGTGGAATCGCCCCAGAAGCCACGGCCATCCTGGCCCAATTTCTCGGGCTTCAATGGGGCCACGGCATCTGAGCCGTGGAATCCATTCCTCGCTTCGCAACTGGCAGACCGTTTCGAGGCTTCAATGGGGCCACGGCATCTGAGCCGTGGAATCGATGGAAGGCAAGACGAACATTCCGCCCGTACCCGAGCTTCAATGGGGCCACGGCATCTGAGCCGTGGAATCCTCAACCGGCCTCACCGGAGCCTACAGCTTTCGCTGCTTCAATGGGGCCACGGCATCTGAGCCGTGGAATCCAAGAATCTGTCGGCCTGGTATCACAAGGCAACCCCGCTTCAATGGGGCCACGGCATCTGAGCCGTGGAATCCACCTGAAGGAACGGCGGGCGCTGTGGATTCAAGGGACGGCTTCAATGGGGCCACGGCATCTGAGCCGTGGAATCAGTGATCGCCCCTACAGACGTTCGCGTGCAGGTGCTGCTTCAATGGGGCCACGGCATCTGAGCCGTGGAATCGAAAGTACCAATCACATGGACGTGTCAGGCCTGTAGCTTCAATGGGGCCACGGCATCTGAGCCGTGGAATCGAAAAGCCGCAAGACCTCCTAGAGCGAATCATTTTAGCGCTTCAATGGGGCCACGGCATCTGAGCCGTGGAATCTCGAACAGCAGCAGCCGCAAGGCCCGCAATATGGCATTACGCTTCAATGGGGCCACGGCATCTGAGCCGTGGAATCACCTACCTGTGAGGTCTCGCCAGTCGGCACAGCATGCTTCAATGGGGCCACGGCATCTGAGCCGTGGAATCTGGATACTCTTCAGGTGGGCCGGCAGGTTCACTTCCATGCTTCAATGGGGCCACGGCATCTGAGCCGTGGAATCGCCTTACATGGACAAACCGTGCTTTCTGCGGCTGACCGTGCTTCAATGGGGCCACGGCATCTGAGCCGTGGAATAGGCCTTACGTCTGATTGCCGCCGCGTTAGCGGGGGCTTCAATGGGGCCACGGCATCTGAGCCGTGGAATGCGAGGACTTGAAGCGCGGGCGTGAGGCCTACTCCGCTTCAATGGGGCCACGGCATCTGAGCCGTGGAATCTCACTTTCAAGTGGTTTTAATTCCTCACTAAACCACTGCTTCAATGGGGCCACGGCATCTGAGCCGTGGAATACCACCGGCGCCTTGCTGCTTGCCGGCACCTACGAAGCTTCAATGGGGCCACGGCATCTGAGCCGTGGAATAGGAACGGGGTGTCGGCAACGCCCAGGTATTCCTTGCTTCAATGGGGCCACGGCATCTGAGCCGTGGAATGAATCGCACCCTGCGCCGCGGTCATGGATCCTCAACAAGCTTCAATGGGGCCACGGCATCTGAGCCGTGGAATTGCGGAGGCCAGCGAGAACGCAGCGGTGGCGATCGCCGCTTCAATGGGGCCACGGCATCTGAGCCGTGGAATAATGGCCCTACACTGTCGAACAGTGGCGAACATTAGGCTTCAATGGGGCCACGGCATCTGAGCCGTGGAATCGCTCCCGGCCAAGTGGCCGTCGGCGCTGGTGTTTTGGCGCATGTTTCGAGCGCCTCGCTCAATCAGGCACAAAATTCGTTCTCCGCTAATGGGACACCTCCTTGCTGTGATGGTTCATACCCATTTCTATCGATTCGCATCAATTGTGAGCCGCGAGTGCTACCAAGATGTACTGCATCACCGGAGCGCTCGCGCGGCTCACCGGCAGAATTTACATCACACGAGCCCGGCGCTCCTCCCACTCTGCCTTAATACCCATCGACTCGATGCGCTTCACCGGATGACTCTCCGTCGGTCCCAGATCGATAATGAGCACCTGATCTTCACGTTGATCGATGATGTCCGTCAAGGCCGCCTTCATTCGTACCACATCAATATCGGGCAGGTCACATTGAAAGACGGAAAACTGAAGGTGCGCGCCGAACCCTTTCATCGTTTTGAAGACGCGTCGCAGGCGTTTGGCATCGCAGATATCGTAGGTAACCAGATAATGACGGCGCATAAATTACCGTGTGGTAAAGGGCGGCAGCTCAGGAATCTCCCCTAACAGATAGCGTCCCAGCAATCGGGCCTGCACTTCCAGCACTCGGCGATAACTGATCTGGTACCCGAACACCGGATGCGTGATTTCTTGCCCCATGCGCCGCTCGTAGGTTTCGATCAAGCGGCGGCGTCCCTCCGGTGTGAGCGTGACCGACCCCATGCGCTCAAACCAATCACTCTGCTGAATTTCGCCATTGTTGATCGCCGTCAAGACAGCCGAGTCGGCAATGAGCGGGCGGAATTCTTCCATCATGTCCAGTGCCAAGGCTGGTCGCCCGTAGCGCGGTTGGTGATAAAAACCCAAATAAGGATCGAGTCCCACACTCTGCAATGTGACGGTCCATTCGCGCGCGAGCATGGAATAGAGCAAAGACAACATGGCGTTCACGGGGTCGCGTGGCGGGCGGCGATTACGCCCCTCGAAATCGAATCGGGCACCCGGTTCGGCCTCTTTCAACATGCCGGAGAATTCTGAAAAATACCGGCGTGCCGCTGTGCCCTCCACGCCCAGCAACGATTCCAAGGACTCCACCGTGCCTGCGTGGGCCTGATCGTTTTTTAGATCCTGAATGACCGTGTCCGGCGCCGCCCGGTGATTGCGCCGCAGCAACGTACGACAGTTGGCGATCTTCGCCTGCACAAATCGTCGCGCCAGTTGCAGACACCGTTCACGATCCGCCGCGACTGCGTATTGCCGCCGTCGAAGCTCCACATGTTTGTGCAACAGGCCGGTCGTCATGCCGTAGAACCAGCCGCCGCTGGAACAATAGACCAACGGAATGTTGCGCTTACAGAGTTCCTGCACCACCTGCGTGCTCACCTGCACCGCGCCGTACAGCACGACTTGCGATGTTTCCACCAAGCGGGCTTCGCCGATCACTTCATCATGATCTTTCACCTTCAAGCACTCCCCGTCTTTGCCCAGTTTTGCCCCGGGTGTCTGGATATAGAGCGGCAAGGCATCGTCGTTGGTGGGAATCAGTTTCCGGAGCGCCGGGGTTTCCTCATCATGCGGCTGCCGTAGCCAACCCACTTCATCCGGCAAGCACAGGCCCACAAGCGAACAACGCGGACACTTGGGACTGTCCACCAAGGGCGGCGGCGCAATCGTCGCCCGGGTCATCGCCCGCATACCATCCAGGTATTCGCGCGTCCGAGCAACCAACTCGTCGTCGAACGGCACATCCACCCGCTCGCGGGAGCCGACGAAATAGAGCACCCCGCGCTCACAGGTGAATCCCTGTTCACGGAGCAACAGCCCCTGCACGCAAAGCTGGACCCGCTCAGGCTCCCAGGCCCCTTGCGCCGTATGCGGCCGCTTGCCGCGTTTGTAGTCCACTGGAACGACGACCTGCTCCTCGCCTTCGACGAGATCGATCTTGGCCGTCACACCGAGGCCTTCCGACGACAACCAGACGGAGCGCTGATGGATTGTGCTCTCTCCCGCCTCCTGATTCTCAGGCTGTCGTGACTTCCGGACCGGCGCCTGGTCCACGCGCCGATGGTGAAATCGACCCTCCGTCGTTTCCGCATTATCGGCGAACTCCCCGTCCACCCACTCGAAATAGGCCAGGCGCGGGCAGTAGGCAAATTCGTTGACCATCCGCGCGGGGAGCAACGGGATGTCGCCCCCCGTGGATGGCGCTTGTGATTCAGGTTCCATAACATCCCTATCGGCAGGACGTTTGGAAATATTCAGTTGTCAAAGAACCGTCAACGTCGGAATCGCTCGCGCGTTTTGGTATATAATCACGGCCATCGTTAGGAACTGGGAGACTGATATGGAATACCCTATCGTCATTGAGCCGGACCTCGAAGCAGGAGGTTATGTCGTGTCCTGTCCGACCTTAAAAGGCTGTGTCTCTCAAGGCGAGACCGAAGAAGAAGCGCTGGAGAATATCAAAGACGCCATCAAGACCTATCTTGAAAGCATCGAGGATCTGAAGCGCCTCAAAAAGTTACGCACTGTCGAAGTCAGCGTATGACGAAGCTGCCGCAGGTCTCTCATGTACGTGTCGTGAGAGCCCTCACACGCGCCGGCTTCTATATCCTTCGCGAAGGCAAGCATATCTCGATGACCGACGACAAACATCTCGTCATCATTCCTCGCCATCACAGCATCAAACCCGGCACGTTGAAGCAGATTCTGGAGGCCGCAGAGATCCCGGCGGACCGGTTCAAAGAGCTGCTCTGAACCTACGCTCATCACACCTGAACCAGCGCCATACATGCGGTTCACCGCCGATCCTCCATCGCCACGAACTGGCCGAGGTTGAAGCAACACGGCTCCCCCGTAGCCGAGCACTACTGACGCGGTTTCCCCACAAACAAGCCCCCGCCGGTCGAACGCCCACCACCGAGGGCGTCGACCTCCTGCGCGAGCCTTTTGAGTGTGTCGAGCTGGCTCGCGGGTAGCTCGACCTCGCCGACGAGCTTGGTGCCCTTGGGCACGTACTCGAGGACGCGCAGCGTATCGTCCTTCGTCGCGCGGCTGTCGAAGTCCTCCCATGCGATCGACCACCAGATGCGGGCCTCGGGGTTGGCCTCCGCGTAGAGGGAGGTGTAGGCCACGCGCTTCAACTCCGCCGTCGAGCGCTTGAACTCAACCGTCTCGGACTCGCCCTGGGCGATGAGCGACTGGAGCGTGGCGAGGGTGGTCACGGCTGGTCTGGCTCCTCGACGGGGCGGAAGAGCCCCAAGCCGAAGCTGCTGGAGTGCCCGAGCCGAATGGGACCGACCACCGGCGTGGTGAAGCGCAAGCGGACCATCTGACCTCGGCGATCCCCGATGAACGCGCGCTTGTTCGCCTCCCGCCGAGGTACGTGTACCGAAACCCACTGAGGCGTGCCCAACATCTCGACCTCGACATCTTGCGAGAGCTCTCGCCCCTGAACTTCGCGGCGGATCTGTTCAGCCATCGACTCGCCCTCGCGCTCTTTCCCACCGCGAAGGTGATGGCGCGGAGGGACGTACGGCGTCACCGATTCCCAGACCTTCGACGATTGGCTGCCGAATCCCGGTGGTGGCGGAACCGCTCGATCGAGAGGGACAAGTCGCACCTTCCACTCGTCGGAGTCCGAGCCTTCCGCTGCCCACGACACGTCGCACGCGGCTGCGAGGAGGATCGCCGCCTGCTCATCGGCATCGAACGCGCGCGAGCCACGCCAAACAAGGAGGCGCGTGGGCTGGTCGTCTTCGCACCACGCTAGGAACTCCGTGTGGCGATGGCCTTTCAGCGCGTCGCCATTCGCGTCTTTGCCGGTCATGTCGGCGACCGTCTGCCGCACATCGCGGCTGGCTCTCGTCCAGTTAGCCGAGGCGTCACCCGTCTTCAACCGCAGCAACTCATCGATCACGGCCCCACGAAACCGAGACGTGAGTCGCACGATCGCGCGAGGCTCAGGGGCAACGTTCCACCCAATCGCAAACTGCAGGAGGTGACAGTCGGGGCGATGCTCCGGCACGCGACGGCGCTCGCGGGCTGCAGGCCGCTCGGGTCGCGCCGCGTAGAGCCACTGCGCGCCAGGCGGAACAGCTCGCTTCACGGCCTCGGGGTTGTCGGTCGTCCGCTCGATGTCCTTGCGCGTGGCCTCCTCGAGCGGCGACAGCACGGGAACCGCGCCCGCCGTGCGCTTGTCGGCGAGTGTGCAGTTGGCCTGGGGAATCTCGTCGGCCGAGCCCGCCATGCGAATGCGCGTGAGCGTCTCGGCACGCCCGAAGTAGGTCATGCGTTCGAGGCACTGGGCGAGCAGCACGCGAAGGTCGTCGGTCCACTCGTCACCCTCGACGAACCACCACACAGGCGACTCCGGCGGGACGCACCAGTAGTTGTCCTGCACGAGGCTGGGGCCGTAGCTGCGAGTTCCTGCCTTCTTCTTTCCGGCGGGGCGCCAACCGAACTCGGTTGCGTGGTACTGCCTCAGCGGGCTTCCCTTCCTTGCATCCGCCGGCAGATGGAACGCGTAGGTGCTCTTGCAGAGCGCATTCAGCAGCTCCTCAAGCTGGTTGAGATCCGGCTCCCGATCGAGTTCGCGCGCCCACTGGTACCAGCGCGCGGTGACGGCGCGCACGAGGCGCCAGGGGCTCGGGGGCCACTCGCCGTACGGATCGTCGAACGGGTTCACGCGCCACGGCGTCGCGTGAAAACGCCCGAGGGGGAACTCTTGTCGGAGAACGAGTTTCATCCCTCAGTCTCTTCCGAGTCCTCATCATCGTCCGTGCTCTTCGCCAGGTGAGCCTGGCCTTCGCGATAGAGCTCCTCTCGCGGCCAGAACACGTCGGTAACGGACAGCTTGTCGAGGCCGGCATCCTTGATCGCCTGCGCGATATCGACCTCAATCTCAACTTGCTGCTCGCAACTCCTGAGTGTCGTGCAACGAAGGTGGCAGCCGGACCGGAAGCGGAAAGGCGACGCGAGGAGTCTCCGGACCTTCCACAGGGCGAGCGCCACGAGGAACTCCTGCTGCCTCTCTGATAGGCCGAGCGTTGCCTCGCGCTTCGTGCGCCCGAACGACCGGATGAGGCTGACGTCCAGAACGAACGTCGCGCGAATCGACTCGGCGGTCGCGTCATCGACCGCAAAGATCGGCTGCCCAGACGTGGTCTTACCGAGCCGGTCGAACTTCACCCCGGAGCGATCGACTCGACCCGCACCGAAGGCCTCGAGGTGAGCCGTGAGCGCGCGCGGGATCTTGATCTGCCACTGCGGGAAGAGAACGCCATGAACGAGGGAGTTCGGATCGATCTCGAAGATGTTCTTGAACACGTCCCACCACTTCTGGGGCGGCGGGTGCGCCTTCGAGCTTCCGGGCAAGACGATGCCGAACTTCGTGATGAGCTCGACCTCGAACTTGCCGTCGCCCTTGGCGCCATCGCTCTTCAGCGCTGCGCCATCCAGGAAGTAGGACGAGGCGATGCGGTGGCCTTCGGTGAGGCTGGTGACGATCGTCTCGCGCTTGTCGCCCGGGAGCTTGCCACCGACGAGATCGCCCGTGACGCAGCGAATGTACGGCATGCCGCTGAGCTCATCGACGAGCTCAAGATCGTGCGCGCCACGCTGGCAGACCGTCTCGAGGTGGTTGGCCATGCTGGCCGCGCTGTCGACGATGCAGACATTTTCGGTGCTGCCGTCCTTGCGCGGGGCCTTGTAGATGACGTGGCCGATCTCGGGGAACCCAGCGGGCTGGAACCGGTCGCCGACGATCGGCTCGAGCGTCGCGGTCAGGACAAGCGGCGACTCGCCCTTCAGAACGGAGGTGGGCGAGAGCTTCTTCGGGGGACTCTTCTCTGCTTCAGACATTTGCTTCTCCTCTTTGTGGCCGGCGTCGAGGACGAAGCCAGCGTTCGAACAGGCCCGCTCGATCGCGGTCCGAGATGGTGAACAGCAGGGCCGCGGCGAGGCGGTCGGGGTGGTGCGTGGCGAACGGCACGTCGAACGTCGCGAGGCGCGCACCAGCCATCGCGTAGCGACTAGCCGCGAGCCTCAACGCGGCGTCGAGGTTGCCGGCGCGGAGAAGCGTGACGAGCGAGCGCGCGGCCTCCGTCGTTCGAGCGCCCGTTTCCTCCGAGAGTAGGTCGTTCTGCGATAGATCTCGGATGACCAAGGGGCGCTGGTCGATGAGCGGTTGGAGGAGTCCGAGCAATGCCGGTTCGCCATCGGCTCGGGGGGCGCTGTCCCCCCTTGGGACGAGCGCGCGAACTTCTTGCGGAACCCTTCTCCAGTCGAAGAGCGCGAGTCTCGAGAGCCAAGCCGAGACCAGTGACTCGTCGAGATCACCGGCAAGCCACTGCCGCACCTGTGACGCGGTTGCCGGAAGGGGGGCGCGGCCACGTTCACGGGGCCCGTCCGCGTCCGCCTCTTGGTCGAGGAGTCTTCTCGACAACACAACGGCAAGGACTCGAGCCAGCTCGCCCGGTCCCCAAACCCAGCGCGCCGGAGGACGCTCCGTGTGCGTGTAGTTCGCGTAGGCCTGGCCGTACTTCCACTCGACGCCGAAACGATACGTGGCGAAGGGCTGTGCGACCGAGAAGGCCGACACGAGCGACAAGGCGAGCCGTGCCTCGAAGCCAGGCTGCTCATCAGCGAACAACGAAGGGAGCCACTCGAGCGGCAGCGGCCCCCAACGGATCTTGCCCTCGCGGAAGCTCCGGTTGCGGTCGATGCGATCCAGCGCGCAGACGACCGCGTCGAGGAGGGCCATACCCACCTCCGGGTTGCTCGGCTGGGCAGCGACGTCGAGGAGTGCTGACTCGATGGGTCCACGAAGCCCCACGAAGCGTTTGCCATCTCGCGGAAAGCCTCGATGCTCGATCAGGGCAGTGACGCAAGCGAGCGTCGACGACGCGGCGCGGCGTGTGTCCGCCCCGGTCTCGAGAGAGAAGCGAGCCTCCAGTCGGGGCTCGAACGTCTTCGAGCTCGTCGTTCGTCCCAGCGTGTAGCGGCGGAACTCGCTGACCCCAGCATCGACACCGCGCCGACGGATAGCCGTCGCGAACGCGGCGGGGGTGAGCGCTCCACGCCCATGCAGCTCAGCGCGCCCACGCGAGAACAGCGTACTTGCCTCAGCTAGCGACATCGGCCGGCTCCACAGCGGAGTCCAGATCTCGCCACGCAGTCGGTCTGCTTCCTTCTCAGCGCTCGCAGCGATGGGCTGGGTAATGAAGGGGAAGGCGCCGACTGCGCGCGCCGATCGAGCCCCGAGTCGTCGAGACGCGCCGCCCGCGAGGAAGGCCAGACCTTCGCAGGCAAGAACCATCGCCCACGGAGAAATCTGTCCCTCACGCGCAGGTGACTGACCGCTGTTGTAGAGCTTCGTTGCTTCGCTGAACCAAGAGCCTGCGGCCAGCTTCTCGACCATCCACGTGACGGGGTCCCCCAGGAGCAAGGCCTGCAGCGCATTCCTTCTTTCATCCGAAGGCGCTGCGCTGTTGGCGTTGGCATCTGCTTTTCTCTTCCCACGTCCCTCCACCGGCTTTGGCGCGACCGCGAGGGCGGCGACGGCCTTCTGCCAGCCCGCCGCGAAGTCGCGGCGACCTGCGTTGCCGCCACTGCCAAGGAGCGGGTTGAAACTCACGCGAGCGTGGGGCACTGCGTGGGCAGCGAATAGTTGAAGCGCCGACTCCTGCGCGGCGGCTTGCCATGCTGCCAGAGGCACTCCCGACTTGACCTTGGTACCTTCCTTCTGCGCGTCCGACCACGCTTTGTCGTACTGGGTCCACTCGCGCTTACCGACATCGGCGTCGGTCTGTGTGGCGGCGACCCGCACAAGCTCGTCGAGCAGTTCATCGAGCGTCGTCGGGCCGCCCACCATCTGCAGCACCTCGTCTCGCCACGCGATCCGCGTGCTCGGCCACCTTCGAGACAGCACCCGCAAGAGGCCGAGCGACGCGAGGTAGTTGCCAAGGCTATCGGGCGACAGACCAGGCAGCGCCAGCACCGGAAGCCGAGATTCAGCGGCCATTGCGCACCTCGCTCGGCCTTGTGCTCGCGCTCGGCTGCGCGCTCGCGCGCCAGTCCGCGATGCGGACGAGCGCTTCGAGATAGGCGAGCGCGAAGGGACCGAGATGCCGAGGTTCGCCCTCTGGCACAGCGCCGGCGTCGCTCTTTTCTTCTGGCCGCCACGGGCCAAGCAGATCGGCGACGAGGCCCGTCCAACCTGGGCCGGTCAACACGAACTCGTCATCCTCCCATCGTCCCTCGGCACCGTCCTTCGCGATCGAGAAGTCGAGCGGCCACTGATCGTCACCAACTACGAGCAAGTTCGGCTTGCTCCGCACGCCGAAGACGTCATTGCCTTCACCCGTCGTCGAGCGCATCACGGTGCGCGCCTTTCCGTGGTGCGTAGCCGCCAAGTAGACCGCGAGCGCCGGATACGGCTTCGTCTCGCTGTCGCTGTATTTCCGCCACATCGCCAGGGCGGAGGCGACCTCGTGGCGAAGCCCGGGGCGGAACTGGAGGTGGCCTGCCCAGCGAACACCGGCGACAGCGCGCAACGACATCACATCGGCGTCGCTGAGCCTGTCGTCGATAGCCCACCGAAGACGAACGACGTCTTCACGACCGCGCCGGCGCGCTTCATCCGGCAGTGCATGGGCCTGCGGTCGAAGCTTGACGAACTCTGCGCGGACGGCTGATGCGTCTCCCCTCACATCGGCGACGACAACGCGCGGGCTCTTGGCGAGCAGTGCGTGGGGGATGCCGGAGCGATCGGGCAACGCGGCCTGCCATTGAGGATGCGCCTTGCCGAGATCATGGAGCCCCGACGCTTCCACGACGGCCCTTTGCATGTCACCCGTCAGCGAGAGCGCAGCGCACAGCTTCTCGGCTTGGCGTCTTGCGTCCTTGAGGTGGTCATCGAGCTTCGACCAGTAGCCGACCTCGGTCCAGGTATCGTCCCGAAGGGTCGCGCCGCGCCCGGCGCGCGGTGCATCAGCGAGCACGTTCGACCTGTCACCGGTCCAACCTTCGATGGTGTCGTAGCCGCCGATGTCGCGCTTCAGCATGACGAGCATGCCAGGGCGGACGTCCCAGTGGTTCACGCGCTCCCAACGATCCGCCTCGTCGTCCCACAGCCACGCCTTGCTCTTGCTGCTCTCGAGCATCTTCTGGACGCGAAGGAAGGAGACGGGGCAGCCTTCCTTCGCTGGCTCGAGTAAGGGGCCGTCGAGATCGTCGCCGCGTGGTGGAGAGTCGCTCGACCAGTCGCGCCAGAACACCGTCACATCGAGGTCGGGATCAGTGCCGCGCACGAAGGCGCTGACGTCGGTAAACCCACCGTGGACGTCACGCTCGGTGGAGAAGAGCCCGTGGACATCGAGCGCGCGTGGCAGCGGGCTCGGTTTCGGCTGCAGGGCCTCGGTGACCTCCTTCTGCTTGCTCGCGTTCAAGCCAGCAATGGCCTCGGAGAACGCGTTGTTTTGAGAGAGCGGGGTGAAGGCATCGACGAGCTTCTTGGCGCGTTCGATGTCGGTGGTTTCGTAGGGGCCGATGCGCTCGACCCTCTTGTTTCCGCCTTCCTTCGGCGTCTCCCAGACCCAAGCCTGAGCGCCCTGGTCGTCGCCCTTGCGGTTCAGGCGACCAAGACGCTGAAGCATCGAAGGCCACGGCGCGAGCTCGGTGAAGAGACGATGCGCCGAGATGTCCACGCCCGCCTCGATGACCTGCGTGCTCACGCAGATGAGACCAGGATCGTCCTTCGGCAGCGTGCCAGCCTTGCGCTGGGCGTCGAAGTCGATGAGGCGTTGCTCGTGCCGCGCGCGGTCCTCCCGGCGAAACCGCGAAGTGAGGAGAACCTTGTGGTCGATCGTCGAGAGCGCGCCGAACACGGCGCGCGCCATGTCCACGGTGTTGCAGATGACGAGCGAGAGCGTGCCCGCCGCGTGCTTCGCCTTCACGGAGGCGGCGATGGCGTCCGGCGTGACTGCCGTCGCTGCAGCAGACATCGCCGCGCCTCGCTTCTTGCCTCCGCCGGTCGGCGGTTGCGCGGCTGCCTCTGGCTGCCACCACGCCAGAGGGCGCTTCGCCTCACGCCACCACCTGAGCCCCTTGTCGCCATTGAGCGCGGTCGTGAGCTTGCCTTCGAATGCGTCCTGTTCCACCGACGGCTTGTCGAGGTCGTCGCGCACTCGATCCGTGGTGCTGAGGAACGACGTTCCGACGGTGGCGCTCATCCACGTCGTCGGGCACGGCTTCAACGACGGGAACCGTTTTCGGCGCATCCAATCGAGCTGCGACGTCGTCCACAGGCCCGGTCCCATGAGCTGGACCTCGTCGATGAGCCACCGACAGTCGTTGTTAAGTAGGCCGAAGTGAACCGGCCACTCGAAGCGGCTCATCGCGTAGCCGCGATTGAGCGCGCGTGACAGGAGCTGGTCCTGCGTGCCAACGAGCACCCAAGGCTTGTCGGGCTGACGAACCCACTCGTCCTCGATCGCGCCGCCCATGAGCTGGTGAACTGCGACGTCGATCTCGGGCTTCTTCGCCTTGAGCGCGTCGAAGTAGGTTTGCATCCGCTGCACGGTCTGGGTCACGAGGCTGCGCATCGGCAGGCAGACCACGAGGTGCAGGGGCTCCGGCTTCTTGTCGTCGAGCAGGCGCCATGCCCACGCGAGCGCGACCTCCGTCTTCCCGAGCCCCGTCGGCACCGGGAGCACATCAGGCAGGCCGTCGACCGCTACCTGAAGCTGCCACCCGTACGGCGCAAACCCGTTGGTCGCGAGTTTGAAGAACTCCTTGAAGGAGTCCTCGCGTGAATCACTCACCACGGCCACCCCCGTCCACGTACACCAGCCGCCGCGGCATTTTGGCGCCGCACGCGCTTGCAACAAGCCAGATGGCCATAACGGCGGTTTTACCGAGGCCAGTGGGAATGTCGACAACCTCCGGGATTGCCCCGTCGAGCATCCGGGCGAGAAGGTCTTCCTGCCACGGAAAAGGTGATTCCCCAGCGTTAAGTCCCAATGCTTGCCCTAGCTGCTGCGTAGCCCAATCCTGAGACGTTCGCCCTGCCACGCTCATCTTTCACTCCGAGACCAATCGATCTGGACTGCGCCGCTCCTGCTTAGACTGGGAAGGCTTTTTGACGCCGCCACAGCCACCCCAGCACCGCCATCGCGGTCTTGCCCAGCCCAGTCGGCGCATCGACAAGGAGGCCCTCACCCCGTGACCGGGGACAGGCACCGCGTTGCGGAGCCAATCTCTATCGGCAAAGCGAATCTGGAAGAGATATGGCTCATGACCGGGCGCGCGTGTGAACCAATCTGCAAACTGATGCCTTTCGCTCATTCGGCTCCCCCTCTCAGGCTTGTCGTTCGGACTCGTTCCAACGCCGCCGCACTGTACCAAGAATCGACAAACCCGTCTCGCGCAAAAGCGGTCCCGCTCGCCTAGATAAATACCTAGGGCCCCTCATCTCATGAAGCGTGCCTCGTATTGCGAACCAATGCTCAATTTTCAATGATGAATGCTCGATTGAACATTGAGCATGGCGCATTGACCATTTTGAAAAGGCCCAAGCGCCGCTTCGCCGTCTCCTCCCTCAAACCATCGCCCATCCGCCATCGGCTCTTCGTCTCAGTTCCGCCACCCTAACACCCTAGTGTGACATCCGGGGTCACGGTTCGACGCAGGCCGACATTATTTTTTTCTCGAACGTGGCTACCGGGGTCTTGTACTCGCACAGTGGACTCTTCGCCGCGCGCGATTCGCGCACCCCGTCTTTCGTGTGACGTTCATGCCACATGCTTCCCTCTCACAGCCAGCCTCTTCTCCTCACTGCTCTCATCCGACAGCGCTAACCGCACATCGACGTTGCACGGAGGCGCCGGGTGCACCGGATTGTGTGACGGACACCCGAAATTGACCACGATTCAGGCATTCGGTATACAGATTGAAAAATGGAGGACGTTGGGATGGCTGTCTCCCAGATTTCATCAAAAGGGCAAATCCTCATTCCCCGGCAACTTCGGCGCAAGCTTGGGTTCAAGGCCGGGGGCAAGGTCCAATTGATCGAAGAGGGAGGCCGGTTGGTTATTGCCCCGGCGCCCGACGATCCCATCGCGGCGGCCACGGGCTTTCTCACAGGCACATTCTCCCTGACGGACGACCTCCGTCGCGAGCATAGGAAGGAGGCCCGTCGTGATCAAAAAACTCCTTCTCGATAGTTTCGCGCTGGTCAGCCTCTTTCATCCTTCGTAAGACACTCGGGTGCTAACAGGTCCGCGCCGCTGAAGCCCTCCATTTCCTGGAACACCTGTCTATCGAACTGGTTCAAGTGGATCTGCCGTTGGTGCGAGAGGCGGCGGAAATCAAGAGTGAGCATGCGGTCTCCTATGCGGATGCCTTTTGTATCGCGACAGCCCGCCGCCTGTCAGCCACGGTCCTGACAAGCGATCCTGAATTCCACGCCGTCGAGCATCTGATCGCCGTCCGGTGGCTGACAGACTAGCCCCCATGCCCGGGAACCACGCACCCTTCGAGAAGGCTCAGGGAACCGCTCCCCATGGGCAACGCGGATTTGAAATGGATAGGGTTCATGCCGGTCGCGCGCGGGAACCATTCTGCCGAGTGATCGCTTCTGCTCGTCCGACTCTCCCCCATCAGGCTTGTCGTTCGCCCTCGTTGTCTTGCTAGACAATTGGACACATGACGCTGCCTTCCTCTACCGCGCTGGCTCCGACCCTCGTCCATATGGCGGATCTGCCTTACCAACGATACGATGCATCTTCGTTTGAACATAGCGCGCTGAACATTGAGCATTCCGAAAAGGCCCGAGCGACGCCCCCCTGGCTCCGAGCGAGTGACATACCAGCATTTTTCGCAGGGCTCCGTTGACAGATGGCATCGTAACGATTACCGTACCGCCATCATTCACCGGTCATCTGCACTCCTCTGCAACGGGCCTCTCGAACAAGGAGACATCATGGCGCGTACCAGCACCGCATCATCCGGCAGCAAACCGAAGGGACTGTCCCTGCACATCGGCCTCAATGCCGTGAGCCCCGCCGCTTACGGTGGCTGGAGCGGCGACTTGGCAGCCTGTGAGTTCGACGCCAAGGACATGGCCGCGATTGCGAAATCGCAAGGTATCAAATCCACCGTGCTGCTGACGAAACAGGGCACGCGGGCGAAGACGCTGGCCGCCATCCGGAAGGCCGCCAAGCGGTTGAAGAAGGGCGATTTCTTTTTTCTGACCTATTCGGGCCACGGCGGCCAGGTCCCCGATGTCACGGGCGAAGAAGCGGACAAGCGGGACGAAACCTGGTGCCTCTTCGACGGGCAGCTGATCGACGACGAGTTATATTTCGAGTTGAGCCGCTTCGCCGCGGGCGTGCGCATTCTGGTGCTCTCCGACAGCTGCCATAGCGGCACCGTCACGCGCAACCGGCCGCCCCAGGTCGATCCTTCCGCATCGGTCCGGCGCTCGAAAATGATGCCGCTCTCCGTCGGCCTGCGCACCTATCGCGAGCACCAGCAGTTCTACGACAACGCGCAGAGGAACGTCGCCAAAGCCGCCGGCAAGGCCGGGGTCGCGGACCCGGACAGCGTGCTCGCCCAATTGGCCGTGAGCCCGCGCCTGACCGCGATCGCGAAGAAATTCAACGCCTCCGTGATTCTGATCTCCGGCTGCCAGGACAACCAGACCTCGCTGGACGGCGAGCAGAACGGGGCCTTCACCGAGCAGTTGCTGAAAGTCTGGAACCATGGGACATTCAGCGGCAACTACGCCAAGTTCCACGCGGCCATCCGGGCGGAATTGCCGTCCAGCCAGACGCCCAATCTCTTCACACTCGGCGCGGCGGCGAGATTTCTGCGCCAGCGGCCCTTCACGGTGTGACGCCATTGGCGCACACACCACAGCACCGCGTGAGGAGCGTCATGACACTACGATGGCTTGTCGGCATGGCAGCGATGGTCATGGCGCTGGTCCTGTCGAACGCCGCTGAAGCGGCGGACATGTCCGGTGCCTGGAAGGGTCTGCTCAGCAGCGCCGACGGCAGCCAGGCGGAAGTCCAGATCGATTTCAGCCCCCAGGGCTTTCCCCTCTACTCGTACACCAATAACAAGGGACTCACGCGGCAAGTCGAGTTGTCACACGTGGGGCAAACGGTCGAATACGTTCCATCCGGTGGCGGCGTGCAACGGATGGTGGTGGAACGTGTCGAGAAGGGGCCGGGACGATTGACAGTGGGAATCTCCGGTTCCTTCGAGCGGGCGAGCCAGGGCTACCTGACCCAGCAGCAGGAAGCCGCCCTCTTCGAATATGCCCTCGTTCCCGGCGGCCTGAAAATGCGGGTGACCACCAGCTCGACCTCGCATTTCGGCGACAAGGATATGATCGTCGGCGGCGATCCGAACGCCGTCGTCGCCGAGGGCGTCTTACAACGGCTGCGGTGAGGCGACGGACGCAGTCCATTCACGGTACGCACCTCCCATTAGCCACGCCGAGCCCGATCGACGCCGGTTCCCGCGCGATCCATTCGGGTCCATGCACGCCCACCCCCGCATGGTGTGCTCAACGACTCGTAGGAACCGGCAAGCTGCGATGCCGTCACCCGGGTACACCTACCGAGGCGCCATCTGCACAAATCGCGTCTTTGCTATTCCGTTCGACCGACCTGTCTTAGAATGCCAGCTACGTGCATGGCCGTTCATCACAGGAGGTATCCGGAATGTTCCGCCCCGCTCGATTGTTCAGTTCGAAGAACCGCCGCGCGCCGCTTCAATGGACTCCCCGCCGTTCGAACGGTCAACCCGTCGACGAACAGATCCGCGCCCTGCAATGCGCCTGGGGCGATGCGTTATCGCTCCCTCTCTGTCTCGCCCTGCTGGCCCTCTACGAATGGTGGCGATGGTTGTTCTCCATGACTCCGAATCCCCTGTTACTCACCTTCGCCGCCGCCGTGGCCATTCACGCCGCCTGGCGACGCCGCATACTCTATCGATCGGAGTTGAAGCAGCTGCGCCTCACCTCGCCCGCGCAACCGGTCGCGCATCGCTTACCGGAACTCCTGCGCGTCGTGGGCGTGCGTCTCGCACAAGAAGTGAAGGTGCAACTTGCCCCGGCGGCCATGGCCGCTTCACTCCGTCGACTCCTGTCGCCGGCTAACGGCCTCGCCAAACGTCTGGTGACGGTCTTCATGAATCATCCCGGATAATCCCTCCGGCATATGTTTCCCCTGTTCCGTTTCCCGTGATACGTTTCCCGTGATACGTTTCCCCTTTCACGTATCACGTTTCACGTATCCCGCCCCCCGCTTGCTTGACAGTCCAAAAGCCCATCCCTGACAATGCGCCATGGCCGCGCGCATCATCATCGAACGCCTGGAGTTTTACGGGCGCTGTGGGGTGACGGAGGAAGAACGCCGAACACCTCAGCTACTCGCCGTGGACCTCGAACTGGACGCGGCGGTAGAGCCGGCAGGCCTGTCGGACCGCCTCGACGACACCATCGACTACGCGCGCGTGGCCGACCGCGTGTTGGCCCTGGGCGCCAACCGCACCTGTCGACTCCTCGAAACCCTCGCCGGGCAGCTGGTGGACATGTTGTTCGCCGAGTTCCCCGTCACGCAGCTCCGTATTTGGATTCGCAAACTCCACGCGCCGTTGGCCGCGGTGGCCGGGTCGGTCGGGGTCCGATTCGAGCGCCGGCGCAGCGCGCCGCCGGCGACGCAGCCGATGCCCTTACCGTTCCTTGTCGAGCAATCGGGGCGTATCCCCAAAGGCCTTATTCTGGATGTCGCAGCAGGCCGAGGCCGCAATAGCCTCTATCTCCTGTCGCAGGGCTCGCAGGTTGAGGCCATCGATCGGGATGCGGAGGTCTTGGCCGAATTGACCGCGTCTGCCAACGTCCGCCGCCTGTCCGGGCTGACAACGAGGGTGCTGGATCTGGAAGCCGACCCCGACCGCCCGCCGAGTCTCGGCCGGGCCTGTTATGATGCCGTCATCGTCTCCTACTACTTGCACCGTCCCCTATTCCCGTCGCTCATCGACGCATTGAAGCCGAACGGCATCCTGCTGTACGAAACCTTCACCATCGACAATTATGTCCGCCATCGCCATCCACGCCGATCGGAATTTTGCCTGGCGCCGAACGAACTCCTTCGTCTCACGACCCCCCTGCGGGTGCTGCATTACGACGAGGGCGAACACGACGGCGGCCAGGGCGGCTGGCCGAATGACACCGCGCGCCTCGTCGCGCAGAAAGCGGGACCAGAGACGCCATGAGCCGTATCGACCTCCATCTCCACACCACCCATTCGGACGGCAGTTTTTCCACGCGCGAGGTCATGGACTTCGCCAAACAGGCCGGCGTCGCCGCGTTGGCGATCACCGACCACGACATCGTCGACGGCGTTCCCGAAGCGACGGCGATCGGGAAGGAACTCGGCATCGAGGTCGTGCCCGGCGTTGAAATCAGCTCACGACTCGGCGACAGCGAACTCCACATCCTCGGCTATTTCCTGGATTGGACCGATCCCCTGCTGGCCGAACGGCTCAAGACGCTGCGCGACAGCCGTCACCTGCGCAATCCACGGATCGTCCAGCGCCTCAACGAGCTGGGCATCCCCATCACGTATGAGGAAGTGCGGGCTTTGGCGGGCACGGAATCCGTGGGGCGTCCACACATCGCCCGCCTGTTGATGGAGAAGAAGTTTGTGACCTCGGCGAAGGAAGCCTTCGATCGCTATCTGGCGAACGGCCGACCGGCGTTCGTCGATCGGGACTTGCCGGAACCGGCTGAAGCGGTCCGATGGATTCGTGAGGCAGGCGGCGTCCCCGTCCTCGCCCATCCGACCTGGGTGCGAACCTCGGCCGACGGCTTGCGCGCGCTGGTTCGCGACCTGAAGACGGTCGGCTTGGGAGGCATCGAAGTGCATTACAGCACGCATACGCCGAGCCAGACGACCGAGTATCTCGACTTGGCCAAGCACTGCGACTTGCTCGTGACCGGCGGCAGCGACTTTCATGGCGTGACCAAGCCGGACATCGAAGTCGGCATCGGGCGCGGCCAACTGAAGGTGTCGCACACACTGCTCGATCCGTTGAAAAAAGCCGCGACCGCGGGCTAACCCATCCCGCTCCTCTCCATATCGATTCTCCGTCAGGTCCCAGGCGAGGCATTGCGTCGCCGGCATCGATGCATGATTCCCTCGTTTCGTTGACACCCCCGGACCTTCCGTTACACTGAGACACAACCACGCATCACTTCAACTCATGACCACATCCTGGGGCTGGATCGGCCCGTATGTCATCGTCATTGTCCTTGCGACTCTGGTGGGGCCGTTTCTGGCCTCGCTGCCGCTGTTTGTCCACACCGTCATCCGACCGGTCGGTCTGAACGCCTCGCAACTCGTCCTGTTCATCGCCGACGGCATCTGCCTGCTCATGCTCTGGATGGGAGCGGCCAGGGCCAGAAGGGACCTGCGCGACAACGGCCGGGGACAAACGTTCCTCCGCGCCATTGTGTTTCCCTCCGCGCTGCTGCTGATCGTCTTGGCGGCATCCCGCGCCTATGAAGCCCACGGGATTCCGGTACTGGGCCCGCCGAAGCAGCCGCTCTACACCTGGCTGGTAACCGGCGGCCTCATCGGCGCAGCCACCTGGTTGACCGTCGCGTGGGTCCGCCATGTCGATGCCTTGACCCACGCCTTCACGCGCCGCCCAGGCCGCCGACAGACGAAGCCCAGCGGTCCGCCGGCGAACCAGGCACCCGACGCACGGGCCGGCGTGGAGCCAGCCGCCCCCGCACCAGCCCGTCCGGTCGGAACGGCCCTCGCGCGCCACGGTGGTGGCGCACCGGCCACGTTGGGACGGTATCAGGTCCTCAAGGAATTGGGGCGCGGAGCCATGGGCCTGGTCTATCTGGGAAAAGACCCCACGATCCACCGGCACGTCGCCATCAAGACGATGCGCCTGGACGACATCGACAGCGCGGAGGAGCTCAAGGAGTTCCGAGACCGGTTTTTTCGTGAGGCGGAATCGACGGGACGCCTGTCCCATCCCCACATCGTCACGGTCTACGACGCCGGCGAGCAGGACGGCCTGGCCTACATCGCGATGGAGTACTTAGAAGGCACGCTGCTCAGCTGCTACTGTCAGAAGTCGACGTTGTTACCCTCCAAACAGGTCCTGCAGATCGTGGCGGCCGTCGCCGACGCGCTCGATTATGCGCATGGCCAGGGCGTTGTCCATCGAGACGTGAAGCCCCCGAACATCATGCTCCTGAAACAGCGCCATGTAAAAGTGATGGATTTCGGCATCGCCAAAATGGCCAGCGCCTCGAAAACGCAGCCCAGCCTGATCGTCGGCACACCGCGTTACATGTCGCCGGAGCAGGCCACGGGCAAAGACGTGGACGGCCGGTCCGACGTCTTTTCGCTGGGCGTGGTGCTGTTCGAGTTATTGACCGGGGAACGACCGTTCGACGCCGAGAATATGCCCGCGCTCGTCACACGCATCACCAAGGCTCCGCATGCCCCGCTCCTGAAGTACCGCCAGGATCTGCCGACACGGGTCCAAGGCATCGTGGATCGAGCCCTTCAGAAAGACATTCCCAATCGCTACCGCCACGCCAGCGACATGGCGCAAGACCTGCGCAATATCTTGCAGGTCATACCGAGATAATGCCGCCATGCATGCCTGGGACATCACACACGGAGCCGCATCGGACATCGGGCTCACCCGCCGCCACAATGAAGACTGCTTTCATGCCGATCCCGCTGCCGGCCTGTTTCTTGTCTGCGACGGCATGGGTGGCCACCGGGCCGGAGAAGTCGCCAGCAGCCGTACGGTGACACTGATTCCCCAACACGTGGCTGCAGCCGCCGCCGCCCCGACGTTGCCCCTCCTCGGTCCCGCGCAGCCTGAGTGGTCGGCTGCGACCAACCGGCTGGCGAGTGCCATACGGCTGGCCAATCACCGGGTCCACCAAGAGGCCGCGCACAATCCGACCTATTCGGGAATGGGCACGACGGTGGTCGCCGTCTGGCTGACCGGGTCGCTGGTCTCAATCGCCCACGTCGGAGACAGTCGGCTCTACCTGATCCGCGACCAGGCGATTCAGTTGCTCACCCGAGACCATTCTCTGGTACAAGAACAGGTGCGCTCGGGATTGTTGACCGATGCCGAAGCCATGCGCGCCGCCCACAAACATGTGTTGACCCGCGCCGTCGGCATCCACCCGCTGGTGGATGTGGAACTCAAGGAAGTTCCGTTCGTGAACGGCGACCTCTTCCTTCTCTGTTCGGACGGATTGACCGCCGGGGTGTCCGCCGACACGATCCTCCGTGTCCTGTTGGACACGCCCGATCCACAGGCCGCTGCGAACCGGCTCATTACCCTCTCGAACGACGCCGGCGGTTCGGACAATACGACTGTGGTCGTGATCAACGTGACGCAGCGGAACGCCAGCCTCTGGGACCGCTTCTGCGATCGCCTGTTTACCGCCCCCCCACTGACTCAACCCTAAGGCACAGTCATGTCGCAGCCCCATTCGTCTCCCACCCTCCTCGTGAAGTCGCCGCACGGCGCCCCCCAGCTCTGCGCACTCTCACACATGCCCTTCACGCTGGGACGATCACGGGACAACGATCTGTCCCTGGACGACACCGCCGTCTCGGCCCGCCACGCTCGAATCGTCACGGTGCACGATGTGCTGTTCATTGAGGACCTGGGGAGCACCAGCGGCACCTTCGTCAACGACCAGCGAATCGTCCGTCGGCCGCTCCATCATGGGGACAGTATTCGCCTCGGTCACCATCGCCTGATTCTCCAACATGCACAGCAGGCGACGACGGGATCGACTCGCGCCCCAGAGGTGCTCAACGGAAACACCGGCGCGGTCGCGTCATGCGGGCCTGAAGGAAACACTCCGACGCCCGATCGCAACATCGGGGTTGTGGAAATTCTCTCCGGCAAGACGGGGCAGGCGCAGTACCGGCTGACCAGGCCGGTCTCGCTGGTCGGCGCGCAGGATGACGCCGTGATTACCCTCACCGGGTGGTTTGCTCCGAAAACTGCGGCGGTGATCAACCGGAAGGGTGACGGCTACCTCGTGAGCCAGACGGAGAGCGGAAAACGCATTCTCGTCAACGGTCGATTGGCACAAGGAGAGCAGGCGTTACGGCATGGGGATGTGCTGGAAGTGGCCGGGATTACGATGCGATTCCTTCTGCAAGACCGGACGGCGCCGGCGCCGAACAGCTGAACGAGAGGGGGGCCTGTGGTTGCGCCAGCCTCTGCTCACCATCAGCCGGACCCGGCTCCGGCGCCTTATCCTGATCGATTCAGTTGAGCAACCGCCCGCGTTTCGGCAACAGTTGAAAGCACTGGTCCGAAACGGACTGGGCGTGGGACTCCAAACACTGGACCAGCTCCTCGCCGCCCGCAACTCCCTCACGACAAAACTGCCGCCGGTCTGCCTCACAGGCAACACGCATCTGCTGCATGCGCTCCTTTATTCGGACGAGTTTCTCCCGCAACATGGGTCGGCAGGGCTGGGACAGTTGTGCCGCCTTCCGCTGCAGACAGGCGTGACGCGCGCCTTCCCCTTCGGGACAGAGCGCCTCGATTTCCAGGTCACATTTGGCTTCCATCCCCACCGGGAGACCGACGGTATCGATCGACGACGGACGAGGGGGTTCCTGCACAGCGGGCGCCCTATCCGTCTGCACCGCTGCCGCGGCCGGAGGGAGGGGTGCGTCGGGCACCGTCTTGACGGGGGAACTCCTGGATGAAGGAGAGACAATCGGTGGGGTGGCGGATGAACTCGGCGCGGTCTCGGGCAGCACGTCGCTCTCCGGCAGGAGCAGGAGGACCACCCCCCAGACTCCTCCCAGCACCAGACAACTCAGCACAGTTACCAGAATTACGGCGCCGATTCGAGATGAGCCAGCCAAGGAACTCCTCGGTGACAGGTATTCGGTGCCGATGGATCAGCGGGACGCCCAACGTTGCGGACGGGCAATCACGATGGCCGGAAGAACCACCCGGCTCGCAAGACTCACTGCGAGCCCGGCGCCGGTCAGTTTTCCGGGGCTTCTACGATGTGATTCTCGAACCGGGTGCAGCCCTCAGCCAACAAACGATTCGTCAGCATTTCACCGGGCCATTCGATCGGGAGGTCGGCCGTGAACACCCACACATCCGGCGAGGTCCACACCGGACCATGGTCCTCAGGCAGCTCCGGATCGAAGAGGTCGGTCCAGACCGGCATATATACCCCGTTCCCGCACTGCGTATGCAGATGCACGATGGTCCGCGCCCGCACCATCGGATCGAGGTCGCGCCAGACCGCGGCCGTTTCATCGGCCAATCGATGTAATCGCACCGCATTCTGCGCGTCGAACAATGCATAGGACGCATACACCGGCACTTCCAGCGTATCTGGCGCCAGGGCCAGCTCGGAACATTGCGCGACCAAACCCTCAAGAAGCGCGCGGCGCTCCGGCTCCTCCAAGGCGTCCGGCAACCCCGGATCGGGCAGCCCGATCAGTTGGAAAAAGAGGAACGCCGTATTTTCCACCGGCGGATACAATCGGGAGGCAATGGCCGGGGTGCGCTGAGAATCGGCGATACTGACGAGGTGCTCATTCAAGGTTTGCAGGGTCAACCCTTCGAGGGTGGCATCCGTCAGCAGGCGAGGCTCCACACGCACCACCACGCCGGAGGGAACTTGCAAATGCCGGTGGAGCAGGTCTGCCGTGGCGACGGGATCGATTTTCAAGCCGAGCGGCTGCCCCAGATTGGCCTGCAACGGCAACTCCAGCGCCGCCATGACTGCATAGGCGTTCTTCTCTTCGTCCGGGCCATCCATGATGACGGCGCAGGACGCTTCCGCCACCAGGTCGAACATCCATTCCGCCATCTCTTCATCAAGCGCCGCCAGGACCGTCAGCAGATCCTGTTCCCGCCCCTGCTCGATGAATGCCTGCAACGTATCGATCGCCGCGTCCGTATCCCCATGGTCGTGGCGGCGGGCATTAATCAGGTGAATCAAATCTCGCGTCAGCGGATCCGGTCGCGACCAACTCAACATGGCTGGCCTCCCAGGTCGATGCGACGTCGCGATATACAATCTGTGGTCATCCTGTTGTCCATGTTGCCAAACTTTCCGGGACGTGGCAAGCGTGAATGCGGTTCTTCATGGCATCGATCTCGATACCCGATTCCATGAATGCCCGCAGCCTACTCTCCGATCACTTTCACCAACACGCGCTTGCGCCGCCGCCCGTCGAACTCACCGTAAAAAATTTGTTCCCAGGGCCCAAAATCCAACGCTCCATCCGTAATCGCCACGAGCACTTCACGGCCCATCAGTTGTCGTTTGATGTGCGCGTCGCCGTTGTCCTCGCCGGTCTCGTTGTGGCGATAGGTGGCCTGTTGCGGCGCGAGCCGCTCGAGAAAGGCATCGTAATCCTGGAGCAATCCGCCCTCGTCGTCGTTGATATAGACGCTGGCGGTAATGT
>Ga0268299_1001985_pt1 | contig 28252 bp, 17 predicted proteins | sample NOBtaG_FD_193484 | JGI IMG/M metagenome (GOLD analysis project Ga0268299, IMG submission 193484) | Activated sludge microbial communities from bioreactor in Nijmegen, Gelderland, Netherland - NOB reactor | ecosystem: Engineered > Bioreactor > Aerobic > Activated sludge | place: Netherlands...
GCTCGACTATCGACTGCCCTCTTTTCTTGGAAACTCTCACTTTTCCACCCCTTGCACGCCATTTACGAGGAGACTCTTTAAGTATGCCCCAAACCATATAGGGTCAAACGAAAAAGAGGCATTCGCGCTTATCAAGCCAGATTAGTTCAATGTGAAACCAACGTGAAGTCTTTCAAGAAGTGGTTAGCAAGCGTTTGCGTGCAGGAGACTCCGCAGCCGATTGGCAACAAAGCAAACTCGATGCCGCACCGCCTCTGGTGCCAACATTCAAGATTGAAGTTTAGACTCCGGACGCCGCAAGAGCCGCAACAGTTTTGCCGGATGAAGCCTGGCGGCGGTGCAATTTCAATATGTTGTACTGCGTATCGCGCTGCGCCGCATCGAATCCAGCCGCATGAATGCAGCGGATCATATCATCGAGCGTGACATCACATCTGGTGCCTGCTGCGGAGACGACATTTTCTTCCATCATCGTGCCGCCGAAATCATTAGCACCAAATGCGAAGGCAGTCTGACCGAGAGCAGATCCTTGAGTTACCCATGAAGACTGAATATTGCGAATATTGTCCAGCATCAATCTTGATACGGCGACCATGCGCAAATATTCAGTTGCGGTGGTCAAATTTTTCACTTTCTTGCCCAGGGGTGTTCCACCCGGCTGAAAACTCCAGGCGATAAAAGCGGTGAAACCTTCGGCGCGATCCTGCAAATCACGCAGTTTTACTAGGTGTTCGATGCGATCTTCAATCGTGTCGACGGAGCCGTACATCATTGTCGAAGTCGTGCGAACGCCCATCTTGTGCGCTGCTTCCATCACTTCCAACCAGCGGCTGGCAGGGATTTTCAGCGGGCTGATGATTTTCTTTACTCGTTCGCTAAGAACTTCAGCGCCACCACCGGGAATAGATGTGAGTCCGGCAGCGACCAGTCTCTTGAGTGTTTCTTCCAGACTCAAATTGCTGGTTCTTGTGATGTGATCGATTTCCGATGGCGAAAGCGCGTGCAGCGTCAGCTTTGGAAAATCCGACTTCAATTTGCTCAACAGTTCTTCGTAGTACTCGATGCCCAGGTCCGGATTGTGCCCGCCTTGAAGGAGCAATTGCGTCCCGCCGCAATCAACCAGCTCGGTTACTTTCTCTTTGATGGTTTCGTAGGGCAAAACATAGCCTTTGTCCGAGCCGGGAGGCGCGTAGAAAGCGCAGAACGTGCAATAAGCATCGCAAACGTTGGTGTAATTGACATTGCGGTCGATTACATAGGTGATCGGCTGATCGTCCGGATGGAAGCGACGCCTAACTTCGTTTGCCGCGTAGCCTATGTCCATGAGCGAGGCTTCATTGAAGACTTTGACGCCCTCATGAAAATCCAGCCTGCCGCCGGCGATTGCTTTCTGCAAAAGTTGTTTGACCATTAGAAGCTCCCACGGCCGAAGCCAAGTTCTTGAACTTGGTATCGTATCAAAAGGAAGAGCCGCATACATTTACAGGGGTTTACGACAGGGGTTTACAACCATCGGCTCGTAAAATTCATTAAGATAAGGTAGTGCCGAAAACGCTTACAATAGTCCTCAGACAACGGGAAGCAAAACAGCTTGGTCAAGTACAAAGATTACTACCAGATTCTCAATGTGCCGCGCAGCGCCACGGAAAAGGAGATCAAGACTTCCTACCGGAAGCTGGCTCGGCAGTTTCACCCGGATACTAATAAAGGCGACAAAGCCTCGGAAGAAAAGTTCAAAGAAATAGCCGAAGCTTATGAAGTTCTAAAAGACCCGGAGAAAAGAAAGCGTTACGACCAGTTGGGCTCCAATTGGAAGTCAGGCGACCAGTTCAAACCGCCGCCCGATTTCAGCGGCTTCAACTTCGATTTTGGAGACCTCAGCGGTTTTGGAAAAGGGTCGGCGTTTTCCGACTTTTTCGAGGCCATATTCGGGCAGAGCTTCAGCCAGGAAGGCGGCCCAAGAGCCGGAACCGCCGGCGGCAGGCAGCAGCAGAGACCAGGTGGACCGGGCGCAGGGCGCAGTCCGCTTGATCAGGAAGCGGAAATCGAGCTCACCCTTGAGGAAGTGGCGAAAGGCACCGTGCGCACGCTTCAAATCAGTGGTCCGCAAGTAAAGACAAAGACCATTGAAGTGAAAATTCCGGCTGGAGTCCGCCAGGGCTCGAAGATTCGGGTTCCGGGTGAGGGCGCCAAGTCACCGGTCAACAATGCTTCCGGCGACCTCTACTTGCGCGTGAAAATAAAAGCTCATCCGGAATTCTCGATGGAAGGCGACAATCTGGTGTGCAACGTGACCATTTCTCCGGCTCAGGCGGTTGTGGGCACGGAAGCATCGGTGCCCACTCTTGATGGTCCTGTCAAAATCCGCATTCCAGCCGGCACTCAAAACGGTCGAATGCTGCGTTTGCGCGGTCGCGGGCTGCCAAAATTGAAAGCGGCGGATCGCGGCGATATTCTCGTGCGCACAAAAATTATGATCCCGACAGAACTTACGGATCGCGAAAAAGCGCTCTATGAAGAGCTTGCGAAGATCGAAAAAGACGGAAATCACAAGTAGTTTTTGAGTTTGCAAAACGGCTGCGTTAGTCGAGCACCTGCATGTTCTGCGCGAGCCTTGCCCAGGCGATGGAAAAGCTCTCCAGAGCAGCCTTGGCATTTACGTAATGGTCGACGCGCGACTTTGCTTCTTCTGCCAATTCCAAAAGGTCTGCTAAATATTTGCTCTCGTTCAATGATTCCATTGCCCGTACTTTTAAACGTTCGAACTCTTCTTTCAGCACGTAGTCAACGACTCGAGAGATAGCCACGCGCTGATTATCATCGTCATCAATGAGCGTATCGGCCGCCTTCAAAACAGCTTGAGAAAAATCGAGGGCGCTGAGATAAGCGCGCGCGCGTTTTGAACCGCTCTCTTTAATGGCTTTGTGAAACGAGAGATTGGGCAGCTCCGGCGCATCTCCATCGGAAAACGGAATCTGCGGAACAGGAATTACCTGACTGCGACTCACCACTGTTGGTAGCACAGACTCGGCATTTTCTGCAAAGAGGAAAAACATCGTATGCTCGGGCGGCTCTTCGAGCGTCTTGAGAAGCGCATTGGCCGATGGGCGGTGAAACACGTCTTGCGTGGCATCTTCGACAATAATGATGCGAAATGCAGAGCTTGTACGGGCGAGCGTTTCCGTCATGGCGCGGGCGCTTTCCACGGAAATTTTTCTTGATGCAGTAGCGCCGGCCGGACCCAGTTTATAAAGGCACTCAGGGTGGGCATCTTCCTGGATCCATCGGCAATCGCGGCACATGTTGACCACATCTCCCGATTGCGATTTGGCAAGGCATGAGCGCTCTTCAGGCATGGCAAATGCCGTCAGTGACTTGTTCGCCTGCTCGAAGACTTCATCTGCAATCGGCAAACCGAGCAAGTTTTGCGCCGGCTGATGATCGGACTGTGCATTTTGCCAGTAGCTGCGAGTTCTTTCGCAATTGAGGAAAGCAGCCATTTGCTTGGCAAGTTGCCATTTGTCGACGTCGATGCGTCCAGTAAGAAGATAAGCATTTGCCAATCTTCCTTTCACCAGGGCGCCCGTCAAAAGGTCGGCCGCCAGCCGTTGCCGGACCGTAAGATGTCTGTCAAATATGCTCGCTTTCTGCGTATCTTCTGGCATTGCGATTTCTTTTCTCAACAAAACAGCCTGCAGTTATTCGGTAAAAGTGTACTCGGATGTGGCAACCGTGAGCTTTCCCGGCTGCCGGTTCCAGCGAAGAAATACTTAACTTCGCATGCGCAATCAAGAGTTTGACAGCTCTTGGCGAGTGTCATAGACTATCTGAGGTCTAAAAGCGGATAAGAGAAAAGAAAAAAGCTTCTCGATTTCCGATTTGCGCGGTGCGATGCCAGTGGAAGCGTAAAGGCCCGCCCGCCGTGACCGTATGCCCCTTTGCGGGTTAATTCGTCGTGTTTTTCACTATTTTGAGAGGCGAAACCGTTGGCTAACGTAATAGTTGTAGGTGCGCAATTCGGAGATGAAGGTAAGGCTAAAGTAACCGACCTTCTCGCCAAGAACGCCGATGTAGTGGTCCGCTATCAAGGCGGTTGCAATGCCGGACACACTGTTGTTGTTGATGGCGAAACATATAAGTTTCACCTGATTCCTTCCGGCGCTTTGTACCAGAAGACCTGCATCATGGGTCCCGGAATGGTTATCGATCCGGAGCGATTCCTCTCAGAAGTCGAAGCACTGGAAAAGCGCGGATCGCTCGATACCGAGAAGCTGAGAGTATCGACGACAGCGCACGTCACAATGCCTTATCACCTCATGATCGACGCCGCCGAAGAAGATTCTCGCGGCGATCAAAAAATCGGTACCACCAAGCGTGGTATCGGACCGACTTATGCGGACAAGTGCGCGCGCTCCGGCATCCGCGTCGAAGACCTGCTTGACGAGAAGGTTTTGAGATCCAAACTGGAATGGATGATTCCAAGAAAGAACGTCATTCTGGAACGTCTCTACAATTTGCCGCCGCTCAAGGTGGAAGATGTATTCAAGCAATATGCCGACTACGGAAAGCGCATGGCTAAGTACGTTTCCGACACCGCCGCCATCATTTTCAATTCAGTCGGTCAAAAGAAAAACATTCTATTTGAAGGCGCACAAGGAACACTGCTCGATCTCGATCACGGCAGCTACCCCTATGTCACCAGCTCCAGCCCGACTGCAGGCGGCGCCTGCATCGGCGCCGGCATCGGACCGACAATCATCGACCGCGTCATCGGCGTTTCCAAAGCGTACATGACTCGCGTCGGCGAAGGTCCTTTCCCGACGGAGCAAGAAGGCGAAGTCGGCGATATGCTCAGACAAATCGGCAAAGCCTGGGCGGAAGTCGGCGTCACCACAGGACGCCCGCGCCGTTGCGGTTGGTTCGATGCAGTGCTCGGCCGTTATTCTGTAAGAATCAACGGACTCGATTGCCTGGCTATCACCAAACTCGACGTCCTCGACGAATTCGACGAGATCAAAGTTTGCAACGCCTACAAAGACAAAACCACGGGCGAAACATTCAAAGAACTTCCGTCCATCGGCAGCTCCTTCAAAAATATGGAGCCGATTTACGAAACATTCAAAGGCTGGAAGTCATCCACGAGCGACTGCCGCAGCTACAAAGATCTGCCGGTTGAAGCCCGTAAATATCTCGACTTCCTGGCTGATGAACTGGATGTATCAATCGCCATCGTGAGCGTCGGACCTCAGCGCGATCAAACAATCGTTATCGAAGATCCGATCCACGGACCGAAGAGAGTTCTCACCCGCAGCACATAAACCGCGCTGTTGAAAACGTTCTAAAGCTTGACTGGGGGCGGCGAAAGCTGCCCCTTTTCGTCAGATTAGTTCTTCGGCTTTGCACTGAAACCACTGAATAATCTGGACAGATTCGTGCGCAACTGATGTTTCCACAAACCGGCCAGGTCGTTTTTCTTCGCTTTCAAGCGCTCTATACCGGCAAGTGCCGTCACCGAATCCGGGTCGGTCTCCAGCACTTTTTTGTAGCAATTCATGGCGCCGTCATAATCGCGAAAAGAATTCTCCTTCACCCGAGCCAGCTTGTTGAGCCCTTCTACTGACTCGGGCTCATACTGAAGAAGTCTCTCGAGCGAATTGCGCGCATCATCATTGCGTCCTAAAAGAATACAGATATCGCTTTTCTCTATCAGCCAATCATGCTTGTGCGGATTGAGCTGTATCGCTTTGTCGATATGCTCGAGGGCGAGACTTCCCTGACCGCGTTCTCTGTATATATTGGCAGCCATGAAATGCACCTGGGCATCGTTTGGATCGCCGTGCAGAAGCCGCTGCAACTCCTGCTCCGCCTCCAGCAAAAGGCTCTTGGCCATCAAGATGCGCACCAGAAGCAGACGTGCTTCGGCCGACGACGGATTGCGCTTCAATGCCTCACGTGCATAAATCATGGCGTGGTTAGCGTCTTCGCGCGCCATGTAGGCCCTGGACAGCTCTATGTATGCCGAGACGTTCCCCGGCTCGAGCGCCAGAACTTTGTTGTATTCATCGATTGCACGCGGCAACAAGCCCATTTTTGCGAACAAACGGCCGGCGCTCTTGTGTACCTCTGGGTTTTTGGGATGTGCCTCCAACAATGGTCCGAGGACCTTTCGTGCTTTGTAAAAGCTGTGCGCCTGCGTTAATTCGTCCACCGTCTTTAGTTCGGATGAGAGCGCAGCGGCGCCCGCCTGAACCGTTTTCGACGTTTTTTCTGCCGGAGTTGCGGCCACAGACGGCAAAATAAAAACCACAAGGGCGCAAGAAAGCAAAAACACGGGCGCTGAACTGCGCACTGCCGAAGCTGTGAAGCAGCGCCGGCGCTTGCATTCCGGCAATGCGCCCAGGTTAGATCCCGGCTCGATTATTTGAGTGACCATATTTATCGCGAACAGCTTTGCAAGCTTGACTAAAAAATTCCGTATTTCTTGTCTCTCGAGAGACATCTAGTGAGCATGTTATCAAATAGGGAAGAAAGAAAATATGACGGCAGAGCTTACCAAAAGAGAAGCTAAATCCAAGACGGTATCGAGGGACGTGCAACTCCAGCACACCACGCTCCTTATCGCGGCGACTTTTGCCGGTAGCCTTATCATCGCGCTGTATGTACTGGGTGTCTGCGCACTCAATCAACAGCACAAGGATTCCAACTCGCTCGATCGCGCCGCTTATATTGCCGCCCGCTCCCTGCAAGAAATTACGGCTTCGCATCCAAGTTTGGGCAAAGTGGGGCTGGTCGACTTCGCGCCGCCGCAAGAAATTTCTTACGCAGAAAAGAAAAAGCAATTGCGCATTATCGGGCTCAACACTCTTTATGCAACCCTCCGCGTCGATGCCTTAATCGCGCACCACCTGCAAAACAGATCGCTGATCAATCTCAACGAGCATGATTTCAAAATCGCAAAGCAAGTGGAAGGTGAATTGACTCGTCGCATGTTTGCCGCAGTAGAGCAAGTGCCCGAGCAAGATCCGGGCATCTCCGAGCCGCAGCAAGCGGCGCGGCAGTTGATATCGGCCGAAGACGACAGTGGAGACGATGGTGGAAACTCATCACACAGTGATTCGATTTTGCAAGATGTCAGCCAGGTGCTTTCGGATGACATAAAAGGGCGGGGCACAAACCTCGTCGACGTGCGCATTACGCTTGGCGGCGTCGAGCCCGGACGACTGAGCACTCAGACATATGCACCACTGGAAGAAAAAGACCAAGACTATGTCAAAGACGGCATGTACAAATCAGGCGTGCCGATTGCCATGCCGGACGGAAGGACGATTTACTTTCACGGACAACCGCACGCAACGAGGATAATCGATCCATCCTGGTTCAATTCACAGATAAAAGGCAGCGCACCATCTGCAGTGCGTGTGGATGCGGTATACGAACGCCGCAAAGAGGGCGGGCAGAAAGAAAAGTTTGTAAAAACCGCATGCGCAGCGGTTGGTGGCGAGCCTGTCTATCCCAGGGCATCGGCCTTTGTCGTCAATTTTCCTCACGGCAAACCGAATCAATTTGACAATCTCCTGGACATTCTCAATTTCAAGCACTGGGAATCTCAGGGTGAATGGCAGCAAGTCGTCGGCACCGAAGTGCCCGGCAAAGGCAGTCTGGCTCCGCCGATCGAGGCGATATCCGGCGGGCTTACACCGAGCGACGCACTTGCGCACGCAGTGTACGACTGGCTGAAGCAAATGGGCCCCCTGGTCGAACCTCAAAATTTCTATGTCATGCTCAATCAGTCTTTTGCCAAAGCCACCCACGACGCTTCGATAGACAGCACCAGTGCGCAAGCAAACAGTTGTCTGGCTGTAGATACAGGCACACGTGAGTATGCCCTGCTCAATCAAACCAATCCGGACGGACCGGGGCAGTTTGCAGTCGCTCAGTGCTTCAACATTCGCGATCAAAGAATCGCTCGCGAAAAAGTTCCACCCCCTTCAGCCCTGCCTCTTGTCGTCGACGGCTCCGGAAAATGTGTTCTGGCGGGAAAAGACAAATTCGACAGAGAATTGCTGAAGGATTTTCTCTCCGCTGTTTATGAAACAAACCTGGCCGCTCTCGAATCGCTCGAGACTTCCAAGCAGATGGCAATCAGAGCCAAAGCCGCACTGAAAGAAATAGATCAAAAGATGTATTTCGAGCGGCAAGAATTGACGTCGGTCTCGGCTCGCATGCATAGAATTCGCAGCTTGCTCAATTTCGATGTCGATGATTCGTCAAAGGCGTTTGGTCCGCTGAAACAGAAGGACACTGAGAACTTGCGCCAGTACGTTCTGGCGAGGAAACGTTCGGATGAATTGAAACAGTTTCTCATTGCGGACAAAGAGCAGCGCGACAGATACAGAAAGTTGAACGATTGGGCGAAGCTTGTCGCACTTAACGCCAACAAGACCGGCATAACCACTTACGATTTATGCGTGCATTCGAACCAGATTCTGGTCAATGGTCTGGCGCGCACGCAAGCACCGTCGCGCGGTTTTCTTTTAGGCGGTCGCTTTGTCTTCCTGCCGCAGCCTGTGCCGATTCAGGAAGAAGAATTCTTCTTCACCGAAGAAGAGCGAAAAAACAAATCCGAAACAATTCCATCCAAACCAGTGAAAGGAGAGCTCAATACCGACTGGACTAATCCGGATATGCGCATTGTCGCCGAATCGAGCGAGCTTATGGAAACCGGCAATAAGACTATATTTGTGGATGGGCTTCCGCTCAAACTTTATTGGTTGCAAACAAGAGAATTACCATCTTGGACCAAAGTTACGTTCGTTATCGACTCGACCAGATTGATCGAGCCGGAGGAAAAACGTAAAGAAAGATTTGCGGTGAAAAAAACGGCGGCGAAACCGGCGGCACTGAAGGAAAGCGCCCAGCAACCGGCTTTGACAGCTTTCAAAGATTACGCGTTCGGCAATATCCGCATGCCCGCGGGTCAAATGATGTATTACTGCGCCAACGCTGTGAAAACAGGAGGCGCGCCACGCGTGAGTTGGTCAGTGGCGATTAGAGACTTGATTTCTTCAAGAAGCGAAGGCACGATGGGCGAGCCGGTCTCAGTGCCGGACGGAGATTGGCGCCCGGCAACGTCGCGCAGTGGCGAAATTCCCGGGCTGGCGGGCGAGTTTCAATTACGCACGCCGTTGCCGTTAACCGACCTCGGTCAGTCCGGGTCATATTTGACCAATCCGCTCACAGGACAGCAGGTCCCGCAAATTCCGCCGCTTCCGTCCGAGATGCTTTAGTTGTTGTTGTTTTTCTTCTTGCGGCTCTTCTTGCCTTCCGACTCTTCTTCGCCGGAAGCGACGCCGACGGCATCTTCAATTGCGGCAATGCGCTCGTAAAGCTCTTCCCAGTCTTCGCGGGTGATGAGGCCGAGCTCTTTGGCTGCCTTTTTCATCGATCCTTTTACGTTGCTGGATACTTTCTTTTCGACTTCATAGCCTTTCTTTTCGGTTTCGGACTTCAGGTTCTTGATGAAGTTCTGAACCGAATCGGTCTTATTGGTGCCTTTTTCTTCCAAATCGTCGAGAAGGTCTTGGCCGACCTTGACCAGGTCGTTCATGGCTTCAGTAATAGCCGATTTGATGCGGTCTACATTGGTAGCGCCGCCAACGCCAGTCATGACTGCCTTCTTTAATAGTTTTGTTCGCTCGCTCATAACCACTCTCCACTTAAATCGCTGGTCTGGTGCTGATTGGTTGATTTTAAGACGCTATTCAGAAATCAGCCTTAAGTTCATAAAGTTATCAATATAAAGCGTTACACAGCAGCATTTGCAAACAGCAAAAAACTTGCGGGCCAGTGCAGGTTTGGCGCTGTAAAATATCCGGATGCAGGAGCTGGGGCAGTCAAGCGCCGCGGCCAGTCTCCTTTATAACCTTTTCGCCGATGCTGGAAGTGCAGCAGCCTTCAACATCTGCAAAGGAGTCGGTTTCTACTCTTTAGCGAGGTAATCTCAGTGCATTTGTCGAAAGCATTTCTTACACTGCTTGTATTGATATGTTTGGGCATGAGCAGCATCTGCCCGCCTTCACTGGCTCAAGCCTCGCAATCGGCAAAGCCGAAACTGGTCTTGATGATCGTTGCAGATCATTTTTCATACAACTATTTGAGCCGCTATCAAGACAAACTGAGCAGCGGCGGACTCAGATATTTGATGGAGCACGGTGCCAATTACACCAATTGCCGCCTCAGCTACGCGACATCGCAAAACGCTTGCGGCCAGGCGGCTATCTCCACCGGAGCCAATCCCTGGCTCTCGGGAATCGTAGCCGATGAATGGTATTTTCCCAAACACAACAAAGTATTGAGTGCCACCGCTGATGATACCTACCGCCTGGTGGGCGCCAATGGTCCGGGTGCAAGTTCGATGCGTCTGGTCGGCACCACTATTGGTGACCAGATGAAACTGGCAACCAACGGCAGAAGCAAAGTCATCGCCTGCTCGCTGCGCGATACATCCGCGCTCATGCTGGCCGGCGTGCTCGCCAATGGAGCCTATTGGTTCGATCGCACCAATGGCAGTTTCGTCACTTCCTCACAATATTCAGTCGACCTGCCGGCCTGGGTGAAAGCTTTCAACGACCAGCGCTATGCCGACAAATACAACGGCAAACCCTGGCAAAGAAGCCTGCCCGAGACCGAATACGGCGCATCGACTCGCGATGATTATCCGTATGAAAAAGCACCGGAAGGTTGGTCGAAACAATTCCCGCATACTATTTCCGGTCAGGGCGAGCAGTTCTACAACTCATTTGCAATGACCCCATGGGCAAATCAAATGACTTGCGACTTCGCCAAAGAAGCGTTGGAAAAAGAATTCCTCGGTCAGCACAATGAACCGGACATGCTTGCCGTAAGCCTTTCGGCAGGCGACTATTTGAACCAAACCTTCGGACCATACAGCCAGGAAGCTGAAGATCTGGTGCTGAAAATGGACCAGTCTCTCGCCAGCCTGTTCCAAGTAGTCGATCAAAAGGTCGGTCTCAACAACACTCTCATTGTTTTCACCGCAGCCCACGGCACCATGCCCATTCCTGAGTTTCTTAAAGAACGCAGAATGAACACGGGCAAAATCGATCCCAAGTCATTCAAGAACTTGCTCGATTCGGCTCTCGACTCGCAAGTTTCCCCTGATGAATGGATCGATGAATTCTCACCGCCCAACGTGTATCTGAAACTGGAAACGCTGGAGAAACAAAAAGTTCGCCAGGCCGATCTGGAAGCAGTTGCAGCCAGGGTCGCCAAAACAATCGCCGGAGTAGGCGATGTACTTTGCCGCCACCAACTGATACTTAATCAAGTTCAAAGCGGCGGCAATGCCGAAGAGCAAAGACGCAGCTACTATTGGAACCGCTCCGGCGAACTCCTGATTTATCCCAAACCAGGTTTTGTTTTCGCCTCCGAATCTCATGGCACCGGCAGCGGTTCGCCATTTGCATACGATGCGCAGGTTCCGCTTATTCTCTGCGGAAGCTCCATCAAGGCAGGTCGCTACAGCCAAACTGTCAGCCTGATTGATATCGCGCCGACAGTGACCAGCATCATGGGCATCGAAGCACCGTCGCTGTGCGAAGGCTCCGGATTGGACGCAGTCGCACAAGTAATGGGACCGCCAAGACCGCGCACATCGGCAGCAGCAGCGCAGCCGGCTCAATAGAATCACCGTAGAATAAGCGGCGATGCCCTGCATCAGCCGCTTTTTCTTCAGGCTCGACATTTAAGAAAGGCACCACACCGGAGGAATTGAAATGGCGCAAAAGGAGACACTCGTTCTTGTCGACGGTAGCTCCCTGGCATTCCGGATGTTTTACGCCCTGTTCTCCATGGGATTGCGCAGCTCCACCGGTATTCCAACCGGCGCTCTGTACGGGTTTTTCAATGCGATTTTCGATTTGATTGAAAAACACCAACCCGCGATGTTGGCAGTTTGCTTCGACAGAGACGAAGTCACTTTCCGCAAAGAACAATTTCAAGACTACAAAGCAAACCGGCAAGAGATGCCGGATGACTTGAAAAAACAATGGCCGCTTATTAAGGAAGGCGTCCAGATGCTCGGCATTCCTTTGTATGAATTGCCTGGATTCGAGGCCGACGACGTCATTGGAACCGTAGCTAAAGATGCCGAAAAACGCGGACTGCGCGTAGATATTCTCACAGGCGACAAAGATGCTTTTCAGTTGGTATCCGACATAGACGGTGACGTTCAAGTCTTGATGCCCCCGGCAAGAGGCGGCGGTCTGGTCACTTACAGACGAGCCGAAGTATTCGAAAAAATGGGCGTTTGGCCCGAGCAAATCATCGACTACAAGGCGCTTTGCGGAGATTCTTCCGACAACATCCCCGGTGTTAAAGGCATCGGACCGAAGACCGCCGTTGATCTTTTGACTCAATATAAAACGCTCGATGGCATATATGAGCACGTCGAAGAATTGAAGTCGAAATCAGTGAAAGGAAAACTCACCGAAGGGCGCGATATCGCCTACACAAGCCAGATGCTGGCTACGATCAAACTCGATGTTCCTCTCGAATTCGACTTTGCTCATTGCCGTCTCGATTCACTCGATACAAGTAAAGCCACCGAATTCTTCCAGGGGCTCGGAATTAAATCTATCGTCACACGACTTCCCAGAGTGCTCAGCAAAATTGCCGGAACCGAAGTCGCTGGAGATGCAGAGATATCCTCCCTTTCTGTTGTCTCCTTGCAAGTTGAATCAACCGTAGCGGTCGGCGCCGGCGTTGGCGGCGACGCACCAGGGGTGGTGCCCGGTGGCGGCACAAGGCAATTGGGATTGTTCGATTCTTCCGAACCGGTGTCGCTCACGCCTGCATACGAGAAGAAAGCTTTCGACCCGCCGGCGCCGCAGATCATCACCACCGAAGACGACCTTGCCAACTTGATTTCCGAGCTTTCCAGTCACCAGGCTTTTGCCATTGATTTGGAAACGGACGGCATAGAGTCGCTCGATACGAACATTGTCGGTTGGGCATTCGCCTGGGGCAACGGCTTCGAGATGAAAGACGGAAAACTCCAGTTGGCGGAACAAACTGCCAGTGGCACAGCCGTGAAAACAGCTTATATACCGGTCGGACACTCCGGCATACTCTCAACACAACAGCTCGATTCCGAACTTGTCGTCTCCCGCCTGAAACCGATTCTCGAAGATGCGAGCATCGGAAAAATCGCCCAAAACGCAAAGTTTGAAATGAACGTGCTGTCGCTTTACGGCATCAATTTGTGCCCGATCGCTTTCGACACAATGATCGCCAGTTACATCCTCAATCCTGACGACAAGCACGGCTTGAAAGATCAGGTATCCCGAGTATTCGGCTACGAAATGGTGCGTATCGCCGAGCTGATCGGCACCGGCAAGAAGCAAGTGACGATGACTATGGTGCCGGTTGAGAAAGTGGCGCCTTACGCGGCAGATGATGCGCGCATGACGTTGGAGCTTGCAAGAACCTATTTGCCCCGCCTTGATAAAGAGCAATTGTTCATACTCAATCAAATTGAACTTCCGCTCTCTTGCGTTCTTGCAGAAATGGAACAAAACGGCATCGCACTCGACATTCCCTATCTGAAAAAGTTCTCCGTCGAGCTTTCCGCAGACATTGCCAGATTGGAATCCGAAATTTTCGAGCTGGCGGGAAGCTCATTCAACATCAATTCGACGCAGCAATTACAAAAGATTCTCTTCGAAGATCTCGGTTTAAAACCGCAGGGCAAAACGACCAAGAAGACCGGCTTGTCCACGGACGCTGCAGCACTGGAAGCGTTGAAAAACGAACACGTAATCATTCCGGAATTGCTCGAATACAGACATCTTTCGAAATTGCGTTCAACATATGTCGACAGCCTGGTCAAACTTGTGAACACGAGAGACAACCGACTGCACGGCACCTTCAACCAGACCGTCGCCGCGACTGGACGTCTTTCCAGCACCAATCCCAACTTGCAAAACATTCCGATCAGAACTGAAATCGGCAGCCGCATCAGGCGCGCGTTTATCCCGGAAAAAGCCGACTGGGTAATCATGTCGGCTGACTATTCGCAAATAGAATTGCGCATGCTGGCACACATGGCTGAAGATCCGACTCTCATCGATGCGTTCTCGAAAAATCAGGACATCCACCAGCGCACGGCAAAAGAAATTTTCGATGTGCCGCTCGAGGAAGTGACAAAAGAAATGCGAGCGATTGGCAAAACAATGAACTTCGCTTTGGTATATCAGCAGGGCGATTACCGCACAGGCATTGACCTTGGCGTGTCCACGTCGGAAGCGAAAAAATTCCGCGAGAAATATTTCAGCACTTATCCGAACGTTATGAAATTGGTCAGTGAAACTCTGGAAACAGCGCGCGAGAAAAATTACGTCGAGACGATTTACGGTCGCCGGCGTTATTTCCGCTATCTCAACGACAGGAACTCAATGATTCGTCAGGCCGATGAAAGAGCCGCTTTCAATGCGCCTCTTCAAGGCAGCGCTGCGGACCTGATGAAACTGGCAATGATTCGTTTGTGCAAAGAACTGAAAGACAACAACATGAAGACAAAGATCGTTTTGCAAGTGCATGACGAACTTGTACTTGAAGTTCCCAACGATGAAATCGAGCTGGCGAAGAAAGTAATCACGCAGTCTATGGAATATGGTCAGCCGCTCAAAGTGCCGCTTGTCGTCGATATCGGCGTTGGTCCCAACTGGATGGAAGCTAAATAATCGCCGGCCTCTGAAGAACAAATGACCCGATTTCCCAGGCACATAGAAGAATATATTGCCGAATACTTGTCGGGGCTGGATAACTTCGCCAAACCCAAAGATTGGACAGTCTTCAGGCACGCCCTTGGTGAGGATTGCGAATTTCTTTTCGGTGTCTATATGAACACGGCGGAAGATTTCGTGCTCATCAGCATTGACAAAATACACAGGTTCAAGGGCGACAAAGTGCGCTCACTTTCGTATGAAGGCATCCGCGAGGTCGACTTACCGAAAGATCCAGCTCAGCGGGCGCTGTATGTGCACATGAAAAACGGTGACACTTTTCTTTTGCCGATATCCAACGAGACGAACGAAATCCCGGACTACTTTGCTTTTCGGGATTTCCTGGTCGCCGTTGTTTATGCGCCTCACTTTAGCGAAAACCCGGATGATATCGAAAAAATCACGTCAAAAGACGACCTGATTACCTTTTTGGAAAACCAGGGGCATGCCGAACTGTATTCGGACCTTATACGCAGTTTACAAAACGGTTACCCTTCGACCTGGCAATTAGATTTATTCAAGATCGACCCAAAACTCCTCGAAAGGCAAGACCTATGGAGGCTTTTGGCGCTTTTCCTGAGCCGGCCTCTTGAAGTTCCGTTTCAAGGTCTTCAAGCCATTGCACCCGGTTCTTGGGAGCATCACGATATCATTAGAGCAATTGAGATAGGAAAGCCCGAGATGCAATACGACGACGAAGGTAATGAAATAGACCCGCCGCCACTGGGCGAGGTTGAGATCGACAGTCTCGAGGTTCCTACTGAGATCCTCAACGCCCTCAGCGATGAAGCGGCGGAGATAATCACGTTCGCAATTGAAGACTGCAACCACGGAATGCTTACCGACGCCGGGCTATTGCTCGCGCTGGTCGCTTTCGACGGCAAGCTGGCAAGCATGATTTTGGAGCGCAAGGACCTTACAGTCGGCGCCATCCGCAAAGACATCGGGCTGCGCATGGGCAAACAGCGCACTTACTTCTCTAACCTTGTCCGCTCTAATGCCTCGGCCATCAAGATTTTGGAGAAATCCAAAGAGTTGAGCCAGGAGAAGAAGAGCAAGCAGATCACGCCTGAGATCATCCTCTACGCCATGCACGACTCCAGCGATGCCTGGATAAATTTGGTGCTTTCGAGCTTCCAAAAGAGCTGGTAAGAGTTCCGCGTGCCTCATCTACTGTGGCGCGGCTAGCCGGGAAAGCTTAGCGTCAAAATCCAAATGAGCGAAGAGAAACTGCCAGCCGAAGAGAATAGAGAAAAAAACGTCGATTCCACGAATCCGGCGGTTGAAGACTCTCGCCTTTCGAGCGACATGCCTCTTGCGATAAGCGAGGGCGGCGTACCTAAATCGGAATTTGATGCCGATTTGAAAGTTCCTTTGCTGATTGACGAAGAGCTGACAAAGCTTCTGGTAGAACGCGGCGCCAAAGATTATCCGGCCAGCATCACAACCAAGATTCTCTGGATCATGGCTTTCGGTCTTCCAGCAGGGTTGGCGAGCGCGCTTTTCGGCTATTCATTTATCGCCAGCATTTTTGGCATGCTTTTCATCGGCTGGCTGGCCGGCACTTTGATGGCGCGCCAAGTGACGATAGCCATGCAAAACAGGCATTACGCCAAGGTTACGCGCTTGCTGCCCAGAACGTTGTTCTGGACGACCATGTGGTTTCCCTATACATATAACTCGCACATGGCCGCTTCCGATGCATTCGTTCGGCTGCTGATGCTGGAAGGACGCTTCGTCGAGTTTCAAGCCGTCTCTCTTTACAGTTGGGGTCTGATCGAGCCCTATGCGTACAAGCGGCGCAAGTCTCCGAAAAACTGGGGCGTCGCCAACAACCTGGCCGTCGCGCTCTTGAGCCAGTGGAGGTTTGAAGAAGCAGCAGAAGTTTTCCGCGACTTGTTGAAGCGACCAGCCGACAAGCGCGCAGAAGCAATTCTTTTGAACAACCTGGCGCTCTGTCTTATTAAGTGCGGCAAAATCGAAGAAGCGGATGTTGCATTGACGGAATCAAGAAAAAAGACATCCTCGCAAGTGCTTCAATTCATCGGCTGGCGCCACGACTACATTCGTGCTGCGATTGAAACCGAAAAAGGCAATTTGCAAGAAGCGGAAGAGTCGATTGAAACTGCGCGAGAAAAAGGCATTAGATACAAGGACAACTTGGAGTGCCAGCCGCGTTGCGATGCGCTCATGGCAAAAATCCGAGCGAAACAGGGACGCATGGAAGAAGCGGAATTGTTTTACAGAAACACAATTGATGCGCTCGCCGGCACCAACAATCCGTCTTACATCGCACTTGCGGCATACACGATGGAGTTTGCCGAGTTTCTCGATGCGCAGGGCAAAACAGAAATGGCATTAGCCCAAAGAGACAAGGCGCTGGCATACCGAGATCTGAATTTGACCAATGAACTTCTGGCAGTGGAAGCGATAAAAGATAGATTGCAGAGCAAAAAACCGATCATCATTCCGATGGGATTGTGCAATCTCTCGCACCGAGATGTTTATGTAGAAGCGATTCCGGATTTTGCAAAACCAGCTCAGGAAGACCTGCTCGGATTGCTTGAAACTGAGCCGGACATAGACACGGTTTCCAAGCCCGAAAATTCAGATTCAGAATCTAAGTCTTGAATCGTTTAGATATCAGTCTTTCGTCGCATTGAAACTGATGCGATTGCCGAACGGATCGGTAACGTCGAAAGCCAGCTCGGACCAGGGCAAAGTTTCCAAACCCGGCTTTTGATACTTGTAGTCTTTTGCACTGAGTTCAGCGTGATAGACCTGAACTGCGAGCCGATCCATAGAAACAAAAACGCGTGCACCGGGACAGCAGTCACCGAAGTGCTCCGACAAATGCAATACCAAACCACCACGCGAGATCTGCATGTAGACAGGCGTGTCCTCCGGTCTGTCTTCCCAGTCAAGATGAAAGCCGAGATAGTCAAGATAGAATTCGCGCGCTTTCGCTTCGTCGAAAATGCGAAAGACCGGAATGCTTTGCTTTATCTCCATTCGAATGACTCCACTGACTACAATGACTCCACAGACTCAATTGTTCGAAACGACCGCCCGAAAACGCACATCACCTTTGGCAACTTTGTCATACGCTTTGTTGATGTCGTTCAGTGCAAATGTTTCCGCCATCACTTTTACTTTTCCGCGAGCGGCAAAATCAAGCGCCTCATAAAGCATCTCGGTTCCGTTTTGGATAGAACCGATTATGCGCGCGCGTTTGAACAGCAGGTCAGCAGCAGTGAAAGTCAGAGGTTCACCGAAGAAGCCCATCACAACCAGACGTCCATCGTTTCTCAAACCTTTGAATGCATCCAGTGTTTGCTTGCACGAATTGCTGGTGGCTAGTATCACATCCGCACCACCGAGTTTCTCCAATTCTGCGCCATCGGCAACCACGTGATCGGCGCCCAGTTCCAGTGCAAGTTTTTTCTTGTCCCCTGAGTGTGTAATGGCGATGGTGTCAAAACCGCATGCACGCGAGTATTGAACAGCTAAATGTCCCAGCCCGCCGATGCCGACGACTGCAACTTTCTCATGCGGCTTAGGTTCTGCAATGCGCAATCCGCTGTATACGGTATAGCCTGCGCAAAAAATCGGAGCCGCCTGCTCATACGACAACCCATCGGGAATGAGCATCGTTCCTTCCGCATACGCCACCATCAGCTCGGCATGGCCGCCGCTAATCTGACCACTTGTCCCGATGCGCCCCGGGCAAAAGGCGTTGCGCTCCCGCATGCACCATTCGCACCGCCCGCATTCATGCTGTACCCATGGCACTCCCACCCGGTCGCCAACTTTCCTCTTGGTCACTCCTTCACCGATCGCCACTATCTCGCCGACCGGCTCGTGTCCAAGAATGCACGGGTATTGCATCGGCAGCTCACCAAGCGTCTGGTGCACGTCCGTGTAGCAAATGCCGCTTGCATGAATGCGAATGAGAACTTGATTGACGCCCGGCTTCGGATCGTCGACCTCTTTTATTTCCCACTTGCTTCCTTTCTCGGGTACGACTGCTGCCTTCATGATGCTTGCTCCACTTTTGCCGGTTCCGGCGCCCCGCTCACTTTCGCCGCCTTTGCCAGATTACTGTTTTTAACTCCGTAGAAGAAATAGATGAGCAAGCCGACCGGGCAGGTGACTGCATAAACCTTGAGCACAAGCGGGCTCAGATTCATGGCCAGGATAAAACATCCCAGGGCGCCGGCGAGCGCTAACACCGGATTGACGAGTTTCAACCGCAGCGCGCCTACGCAGACGAATACAAACGCGACCAGCGTACCCAGCACCATCATGTCGGCAATGTCGCCGAACGGCACAAAACCTGCGGTCAGAGCAACTAGAATCCCGTTGATCAAAATTCCGACCGTGGGGTTTCCTTTGTTGGTCTTTGCAAAAATAGGAGGAAGCAAGCCATCTTCGGCCATGTTTCTGAAAATTCTCGGACCGCCCATGCACAATACGAGAAGCACGTTGAAAATTCCGAGAACCGCACCGATAGCGATAAACTGACCGGTCCACGTTTCTCCGGCAGCCGCCAGCAAATTAGCCAGCGGTGCCGCCGCTTCCGAGCCGACGAACAAAGTGTTCTCCTTGCCGTCGATGAAGCACGGCGCCAAGCCGGTCGCCACCGCCATTACAGCGACATAGAGAAAGACGACGATACCGACGCACCCCCATGTCGCCAGCCGCGTATCTCTCAAAGATTTCGACTCACGCGCAAATGTATACAGCGCATCAAAGCCGACGTAAGGGAAAACAGCCAATGCCGCGCCCTGCAAAACGCCGGTCCAGCCTTTCGGCATGAAGTCCGCCCAGTTTTGCGGATTGATATGTTTTATCCCCGCGAAAAGAAAGAGCACGAGCAGAACCATTTTCAAAATAACAAGGAAGAAATTCAGCTTGGCGGACTTGCTCACGCCGCCGAAAATCAAAATCACGGTGACTACTGCAATCACGCCCATCGCCACGACGTTGACGCCAAAATGATGCACGCCGTCAATCACAGCCGGTCCGGAAAGCATTTGCGGCAAGCTGAACCCGGTCGCCCGTTTCAAATATTCGCCCCACGCGATAGCCACTGCCGACGAGCCGAAGCTGTATTCCATGAAAAGACCAAAAGCCACAATCCAGGCGAAAACTTCGCCAATCGAGTGATAGACATAGCTGTATGCCGACACGCCTTTCGGCACCACTCGCGAGAATTTCTCATAGCAGAATGCGACTGCCATGATGATGAGCCCGGTGAGCAAAAATGACAAAATGCCTGCCGGCCCCGCCTTCCGCGCGATCATCCCGGGCATGGCAAAAATGCCGGCTCCGATGGTCGCGCCGATGCCCAGCGCAGTGAGCATCACCCAGCCAAGGTGTTTTGGTGTTTCATCAACGGCATCCGCATTCGAGGGAGCACGCCGGAGCATAGTTGTCATTAAGGACATGAGTGAACCTGCAGGTCTGAAATAAACATCAACAGCGGACAAGAACGGGACGCCGAAAAAACAAACAATTGCTTGATTTGCTCAGAGCTAAATCTCGGAAATGCTAGCATAGCGAATCACTCAGCGAATAGCAGTCGAGTGGCGTAGAGTTGGCGTATTCGGCGTACTTGTCGTAAAGGCGTACTTGTCGTTTTAAAGGTGCAAAAAATGAAGGTCCAAAGAGCAGCAGTCATAGGCGCTGGAGCAATGGGTTCCGGCATCGCCCAGGTCTTGAGCCAATCCGGCATTCAAGTGATTCTCAAAGACGTCAAGCAAGAATTCGTCGACAGAGGTCTTGCCAACATCAAGAGAATGTATGACTCCAGAGTCAAGAAGCAAACGCTTACTCAAGAGGAAGCTGACGAGCTTTTCGGACTAATCAAGGGCGCGACCGACTACGAAGGTTTCAACAACGTTGACATCGTCATCGAAGCGGCGCTCGAAGAAATCGAATTGAAGCTTGCCATCTTCAAAGAAATCGATGATATCTGCCCGTCGCGCGCAATCCTCGCATCCAACACCTCCGCCCTCTCCATCTCCGAAATCGCCTCAGCCACCCGCCGCCCCGACAAGGTTGTGGGCATGCACTTCTTCAACCCCGCTCAATTCATGAAGCTGGTCGAAGTCATTCCAGGCGTCAAGACTTCGCACGACACCGTCAAATCAGCAATCGAGCTTTGCCGCGACATGGGCAAAGTGCCGGTCGAAGTCAAAGAATGCCCGGGCTTCCTCGTCAACCGCTTGCTTTTTCCTTACATGAACGAAGCCCTCTGGGCCCTCACTGAAGGCGCCGGCACCCCGCAAGAAATCGACGATGCCGTCGAAGCATTCGGCTTGCCGATGGGACCTTTCACGCTCTTCGACATGACCGGCATCGACATCTGCGAGCATGTCAATCAGTTCCTTTATAAAGAATACGGTCCGCGCTTCTCGCCCTCGCCGCTTCTCAAGCACATGATCAAGGGCGGCTTCCTCGGTCAAAAATCGGGTGCCGGTTTCTTCGTGCACGAAAAGGGCGCCATTCCCAAGAAAGGCGAGCCGAAGAAGATCAATCCGGAATTGGAAAAACTGATCGAAGCGGCGAAGAAAGATGCCAAAACCGACGCCAAAGCATCGAAGAAATTCGAAGCATATCGCGTCCTTTTGCCGATGTTCAACGAAGCCGTCTACGCTCTTCAAGAAGACGTCATCGAGCCGTCCGATGTAGATGTGGCGATGGAATTCGGCTGCGGTCTCACGCGCGGTCTTCTAACAATCGCTGAAGAGAAAGGTCTCGACTGGACGCTCAACGAAATGGACGGCTACCACAAAGACCTCGGCGAGCGCTTCCGCGCCTCATGGCTCCTGCGCAAACTCGTCAGAGCCGGCATTCATGATTTCTCGAAATTGGAGAAACAACCCGTAGCCGCTCGCTAGTTCTGTCTCTAGAAAGGCATTTATGCTGAAGTGGGTCGCACTATTCGTACTCATCTGGTTTCTCTATCACATAAGAGAAATCTTTCCGCCGTTCGTCGTCGGCGGCATATTTGCCTACTTGATCTTGCCGCTCGTCCGCTATGTGCACAAAGAAGCGAATATTCCGATGGCGGCGGCGGTCTTCGCGATTTACGTCGGCATCGCCGGAATTTTGTTCGCGCTCGGTTGGTTCTTCGGCCCGATGGTCGTAGACCAGCTCACCAACTTGTTCAATCAACGGCAAGAATTGGCGAATAACTTGGTGCAATCTGCTTCTCAATCATTCAATTGGAAGATTGAAAATCCCGAGCATGTTGCAAACGATCTGGTCAAAAACCTGGAAAACAACTTCGGAACCCCTGAAGAAGTGATGCACATCACAGGCATCTTCTCAAAAGGCATGCTCGGCATTCTCGTCTGCGTGGTGTCATCGATTTATTTCATCATCGACAGCCATCGCGTCGGTCAGTTTTTCCTGCGTTTCATTCCTGAAGAGCAGCGTCAGGTGGTGACAAACATCACGCAGCAAACGAACTTGATGTTGAGCAAATACGTTCGCGGACAACTGTTGCTGATCACCATCATGTCGACAGTCGCGTGGGTATTCCTGCACTTTATTTTCAAACTCAAATACGCGCTTGTTATCGCGATTGCCAGCGGCTTTCTCGAAATCATTCCAGTTTTGGGTCCGATTATCGCCACGAGTATTGCCACCATAGTCGGTGTGGCGCAAAAGGGCATGGACGTGGCACTGGGAATTATCGTCTGCTATACGCTCTCACGCTGGATCGAAGACTACGTCATCATCCCGCGCATCATCGGTCATGCGGTGGAACTTCATCCGCTCATCGTCATCTTCGCTGTTTTATGCGGTGAGGTAACTGCCGGGGCGTTAGGTATGTTGATCGCAATTCCGGTGGCAGCCAGCATAAAACTGATCGTCGACTTCCTCTATCCGCCTCTTGACTCTGCGCCGCACAAGCCGGTCGGTGAGCCGGAAAACAATGTTGCCGAGTCGACCATCGCACCCAAGCAAGAATCGCACGACTAGCCGCCGGCAGAGCCGAGCGAAATAAGAGTGCGAACCAAGAGACTGCTGTTCCGCTGTTTACTCGTAACTAAATTGCAATGTTAGATTCAAAGTTCTGAGCTGCCCGAATGGGTACAACCGGTAACTGGTTGTGGTATTAAAACTCAGCCCTTGGACTAAAACATTTCTAACAAACTCGCTGTGTGGCAACCATTCACGCGGTACGTTAATTGTGACCTAGAAACGACAGCCCCCCCCTTGACAGCCGCGGGAGTGCCTGGTTTGATGAGGAAACGAATTTGCGGCTGATGCGAAAATTTACGTGACCAAATTACCGCTTGCTAATAACTAAATAGAAGGAATTGGAGTCTCGCGCGCTCTGAAGGCGGGCACGGTATCACTCTGGAATACCTATTATCTAGTGGACGAGTAGACGAGGCTCCGGATGGCACTTGTTGCAGTTTTGCGCAACCATTTCTACAGACGCAAGCCACTGTATGTGGTGTCACTACTTTTCAATGTTCTCCTGCTTGTTCTTCTGCTTTCTCTTCTGCTGCCGAGCGCTGCGCTGGCGCAAGCAGTCACCTGGACGAAGAACGACATCAACAGTGGCAGCGTGGGCAGTTTCACGTACACGCCCGGTTCTCCGCCCAGCTATAGTATCACCGGCAGTGGCACCGGAGTGGGAGCTGTTGATGACTCTTTCTGCTATGTCAACACACCCAATACTCAAAGCTGCATCATTCAGGGCAAAGTTGTCAGCCAGACGAACACCGGAGCCGGTGCATTGGCCGGATTTTGCATTCGCAATAGTTTGCAGACGAGCTATGCATTTAGTTATATATTGGCGGTTTCACCGGGCAACGGCGTCGCTTTCACGCGTCGGTATCAAGGTGGAGTGAGCAGCACGATCGCAACGACATCGGGCACGGCGCCGATTTGGCTGAGGCTGGCTCGCAACGGCAGCGCCGCCGCGGGCTACACGGTAAGCGCCTACACCAGCAGTAATGGCACCAACTGGACGCTGCTCGGCTCTGCTGCGGAAGCGAATACAAGCCCGATGCCGAACAAGACCACGTTCGGCTTTGTAGTCAGTTCTTCTGTGAATGGCGCTACTCAGTCGACAGCGGTCTTCGATCATGTCTCGACGTGCATGACAGTGCCGCAGCCTTCGGCGAATCTCCTATCATGGCATGCATCCGACTGGGGGCTGTCCACAACCGGGTCATCAGTAGACTCGTGGGCAGATTTGAGCGGTAATGGGATGACGGCGACTGGCTCCGGGGCGACTCGCCCGACTCTGACTGCTGATATCGCCAATGGTGGCGTGCTATCGGGGTTGACGCTGAATGGATCTTCTCAGTTTTTGACGCTTCCTTCAGGTTATTCAAATTTGACTTCCGGTTTTTCTGCGTTCGTAATGCTGAAGCCATCGTCCGCGGTGGCAACCGGAACTCCTGTGGTTGTCGGCAATACTGGTCCGAGTGATGCGGCGCTTGTCAAAACTGTCGGTCAGAACGCGGAGCTATATGCGTACTCAGGGACAACAAGCTCGAATGTAGCGACTGCTTCGAACCCCATTTCGACAAGTAATTTCCAGTTGGTGGAAGCGACCTTCCAGCCCGGGGCGAGCCCGAACACTGGAATCGGGAAGCTATATGTCGGAGGAACGCAGCATGCTACCAGCAGTACATTGGTCCAGACGCTTGCCAATGTGACAAGGTCGACAAATAGAATTGGCACGAGCACTCAGTCTACGGAGTACTTCGGCGGCAATATTTGCGAAGTGATGCTGTATGCCAATCCTGTTTCCGATGGGCTGAGAAAATCTATTGAGTCTTACATGCTTTCCAAATATGGAGTTGGCTCTGTCCCACAACTTGATGCACCGCAGATACAGCCGGCATCGGGTGTGTTCTTGCCTCAGCAGCAGGTGATGATCGGTCAACCGCAGGAGGCACTGACTTATTTCCGTGCGGATGGAGTGAGTCCGCCGACGACAAGTGATCTGTGGTTTTACAATAATCAGAGCTTCTTCTTAAATAATGTGGCCCCTGAGTTTGTCCCGCGCGTTATGCAGACATCGACACTCACGGCTATTGCCAAGGCGCCGTTCTGGACGGACAGTCCGGTTGCGACCTCTAGCCTTTTGATGGACCCCACGACCGCGATGATTCCGCGCAGCGGCCTTATCGAATGGCATCGGGCGTCTGATGTCACAACGAGCGGAAGCAATGTCACGAATTGGCAAGACATTTCCGGCTCGTCAAACAACGCGACAAACGCTGCGAACCAGCCGACATTGGTGAGCAATGCCGTCAATGGGCTGCCGGCTGTGAATTTCAGCGGGGCGCAATTTCTCCAGCTTCCGGCGGGCATGTCTAATTTTTCTTCCGGCATGACCGCTATGGTTGTAGCGAAGCCGGTTTCGGTGGCAACAGGAGCGAGGCTGTTTGATTTTGGAAACGGAGCAACTAGCGACAATGTGAGCATGAGCCTGCCGTCGTCTTCCGGATTGACTTTTACAACAGTCAACGGTGCCACTTCGTCATCCGCCACCGCATCCAGTGGCGTCAATTTAGGTCAATTCCAACTCTTAGAAGCGATTTACAACGGTTCCAATACAGCGACAGTTTTCCAGAACGGCGCCCAACTTGCGCAGTCGACATCGATGCAGACGTTGAATAATTTGACTCGCAACAACTGCTTTATTGCACAAGACTCGGTCGGTGGAAACAGATTCAATGGTCAAATCGCCGAGCTGCTCGTCTGGAACCGCCAGTTGACGTTGGCGGAGAGAACGGCTGTAGAGGGATATCTTTCATCCAAGTATCAATTACTTAGCACGAATGCGGTTGCGGCGCCGATATTCAGTGTGCCGACATCTGCGTTAAGCGCACCATCGCAGGTGGCAATAGCTGGTCCTGATGGCGCAAAAATATATTGGACCAATGACGGCTCGACCCCGACCACATCATCGAATTCTTATTCCGGTCCTCTTAATGTGGCATGGACGCAAACTCTAAAGGCCATTGCTGTTTTTAACGGTATATCCAGCAGTGTGTCGAGTTCATCACTAACCCTTGACTCTACAAAATGGCCCCAGCCTACAGCGGGCGACACAAGGACTTTGAATATCGAGCAACAATTGCCGACTGTAGGAATCCCGCATGACGCCAGTCAACCGTAGAGTTAGCAGCACCGGCATGAGAGAAAGCACACTGACACAACACAGATACCACACTGATACCACTGATTTTAGCGAGAGAAGAAAATGCATCTTCGAATAAAGGTCAAGACTGCACTGGTAAGCAAAAGCATCGCGTGTCTTTTGGTGCCGCTTGTTCTCGTTTTAAATATGCCGATTGCAGCGATGGCTGCCGGCCAGGGTCCGACACCGCCTGCTGCTATTCCGGACTACCCGCAAAATCCCAAAAGTTCAGTCAGGCGAGGTCCGATGACACTGACGCCGGTGCAAGCGAGAAGTTTGCCCGATCATCCGAGCGACCTGGATATCACCACCGCTCGCTTGTTTGAAGAGCCTCTTGCTGCGATGAGCGTCGCGCCTGTGGATGGCGAGAACGATGCTTTGGCAAAAGCGGTGCTCGCATTTAAGAAGCAAAATGAAATGGAAAATGTCACAGCATTGACAGCTTTCATCGAGAAATATCCTGACTCGCGCTGGGTGCCGTCATTAAAGCTCAATCTAGGATTGCTCAGATTTAGCACCGGATACATAAGTCAGGCTATGGAATTGTGGACTGCAGCCTGGCAAGCAAGCAAGAATGAAACTGGCGTGGAGCAAAAGGCTATCGCAGACAGAGCGATTGCGGAAATTCTGCAGCTCAATGCAAAAGTCGGGCGCACGAGCGAAATCGAAAGTCTGCTCAATGAAATTAAGGGTCGAGCTTTTCAAGGCTCAATGGAACAGAAAGTGCGAGCGACCCGAGAGTCGCTCGTGCAAATGCGCGCTCGCGCCGATAGAAGTTTTAGATGTGGACCGCTGGCGATTGCGTCTCTGCTTGCCGTGAAGAAAGGCAAATACGAGTTTAACAAAACAATAGACGACTACCCTTCTACCGCACAGGGGACGTCTCTTTTAGAGAACAAAGAACTTGCAAAAAAGCTGGAGCTTGATTTGCAAATAGCCAGACGCAAAGCCGGTGCAGCAGTAATAATCCCGAGTCTGATTCATTGGAAACTCGGACATTTTGGAGCCGTCACAGCCAAAGCGGCAGACCGGTATCAAATAAAAGATCCGACCTTTGGACCTGATAACAACATGTCGATAGGTGTCGATGTCTTCGATACGGAGACAGACGGCTATGCTCTTGTACCCTCAGGACCGCTGCCGCCAGGTTGGCAGGCTGTATCAGATGACGAAGGCTCTAAGATCTTCGGCAAAGGAGTGCCGTGGATCTGGCCTGACAATAAAGGAAACCCGCCGACGAGTGGTCCGAGCTTCAAGAGACCATGCACCGATTGCTGCGGCATGATGGAATACGACGTCAGCACTGCCACTTGCGACCTGATGCTGATTGACACTCCCCTCTCCTACGCATGCCCAATCGGTGGGACTGTTGGTTTTCAAGTCAACTACAAATATCTGACAGCCGACCAACCTTCGACTTTTACTTTTACGAACCTCGGACCGAACTGGAGCTTCGAGTATCTCTCGTACTTGACGCTTGATGTGTCATCAACAGCAACCTTGAGGTTGCCGGAAGGTTATTCGGAAGTCTATCCACTGAGCGCAGGCGTCTACACGAGAGACAAGCTTTCGCAAGCTCTTCTCGTCAACACCGGTCCCGGTGTCTATCAAAGGCAACTCACGGACGGCAGCATCATGCAGTACGATCTGTCCGATGGGGGTACGCCTGCAAAAATCTTCATGACGAAGATTTTCGATCCACAGGGCAACCAGACACTTATACAATATGACGCAAATTTCAGAATCACGTCGATTACTGACCCGATAGGGCAGGTCAGTACTTTGAGCTATGTCTCGAACACACTGGGCAATTCCGGCTTCTACAAACTGGCGCAGATATCGGATCCGATGAGCCGTACATGCTCGTTTTCGTATGATTCGACAAACACGAATCTGGTGATGACAACGGATGTGATTGGCTTGCAAAGCCGGATGACTTATGACCCGTCGACGACATTCGTGACGACTTTGCATACAGCGTACGGTCAAACGTCATTTAGCCAATACACTCCGACGCCTTCGGCATATCCGACGCGCGGTCTGCAAATTAGATACGCGGACGGGACAACGGCTGTAGCGGAAACATGGTTCGGTCACGAGCCTTACAATGCGACGTTTATTTGGGACCGGCACACGATGGCGCTTTACCCTAATGACGTCGGCAATCACGACTTTTCGCATTGCTACAAGGCAGCCTGGCTGTGGGGACCTTCAGATGGATATCTGTGGCCGATAGTAGATTACGAAAAGAAGCCGCTGGAAA
>Ga0268299_1001986_pt1 | contig 28248 bp, 28 predicted proteins | sample NOBtaG_FD_193484 | JGI IMG/M metagenome (GOLD analysis project Ga0268299, IMG submission 193484) | Activated sludge microbial communities from bioreactor in Nijmegen, Gelderland, Netherland - NOB reactor | ecosystem: Engineered > Bioreactor > Aerobic > Activated sludge | place: Netherlands...
ATCGGTATTCGCGGAGAACTCTTTCACCGCCACAGAGAATTTAACGACCTTGTTTCCAGTGTCTCCGAATGAGATAGAGTGCGGATTCTGACCGACATAACCTATCACGAGTATGGTATTGTTCATGGTGGCACCTCCAGTGCGTGTTAGTGCCTGCCAAAAGAACACAACTTTCGGACACCCAATGGACGCGCTTTGCGCGCCCCGCCAGGGGCCTGCCATTGGAAAGAGGCTGGAAGTTGTGTCAGTCTCTGGCACTTGTGACATGCACGGAGGCAGACATCTGAATTCAAGCCGTTCATTGTTGGTTCTGTTGGTTTCCGAAATCCGTATACATCAAAGTGGTTTCGGAAGGAAGGAAGCATCGGTAGCGTCTCTCTCTATTCGCAATGAAGAAGAGATCTGACTGTGGGTGTCGTTTGCGGTAAGAACGCTTCGGTGGAATTCGAGCAGATAGAGTGCCGGTGGTGTCGCGCACTTGAACGAATGATGGAAGCTGAACTCGCTCTTCCCAGATGATCAAAGTTTGATGACAATTTTCGCAGGCAACTTTGCTTCTAGTCGCATTAGCTCGGAGCCGCAATGAGCCGCAACTTGCCGCAGTAAAGTGCCTGAAGCTGCTCGGCTGGACTATGGGAAAACCGGGATACCAAGGGAGGGCAAGACTGTTCTATACTGGTCGGCATGGATAGCATCAAAACGGACAATGAGCCGAATGCACAAAAGAAGAGCCGGAAATGGCGTGTAGGAGCTGTACTTAGCTTTTTCTTGCCGTTTTTTGTATTTGGTTTTCTAGCTGAGCAGTGGATCTTGGAGCGAGGCGCCGAAGAGGCGGAAAGATGGTCGCACCTGGTTAAACCCACACCCGTTCCAATGTCAGAACAAGTTTTGCCATTTGTTCTCTGGTTTGTTGTGCCAGGTTTGATTGCCGGGCTGGTCGGGCTTCTCTTGTACTACCTGTTTACTCGTTGCCGTTCTTATTGAACCAATCAAGCCAATGTTGAATATTTGCTACATGCGGAGATGTTTGTAACACCGACTCAGTCGGCAACAACACTTTATCTGCGTGTTTGCCTTCTCTTTCCAAGTGTCTGACCGCTTTAGGCGTAAGCGGCTTGGCATGATTTTTGTCCTCTCGACTGAACGAGATGTCTGGATTGAAGCCGTAGGCAAGAGATTGTTCGGTGACAGGAATACCATGGTGCTCATACATTTTGGCTGTGTGAGCCATGTTGCCTGCGATAAGGATTGGAGCGATTTTGGGATCGGTTAACGCTTTGAGTTCTTGTCCCGGCGGGTAACCATGCTTCGTGAGATATTCTTTTACCTGTGGGAATTCTTGGGAGAGTTTGCGAACGCCATTGACGCTAATTTGTGCATACCCAAGTGTCGCATCTTCCGCTAATCTATCGGATTTTGAAATGGGCGAACCTAACATCTGCACATGCGTATCATCTGCTTGATCGAATAAATCGTAGTGTCTAAGCTCATTTGCAAGGATGCTTTTCATCACGAGTGCGCTGCGCTCTTTCGTAAATCCGTTAGATGTAAGTTCGGGAAACAAGCTTGCGGACTCTTTCCATGCCGCTTCTGGAATTCGTCCGATTATGCTGATTTCTTTTCCGGCTAATGGGTGTCCGATATCTGGAGGTGTTGCAACTCTAACGATATCGGTGCCTAGTGCTGGATTTCTAATGCCTTGATAGCCCGGTCTGAGCTTATCTCCGGGGTTCTGCACCATTATCGCTTCAGGCTCAGGTACCGGGGAATCCGTCTGGATATCGCTGTATTGCGTCTTTTGCTCTAAGTTTGGAAGAGGCGGAGTTATGTTTGAGGCAATCAGAGTTTGCTCTACCTGCGGCTTTTGAAGCGCGGCTAAAGCTTCTTCGGCTTTACTGTCGAAAAATCCAAGCTTCGATGCCTGCCCCTTCTTTTGCATGTCGGCAATCACCTTCGGTGTCAGCCCAATGTGCGTCGCCGATTCGTGCTCGCCGAGTTTATGCGGTTCTTGCATCTTGGACCAGATCGCTTCGTCTTCTTTTGTCCGGATCACGCTCGGACGTGTCAACGCATCAGACGGAGGCTGAATCTTCGGTGCGTCTAGTTTTTGTTCTGCATCGTCGGTCATAAAAACTCTCGCGAAAAGTCTCTCACTATTATAAGCGGCCGACTGGCAGAGTTCAGCTGCTGTGGCGAAATCGAGGGCTAGGGCATGTTTTCGGACGCGTTTCGATTAGAGATCGCAACGAAGAAGCATTGGTAGCATTGGGTCTATGGGCTTCCGCTTAATTGGGAACAACCGGGGGTCAAGATTGGCACCTTGGCTGTATGGTTCAACCATGAAAAGGTTTGTTGTTTCACTACTGCTTCTCTGTACCGGTGTCTTTGGCACGGTTCATGCTCAGGGACTAATTGGTGACACGAGTTGTCCACGCGCTTCGGAGCCAGTCCCGTTGATACAAGGCAAGTCTGACTTAGAGCGATGGTCAAACTTTCAAACTATTCAGCCGTCTCTTATCGGTATGTCTTACAACCAAGTAATTAAGGCGCTTGGACAAGGAAGAGGATTTATAAAGTCTGACGAATTTACGCTCACGCTGCGCACTGAGCGGGATAGGGATTGCTTACTATACCAAATTGCGAGAACAAAAATTCCTGGTAAGACTGGAAGCATGGCTCCGATAGAGCTAACAATTGTCTTCAAAAAAAATCTCGTTCAGTCGTACTTAATTGAGGCTGTGTATTAGTCAACAACGTAGCTCGCCTTGATTGGGCTCGAACGCTAAGGCGGCTCAGCTCGGTGAACCGCAATGAGCCGCAATGAGCCGTGATGAACCGCGATGAGTCAGTTAAAGCTAGAGCCATTTTTACGAAAGTCCGCTATTGCCATCGTTAATTGTGCAGGCGTCACCTGCACAATTAGAGTAGCCTCCGACGTAGCTGCAATGAGGCGTTAGGAGATTTTTGTCAAAGTTCGGTATTGGTGTGCCTGACTTGGTTTGTAGCCTTCAGAGTCGCTTTGCGGCGGATGTTTGAGGCGTTTGTGAGGCGTTCGTGAGGCGTTTACCTCGGGGGCTGCAATGAGCCGCGATGAGCCGCAATGAGCCAATGGTGGTAAAGCACACGCACTAGCTGATGTTTGTTTTGCGATAATGGGCTCACGAAGAGCCAATCAAGTGAGTCAGTCCCCTTAATTGGCTCACGGATGAGCCAATTGTGAGCCAATTGTGAGCCAATTGAGCCAATTAATGAGCCAATTAGATAATGTGCCCACCGGCTATGGTTTCGTAAGCCTATAGGTAGTGCCCTTACCCCGTGTGCCTTCCTTGGAAATGAGCCCTTTTTCTACTAGGTCCGTCAAATCTCTGGTCGCTGTTGGCTTGCTGGCATTGAACAATTTTTGGTATTCCGCGTTTGAGATTGTTGCGGCCGACCTCAAGTATTCCATTGCTTTGAGTTGCCTTTCGTTTAGTTCTTCCTGGCTGACCGCCAGTTTCTCTGATCGCATAATGAGCTTAAATGTTTCGGGAAATGAGACGTCAAATTCAGGTGTCGGCAGGTGTTGCTCTTTGAGAGCCTCAGCCATTCTGACTGTTCCTGTTCCCCAACGCTCGATAATTCCCAAGTTATAAAAAGTCTCGGCAATCAAACGATTATGCGGATATGACTCGTGTTGTCGAAGAAGGTCGGCAGGAGTAAGTTGGAAAGGTAAGGTACCAGGATTCCATATCTCTAGCCGGTCGTCGTACAGGCGAACAGTACTAGCAGCAAGCGAAGTATAGTTTCGATGACATAAAACATTTGATATGCCCTCGCGTAGTGCGGATAGTGGATATTCCCACACTTCCTCGTGCTCAGCTAAAGATCTTCCTGAAAGCTTGCGCCCACTGGAAAGTTTGGTTGATCCAATTACAAGAGCTGTTGCTAATCTGTCTTGGAACCACTCCATTGTTTTATCGAGCTGTTGCAAAATTGTTCCATCAAACTCTTTGTCGTCGACAATCATAGTCGGCGACTTGAATCTTCCAGCCTTCACGTAGGCTGATGGACAAAAGCGTTTGGGATTTTTTCCAAGCGGAAGAATTGCCGCTCTGGTTGGTTGTCCACTTTCGACTAGCCCTAACTTTTCTAGTGACGTGAGACTAGCTTCGTCCATTGGTATTGTGCGTCGACCAACGGCCTTCAAGCGTGAGAGAAGAGCTTCAATTTCTTTCTCATCCAGATCGTCCATGGTGGCTCGTTCTTCGACCTTCGCATCCCAGCCCCAGGCTCCGGCTGCGAGCAACCTGTGCGTATACTCCTCCGGGCCCATCACCTGGTTTGTTCTGCCGACTCGTTTGAAGTATCGCCCGTCTACGGCTATCAGGGCACGGGTGCGTTCAACCTTGATAACAGCAATGGTGCGATTGTTGTGTCGTTGTTTTGTCACGGACGGCAGCAAGCGAGGCTGGAGCTTTGACTGCATTTTCTGAGCCCATTCTTCCAATGTATTCTTGCCAAGATTTACTCCAATAATATGTCCGTCATCGCGCACTCCAACAAGAATGACACCACCGGCGGTGTTGGCAAATGCGCCTATGGTTTCCAGAGTTTGCTTATCGAACGTCTCTTTGAATTCGAGAGTCTCGGATTCAGAATGCTCATCAAGTTGTGAAAAGTCTATAGCCAGTTGATACGAAAGACCGGCTTGCAGTGTTAAAACTCACATCGAGGGGTGACAAGTAAAGTATAGCTGTTTCCTTCGCGCGCAGCTTCATCGATGAAAGCACTTGCTCTTTGGCAAGGATGAGCAGAAAAAAGACAACTGATCGCTGTCAAGTGCTGTGGAAGCAACGCCCTAAAATTCGACGTTCTTACGCCCTTGCTCAATGTCGACAACCTTATTCTGCGTCTTATCTGGTTTCTCGAACATCTTTTTATGAGCGACTTCGCGAGCGGTTCGCTCGGCTTCGTGCGCGGAGTGCGCATAAACTTTGCGCGTGGTGCTTACGTCCTTGTGATTGAGAGCGTTTCCGATCACGGATAGGCTTGCTCCGGTCATTGCCATGTAAGAGCCTAACGTCCTCCTCAAATCGTGCAAATGTAGATTCTCTATCCGTGCGCGTTTCAGAATGCGATGCCATCCTTTCTTGGGATCAGCAAGATGCGGAATCTTTGTCCCAGTTCCGGGAAATACATACTCGAATTTCTTTCGATTGTCGAATCGTTTTTGGAGGATCTCCAGCTCAGGTCCAGTAAGCAAGATAGTTTGAGAGGTATTATTTTTGGTATCAGGAATTGTCCAGACAGCGTTTTCCAAATCTACATCTGCCCAGCGCATTTTAAGGACGTTCATTTTGCGTGCCCCAGTGTAGAGGCTGATGAGAACATAGTCTTTGATTTCTTGGTTTTTTTCCGCTTCTATTGCCTCAATTAGACGGGGCAGCTCTTCTGCGTATACGAATCGCTCTCGGTGTTTCAATTTGAATTTCGAGATCCCGGTTGCTGGATTATCACAAGTAACCATCTCCCACTGCTTACCTTTATTTATGACGGCGCGCAAAAGCTCAACTGTCCGGTTGGCAGTCGCTCTGCCATTCTCCTTTCCGAGCTTGTTCACAAGCTGCTGCACTTCGGACCGCTTGATAGAACTCACCGGACGTGTCTTCCAGTCGTCCAAGTAGCGATAGAAGCATTCTTCAATCACCTTCCAGGTCTTGCAGTGTTCGATAGCATAACCATGGAGATACTCCTTAAAGAGATCGCCCAGAGTGATGCCCTGAGTACCACGTTTTGCGGCTAGAGGATCTTTGCCTGCGGTGATTTGTATGATAACGGCGGCTGCCAGCTGCCTGGCGTGTTCTATGCTCAGTCCAGGATTGTTTCCCAGTACCTGAAGCGGGTCATCGTCAAACCCAGGAATCTGCATGGCATCAGGTTCATAGCGGCCGAGGTTTATTCGGATGTTCTTTCCGTCTCTCCATTTATAAGCCCAGAAGCTCATTGCACCGGTATCTGACTTTCGAAGGACCAACCCTTCCAGCTTGGCGTCATAATAGTAATCCCGCTTGCCAGGCGCAACGGCGCGTAGATCTGATAGTCTAGATTGTGTAAAATTGAAAGAATTTCGTCCCATCTTTTTCACCGTTTTTCAGGGCGTCTCGGAGGAAGTTTTCCCATAATTACTAGCCATTTCAGCCCTTTTCAGGTGTAGTGTGGGTGTAGTATTTTGGTTTATTGGGGTAGCTTTGAGCAACACCCCGAAAACTTCTAGGACTATTATAACATAATGGTGATGCGGATTTCCAAAGAATCGGAAAACCGACGGAAAATCGGGAAAAGTGGAAAATTCGATGGCTACGAACCATGAGGTCGGGAGTTCGAATCTCTCCGGGCAGGTATATAGAACGGTTCTTTCCGAGCGGTAACGCGAAGGCAGAACCGTTTTTTATTGGGGTGGGTGATCTGCAATTGCGGCCCCTATAGGGCCTCTTTGGCATCCAAGTTGATCAATGGAAGAATAACTCGGGACCATAGTTTGAGCGGGTAAAACCATAAGGTCGCGCTCATAGGTTGGCTGATTTCGCACAGCGGGAAAGCCGAAACAATTTGCGACGGTGGAGAACCTTCAGTGGCTAAAGAAGATCAGGAACTACTCAGACAATTTGTTCAATGCTTTTCGTATGACGGCGGTCAGCCAGAGTATGAGGGCGACTTGGTCATTCCTCAATTGACGGATGCAGCTTCTTTGGAGTTGATTTATGCTGCAATTCCAATCAGGTTTCCATCTCTGCTTGAAAAACTGTTGCTTTCGTATCGCTGGTATGGCGCGGATACCAACTTGTGCAGAGTCTTCCCAAATCCGCCGGGCGAAGATTTGACAGGGTTTCTTTCACACATGCGAAGCGACAAAATCATGTTTGAGTTTTGTTTGCAGAACGGTTTTGTTTTGTTTGGGCTGGGTCCGGATATGCGTCACCATGCGGTGTGTTTTGATGCACGCAAGAGTGCCCACGGCAGAAAATATCCGGTCGTGAAACTTGACCATGAGCAAATATTGTGTAACTCACGGATCAAGATCATGGAGCAACTAGCAAAGAACTTTGATGAATTGGTGACACTTGTCGTTAATCAGACGAATATTGATTGACTGCGCTGAATGCTCAGATTCATGGGTTTATCTTTCACTTCCGATGCAACATTTCACGCCGGACCGGCGGCATCCAATCATCCTCCGCATCTTTGAGACTGTCTAAGTCTCCTTTGTTTTTGCCGGTTGCAGCGACTTCGTCCGCAATTCGTTTCATCAAGGTTTTATCCAGTGGGGCATAGCCATCAGGGAATCTATCGCGAAATTCCATGCCGGAGTAAAATCTCGCCGCGCCAATCCATTGATTCGACGTACTCAGATCGGACTTTACTATGTTCGTCACTGCGTCAGGCTCGTATAGGTTGAGGATTTCGACCGGAAATCCTCTGTACGCTGCACTAAATGGATCTTCTATGGCTCCCGACCATTCCAGCAAGATCTTGATCTGATCTGCTTGAGACGGCGTTTCTTTCTCCAAGGATTTTCTTGCTTCTTTGATGCGATCTTCTTTGGCAATCAGCTTGTATGTATCAGACATGTCTCTCAATTCATAGCTCATTTGTCGATCGTTAATTTTGCCCAGATGAAGTTGGCCAAGAAAGGCGCGTAGAGATTTCGGCATAGTACTTTCGAATTGATGAAGTCGAGACAATTGTCCTTCTTCCGAATCGTACTTTGCTTGCGCAATACTTCGTTCCATTTCTTTCTTTGGACCATTTACTCCCTTGCCGGCCAGCCATTCAATAAATTTGCGGGGCTCAAGTAAGCGGGCATCAGAACTCCATGCCAACCAGCGGATGGTAAATCCATGGTGAATCGCAATGAGGTTTTTTTGTCCTGAGGTACCTACTAGTTCTAGAGTTGGTCCGCCAGAACACATATCGCGGCCAAAGGATTTCGGATCCTGCACAATCTGTAAGAGACCTTTGAGTTCTACTAGCGCTTTTTCGTCTGAGGTCTCGAACAAAATCTTGTCGCTAAGTAGTTGACCATTCGACATGCCTCCGTCGAAAATCCTCATTGAGTGCAGCTCTTTCAATACGGCATCTAGCGACTTTTGAGATGGTTGCGGCGCCTTGTTTTTCTTGTCCGTAAAATTAGCTGCGTCAGCATCCATGATTTCAATGACGCCAAACTTGTTTTTCCTCATGACCCACTGTGGTTCGCGCGCTTTCTCGTCAGCGAACGCAACACTTGCACTTAGCCAAAAGCTAACTAAGGCAAGAATGAATAGAATTTGTTTGATAGTGAATACTTTGAACAATTGGATACTATTTTGGCTGCTTACTGATTTGCAACTTATTGCGTGCGTCAATCATTGCTTCAATGCGACCTAGCTGGATGCGCAAGTGATTTTCCAACTCAGCATCTCGCCCTTTGATCAGGTCTATCGCCTCTTCATATGCCGATTTTCTTTGAGACAATGTCTGATTGTCCGGACTGTAGTCGGTGTAATTTAGAGCAAGTAGCTGTCTGCCTAAGGTGTAATCTGGATTGATTGCAATTGCTTTCTTGAGCAGCTCAGATGAGCGCTTGACGGACGTTGGTTCAATTGTCGAAGCCGCTTTCCGTAAACGAACTTCTTCAGGAGGCGCTTTCAAGTTGTCTTCTCTTGATTTTGCTCCGTTGATTTTTCCCCAATATGGATAGTTATAGCGAAACAGATCGAAGTCGAGCCCAAATTGATCATTGGCTACTTCAATGGTGTCACCGCTGATTTGCGCAGCAATATCACGCAACTCGCATGTGCACGTTCGAATCGTTTTTGGAACAACGTACAACTTAGATACTCCCACAACGCCCGTACTTGCGCGCATAACCAATTGTTGGTGAGGAGTCAATGTGATTGTCTTTTTCTTGTTCCGCAATTGCATCTGCTGTTCTTTCGTCAGCAGCAGAGTAGTGTGTGGACCATTAACATGTCCACTTCTCATTAATCCGTCTGCATGCGCGCAAAGCGGTGCCGATGTAGCTGCGACAACGAAATATAGAATTGTTGTGGAAAGGCGTCTAAGGTAATCCATTTGCTCATCTTACCGCATCGACTGAAACCTATCTGTAGTGAGCTTGTGAGATTGCTGTGGATGAGCTTCATTCCTTGACCAGAATTGATCATGGTGGCTGTAACAGCTTCCGAAAAACGACGGGGAAATAATTTCGAGATTCGCGAGGAAATCATTTAGGAACCGAGCTCAAGTTCACTGGAACTACAGCGGATGGTAAGAATGCGGTGTGTGATCAAGCTGAGAAACACATAAAGCACTTTATTAGATTAAGATACATAAGGAATGGAGAAATTGAACAATGCCCTCCGAAGAGTCTGAAGCTAAAAGACTAAAACAAAAATTCGGAGCCGGTTCCGCGCATACCAAGGTCTTCGATGAATGGGACGAAGTTGGAAAACGGTTTTTCCTATCCAACGTCGTTCTCGACGACGGAGAATACCCAATTATTGGGCACTACAAGGACACTGCTAACTGGCTGTTATGCACAACTCGACGCGTGATCTGGACTAACCCGGACAACCAATCTTATGAATTGAGTAACGAGAGCATCAAATCGGTTGGGTGGTCTAGTGGTCCTGAAGGTTGGCCCGGGCAGGACCCGTATTCTCCTCGAGACACCATGGTTTTCGTTGATAGAAAGCCTGACGTCAAAGGGCACTGTGGGTTCTACAGTCCTTGGCTGCATTTTATCGATTACTCTGGCTCACGTTATGAGGCGTTTCTTGAGTCCGGCAAAGTTTTGAAGGGAATCAGAAACTCAATTTGGAAACTCTCCGGTGGATGGCAGCGTTCACTTGAAGTTGTGGAAACGCCAGGCAAAAAGAATTCGGCGCCGACTGGTTCAGACTCATACAGAGCTGGGCGAATGGAATTCACATTTGAAAAGTGTCCTGAGAAGCGGAAAATGACTCGTCTGTTCTCTATGCTCGATTTCGATGTGCAAGAGTTCTTAAAATCGCGTGTAGAGCTGAATGTGGAAGAACGGCCTGTGCTTGCCTTTTACGCGAATTCCAGCACTTGGTATCTGGCAACCTCTCGACAAATCATATGGACATCTTTATCGGGTGTGCACTATATTCGGTATCAGGACATAGATAAGATGGGTTGGTCCGACGGCCCAGAAGGTCCCAAGGAATGTGCGCATGAGAACGTGATATTCACGAATGGAGAACGCTTCTGCAAGATTTGCCGATCCAGCAGAACGTGGTTTTTTGTCGCCACGTCGAATGGACAGCGTCATGAGATCGCAATTGAAGCAGGAAGTGCAAGTCACATATGGGATTGCTTCAGGCTAATGTGCAACCTTGAACGAATACATCCTCGTACGCTTGGCTGAATGCCCGAATGTCATTCCGGTCGCTTCCAGGGACTACCTGGCAGCTTGCTCATGACTTCGTTGAATATAAACCGCGCAGCCGAGTCAAAATCGTACTCGACTCCTTCCCGTAAAAGAGGCAGGATATCCTCTCGAAAGGCTGCATCATCCAACTTCTTCAGGAAATTTTGTTCAAACTCTGCACGGGATATCTTTTGGTCTTTGCGTTTCAAGTATTCGCTGAAAGCGGCGACAACTCTGTCTTGATCAACCTCTAGCAGGTTCTTGCATATCCACGGGTCAAATAAATCGCGACCTTTCTTGCGTTGATAAAGGGCTCGAAGTTTGGTTCCGAGCAGTTCGTCCAAAGAAAAAGTTTTGATGTCAGCTTTACCCGAAAACCAATCCGATTTTACTTCGAGCGGCCGGGTTTCATATCCATACACTGTAAAGGCTTCAGCGGTGTTGATTTCCAGCTTTAGCCGCATCGACTTTTCTAGCGGTGGCTCAGCCTGATACGAGTAATAAAAGGTCACTCTCTCTTCGGATTGTTTGTATCGAGGCTTTCCAAGCCATTTAAGCGCATCGCGTATTTGAGTCATTACGGGACCAATCGGTTCCGCGCGAACCTGCACGAGATCGATATCCTCCGAGTACCGGCTCATCGTGGGCAGAAACAATTTGTTGAGCGCAGTCCCGCCACGAAATGCGAGACTGTCCGCGATCAATTTGTTTGAGTACAAATCAACAAGGGCGCGCGAAATAACCAAGTCTTGTTCGACCTGGTCATCTCCAGTCCAAGGAGCGTGATTTGCACGCCAATAAGTGAGCACTGCCTGCGGTATCAATCTTCCGGCTCAATCTGGTCGTTGATGTATAGGTTCCACTTCTTTTTGAGTTCTGTACTCTCTGAATCCAGGTCTGGTCTCAGGCTAGTAATGCGCGGAGACTGCGAACCTAGCCAGTCATGCAGAGGATTGGCCAGTTTTGGCTTCTCAACAATGTCCAAAATGAATCCAAGTCTCTGGACTACCGCCAGCTCGACGCCGCATTTTGCCGCGGCGACGAGACTGCGCCCGGTCATCTTTTCTGAGAGTTCTGAGAGAACTGTCGCGACATTACTGTAATGTCCGGCACTCTCGTAATAGCGGACGAGATCGAATGCGGTTGCTTCGGGAGTTGAGACCTTCATCTGCCCAGTCGGAGTATTTCGCGTTTCTGTCGGCGTCTCCTGTACGTTCCATTTCTTGAAGAAATGAATTCGATAACGCGCCAGATGAATCGCCCGATGAGGAGTATCGCAAATCACCTGGAACTCTTGCGGGTGTTGATGTGCGGCGCCGTGAAGCTCGGCAGCGCTGAGCAGACCGACATAGTATTCCGACTGCCAGTCTTTCATCAACGCATCTATAAACCAAATTGGCGGCGGGGCGCCCGCCAGCATATATTGCTCAGGAACGACAACATAAAAGCCCCGCCTGGGGCTGACAACCTTTCCTTTCTTTTGAAGGCGATTCAGTGCTAGTTTAATTGCCGCATCCGATTTCTCGAATTTTTGCTCGATTTCTTCCCGACTGAAAGTATAGCGGCCTATAGCAGGTAGCGCATTCACAAAGGTTGCAATGACTCCGTTTTTCATGTTCTTTGGGCTGCTCGATCATTCGCAAAAAGTATTATATATCGATAACTATCCCTAATGTTATCGTTTCTAAATAGTATCATTGTTTGATACCTTTTGCAAACATTCAGGCGGTGGCATGTGGGGCTACAGTAGGCACCGGAATACGACCGCAATGCATCGGACTATGTTCGCTAGTGCATCGGAATCCCTTCGTTTGGAATGACCCGAACGTCAACGTGAATATGCGCCTTATCGTGAGATGGCATGCCATTCGTTACCACTTTGATGGGTGCGTACCAGTCCGGAAAGTGCATGTCTGGAACAGCGACTATGATACTGGATTCGGTGGCTGATACCACATTCGCTTTGACATCTCTGAAAGTGACCGTGTTCTCAGAGGCAACTGGAGAGAAACCGCTTCCCATAATCGTAACGTGCTGCGTAGGCGGACTTGATAGCATATCGACAAACGTGATTCTCGGACCAGACCGCACATTGACTTTGTACGGAGCACTATTGACGTGAGCCACCGAAACCACCACGTGATGACTACCGCCGTCAGCATTCGCCGGCAGTTTGAACTTGAGTTCCCCTTCGCTTGCGCTTGTTGGTTTTATGTGTTTGCCTGCAATGTGAATTCTAATATCCTGCGCGTTGCTCGAAAAGTTCCTTCCCTTAATTGAGATCGTATCGGCGAGACCAACTGGATCAGGGGTCACTGCGGTGATAACGGGTCTTTGAATATAGAGCTTCCAGTTCATTCGAGCACCCGATGGACCCAAGCCCTTCACCGTCAGATGCGTACTGCCTGCGCGAAGTTTGCCGCTCAAGTCCAGAGAAAAACTCTTGCCGCCATTGAAATTCGCAAACGATGCCACTGGCTTGTGATCGAGTTCAACCTTCAGGTCTGTCGCTGCCGGTCTGCCGTCCGCTCCGTTAGCGAATCTGAGTTCTAGTGGTAATTTGGCTTGCTGCGCATTCAGATGAATACGGTCTCCCCAGGTGTGCCAGGCACCGGCCCTGGTTACCAGAGGTTTCGACTCTTGCAGAAGAGCCATATTCTCGAGAGCACTAACCGGTTGTCCATAGGCCAATATGATGCCGGCAAGGATGCAAAAAGTTCTTGGATTCACCATTTCTATCTCGCAGTGTGTTTGAGTCCACGTTCCTTCTACCCGCTCTTTTGCGAAACTAAAAGATGCCTATTCACTGATTGACTCGATATCTATGACAAAGCGGTATCGCACATCGCTCTTGAGCAGCCGCTCGTAGGCAGCATTGACTTGATCGATCGTAATGATTTCAATGTCGGCGCCTAGATTGTGTTCACCGCAAAAGTCCATCATCTCCTGAGTTTCGCGCATTCCTCCAATAGTGGAGCCGGCGAGTGAGGCACGCTTCGGGATGAGGCTGAAAGGATGAATTGGCAGAAGATCCGCTGGAGCTCCCACTAAAACCATGACACCATCGCGCTTCAGCATGTTCATGTATGTGTTCATATCAGCAGCAGACGACACGGTGTTAATAATCAAATCAAATTTGCGTTTCGCCTGGTCCACCGATGCCGGTTCACTTGTAGCAACATATCCTTTGGCGCCCATTTTTTCAGCATCGCCTTTCTTGTTGAAAGTTCTGCTTATCACGCTTACGTTGGCGCCCATTGCGTGTGCAATTTTAACGCCCATGTGACCAAGTCCACCAAAACCAACGATTGCCACTTCTTTGCCTGGACCGGCATTCCAGTGCATCAATGGAGAATATGTGGTGATGCCTGCACACAGAAGTGGAGCTGCATTTTCGAGAGGAATGCTGTCAGGAATGCGCACCACAAATCTGTCCAAAACAGTAATTTGTTGCGAATAACCTCCGTATGTGGGGGTCTTACCATCTAGTTCGAGACCGTTGTATGTTTGGATATTTCCGTGGTCACAGTATTGCTCAAGTCCTTCATTGCAAGAAGGGCATTGTTTGCAGGAATCAACCATGCATCCGACTCCGACTCGATCGCCCGGTTTGAACTTGGTTACTTTGTCACCAACCTTTTCGACAATGCCTGCAATTTCGTGACCAGGCACCATCGGAAATATTGCGCCACCCCATTCGTCCTTCGCCTGGTGAATGTCGGAATGGCATATTCCGCAGAACTTTATTTTGATGAGAACATCATTCGGTCCCGGTTCTCTGCGTTGAAGTTCAAATGGCTTTAGAGCATGACCCGGTGCGTGTGCTGCATATGCTTTTGTTCTGAGTGCTGTTGTAATCATATTGTCTCCAATGCTGTGGCGAGGGACGCTCCCTGCAAGTCGTCTATTTATGCTGTAGTTTTTCGCGGGTTCCCTTAAGCTAGTCGGTTGCACAAAAATACAGTGGCGGTAGCCGGTTATTCCATGATATGCTGCAAATAGGCAGTTGCGCTATAACAAAAATCCAAAATGCTTGGACAAATCTCTAAAGGTTGGAGCCTGGGGACATGGAACCTTCTAGTCAAAGAAACGCTGAAAATAGGGACGAACTTGTCCAAATACTCGATAAGCATTGCGCTGTAGAAGGCGCAAATGAGATGAAGGAGGGCTTGAGTTTTTTCAAGCATTCCGCACCAACTCAACGTTTTCATGGTCTTTACTCGCCGTCGATTTGTATAATTGCGCAGGGCGCGAAAACAGTGCGCATGGGCGAAGAGCAGTATCGGTATGATCCTGCAAACTTTCTTCTTTGTTCTTTAGATGTGCCGGTGGAAAGCCAAGTCATCGAAGCTTCAGCCGTCAGCCCGTTTCTGGGTCTTAAAATGGATCTTGATCCCGCGCTGATTACTTCGGTGAGCGTGGAGGCTGGCGTGGCGCCAGGTCGAAGTGACACCAGTGTTCTTTCGATTGCAGTCGGTAAGTTGGATGGCGACTTGCTCGATGCGTTCGTCAGATTGTTTCGCTTATTAGACAGTTCTTCTGATTACCGAGTGGTATCACCACTGGTGCTTCGCGAAATTATTTATAGATTGCTGATAAGCGATCAAGGACCGAGACTGCGCCAGATGGCGATATTCGGCGGAAATGCGCACAGGATTACGAAGGCAGTCCAAACTCTCCGCGCCAAATTCAATGAGCCGCTCAGCGTGGAACAACTTGCAAGTGACATGGGAATGAGCTTGTCGAGTTTCCATCAACATTTTAAGAACGCGACATCTATGAGTCCATTGCAATTTCAAAAGATGCTTCGTTTGCAAGAAGCTCGTCGCCTATTATTGTCAGGGGATGTTGATGCAAGCTCAGCAGCAGTAAGAGTCGGCTATGACGACGCGTCCCAGTTTACTCGTGAATACAAGAGGCTTTTCGGAGATCCCCCGATGCGAGACGTCAACAAGTTCAAACAGCTATCCGGAATCAGTTAGCCGAATTTGAGTCGAGGATTCGTTTTCAAGCGGTTCTGGGCGATGGCTCTTTTTTGCCGCTGGCTATCCGCTTATCGGGATTTGTGCTGCTGACATCTTGAATCGATATATTTTTTCCGGTTTGTTTTGACACCAATAGCTGAGTCGGTCGTACACTAAGTTCACGTTCTCGGGTTTTTCGGCCACAACTTATTAGGAGTAAGTCAGTCAATAGCATGAGTTTTTATAGTCATGTTCCGCTGTTTTTAGTTTTCATTGTCAGCATGGCCCTGATTTTGCTTTGCATAGAGGGCGGCTACCGCTATGGGAAGCATAGATTATCCAAGCAGGATAAAGCAGAAGGTGGCGGTTCAATTTCCACTATGGTGCAAATTCAGCTTGGGCTGGTCGCATTCCTGGTTGCCTTTACTTTTGGATTTGTGGCTCAGCGATTCAGCGAGCGGCGGCAGTTGGTAATACAGGAAGCCAATGCAATCGGCACAACTTTTTTACGCGCTGATTTTCTTCCTGCGGCAAGTGCTGATTCTGTCAAGGAAATACTTAGACAATATGTTGATTTGCGCCTGAAGATCGCGCATGACACGCGTATAGCGTACGACAATGAGCGTATTGAAAATGCGATAGCAGAGTCGTGCAAACTGCAGACTCTCTTGTGGAATCACGTTAAAGAAGCGTCAAAGACTCATGATTCACCTTGCACCGCTCAGTTTGTAGCCACGGCAAACGAAACAATCGATCTGCAGTCTGAACGTTTGTATGCCGAACGCTATGGCAAATTGCCGGACATCATCTGGGCTGTTCTATACCTTCTGACCTTGCTTGGCATGGCAGGTTCAGGCTATCAATTCTCACACGGCGGTGTTAGAAACTGGGTGGCGGCTGTTCTAGCGTCGGTGTCGTTTTCCATTGTATTTACGATGATTGCCGATATCGATCGCCAGCATGAGGGTTTTATTCTGGTTACCCAAAAGCCATTGATAGACTTGGCGCGGCAGATTGGACCACCGGCAAACAGTGCCGGCATCGGTAAGTAGGCGGATTGGGCGCATTGCCGACAACTCAATATGTTGTGATTTGATCTTCCATCTGCTGCAAGTCCTGGAGATCTCTTAACAGCTTTCCATGAACGGACAAGCGCCCGGCCTTAATCTTCCTTTCCGTAAGCTCCTCGCGAACTTTGCTTTGGATATTGTCGAGCGTCCATACGCCGCTGCCTGCTATAAAAACCGTGGATGCGGCAGCAACCAGTTTGAAATTCTTTTCTGGGTTGTCGCCGTAGTGAAATCCTGCCACCACCAACTGAGCGCCGCGTGCAATGTTGCTTCCACCGATTATGCTGCTGAAGAGTAACCGTTCTGCAAAGTCTCTTCTGGATTTTCGCTTTATAATCGCGCGATCCTGATCGCGGGCATCTATCATTTCGTCGTGCAGCTTGTAGATTGTATTTCTGGCATCAAGGGCAGTTAAGAGGGAACGCTCAGATGGTGGAGCGGATGCCACCAGTTGCTCGAATCGCGCTCGGTGTGCGTCAAACTGCGCGCCTGGCGAAACTTTGGTAATGGCGTTTCGTTCGAGCTTGCCTGCTGCTCTTTTTTTCGCCAGCTCGCTTCCCAGTTTTACGATAACTGGAGTTGCCGCTACGCTCGAGCCGGCCGTAATAAATCCCATACCTGCTACGCCTGTCTGATTGGGATGTCGATTCGCGACGGATAGCAGAGACTGCAGCGAACCCATGTATCCGGCAGTCGCGCCGCTGAAAAACGCCGTTGCGTTTGACAAGTCGCGCACACTTTTAAGCTTAGCCACTTCGCAGTATGCTTGCTGGAATTCGTCTGATACTAATGTGCGCAAATCCTCCAACACAAATCCATCCGCCTCTATGATTTCTCTCTGGTATGGAGACATGCTCGAATTGTTCATTACCAGTGTTTTTCGCTGAGCAAGAAGATCATCGAGCGTTTTGCGCAGGCGCAAAAATTCGTCAAGGGCCGACTTTGGATCTTGTTTTCTTTTTGCTTTCCGATAGTCTGAAATGCGGTCAAGAAGTGTCTCGGTTAGTGTGCCGCATACCAAAATGGATGCTGCTGTGAGATTCATAATGTGCCCGGCTTTCAAGTATGGTCTTGGCGCTTTGGAAGGATCGTCCATGTATTGAAAACGTGACGCGGCAATAGTTGTAATGCCGGCGTTTGTTAACCCTGAATCGGCGATTTTATATGCAAAAACTCGCCAGGATTTGAATCTGTTGGGTTTTAACCAGGCTGCGTGAAAGTTGGAGGAGACTTTCATTAGCTGAATTTCAGTCCGCAAGGCATCATTGGAAACCCGCTCTATCATTGACAGTTGATCCGAATCTGAAACTGCCTGCGGTACCATATCATCAGCATTTGCACTGATGTACACGGGCTGGCACGAGAATAAAATGGCAGTTGCCACTGTTGTTACTAATGCTATCCTCTGTGTCCGTCTCTTCATGATTGCCAGTGTGCGTTCTGCCCAGATTATCTCAGTATTTTTCCAAGCAAGACAGAATATCCAAATTCAACAAATGCGGTTGGGGAGGCTTTTGTCAGGCCTATGCCCAATCTAGCGCTGACCTGCTGATTACGGCGGAATCGATAGAGCGTAGCGCAGTCCACTATTTGATTGGAAAGAGTGGACTTTTGAAAGTTTCCGACGTATTCGGTGAAAAAGTCGGCTTTAGGGCTGAGCTTCCGAATGAATGCGAAGGTCGGCTGATAAATGACTCCCTGATTGGATGTCGGAGCTTCAAGGTCATTCTGCGGCTCCGAAACTACGGTTTTTAGAAAGATGGAATGAGCGGAACATACTGTCCAGTTTTTTGACAAACTGCGACCGGCTACGATTTGCACGAACGGGTCCACGGCATTGGAAGAAAGGACTTTGCTTCCGGTTGGAACTGTAAAACCCGGAATTACTGCTAGTTGAAGCTTGCCTGGAAGCGGTCCCAGTTGTATTTTGCTTCCGACACTCATGTCAGTAACTCCGGACAGGTCATTAGCACCGCCCCTTACGAGAAAGTAATTGGGAGTTGTAAGCCGCAATTCAACACGAGGAAGAACACCCAGGCGGATCAAGGTCTGCGGTGCATTGAAGCTCTGACCCGCATGCTCTTTTGTGAGCCCTAGTCCATTTTCTGCCTGCATATAGTTGGGCGGAACGGTAAAAGGCGTGGGCGTGACTGTCGGGCGGTCGGTGTTTATCTCCGGTCCGGGCGTGTTGGAACTCGCCTGAGCGTATGCGCTGGAGATGCAACTGAAAAGCATCAGCGAAAATGCGAGGCAGGTTCTTTGAAAACTGCGCCGTAACCACATGCAGGACTCAGAAATAGCAGATTGACGAAGATATTATGGCACGTAGATCTAATAGGTGACTTTATTTTGGGAATTGCTTGAATGTTTTGCTGGGTATGAAATACCTTGAGGATCCAGCGCGAAGAATTCAAGGCATGGTGGACAATGACCCTTAAAAAATCCAAGCAAAGCAAAGGCGGAAAAAAACAGGTTGCTGCTTCCGATGCGAAAACTGCTGCAAGAATGGGGCGCGGCCGCGGCGGAAAGTCCCTTGGCCCTGTGGAAATTATCGAACGCAGCAACGAAGGGCGACTCATAGATCTGGTTCCTATCAGGCATAGCCGCATGCTCGTTTCTCCCTTTACATACTACAGAGGTGCGGCAGCGGTCATGGCGGCCGATCTGGACAAGGAGTCGAGCTCTGACATTGTTGTGCAGTCTTGTGGAGACTGCCATATTTTGAATTGCGGAGCTTTTGCAACGCCAGAGCGAAACATTATCATCGATCTGAATGACTTTGATGAAACGCACCCTGCTCCTTTCGAGTGGGATTTGAAACGTCTTGTGACCAGCATGGTTCTTGCACTATCTTCGGGGCGAGTGTCCGCGAAGTTCGGGCAGGAGGTCGCATATATGCTTGCCAGGGCTTACCAGAAACATATGTCTGATTACGCAGAGCAGAGACTGCTTGATGTCTGGTATTCAACGATCGACTACCAGAGATTTGTCGACAAGGCGTTGGACAAATCGAGGAAAAAACTTTTAAAGAAATCACTGATTAAGGAGCGAAGAAAGTCATCACCGGAAATGCTCGAGGAAAAATTGATAGAAAGAGAGAAGGGGCAAATCCGGTTTAAGGAACTTCCGCCATACCTTTTCCATCGCGGAGATATCTCCGAGCAGTCGGTCGAAAAGGCTTACGGTCTGTATTTAAAGTCGCTATCTGCAGATAGACTTGCGTTGCTCAGACATTTTGAAATAGCAGATTTCGCCACTAAGGTCGTAGGTACTGGAAGTGTTGGAACCTTCTGCGGCGTGTTATTGCTGGTAGGTCCAAACGATGACTTGCTCATTCTTCAAGTAAAGGAGGCCAGACCTTCGGTACTTGAGCCATATACGCAGGCCAGCCGCTTTGAAAACCACGGTCAGCGAATTGTTGCTGGGCAGAGAATCATGCAGTCGGCCAGTGACTTTTTCCTCGGATGGTCTGTAGGTGAGAAAGGACGTCACTTCTATGTGAGGCAATTGCGTGACATCAAAATGTCTCCGACCCCTGAACTTTGGACCAAAAGAGTCATGCCTAACATTTGCAATTTCGCCGGTCATGTACTGGCGAAGGCCCATGCTAAATCAGGAGAAGCGCCTGCTATCACAGAGTACATTGGCAAGAGCGACAAGTTTGCCCGGGAGATGGCGAAATTTGCATCTGCCTATGCAGAGAAGACCGTGGCCGACTACCAAATTTTTGTTGAAGCTTGTTCTTCCGGACGCCTGCCGACGATGCAATCAGAAGTCGGCTAATGCTGCGTTTAGCGGACAGCAGCCGCATGGCTGAAGAAGTAATCAAATTTACAATAGGAATGTGCCATGAAGCTACCTAACCCGGAGACCAAGGAATTACAAGAAAAGCTTCTAAATCGCGCGCGTCAGCTTGCTGTGGAAGGCGATGTTGCTGCAGAGCAGGCGCTGGAAAAGATGGAATTGTTTTGGCGCGATAAAGCAGACTTGGTGGTGGATCTTTATCGTGCCACCAACTGTATCGACGATTTTATGGCGGCCACCGGCTATGGATCTTTGAAAGAAGACCTCTTATCGATGGTTTCTGCTGCTTTCGGGCGTTCCTATGAGCAAGAGCCACAAAGCCGCATTCCTACACTCGATGAGGTCAGCGAGAAATTAAAGCAAAACCTCGTGAGTGACAAGAAAGCGCTTGCGATTCACACTGAATTGATGCAGCTTGAGACAGAGTTGAAATCTTGTGTGAACGCGGCACTCGCTGGTCCTAGCGCGGAGAAAAGCGAAGAGTTTAAAAAGTGCCTCACCGAACTATTGCAAATTGAAACAGAGTCGTTGGATTGGATACGTGCAGATAAGCTGCATAACGTCGCAATCACCGCAGACCCTGACTCCCCCGAACAGGAGTTTTATCGCGATATTGCTATTAGCGAAAGCGCTTTATCGAAAGTTATGAATGACGGCCGCAAAAAATGGAACTATACTGCCACGGCCGGTCAGCCTAATGATGAGCCTGTCATGCACTGGGCCGCGCAGAAAAGAGCGCTATTGAGCGTTCGCCATCAAGAGATGGAAAGAAAACTGAGTTACATAACAACCTATTTCATCCAGTTTTTTCACGAAAACCGCAGCACTGCAGAAGAAAAATGGCTCAAGGAGCTGCAAAAGCAATTCGCTGAAAAACCTAAGTTTCTCGATCAATGTGCTCACGAACTCTCGATGGTCTATCAGCATGAAAATAGGCTCAAGGAATCAACGCTTTTCAAGAATAGTATTGGCGCCTTACCGAGAGTAGTTGGTGAAGCTGACGAAGATATCTCTGTGCCGTTAGAAACGCTCTATTTGCATATTTCAGAATGTACTTGCATAAACACCTTTGGGCTCTGGCAGGCCGTGTGGGCAGAAGCTGATGCTAAAGGTTTGGACTACCAGGGATTTAGTATGGATGGCCATCAAACGCTGAAAGGACACAAGGAAGAATTCACAACGATAAGGGTACAGAGCGCTCATCAAGCGCAACTCGAGGAAATTGTGTTCCGTTGCCTTTCGAATTCCATTCCCAAAGACCATTCTGCCGGAAAGATTTTGTTACAACGAAATGGTGAAATCACCTCATATTCCAGGCCCTAGGTTTCTTTTATCATTTAACTACCAGAATCTATTTCTTTGCGTAAGCTGCTTGTACATGCCGGTTTGAGGCAGAAGTCGCGCATCAGTTCTGCGCACTTGTAGATGTCTCACTTCGCGGTTGCGTGTTCGAATATCGAGTTCGATAATTGTGCCCGGTGTTCCAATCATCTCTTTGATGATCGTTCTGAAATCATATCGATGACCGTTGACGCCAACGATGCGATCACCTGGTTGCACATCAAATCTGTTCAAATCGCTTTGCGGAAAAACTTTCAAAATCGCGCCATTCATCATATTAAGAAGGGCCCCTAGACAGCCATAGATTTCCTCACCGCCATTTGCTTTCGCTTGCAATGGTGATTGCTGTTGAACACCTAGCTGTGCGGAAGATTGACTGTTTTGCAGCAGGAATGTTTTTTCCCTTAACTCCTTGCTTATTTCTGCGCCTATTGGCTGCTTCTCATCGGCAGAGCCGGACTCGGCTTGCGATTCATTTTCCTGGATTACATTGTCTCGTTGGATAACCCCCTTAATCACCGGAGACTCTGCAAGTGCCGGCGCAATACTTAGATAGGCTGCCATCAAAACAGCTAATGCGCTCTTTGGAAATGAGATGTTCATGGATCAATCTTACAAGAAAGGGAGCCTATCCAGCGCGTAATGAGGTTTTCTACAGCCAAGATCGCTTTAATAGGGAGAGTTTCCAGATTAAATGCGCAGCGGCGAAAAAAATAAACAAGTTGGATACAACTCGGCTGTAGATTCGTTTGCAGGACTCCCCCCCCCGATATTAAATGACTGAGCCGGTAAGGCTCCGGAGGAAAAATGGCTGGACAAGAACTCGATTTTAGAGCTGAGCAAATGGACGCGCATCAAGCAAGCAATCTCTCTTCTATGCTGCCGGAATTGCTTCAAAACAACTCCTTCCGAAAGCAAAATCAGTTTGAATCTGCCGCCACAATTGCCAACAATGGATTCCCACAGTTCGAGCTGTTTGACGGCGGCGCCTCTGTAATGAAAGCAGACTCTGCCGACAGTGCTCTCAGACTCAACAGCAAGTATGAAACGGGTGCTGAACTGACGAGCGACAGAGAGCTCAAGCAAGCGGGGCTCAACCCCAAGGACGTTAAGCACACTATTGCGAAAAAAGATGGTGGATGGACTGAGGAGAGCACATCAGTCAAGTATCCTGGCGGTTTGGAGGTAACAGTTACTGGTCGAACAAAGCATATGCCGAGCGGCAATGATGTAGTGATGGAACCGGAAGCAAAGGTCAAAGAGCCGCTGCCAAAGAACTATCGCAAGGAGAAAGACGGCGCGATATTCGACGGCAACAACAAGAAAGTCGCGCAAATCAATGATGACGGTACCGTCACAGTGAAGGTCGGCAAGGACTATGTGACTCAAGGACCTGCAGGTGTTGTTGAAGAAACAGTCTTGGAGAGCAAGAGCGGAGCAGGCATGATCGGTCGCATAAAAGTGAAGCACTAAAACAACAAGTTAGGTAATCGGCAACTCTTTTGGTGCGCTTATTGAGATAGAGCTGGGATCTGGTTCTTGCCACATCGCCAGCTCTTTTATCTCGACTGATTTCACACGCACACCCCAGCTCTTTGTTTGCCTGCCGAGAGTTCTTGTCAGCATGGAATTCAACTCGCTCTCGTTAATAAGGAGATCTTTTGCAGTGCTTTCGCTCACGAAGTTTCTCAATACTGTGTGCATTGTTTCCATTGTATGCGCATACGGATCATCAACTTTTGCTACCGCTTTCACTGGGTCGGATATGTGATATCGGCACAGGGCGGAAAGTTTGACAGGAATTTTGTCGCGCGTGGTTATCTCAACAGGAGGCGTAGTTGATGCCGCAATGCGGGTGTCGACGTAGAGGGACCGGTCGATCAATGGAACAACCAATTGCATGCCGGGACCTCTGTGCCCGATTATTTTTCCGAAGCGAAAAACTACCAGGCGATCGTGTTCTCTCACAATCTTGATACCGGAAAGCAAGATCATGAAGAGGAGGAACAGAATTCCACCGAAAATTTCGTTCATAGCCATTTCCAGAGAGTTTTCTCAATTCTAATCAGCCAGGCGCCTGCCTGTGACTGGGAAAAACCCCGTTTTTTTTCAAAGCCGCACATTTGTCACATTCCGAAATTAGATTGTGTGAACCCTCAGTTGAAACTATCGATATTCTCTGATGTGTACTTGTCTGCTTTCGGATGGTCTTAGCGTTATTGGTGGCGGCGGCAATCGGCGCTGATCCCGCGGCGGTCGCGGACCCGGACCCGGGCGCTGGTCCTGACCCGTCGGACCGGGCGGAGGAAAAGATTGTCCCCCGCGTTCGTGCTGTTGGGCTTCCAATGAATGTGGATCGGTAACCGGAATTGCAGTTTTCCAATCAATGCCGTTTTGTTTCCCTGCGCGGACATGATCTTGGTGGCTCAATGCTTCCGGATGATAGGAGTTGATCACTTGTTTTGATGCGGAAGCAAGCTGCGCAGGGTTAGCATCTGCGCCCAGTTGAATCACTGCTGACCCCTCAGTACCGAAGAGATTTGGTGCGGCAAAAATAAAACCGCTTGTATGCCTCGCGTTTCTTATGGTGCCTAAATCGTTTCCTTTTGATGTGGTGTAAACAAGTTTGCCAATCAATTGTTCCGACCATGCCGTCGGTGCTAACCGCGCAGCCAGTTGGTTTCTTTCTTGATCGTTTTGCCCGACAACAATTACCAGCGGTCGTTTGTCGCATGCCGCTACGTCAACAGCCAGACGAACAGTATCAATCGTCGGCAACTCTTTTGGAATCGAAGCACCATTGCTTCCGTAATAGCGAGCAATTTCGTTCATGCGGTACGACATATCGTCTGCATCGCGAAAAACCATTTGAGGACTGCGGCCACCGCGAACAATGGCGCGTCCGGTCGGATCGAGAATCGCGAAAACTGTGTTCTCGAGCGGTGCGTCCGGTCTCCACAAACTCTTCAGCACATCCGCCTCGCTGGCGCTTTCGTATGTCATCATGCGAACGCAGACGAAGTTTCTCGAGGCTTGTATGACATTGGGCATGGACAGGAACCTCCCGTCCATATCTTGTTTTGCAGGTCACCAGATGCCGGGTACGCCGGAGCACTGTGGTGCTGCGGCAACCAGCAAAATGGGTTTGCGCGCCTTCGATGCTTCAGCGATCGCCTGGCGCCAGGTCGGAATCCACCCGATGCCTTCAGTTTCCGCAATAGCGGGTCGGGCAATAGCACTGCAAATCAGCAAACCGATCAGTGCTGCAAGAAAAAACTCGCGTCGCATATTCCCTCCAATGGTTTTTGCCAACGATTCGAAATTATCAAATCATTGTGGAGAAAATATGGATTTGTAATTTCACCTCTGAAACTCGCTAACCCCTGAAGTGTGCCCCTATTGGGCTTAAATTCAAGTTCTCCGGAACAATCGGTTCTCCTAAATTGGCTTCTGCACTGCGGATGTGATCTCCTATCTGTTTCATCTGCGTCGCCGTCTTTTGCTGTTCCGTTACCAGTCGCGCCAAAGTGTGGTCCTTCAAATCAATTTTTCCTTCGACAATTGAATCAAGGTCATCCGCCAACACCGGTCGCTCGGTCTTCAATCCGAGCGATTGCATCTGTACTTCTGCGGTTCCACCTACTTTCTGACTGGAGTAAGTAAACAATTTGTCTTTTCGATTCAAATGGCTGAGAAAGTCTCCTTCCTCCGACATGATTTTGAAAGTTTTTCCGCTCGGTCCTGACAAAACCAGTTGCCGCGCAACGGTGGAGTTTTTCGCATCGTCGTAGAAATTTTTCGCGAGCGCTGAAAAATCGCCTGCTGCGAGTTTGCGGACCTCTTGCGGATACAGGACTGAAAGCACATCGCCGTCCCATTGGGACTTAATCGTTGCCGTACCTCGATACTCGTCGACCCAGTGAGAAAGCTTGGCGGCGACTTCGCGACCGCTCATGTACAGACGCCCGTAAGAGTCTTCGTTGACTACTTTCGTCATTACAATGTCTGGTCTAAAGTAAAAGTTGAACCTCGTCCCGCTGAAAGTAGTTGGCGTGTGGTGAACCTGATGTGCCAGCGCATCTGTGCCGTTCGAACTAAGGACTTTGAGCTGGAAAGGGTTTTCCACTGCAATATTTCTAGTGTGCAAAAATCCAAGACCGCTGATTTGCCCGCGGTTCATAATAGGGGCGAACTCGCTACCCGCTTTATACGCTAAGCCTTCTCCAGTGCCGAGCAGCGCCTTGACTGCGCGCTCTGCCAGTTGTCCCTTATTCGGCAGTTCTCTGAGAATTTTTGCGCCGACCGCAAGGTAAGTCATAGCTGTAATCTCCAGGGGGTAGGAACATACCAGCCGCAACGGTGGAGTGAAACGCACACAGGCGGGTATGTCGACATTTTGGGGGCTGCTAGCTACTAATGTGCTACTGAGGCGCCGTGCCCAAGCCTTTAATTTAAGCCTGCAATTCAAGCCTCCAAACCTAGGGTTTTCCTGGTGGAGAGGCTGGTTTTTCTCGAATATGCTAGAAATGGCTTGGAGAAAAATTTATGTCTAAAGAACACTCCGTAAGGTTTAGCGAAGTCGCTAGCGAACGCAAGATTGAGCTTGTTGAATCGGGAGCTGATCTAAACCGACTTTCCGCAGACGATTATCTTAGAGCTTTAGAGAACTCAACTCCCGAACAACTGCAGGCACTTATTCAGGCCTTTGAAGCTGAGAGCACCACGGGCGGTTCCAAGCTTTTCAGAAAGGTCTTGAATGTTCCAAGGGGGCCGCGCTCCATATTTGCAGCAATGTATTGGTGGGAGGTTCGACGACCGGTTTACAATCTTGCCGTTTGTCTATCGGGATTGCCTTCCATTTTGATTTTGTCTATGTTCGGCTCTGGAATACCGGCACTCGGCGCTGCTGTCATTTACCTGTTTTGCGCCAATATTTGTTATTGCCTTGGGGTTCCGGCAGAGGTTGTGGCAAGAACCTTTTGCAAAGAAAAGGCTGAAAATGCTGCACCTGTTTTGCTGACGCTGGGCACAACATTTTCGGTAATATTGACCGTGTTTCTCCAGGTACTGATCTTGGGTTTTATGGCAGTCAGTTCCCTCACCACAAGATTCTGACAATAGCTCAGGTTCTTTTTGATAAATGCATCGAAGCTGCGGTCGAGTTCGGTAATAAGGGCGCCTGGAGATAGTCTAAACAAGCAGTTGCTTACCCTGCGCATCGGCTGTAACAGGATGCAACATCGGAAAAACTTCCAGCTTTACGTAGTGTTCTTTGTTTGTGTTGATAACGAAGAATCGCTTGTCCGGGTATTTGACTTTGCAGTCGCGCATCGCATTGATGGCTAACAAAACGTTGTTTGGGTCATCGTCTGAAATACCAAAACGATGTGGTGGCTCCTTTCCATATTTTTCCAGCGCCTTTTCGACAGCGGCTTTAATCGCCACTTTTTTCATTGCAGAAACTGATGTCGTCGGATCATCGATACCGAGTTCTTTTTGCACATTGGGATTTGAAACTGTGTAAATTGCAAGGATTGATAGAGGCGCGGCAAGAAATCCCTTTTCAGCAAGGGCGTTGAAACCCGCTTCAATTGTTTCGGGAGCATGACCGCGAGCGGTGATGAATACGACAGGTCTTTGTTGCCTTGCTGCGTGCTCCAAAAGCGGCCAAGAAGGTCCTTGCCACCCGTCAACATCAGTAGCCGAAAGGAGATCTCTTAAAAACTGCTGTTCAAGCGCCTCAACGCCTGGTGAATCGCGAAAACCTCTGTAAGTTACTTCGCCGCGAACCACCCATTCTTCCCAGTTGCCGCTTTTGCCTAAATGCTCATGAACCATGGCGAATTCGCCGGAGGAAATTTCTCGCTCCAGTTGCATCGCTTCATTCCACAAATATAGTTTTGTGGGAAGGAAAAATAGATTGTCGTCAAGATCGAAAAAGTAAAAGCTGATACTTCCGTCGTTCTCTGCCATATTGATTTCCTTGGTTTGCTCAGCGAATCATACAGGCTGGATTTGAAAGCGAAAGGCAAGATTCAAGGTTTTCAAGTTGCTGCGATTGCGAAATCATTTCAGAATTGCAGCCGCTTGATGGAAACCTGTCGATCAAATCGCTCAGACTACGGGATAATCGTACAATACGAGAGATATCTATTTAAGCGAATTGTTTGGTTTGCGCCAATACATATCAATTCAAGCGGTAGGACATGCATGACACATTTCACATAGACCTGTTTGTCGTCCTGCTGATGATAACGGCCGGGGTAGCCATGGCTGTTAAGTGGGTCAAACTTCCATATTCAATCTCTCTCGTGATCGTCGGTCTGATGATAGGGGTTTTCCACCTGCTGCCTACGGTGGAGATGACACCAGAGCTGATTCTGCTCGTGTTTTTGCCTGCGCTTTTATTTGAAGCGTCATGGAATATCGACCTTCGTGAGCTGAAGGAAAATTGGCTGCCGATTTTGCTTTTGTCTGTACCGGGTTTGCTTATCTCGATGGCCGTAGTGGCAGGGATCATGCACTTAGGTATCGGAATGCCGCTCGTAGAAGCATTTCTATTCGGCGCGATGATTTCGGCGACCGACCCGATTTCCGTTCTGGCTCTGTTTCGAAAGCTGGGGATGAACAAGCGGTTGACGATGGTCCTGGAGGG
>Ga0268299_1001987_pt1 | contig 28238 bp, 26 predicted proteins | sample NOBtaG_FD_193484 | JGI IMG/M metagenome (GOLD analysis project Ga0268299, IMG submission 193484) | Activated sludge microbial communities from bioreactor in Nijmegen, Gelderland, Netherland - NOB reactor | ecosystem: Engineered > Bioreactor > Aerobic > Activated sludge | place: Netherlands...
GGGTCATCGGGGACTGGATCCGGTTCTACAACACCCGCCGCCCTCACCAGGCGCTCGGCATGAAGACACCCGCTAAAGCCCATGCATTAGCGGCCTGACTTGAGCAGGAAGTGCTGGGTCATTACAGAACTGGCCGCTATCTATGCTCGGCACAATGCCTAACGATTTCGTCAAGCCGATCCGGCTTCTCGGCACGGCGACGTCCCATCCGTTTTGAGTGGCGGCCCAACTCCACCCCTTCCGGAGATTGGACATGAAGAAGTGGTTTATCGAAGAACAGACCATCGGCTTTCCGGCCGGATCGGAGGCTGGCCTGTAGATCGAGGAGCTGCGCTGGCGGCACGGCTTCAGCGAGGCTGGCGATTCACGGCGGGCGCGAATGGATGACGCCCGCCTTTTCGGTGGGCGTTCCCGGCACCGTGCTAGATGCTGAGTTGCAGGGTCCCGCGGGAGGCCAGGCCGAGGGCGGCGTCCTTGACGGCAGCGGCGACCCGGGCATGAATGTCGAGATCCAGCACATAGGGCACGAGGGCGTCGGGCGGGGTCAGTTCGGCCAGGGTGTTGGCGGCGGCGAAGAGCATGGCGTCGGTGAAGTGCGTCGCGCGGGCGTCCAGCGCGCCGCGGAACAGGCCGGGAAAGCCCAGCGCATTGTTCACGCTGCCGCCGTCGGCGGCGAAGATGGCGCCTTGTTGCAATGCCTTGCGCGGGGCGATTTCGGGATCGGGGTTCGACAGCGCCAGGATGATCTGGCCCGGCCGCACATATTCGGGCTTGATCAGCCCGGGCACGCCGGTGGTCGCGACCACGATGTCGGCTTCGGCCATCAGCGCTTCCAGGCTGCGGCCCTCGCCGCCACTGCGCTCGAGCCGGTCGACGGCATGGGCGCGCAGATCCGTGCCCAGCACCCGCTTGACGCCGTAGCTGCGCAGCAGGCGGGCGATGCCGATGCCGGCGGCGCCAAGGCCGATCTGGCCGACGACGCTGTCGCGCAGGTCGACGCCCACGCGGGCGGCGGCGTTGATGAGCGCCGCCAGGGTGACCACGGCCGTGCCGTGCTGATCGTCGTGCATCACCGGCCGATCCAGGCGCGCCTTGAGCCCTTCTTCCACCTCGAAGCACAGGGGCGCGGCGATGTCCTCGAGCTGGATGGCGCCGAAGGAGGGGGCGATGGCGCAGATGGTGTCGATCAGCCGCTGGGGGTCTTTCTCGTCGATCAGGATGGGGATGCCGCTGATGCCGATCAGCTTGGCGAAGAGGGCCGATTTGCCCTCCATCACGGGCAGCGAGGCCGCGACGCCGACATCGCCCAGGCCCAGCACGGCGGTGCCGTTGGTGATGATGGCGACGGTGTGCTTGAGCGCCGTGTATTCCCATTGCAGCGCCGGGTCGGCCTTGATCGCCAGCGATACCCGCGCCACGCCGGGCGTATAGATGTCGCGCAACTGCTGGGTGGAAGACAGGGGCACGCGCGAGGTCATGCGGATCTTGCCGTCGCGATGCCGATCCATGATGCGGTCGGAGCGGCCGAGGATCTTGGCATTCGGCAGGGCATTGATCTGGTCGATGACGCCGTAGTCGGTCGCCGGGTCCATTTCAAGGGTCATTTCCCAGATCGTCTGATCTTGGTCGCGGCGGATGGCGTTGAGATGTTCCACCACGATGCCCGCCTCGCCGATGACGGTGAGGATCTTGCCCAGGCTGCCGGGCTTATGGGCGGATTCGACGATCAGAATCTCTGGGATTTTCATGGACTTGTCTTCGCAGGTTGGGCGATGCCGGCTCGGGATTTGGGCCGTATGATACCCCGTGGGATGCCCGTCTGCACCCGCGCCGCGTCATTCGGTCACGAGTTGGCCTTTGGCGACGGGGGTGACGGCGCCGCCGACGATGACCTGCATCACGGTCTGTCCGCTGCGTTCCGCGCCGACTTCCAGCGTGCTGAGGCGACCGTGTCCCATGCCGCGCAGGACGGTGAACCGCAAGGGATCGGCCGGTTCCGACAAGGCCATGAAGCTGGCCAGCGCCGGCATCGCCGAGCCGATGGGCGGATCCTCGTTCGGCGCGATGTCCAGACCGAACAGACGCGCTTCCAGACGCAGTGCGCCCTTTTGCTTGGGTCCCGCGGCGGGCGCGATGGCCAGGATCTGCGGCGGCAGGGTGGCGGTCGCGCTGGAACGCACCCAGGCGGCGCGGTCGAAAGCGGCCTGGCGCAGGATCAGCGCATCCTTGAGCGGGACGACGAAGCAGGCGAGCGGCCCGCGCAGGCTCAGCGGGACGTGCCCGGACATGCCGATCACGTCCGCATCGGGCAGGCTCAGGATGGCGGCTATGTCGCGCGGGCTGGGCACATAGGCGTCCACGGCGAGATCGCAGTTCATGCGAAAGGCGCTGTGCACCACGCGCCCATCCTTGCACTGCAGCAGCACATCCAACTGCCCGATCGGCAGCCCGAAGCTGCACTGCAGTTCACCCTCGGCGGCCGGCAGGACGCCCGCCTCGACCAGCACGGCGCCGGCCGCGACCACTGGATGGCCGGCAAAGGGCTGGGGCATGCCGCGTGCGTCGAACAGATGCATCTGCCAGCGCTGGGTGTCCGCTTCGCGTTGCAGGAACACCGCGTCCGCGTAGCCGAATTCGCGGGCGATGCGCCGCATCTGGGCTTCCACCAGCCCCTCTGCGCGCGGAAACACCAGAATGGGCGCGCCCTGATAGGGCGTGTCGCTGAAGGCGTCCACACAATGAAATTCCAGGCCCATCGCGACGACTCCTCCGGAAATATGCTCTACCGAGCAGCAGGATCCATGCCCAACCGGCGTCAGCCGATGTAACCCAGGCTTTCCAGCTTGAGCAAGACGCGCTGTGCCGCCTCGTCCGCCGAGCAATCCCGGGTGTCGATCACCAGCTCGGGCTGTTCGGGCACCTCGTAGGGATCGGACACGCCGGTGAACTCGGGGATCAGGCCAGCGCGGGCCTTGGCGTAGAGCCCCTTGCGATCGCGCGCCTCGCAGACCTCGATCGGGGTCGCCACATGCACCTCGATGAAGCCGCCGCCGGCCTGCACCATGTCGCGCACCTGACGCCGGGTGTCGGCATAGGGCGCAATCGGCGCGCACACGGCGATGCCGCGGTGCTTGGTGATCTCGGCCGCGACGTAGCCGATGCGCAGGATATTGAGGTTGCGGTGCTCCTTGGAGAAGCCCAGCTCGCTGGACAGGTGCTTGCGCACCAGATCGCCGTCCAGCAGGGTGACCGGCCGGCCACCCATTTCCATGAGCTTGACCATGAGCGCATTGGCGATGGTGGACTTGCCGGAGCCCGACAGGCCGGTGAAGAACACGGTGAAGCCCTGCTGGCGCCGCGGCGGATAGCTGCGCTTGAGTTCGGCGACCACCTCGGGATAGGAGAACCACTCGGGGATCTCGGCGCCCTCGCGCAGGCGGCGGCGGAATTCGGTGCCCGAGATGTTCAGCACGGTTTCGCCGGGCTGGATCTCGTTGTCGGGCGCGTACTGGGCGCGGTTCTCGACGTAGACCATTTCCTGGAAGGGCACCATGGTGATGCCCAGTTCGTCCTGATGGCGCGCGACCAGTTCCTGGGCGTCGTAGGGACCGTAGAAATCGCGTCCCTGGCTGTCCTTGCCGGGACCGGCATGGTCGCGCCCGACGATGAAGTGGGTGCAGCCGTGGTTCTTGCGGATGATGGCGTGCCAGAGCGCCTCGCGCGGACCGCCCATGCGCATGGCCAGCGGTAGCAGGCTGAGCTGGGTGGTCTGCTCCGGGTAGCGCTTGAGCAGTTGTTCGTAGCAGCGCACGCGCGTGTAGTAGTCGATGTCGCCCGGCTTGGTCATGCCGACCACGGGATGGATGAGCAGGTTGGCCTCGGCCTCGCGCGCGGCGCGGATGGTGAGTTCCTGGTGCGCGCGGTGCATGGGATTGCGGGTCTGGAAGGCGACGATGCGGCGCCAGCCCAGCTTGTCGAACAGGGTGCGCATTTCGAGCGGGCTGTGACGGCGGCTCTTGAAGTCGTAGTGCGTCGGTGCGTCGAGGCCGTGCACCGGGCCGCCGAGATAGACCGGATGGCTGCGGCGCAGCAGATGCGCAACCCCCGGATGGGCCTCGTCGCGCGTACCGAAGACCGCCTCGCCCTCGGCGCCGAGGTCCGGCTGCCAGCGATCGTCGACGCGCATGACCGCGATCAGCACGCCCTCGGGATCGTGCAGGCCGATCCAGCCGCCCAGTTCGAGCTTGTCGGCGAACGCGGGGTCCACATCGAGCGTGATCGGCATGGGCCACAGCGTGCCGTCGGCCAGGCGCATGCCGGTGAGGACGGCGTCGTAGTCCGCCTGTCCCATGAAGCCTTCCAGCGGCGAGAAGCCGCCGTTGAGCAGCAGTTCCAGGTCGCAGAGCTGACGGGCGGTGAGATTCCAGCCGACATAGTTGCGGGCCTGTTCCCGCATCCGCTGGCGCGCGTCGCCGTCGAGATAGAGTTGCTTGAGCGTGCCGCCGTGGGGAGGGATCAGTTCGGACATCGGTTTGCCTGTCGGATAGCCTGGGGAAGATGTGGTGTAGCGTCCATCGGTGGGGAACGGCCCGGCAGACGCGCTAGAAAGACCAGATGCGTGGAATCAGGATCAGCGTGACGACCGAGGTGATCAGCGTCAACGGCACGCCCAATCGTACATAGTCGATGAATCGGTAGCCACCCGGGCCCATCACCATGAGACCGGGCCCATCACCATGAGATTGGTCTGATAGCCCATGGGCGTGGCATAGGCAGCCGAGGCGCCCATCAGGATCGCCATGCCGAAGGGCAGCAGGCTCACATCCAGCTGGTGCGCCGTGCTGACCGCGAACGGGAACATGAGCGCGGCCGCCGCGTTGTTGGTGATGATGTTGGTGAGCAGCACGGTCACGGCATAGATCATGATGAGGTTGCCGGTCGGATCGGTGCCGGTGAAGCCCATCAGCGCATCGGTGACCGCGCGCGCCGCGCCGGTCTTCTCCAGCGCGGCGCTGAGCCCGAAGGAGGCGCCGATGACGATCAGCGTGGGCCAGTCGATGCTGCGTCGGGCGGTATCGCCGCCGACGCAGCCCGACGCAATCATCAGGCCGGCGGCGAGCAGGGCGGCTTCCAGCATGCTGAACAGCCCGAAGGAAACACTCAGGATCATGCCCAGCATGATCAGGACCGCGCGGCGGGCGTGCTCATGGCGCGGCGGGCTGGAATCCTCGATGCGGCGCACCAGCAGGAAGTCGCGCGAGTTGCGGTGTTCCTCGAAGAAGTTGGGGCGCGCCTCCAGCAGCAGCGTATCGCCGCGTTCCAGCTCGATGTCGCCGACTTTCTGATCGAGGCGCTCACCGCTGCGGGCCACGGCGATGACCACGGCGTTGTAGCGCGTGCGGAAACCGACGTCGCGGATGCTGCTGCCGGCCAGCGGTCCGCTGCCGGAGACCACGGCTTCCACCAGGCTGCGACCCGAGCGCGGGCCTTCCAGCTTGAAGATCTGCTGGGTGGCCGGCGTCAATCCGCGGATTTTCTGCAGTTCGACCACCGAGTCGACCATGCCCACGAACAGCAGGCGGTCGCCGGCCTGCAGCGGCTCCCGGGGCGAGACCGCCGCGAGGATCTGGCCGCGCCGGTCGATTTCGGCCAGGTACAGGCCCGGCAGGTGGCGCAGGCCCGCCTGTTCGATGCTCTGGCCGACCAGCGGTCCATTGCTTTCCACCAGCATCTCGACGCTGTATTCGCGCGGGTCGGCCATGTGGCTGATGGCCGGGCGCCGGTCGGGCAGCAGCCGGTCGGTGAAGAGCAGCAGGAACCCGATGCCCACGATGGCCACCGGAATGCCGACCGGCGCGATGCTGAAGAGGCTGAGGTGAATGTCCTCACCGATCAGCATGCTGGCGACGACGAGGTTGGTGCTGGTGCCGATCAGGGCGCAGGTGCCGCCCAGCACGGTGGCGTAGTTCATGGGCAGCAGCAGCTTGGACGCCGGCAGGTCGAACTTCTTGGCCCAGCCGTTGATGGCCGGGATCATCATCGCGACCTGCGGCGTGTTGTTCAGAAAGGCGCTGAAGATCGCGGTCGGCGCCATGGTGCGCCAGAGTGCATGGCGCAGCGAGCGCGGGCGGCGCAGCACGTTCTGCACCAGCCAGTGGATGCCGCCGGTTTCCTCCAGCGCCACCGCCACGATGCACAGCACGCCGACGGTGATCATGCCTTCGTTGCCGAAGCCCGCGAAGGCTTCCTTGGGCGTGAGGATGCCCGAGACCATCAGCAGGGTCACGGCGCCGAGAAACACCGCATCGGCGGCGAGGTTGGTGAGAATCAGCGTGCCGACCATGCCGGCCAGGATTGCGAGCGTCAGCCAGGCGGCCCAATCCATGCGGTCATTTTCCTGAGTCGGGATTGCGGGATGAATACGATTGCAAACGCAAGGCGCTTATCGGCAGCGCGACGGCCGGCATTATCCGAAGCGGGCGCGATCTTGCCAAGACGCCGGGCTGGTATCATGGGCGCGCCAGATGACTCCCAATCCAAGGCCCGCGCCATGAGCGAAACGTCCTCCTCCAAAGCGCTTGCCCGCAGCGGCGAGAAGTTCACGCAAGACGGCGTGACGGCGGTCAAGCATGGCGTCAAGCAGCGGCGGGATGCCGCGCCGCCACCGCGGGGCGACAAACCGCCGTGGCTGCGGGTGTCCGTGCCGGGGGCGGGGCGTTATGTCGAGGTACGGCAGATCGTGCGCGAGAACCGGCTGGCGACCGTCTGTGAGGAGTCGCTGTGCCCCAATCTCGCCGAATGCTGGAGTCACGGCACGGCGACGCTGATGATCCTGGGCGCGGTGTGCACCCGGGCCTGCCGGTTCTGCGCGGTGTCGACGGGCAACCCGCAAGGCCGGCTCGACGTCGAGGAACCGGCTCACGCGGCTGAGGCGGTGCGGCTCATGGGCCTCAAATACGTCGTCCTGACCTCGGTCGACCGCGACGACCTGCCCGACGGCGGCGCGGACCATTACGCGGCCTGCGTGCGCGCCATCCGTGCGGCCTGCCCGGAAACGGCGGTCGAGGCGCTCACCCCCGATTTCGGCGGCCGAGCGGAGGCGGTGGCGGCGGTGGCCACCTCCGGTCTTCAGGTCTATGCGCAGAATCTCGAAACCGTGCGCCGGCTGACCCACCCGGTGCGCGATCCGCGGGCGGGCTACGAGCGGACGCTCGCGGTCCTGCAGACGGCCAAGGCCGCCGCGCCCGGGGTGCTGACCAAGACCAGCCTGATGCTGGGCCTGGGCGAAACCGACGCCGAAATCCAGGAAACGCTCGGCGACGCCCGCGCGGCCGGGGTCGACATCGTCACCTTCGGCCAGTACCTGCGGCCCACGGCCAATCACCTGCCGGTCGAGCGCTATGTGCCGCCGGAGGATTTCGCGCGCTACCGCGCCTTGGGGCTGGAACTGGGCTTTCTCGAGGTGGTGGCCGGACCCCTGGTGCGTTCGAGCTATCGCGCCGAGCGCGTCTTTGCCCGCAACAACGCCGGCCTTTGAGGGCGGCCCCATCTTCCACGGGACCTGCGAATGGCGATTCTGGTCACCGGCGCGGCCGGTTTCATCGGGTTTCATCTGGCCGAGCGTCTGCTGGCGCGCGGCGAGACGGTCATCGGCCTGGACAACCTCAACGACTACTACGAGGTTGGTCTCAAGGAGGCGCGGCTGGCCCGGCTGCAGGCGCGGCCGGGGTTTGCATTCCACCGGCTCGATCTGGCCGATCGCGCCGGGATGGAGCGCCTGTTTCGCGAGTCGGCCATCGAGCGGGTGGTGCATCTGGCCGCGCAGGCCGGCGTGCGCTATTCCCTCACCCACCCGCATGCCTACGCCGAGAGCAACCTGACCGGATTCCTGCACATCCTGGAAGGCTGCCGGGCGCGCCGGGTCACGCATCTGGTCTATGCCTCCAGCAGTTCGGTCTATGGCGGCAACACCGCCATGCCGTTCCGGGCCGAGGCCCCGGCCGATCACCCGCTGGCCCTCTACGGGGCGACCAAGAAGGCCAACGAGGTCATGGCCCACGCCTACAGCCATCTGTACGGCATCCCGACCACCGGCCTGCGGTTTTTCACCGTCTACGGGCCGTGGGGCCGGCCGGACATGGCGCTGTTCAGCTTCACCCGCGCGATCCTGGCCGGTGAGCCCATCCCGGTGTTCAACCATGGCCACCACAAGCGCGATTTCACCTACGTCGACGATGTGGTCGAGGGCATCGTGCGCGTGCTCGACCGCCCCGCCCGGCCCGATGCCGCGTTCGATCCGGCGCATCCCGATCCCGCGGCCGGCAGCGCGCCGTATCGGCTCTACAACATCGGCAATGGCCAGCCGGTCGATCTCATCACCTACATCCGCACCCTGGAGGCCGCGCTGGGGCGGCCGGCGCAGCTCGACCTTCAACCCATGCAGCCGGGGGACGTGCCCGACACCTGGGCGGACTGCACGCCCTTGCAGCGCGATACCGGCTACCGGCCGTCCACGCCCGTGACCGAGGGCATCGCCCGCTTCGTGGCCTGGTACCGGGATTACTATCGGGTGTGATGGGTGGGGAAGCGGGCGGCGTCAGCAGCCGCGGGCGGCGTCAGCAGCCGTCCGTCAATCGTAGGCAATGACGCGGGCATAGGGCGCATCGAGGCGCCGGCGTCCGCCCAGAAAGCCGAGTTCGATCAATGTGGCCGCCGCTGCGACCTGAGCGCCGCTCTGCGCACCAGTGCACAGGCGGCGGCGAGCGTCCCGCCGGTGGCGAGCACGTCATCCACCACGGCCACGCGCTGTCCCGGCGCCAGCAGGCCCTGCTGGATCTCGAGGCGGTCCGTGCCGTACTCGAGCGCGTAGTCGTGGCCCAGGCAGGGTCCGGGCAGCTTGCCCGGCTTGCGGACCATGACCAGCCCACAGCCCAGTTTCAGCGCCAGGGGCGCCGCGAGCAGGAAGCCCCGCGATTCGATCCCCACCAGCACGTCCGGCGCATGGGGGAACAGCTGCCGGGCCAGACGGCCGAGCGCGACCTGCCAGGCGTCGGCGCAGGCAAGCAGCGGCGCAACGTCGTAAAAGACGATCCCCCGCTTGGGGAAGCCCGGGATCTGGCGGATGTAGGGCTTGAGATCCATAGGAACCCTCAGCCGCTCGTGTCGTCGAGCAGCCGCAGGTGCTGCGGCAGGGTGACGTGCATGGCGAGCGGGAGGTGATCGGAGCCGACGTGGCTGACCACCTGCGTGTGCTGGATGTCGAGGCCCGGTGTCACCAGGATATGGTCCAGGCTGCGGGTCGGGCGCCAGCTCGGATAGCTCGGCAGCGGATGGGGCGAACCGCGCAGGCCGGCCAGCGCGCTGTGGTTGCGGACGGCGTCCCAACTGCAGTTCAGATCGCCCATCAGGATGGCATGCGAGCCGTCGCCGATCAGGCTGCCGAGGAAGGCCAGCTGGTTGGCCTGCGAGCGCCGGTCGAGCGACAGGTGGGCGACGATCACCAGCAGGCCGTCGGTGTCCGCCCCGAACCGGGCGATGAGGGCGCCGCGGCCGGGGATGCGGCTGGGCAGGCTGACCTCGCGCACCTCCGTGGGCCGGTAGCGACTGAGCAGGCCCATGCTGTGCCGGGCCCATCGTCCGAGGCGGCGGTTGACGCGGGTGTGCCAGTAGGGGAAGCCGGCCTGTTCGGCGAGATGCGCGACCTGGTCGACGTAGTTGCTGCGCAGGCTGCCGGCGTCGGTTTCCTGCAGGGCGACCAGATCGTAGGGCGCCAGGATCTGCGCGATGCGATTGAGGTTTTCATGCCGGGAGCGGAAGGGCAGGGCGTAGCGCCACGCCTTGGTCAGGTAATGATGGTAGCGGCTGGTTTCGATACCGACCTGGATGTTGTAGGTTAGCAGCTTGAGATGATGGCGTTCGGTCATGATTCTGCTTGTCGGCTCGCGTTGGCTGGATTCTATCCCAAGGCCGCGGGCGAGCGGCCGGATGTCGCCCTTGGACCCGCCAGAGCCGGTTGCGTTGCCCGATCGGGGCCGTTGTGTATGGGATGAGCCGATGTCCGACGAATTGCTGAACAATATCAATGTCGCCGCGCAGGATGTGCTGATCACGCCGCGCCAACTCAAGGACGATGTCCCGCTCGGCGCGGCGGGCGAGCGCACGGTGCTCGAAGGCCGGCGCAGCGTGCGGCGCATCCTGGATCGGGCCGATCCGCGCCTGCTGGTGGTGATCGGTCCGTGTTCCGTGCACGACGTCGACTCGGCGCGGGATTACGCGCGCCGTCTGCTGGCGCTGGCGCGCGAGGTGGACGATACGCTCTTCATCGTCATGCGCGTGTACTTCGAAAAGCCGCGCACCACGACCGGCTGGAAGGGCCTGATCAACGATCCCCATCTCGATGATTCCTTCCATATCGAGGACGGTCTGCACATCGCGCGCCGGCTTCTGGTCGATCTGGCCGACATGGGACTTCCGGCGGGCACCGAGGCGCTCGATCCCATCGTGCCGCAGTATCTGTCCGATCTGATCACCTGGACGGCCATCGGCGCGCGCACCACCGAGTCGCAGACCCATCGCGAGATGGCGAGCGGCCTGTCGACGCCGGTGGGCTTCAAGAACGGCACCGACGGCAGCCTCACAGTGGCCATCAACGCGCTGCACTCGGTGTCCAGCCCGCACAGCTTTCTCGGCATCGACCCCAATGGCCGCAGCGCCGTCATCCGCACGCGCGGCAATGGCTATGGACATGTCGTGCTGCGCGGCGGGCATCAGCCGAATTACGACTCGGTCAGCGTCGCGCTGTGCGAGCGGGCGCTGCGCGAGGCCAAGCTGCCCGAGAACATCGTCATCGACTGCAGCCACGCCAATTCCAGCAAGGATCCCGCGCTGCAAACCCTGGTGGCCGAGAATGTCGCCAACCAGATCCTGGAGGGCAACCGCTCCATCCTGGGGCTGATGCTGGAAAGCAACATCGGCTGGGGCAACCAGAAGATCTCGGCGGATCGCAGCCGGATGGCCTACGGGGTGTCGGTGACCGATGCCTGCATCGACTGGCCCGCCACCGAGAAACTCCTGCGCGCGTTGCGCGTCAAACTGAAGGACGCCCTGCCGGCGCGCCTGCCCGCGGCGCAGGCGTCCGCCACGGCCTGAGCGCGGCGAGGACCCTGTTCGACACATTGAGGAGCAAGCGCCATGGATGGATTTCACGCGTTCACATTGCAGAGTCTGGAAGGCGAGCCGCTGCCGCTGGCCGGGTTTCGCGGCCACCCGGTGCTGGTGGTGAACGTCGCCAGCCGCTGCGGACTCACGCCCCAATACGCCGGGCTCGAGGCCCTTTATCGGGAATACCGCAATCAGGGGCTCGTCGTGCTGGGTTGCCCGTGCAACCAGTTCATGAATCAGGAGCCGGGCGATGCCGAGGCGATCCGCTCCTTCTGCAGCACCCGCTATGACGTGAGTTTTCCGCTCAGCGCGAAACTCGAGGTCAATGGTCCGGGCGCGCATCCGCTCTACGCCTGGCTCACCGCGCCGGAACAGGGCCATCCCGGCGCCATCCGCTGGAATTTCGAGAAATTCCTGATCGACGGGGCAGGGCGCGTCGCGGCCCGCTTTTCGCCGCAAACGCTGCCCGAGGATGCGGATCTGCGTCAGGCCATCGCGACCGGACTCGCCGCCGCCTGATCCCTGAATGACCGGGCGTCCGGCGGCGCAGGACGGTTTTCGCGGCCGGGGTCGAGCGGGCTGGTAGACTCGGCGCATGAACACCGCTTTCTCCCGCCGCTTCTGCGTGGCCCCGATGCTGGATTGCACCGACCGCCACGCGCGCCACCTGATGCGTCTGATCAGCCGCCACGCCTGGCTCTACACCGAGATGGTGACGACCGGCGCGCTCCTGCGCGGGCAGCCGGAGCGCCATCTGGCCCATAGCGTGATCCAGCATCCGGTGGCGCTGCAACTCGGCGGCAGCGATCCGGCCGCGCTCGCCCGGTGCGCCCGGCTTGGCGAGGACTGGGGCTTCGACGAGATCAACCTGAACGTGGGCTGCCCCAGCGACCGCGTGCAGGGCGGGCGCTTCGGCGCCTGTCTGATGGCCGAGCCCGCGCTCGTCGCCGACTGCGTCGCGGCGATGCAGGCCGTGGTGCGGATTCCGGTGACGGTCAAGACACGGCTCGGGATCGACGACCTCGATCACGACGAACACCTGCATCGCTTCATCGGCACGGTCGCCGCGTCCGGCTGCCGGACCTTCGTCCTGCATGCGCGCAAGGCCTGGCTCCAGGGGCTGAGCCCGCACGAAAACCGCACCGTGCCGCCGCTGCAGTATGCACGGGTCCACGGCGTCAAGGCGGCGATGCCCCATCTTGAAATCATCCTCAACGGCGGCTTGACCGATCTCGACGCTGCGCTGGCCGCAGGCGCGGGGCTCGATGGGGTGATGCTGGGGCGGGCGGTGTACGACAGCCCCTGGCTTCTTGCCGAGGTGGACACGCGCTTCTATGGCGATGACCGGACGGTGGTCGACCGGGTCGCGGTGATCGAGGCCTACGGCGCGTATGCGCGCGCCGAACTGGCGGCCGGGACGCCGCTCAATGCGCTGACGCGGCCGCTGCTGGGGATGTTCAACGGGCTGCCCGGCGCGCGCGCTTTCCGGCGCCATCTGAGCGAGCAAGTGTGCCGCCCCGGCGCGGGCTGGTCGGTGGTGGCGCAGGCGCTGGATCCATGGCGGGCCGCGCCCCTGTCGGCCTGAGCGGGAGCGCATGCCGCTCGATCCGCCGACCGGCCTGAACCCGCGCCTGGCGGGGGCGGCTGCCGAGGTTGCCGGCCGCTGCCTGGTCCGGCTGCCCGAGGTGGCCAAGGCGCATGCAGCCGCTGTGTTGGGATGGGCGCTGTGGCGTCGCGAAAGCCGGTGCCCGCCGCACCTGGGGGTGCGCTTTCCCGCGGACGCTCTGGGGGCGCCGGAGGGCTGGCTGCGGGCCTGCTTCACGCGGCGCGCGATGGCCTTGTTCAATCTGGCCGATGCGCTGTGGGGCACGCCGCGCCGGGCCCCGGCCGGCGTTTCGGTGACCGGCTGGCCGGCGCTCGCCGCGTTGCAACGCCAGCGCATCCCCGTCATTTTGCTGGCCGGACATTTCATCGATCTTCCGGTAGGGGTTCGGGCGCTGGCCGAACGGGTCCCGCTCGTGGTGGTGGCGCGCATGTTCCGCCATCCGGCGCTGCGACGGCCGCTGGCGCGCCTGGCGCGCCGCACCGGCGGCAAGCTCGTCGACGGACGGGACGCGCGCGAGATCTGGCGGTGCCTCCGGCGCGGCGAAACTGTGCTGATTCTGGCGGACTACCCCGTCCCGGGAGGATCGCGCGCGACCGAGGACCGGATCGGGCGGCTGGCGCGCGCAACCGGGGCGGTGGTGTTGCCCTTGTCGTGCCGACGCGTCGACGCGCGGTTGTGCTTGGCGGTCGGCACGCCGCTCACGGACGATCAGACGAGCGATGCGGCCCTGCGCGCGCTCTATGCGGGATGGATCGCCGAGTCGCCGATCGACTACCTGTGGCCGCGGGCCCCGCGGGAATCGAATGAGCGCGCCACGACCGGGGCGGCCGGGCGAGCGCGCAGGCGAGACGTGCCGGTCCGGAGCGGGTTTTGGTAAGCTGATCGCTTTTGGGAGCGCTGGGTGGCGATCCGCACCAGAGTCAAGATCTGCGGCATCACCCGTCTCGACGACGCCCTGCAGGCGGCCGATGCCGGCGTCGATGCCATCGGGCTGGTGTTCCATCCAGGCAGCCCCCGGTATCTCGAGGCCGCCGGCGCGGCGCGCTGGGTGCACCGCATCCCGGCCTTCGTGAGCGTGGTCGGCCTGTTTCTCGACGCCGAGCCCGCTTTCATCGACGGCATCCTGGCCGAGATCGATCTGGACCTGTTGCAGTTCCACGGCCGCGAAACGCCCGCCGCATGCGAGCGCCACGGCCGGGCCTACATCAAGGCTCTGGGCATGGGGGGCGCCGGAACCGACGTCGTGACTCAGGCGCGCGCGCATGTGCGGGCGCGCGGGATGCTGCTCGACAGCCACGCGCCGGGCGAGGCGGGCGGTCGCGGGCAGCGCTTTGCCTGGGACGCCATTCCCGGTGAGCGGCCCTTGCCGCTGATTCTGGCCGGCGGGCTGGACGCGGGAAATGTCGCGGCGGCCATCCATCAGGTCCGCCCGTGGGCGGTGGATGTGAGCAGCGCGGTCGAAAGCGCGCCCGGGGTCAAGGATCCACGGCGCATGCAGGAATTCATGGAGGCTGTCAGACGTGCCGATGCCGAAGCTTGATGATGTGGGTAGCCCGCTGCCCGACGCGCGGGGGCATTTCGGCCCCTACGGGGGGCGATTCGTCCCCGAGACCCTGGTGGCGGCGCTGGAGGCGTTGACCGAGGCCTATCACGAGGTCGGCCGGGATCCCGAGTTCCGCCGCCGGCTCGATGCCGATCTCGCGCACTATGTGGGACGGCCCTCGCCGCTGTATCTGGCCGAGCGCCTGACGCGCGAGGTGGGTGGCGCGCGCATCTACCTCAAGCGCGAGGACCTGAACCACACCGGCGCGCACAAGGTGAACAACACCGTCGGCCAGATCCTGCTCGCCCAGCGCATGGGCAAGCGGCGCATCATCGCCGAGACCGGCGCCGGCCAGCATGGCGTGGCGACCGCCACCGTGGCGGCCCGGCTGGGGCTGGATTGCGTGGTCTACATGGGGGCCGAGGACGTCAAGCGCCAGGCGCCGAACGTCTATCGCATGAAGCTGCTCGGCGCCGAGGTGCGGCCCGTGGAATCCGGCAGCCGCACGCTCAAGGACGCCATGAACGAGGCCATGCGCGACTGGGTCACGCACGTGGACGACACCTTCTACGTGATCGGCTCGGTGGCCGGGCCGCATCCCTATCCCATGATGGTGCGCGACTTCCAGTGCATCATCGGGCGGGAAACCCGCGAGCAGATGCTGGCGCAGGAGGGGCGGCTGCCCGACGCGCTGGTGGCCTGCGTCGGCGGCGGTTCCAACGCCATGGGGCTGTTCCACCCGTTTCTCGACGACCCGGAGGTGGCGCTCTACGGTGTCGAGGCGGCGGGCCACGGGCTGGCCTCGGGGCAGCATTCGGCGCCGCTGTCTGCGGGCCGGCCGGGCGTCCTGCACGGCAGCCGGACCTATCTGCTCGACGATGCCGACGGCCAGATCCAGGAGGCGCATTCCATCTCGGCGGGGCTCGATTACCCGGGCGTCGGGCCGGAACACAGCTGGCTGAAGGACAGCGGGCGCGCGCATTACGTTTATGCCACCGATGAGGAGGCGCTGGCGGCCTTTCATCGCCTGACCCGCACCGAAGGCATCATCCCCGCGCTGGAAAGCGCGCATGCCCTGGCGTATGCCGAGCGCCTCGCGGCGCGGATGGCGCCGGCGCAGACCCTCGTCGTCAACCTTTCCGGCCGCGGCGACAAGGACATCTTCACCATCGCCGCGCGGGAGGGCATCGCGCTATGAGTCAGGCGCCATCACGGATCGAACGTCGTTTCCGGGCCCTGCACGAGCAGTCCCGCGCCGCGCTCGTCACTTACGTCATGGCCGGCGATCCCGATGCCGATACCACGCTGGACCTCCTGCATGCCCTCGTCGCCGGAGGCGCGGACATCCTCGAACTCGGCGTGCCGTTTTCCGATCCGGTCGCCGACGGGGTCGCCATCCAGTTGGCGGCCGGCCGCGCCTTGCGGTCCGGAATGAATCTGCCGGGCGTGCTCGATCTGGTGCGCCGTTTCCGGGAGCGGAACGGCGAGACGCCGATCGTGCTGATGGGTTATCTGAACCCGATCGAACGCATGGGCTACGGCGCATTCGCAGCGGCGGCGAGCGCCGCCGGCGTCGACGGCGTGCTGACCGTGGACCTGCCGCCGGAGGAAGGCGAGGGATTACTGCCGGCCTTGCGCGAGGCGCGGCTTGCGCCCATTTTCCTGGTGGCGCCGACGACCACCGACCGCCGCATGGCCTGGATCTGCGAGCAGGCGCAGGGGTTTGTCTATTACGTCTCGCTCAAGGGCGTGACCGGCGCCGCCAGTCTGGACCTCGAAGCCGTCGGCGAGCGGCTGGCGGTGGTGCGGGCACTGACCAGCTTGCCGGTCGGCGTCGGGTTCGGCATCACGGGACCCGAACAGGCGGCCGCGGTGGCTGCCGTTGCCGATGCCGTGGTGGTGGGCAGCGCACTGGTCAAGACCATCGCGGGCGGCAATCCCGGCACCCTGCCGGAGCAGATCACGGCCCAGGTGAGCGCCTTGCGGGTGGCCATGGATGAGGCGCCGCGCGCCAGAGGAATCGCGCCATGAACTGGTTCACCAAACTGATGCCCTCTCGCATCCGCACCGAAAGCGAACAAAAGCGGGCGGTGCCGGAAGGGGTCTGGGATCGCTGCGAATCCTGCGAGGCGATGCTCTACCGCCCCGAACTCGAGCGCAACCAGGAGGTGTGCCCGAAGTGCGGCCACCACGGCCCCATCGAGCCGCGGCGGCGCCTGGCGCAGTTTTTCGATCCGGAGACGGCTACCGAACTGTTCGCGGGCGTGGAGCCGGTCGATGCCCTGAAGTTTCGCGACAGCAAGAAGTACAAGGATCGCCTCACGCAGGCCCAGAAGGCCATCGGCGAGAAGGACGCCCTGCTGGTCATGAAGGGCCTGCTCAAGCAACTGCCGGTGGTCGCAGCCGCGTTCGACTTTCGCTTCATGGCCGGCTCCATGGGCGCGGTCGTCGGCGAGAAGTTCGTCCGCGCCGCGCGCCAGAGCCTCACCGACCGCGCGCCGCTGGTCTGCTTTGCGGCCAGCGGCGGGGCGCGCATGCAGGAGAACCTCTTTTCCCTGATGCAGATGGCCAAGACCAGTGCGGCACTGGCCGAGTTGTCCGCGGCCGGGGTGCCCTTCGTGTCCGTGCTGACCCATCCCACCACCGGCGGGGTATCGGCCTCGCTCGCCATGCTGGGGGATGTGAACGTGGCCGAGCCGCGCGCGCTGATCGGTTTTGCCGGTCCCCGCGTGATCCAGCAGACAGTGGGGCAGACCCTGCCCGAGGGCTTCCAGCGCAGCGAGTTCCTGCTGGAGCACGGGACGGTCGACTTCATCCTGGATCGGCGCCAGATGCGCGATCGCCTGGCCAGCGTGCTGCGGATCTTCATGCGCCTGCCGGGACCGCCGGCCGAGTGAGCGCGGCGGAGTCCACGCGCGATCTGGCCGGCTGGCTGGCCCATCTGGAAGGCTTGCATCCGCGCGAGATCGAGCTGGGACTGGACCGGGTGCGCGCCGTGTTCGAGGCGCTGGGCCGGCCGCGCCCGGCGCGTCGGGTCATCACGGTGGCCGGCACCAACGGCAAGGGCTCCAGCGTCGCCTTCCTGGAGGCCATCCTCGCGGCCGCCGGCCGACGCGTGGGCAGCTACACCTCGCCGCACCTGTGGCGCTACAACGAGCGGGTGCGCTTGGCGCAACGGCCGGTGGACGACGCCGCGCTGTGCAGGGCCTTCGCGCGGGTGGAGCAGGCGCGCGGCGACATCAGCCTGAGCTACTTCGAGTTCGGCACCCTGGCGGCGCTGGATCTGTTCGCCCGCGCGGATCTCGAGGTGGCGGTGCTCGAGGTCGGCCTGGGGGGGCGGCTCGACGCGGTGAATGTCGTGGACGCCGACATTGCCCTCATCACCGCCATCGATCTGGATCACACCGACTGGCTGGGCCCCGACCGGGACAGCATCGCCCGCGAGAAGGCAGGCATCAGCCGCGCGACGCGGCCGCTGATCTGCGCCGACCCCGCGCCCCCCGCCGGCCTGCTGCAGCATGGTTTGGGGATGCCGCGCTGGTGCGCGGGCACCGATTTTCGCATCCATGAAGGTCGCGACGGCCGATGGGATTTTCGCAGCGCCGGCGGCGACTGGACCGGGCTGCCGCCGCCGGCGCTGCGCGGCGCGCATCAATACCGCAATGCCGCCGGCGTGCTGGCCGCGCTGATGCAGTTGCCGGCCGGGCTACGACCGGATCGCGCCGCGGTGGCGCAGGGATTGCGCGCGGCACACCTGCCCGGCCGTCTCGACCATCGTCCGGGCGCCGTGACCCAGATCTTCGATGTGGCGCACAACCCGGCGGGCGCGCAGGTTCTGGCCGCGCATCTGGCCGACCTGCCGGTGACCGGGATACGCCGGACGATCCTGGGCATCCTGCAGGACAAGGATGCGGCGCCCATGATCGCAGCGCTCGGGCCGCATACCGACCGCTGGTACGTCCCGGATCTGCCTGGACCGCGCGGTGGGCGGGCGGCATGGGTGGCAGACGCCATCCGGCAACGGACCCCTGACGCGATCATCCAGTGCTTCGATCATCCCGCCGACGCCTATCGCGCCGCCCTGATCGACGGCCGCCCGGGGGATCGCGTGCTGGTGACGGGTTCCTTCCTGACCGTGGCCCTTGCCGCGCCCGAACCCTTATAATGACGAGTTGGTGATGCGAGCGGCTTGGAGTGACGGCATGGATCCGATCCTGAGGCGACGACTGGTCGGCGCGGCGGTTCTCTGGGCCGGGGCGATGGTGCTGCTGCCCTGGGTGCTCGACCGCAAGCCTGCCGCGACCGAGCCGCCGGCGCTGGTGACGGGCGGGGATCCCGAGCGCGAAATGCGCACCATCGACCTGGCGCCACCGCCACTCCGCGAGGCGACGCCGACGCCGACGCCGGTTCAGTCGCCGCCCCCGGATGCGGCCGAGATACCCGCCCCGGTTGCGGGGGTTCCAGCGATGCCCGAGCCGCCGCCGAACGAGGACGAGGCCGCGAGCGTCATGCCTGAGCGCCCAGCGGCGCCCGCGCAGACAGCGCGGAAGCCCGCTCCGGAGGCGAAGGTCAAGCCGCAGGCGCCTGCGCCCGTGGCCCCGCCGAAACCGCCGGTCTCGGCTCCCGCAGTGGCGCCGAAGCCAGCGGCGGTGCCCGTGCGCAGCGATGCTCCGGCTGCCGCCAAACCGGCGGCTGCGACGCCGCCGACCCTTGGCCCGGCGGCAGCGCCACCAGCCGCGATGGCGGGCTGGACGGTGCAGGTGGGCAGCTTCGGCGACCTGCAGAATGCCCAGAGCCTGGCCGCGCGGCTGGTCCAGCGGCAACACGCCGCTCAGGTGAGCACCCTCGTCGTCGATGGCCGGACCCTCTACCGGGTCCGGGTCGGTCAACTGGGTCGACGGGAAGATGCGGAAACCTTGCGTTTGCAGATCGAGCAGTCGATGGGCCTGAACGGCAAGGTCGTCCCGACGCCATGACGGCCCGGGGGCCTGTGGACGGAATCCAGTCATGGTCAACCCGATCGACGTCCTGATTCTGGTGGTGGTGGCGATCTCGCTCGGGATTGCCCTGCTGCGCGGGCTGGTCCAGGAAGCACTGTCACTGGCGACCTGGGTGGCGGCCGCCGCCGCGGGCTATTGGGGCGCCGCAGCGGTCCAACCCTACCTTGCAGGACTCATTGCGCAGGACGGTCTGCGCCGTGTGGTAGCCGGCGTGCTGGTGTTCGCAGTGGTGCTGATCCTCGGTGGACTGATCAACCGGCTGATGGGCCAGACGATCCGGCGGCTGGGCCTGGGTGGCGTCGACCGCCTGCTGGGGATGGCGTTTGGGGCCGCGCGTGCGGCTGCGCTGATCACGCTGGCCGTGATGCTTGCCCAACTCACCCCGCTGCCGCGCTCCGAATGGTGGGTACGCTCGGCGCTGGTGCCCTATTTCCTTCCGCTGGCGGCCCGGTTCCAGGCCCGGTTGCCCGCAGACGTCCAGACGCCTGCCCCGGTCGAGGGTCTCGGGACTTGATCGGCCAATTTTTACGAGGAGTCCCCGCATGTGTGGTGTAGTCGGCATCGTGGGTCAGGCGCCCGTGAATCAGGATCTGTACGATGCCCTGACCGTGCTCCAGCACCGTGGGCAGGACGCTGCGGGCATCATGACCTGCGACGGCGACCGGCTCTATCTGCGCAAGGACAACGGCCTGGTGCGCGACATCTTCCAGGCGCAACACATGTACGGCCTGCTCGGCGACATGGGCATCGGCCACACCCGCTACCCGACGGCCGGTTGCGCCACGGCAGCCGAGGCGCAGCCGTTCTATGTCAACTCACCCTTCGGCATCTCGCTGTCGCACAACGGCAACCTCACCAATGCCGAGGCGCTCAAACGCGAGCTGTTCGAACAGGACATGCGCCACATCAACACCACCTCCGATTCGGAAGTGCTGCTCAACGTCTTCGCGCATGAGCTGCAGGTGCAGGGCAAGATCCGCATCCAGCCCGAGGACGTGTTTGCCGCCGTGGCCGGGGTGCATCGCCGCTGTCGCGGCGCCTATGCCGTGGTGGCCATGATCACGGGCTACGGCATCGTCGGCTTCCGCGATCCCTACGGCATCCGTCCCCTGGTCTACGGGCGGCGCGAAACCGCGCAGGGCGTGAGCTACATGATCGCCTCGGAGAGCGTCGCGCTGAAGGTGCTCGGCTTCGAGCCGATCGCGGACGTGCAGCCGGGCGAGGCCGTGTTCATCGACCGCTCGGGCCAGGTCCATCGCAAGGTCTGCGCCGCACATACCCTGCACTCGCCCTGCATCTTCGAATACGTCTACTTCGCCCGGCCCGATTCCATCATCGAGAACGTCTCGGTCTACAAGGCGCGGCTGCGGATGGGCGACTATCTGGCCCGGAAGATCGAACGCGAGTGGCAGGACCGCGACATCGACGTGGTGATCCCCATTCCCGACACCAGCCGCACGGTCGCGGTCCAGCTCGCGCATCACCTCGACGTGAAATACCGCGAAGGCTTCATGAAGAACCGCTACATCGGGCGCACCTTCATCATGCCGGGTCAGCAGCTGCGCAAGAAATCCGTGCGCCAGAAACTCAATGCCATCGATCTCGAGTTTCGCGGCAAGAACGTGCTGCTGGTGGACGATTCCATCGTGCGCGGCACCACCTCGCGCCAGATCATCGAAATGGCGCGCGAGGCGGGCGCGAACAAGGTCTACTTCGCCTCGGCCGCCCCGCCGGTGCGCTATCCCAATGTCTACGGCATCGACATGCCGGTATCCGCCGAACTGGTCGGCTACGGCCGCAGCGAGGAGGAAATCTGCCGCGAAATCGGCGCGGATCGCCTCATCTATCAGGATCTGGCCGATCTGGAGCGCGCCGTGCGCTGGGAGAAGGACGGCGAGCGCATCGACCGCTTCGACAGCTCCTGTTTCTCCGGCGAATATGTGACCGGTGATGTCACGCCCGAGTATCTGGCCGCGCTCGCCCTGCAGCGTTCGGACGGTTCCCGGGCCGATGCGGCCGGCGCCGATTTCCCGGTGATCGAAATCTACAACGGGATCTGAGCGGCATGGACCAGGATTTCGACGAATTCGCCTTCGAGACCCGCGCCATCCGCGCCGGTATCGAGCGCAGCGACCAGGGCGAACACGCCGAGGCCATCTACGCGACCTCGAGCTTCGTGTTCGCCAGCGCGGCCGAGGCGGCCGCCCGTTTTGCCGGAGAGCAGCCCGGCAACATCTACAGCCGCTTCACCAACCCCACCGTGCGCATGTTCGAGCGGCGGCTGGCGGCGCTGGAGGGCGGCGCGGCCTGCGTCGCGACCAGTTCCGGCATGTCGGCCATCCTTGCGGTGTGCATGGCGCTGCTGCGCCAGGGGGATCAGGTGGTAGCCGCACGCGGCCTGTTCGGCACCACCACCAGCCTGCTCAGCCAATACCTGACGCGCTTCGGCGTGGCGGTGCGCTTCGTGCCGGCCACCGATTATGCAGCCTGGCAGCAGGCGATCGACTCAGGTCCCACCCGCCTGCTGATCATCGAGACGCCGACCAATCCCTTGAGCGAGGTGCTCGACATCCGGCGGCTGGCGGATCTGGCCCATGCGGCGGGCGCCCGGCTCGTGGTCGACAACTGCTTCTGCACGCCGGCGCTGCAGCGACCGCTTGCTCTGGGGGCGGATCTCATCGTTCATTCGGCCACCAAATACCTCGACGGTCAGGGACGCTGTCTCGGCGGCGCGGTCGTGGGGGACGCCGAAACGGTGGGCAAGGAAGTGTTCGGTTTTCTGCGCACCGCCGGGCCGACCCTGAGCCCCTTCAACGCCTGGGTGTTCCTGAAGGGGCTTGAAACCCTGTCCTTGCGCATGCGCGCCCATAGCGAGCATGCAATGGCGCTGGCGCGCTGGCTGCAGGAACAGCCGGGCGTGAGCCGCGTGCACTATCCGGGCTTGCCCGACCATCCTCAGCATGCGCTGGCCGCCGCCCAGCAGTCGGCCTTCGGCGGCATGGTGTCCTTCGAACTGGCGGGCGGCAAAGCCGCAGCCTGGCGGCTGATCGATGCGACGCGGCTGATTTCCATCACGGCCAATCTGGGCGACACCAAGAGCACGATCACCCATCCGGCCACCACCACCCATGGCCGGCTCGGCGCAGAAGACCGGGCGGCGGCGGGCATCACCGACGGCCTGTTGCGCCTGTCGGTGGGCCTGGAAGCGGTGGACGACCTGATCCGGGATCTGGCGCGCGGCCTCGACTGAAGCGCGGCGATTGCGCCAAAGCAGTGTCGGGCCTAACGCGTCTTTTCCCGGCGGGCGATACCCGCAGCGCATTGCCCCCGAATTCGGGAAAGCATGTGCGGCAGACTGGACGGATGCGGAAAGATGGTGGGCCGTCAGGGACTCGAACCCCGAACCTACTGATTAAGAGTCAGCTGCTCTACCATTGAGCTAACGGCCCGAAACGATCAGGGGAATTTGGCAAGAAGAAAAGTCGAAACAGCTAGGGATCATCGCAAACCTCACCCGTGGTGTCAATCAACAACACACAGGGATGAGTCCGATGGCTCTGACATTGACGATTGTTTCGACGAAGGGCGGGGTCGGCAAGACCACGCTGGCGGCCAACCTGGCCGCGCTGCTGGCGGACATCGGCCAGCGCGTGCTGCTGGTCGATGCCGACCCACAGCCCACGCTCTCCGGGTATTACCCCATCGAGGACCTTGCGGCCGGCGGGCTCACCCGCCTGATCGTCGATGCCAGCGCGGAGGGCACCGTCAGCCGCACCCACATCGCGGGCCTCGACATCGTGGTCTCGGACGACCCCGAGGGGCGGCTGCAGAACTGGATCCTGCACACCCCGGACGGCCGGGTGCGCCTGCGCCACCTCTTGCGCCGCCTCGACGGGCGCTACGACCTCATCGTCGTGGACACCCAGGGCGCGGTGGGACCGCTGCAGGACGCGGCCGTGCTGGCCGCCGACCTGCTGGTCAGTCCCATCCCGCCGGAGATCCTGTCCGCCCGCGAATTCGCGCGCGGGACCCTGGCCATGCTGGAGCGGCTGCGCCCCATGGCCGCGCTCGGCGCCCCCGTGGGGCCGTTGCGCGGGGTGATCTACCGCGTGGACCGCACGCGCGATGCCCGCGGCATCGCGGGCGAGCTGCGCAAGGAGAGCTACGCGGAGAGCCGCGGCGGCATCACCATCCTCGATGCCGTCATCCCGGCCGGCGTGGCCTACCGCGAGGCGGCGACCCGGCGCGAGCCGGTCCATCGATGGGATCGGGGGCGATCCCTCGAGGCCATGACGGCGGTGGCGGCCGAGCTGCTGCCGCACCTCAGCGATGACCTGTTCCGCTTCGCCGTGGCGCCCCAGGGCACTGAGCATGAAAACGGAGGTGAAGCGTGAGCAACCGCAACCCTCCCCCGAATCTCGGCGAGCTGCTGCTACAGCCCAATTTCGGGCAGTCACGGTCCCTGGACAAGCCCGGCGACCCGATCGTTCCGACCCAGCTCCTGCTGGATGTGACCCAGATCCGGCGCTACGAGCAGGATCCCCGCCAGCATGCCAATCCCCAGTTCGAGGAGATCAAGGCCTCGATCCTGGCGCAGGGCGGCATCAACAATCCGCTCACGGTGACGCGCCGGCCCGGTGAAGAGCACTACATCATCGAGGCCGGCGGCAACACGCGCCTGCGCGCCCTGCAGGAACTCTGGGAAGCGACCGGGGACGAGCGCTTCCATTACACCCATGTGCTGTTCAAGCCCTGGGAATCCGAATCCCAGATTCTCACCCGCCACCTGATCGAGAACGAGCTGCGCGGCGAGATGCTCTTCGTCGACAAGGCGCGCGGCCTCGAGGCGCTGCGCCGGCAGTGGGCGGCGGAAAATGGATCCCAGGAGTTGGCAGACGGCGAGTTCCACCGGCGATTGAAGGAGGCCGGATTTTCGATTTCGAGGCGTGCCATCACCCGCCTGCGCTTCACGGCCCAGATCGCGGCATCCCTGCCCGAGGCCACGGCCGATCCATCCTTCGGCCGTGAGGTCGTCGATCGCGTCATGGCCCTGCATGGCGCGGCGCGGCGCTTCTGGGCGGACAACGCCCTGCTCGAGGCGGAATTCCCCGCCGCGTGGGACCGGGCCCTGACCGAATCGGATTCGCCGGAATTCAGCCTGGTCGCGCTCCAGCACAACCTGGCCTGCATCCTGGGCGAGTGGGTCAGCGGCAAGGATGCCGGGGACATCAGCCTCGAACTGGACTGCCTGATCTATGAGCGGCGCGGAGAAGCCCAGACCGAGACGCTCCCCCCATCCCCGCCCGTCACCGCATCCACGGGCACCTTGGCGGAGATCGAAGCGTACCCCGAGGATTCCGCACCGGATGCCCCGTCCGAATCGCCGTCCGGCTGGCCGGGAGCGGATTACGGTGAGCCGGAGCCTACGCCATGGCTCGGGGATCCCGACGCGGCAGAGCCCGAATCAACAGCCCCGGGCGCGGTGGATCCCGGAAAAGGCCACACCGATGCGCCCAGGGGTGAGTTTGGACCCGGAGCCATCCCCTCGCCCATCCCGGTGAACGACCTCAAGTCGCTCAAGGCGCGGGCTTATGTCCTGGCGCAGCGCATCACGCAGCACTACCGGATGGGGCCGATCATCGCGCCGGCTCCGCAGACGCACTTTGGGTTCATCCTCACCGACTTTCCGGACAACGTCGATGAGACCCCCCAGCACATCCCGATCGCGCAGGTGTGGTGGCTTTTGTACGGCCTCTGTCACCAGGAAGACATCGATGCGGCGCTGCTGGACCGGCTCGCGCCGGCCGACAGCGAGTTCCGCCTGGTCGCCCCCAGCCTCGACCCTCTGGAACTGGCGGGGATCCTGCTGGACAAGGCGCCGCCCTTGAACGGCGCCGTGTTCATGCGGGCCATCTCGACCATCGAGGGCCGGGAGCTGCAGGACATCATCGACCTGATGGCGACCTACCGCGAGCTGCGGGTCCACTTCCTGCGGGCGCGGGAGGGTCGGCGATGAGTACCGATCCCAGAATCCAAGAACACATCCAGGACTCGGTGAACGCCCTGCTGGACGGTTCCGCCTCCGGCGACCTCATGTTCTTCGCCGGCGTGCAGCAGGAATCCATCCCCACCGCGCTCTTTCTGGACCCCACCCTGCGCCCGGTGGACCGCAACCTGTGGGTGGTGATGCGGCTGGGCATGCGCGCGGGCGGCCAGCGCGCCGCATTTCCGAGCTACGAGGACCTGGAAAACGTCTGGCGGGTCGGGTCCAGGGACACCCTGTCGATCAGCTACGCCCTGCTGCGTCTGCGGGGCTGGCTGACGCGCGTCCATGCGGTGCGGGATGCGCAGGGCCGCCACCGCGGCCAGATCTGGATGATGCACGACGAGCCGGCGCCGCTGGCCGAGATCATCGAGATCGATCCCGACTACATGAGTTTTTTCGATGAGTGCCGCAGGCACCGTAGCCCGCGAATCCGGGCGGCGGCGGCCGCGATGGACGCTTCCCTGTCCGCGGCCATCGCGCGCGGCGAGGACATCACCGCCCATACCGCGGCCTCAGCCCGGCGCCTCGGCTCCCTGTCTGCCCGTCATGGCAATGATGGGGATTTCTTCGGCGCCAGCCTGGACGTACTGGAAAGCTTCCGCGAGCAGGAAAAGGCGGTCGAGGCGGACGAGGAGCCGGGTCAGAAAATCGGACTCAGTGAAATCGACCGGGTCAGAAAATCTGACTCGGCTGAACCGGGTCAGAAAATCGGACTTGGGTCCGATGCCGAAAAATCTGACTCGGCCAAGCCAAGTCAGAAAATCGGACTCGGTAGCAAGTCATTGAGTAGTCAAGGAAATACAGAATACGATGATTCTGGCACGGATCGTGCTCTTAAATCTTGTAGTAGTAGTATTAAGAATATTAAAACTACTACTACAACGGATGCTCCTGAGGAGGCTTCTACACCCAGGAAATCGGTGCTTTTACCCGAAACACTCCGGCCCCTCCTGCCCAAGAACGAGCAGGACCTGATCGCGCGCTACATCGCCCAGGCCCCTGAGCAGCATCGCCAGGGAATTCTCGAGTACCTGGGTGAACGCATGGCCGCCGGGAAGGTGCAAAAGCCGGTGCCGTTTGCCATCTCGCTCGTGAATGCGGCCAAGGACGGGTTGTTTTTCCGCCAGCCTGCGGCCGCGGCGCCGCCACCTGTCTTCAGGCCCCCTCCACCGCCCTCGACCGTGGCAGTCCAGGAGCTGCGCGCGCTGGCCGGTGAGGCCGAGGGGCTGAGGCGCCTGATTGCCGGCATCACAGATCCGGCGATGCGGACCGAGCTGGTCGAGCAATTGACCGAGATCGAAAGAAAAATCAACGAAATCAAAAAATTGGGGGTGTTTCAATGAATCCGAACGCGGAAGGCACGGCCTTGCTGGCCGACATCCTGGTCACGCTCGCCAATGCGGCGCGGCGCGCCCACGACGACACCGAACTGCAGGAGGTCCTGGTGCGCGAGTTCGGCTGTAGCGTCGAATCTCAGCGCACGCTGGCAACCCTCCACCCCGCCATGTTCCGGCGGGTTTCGTTCCTGTCCAAGATCCTGCGGGTCGAGGTGCGGGGAGATTACCTCGAGCGTGCCCGCCACTGGGAATCCCAGTATCTCGCCCAGGAGGAGCTGGTCACCGCGCTGGTGGAGGCCGGCGCGACCCGCGACCTGATGGGCCAGTGGTTCGGCCTTTCCCCGAAAGCCTACACCGCCCGGCGCCGCATGCTGGGCCTGCCCGCCACGCCGGGCCGCCCCCGTTGCCAGGGCAATGACGACCCGGAACTGATCGGCCGCGTGCTGTCCGCCTGGTCGTCAGCCGTGGGAACCACCCCAGAACGATTTTTGCAGGCGGCCCGTCAATCCGGGCAGAGTGTCTGCACCGTCCATCGCATCATCGAACAAGCCGGACAACAGGAGTGAGCCGATGAATACCAGTACCCGCATTTTTTCCGACCCGGAGGAGCGTCCCGCCTCTGCGCGCCCCGAATCGATCGTGGTGACCGATTCCAGGGTCTATGTGGGCGATCCCGGCCCGCTGTGGGGCGGCAGCAAGATCACCCTGCACACGCGCCAGGGCCGCAACCTGGTGATGGGCCGGCCCGCCCAGGAGGGCGGGACCGGCGCCAAGGCCTACCGCATCAAGGGGCTGTTCGACTATGCGCGCCAGGTGCGCCAGGTCGCCCACTATGCCTCCATGGACGATCCCTACGCCGACTGGACGTTGCTCAAGCTCGAGGCGGCCTACAAGGAAACCGAGGGCTGGCTCAAGCACACCCGCCAGGAACTCGAAGGCAAGCTGGCCGCGTTCCGCGGGGTGGACATTCGGGTGGCGCAGTCCGTGACCCCCATCGAGGTCTCCGTCGAGTTCCAGAACCCCTACGCCTATCTGCCGATCTACCTGATCGCCGATGCCGATCAGTTGTACCTGACCATTCTCACCGCCGCCCATGCGGCGCGCATCAGCCGCGACCAGAAGGAAAAGCTGATGCGCGAGGTGTCGGCCAAGATCCGCGCTTTCATTTACGCCCCGGACGAGTGGCGCTTCTTCGGCGCCCTGGTCAGCCGCACGGTGGTGCGCCGGGGCGTGAACGATGAGACCCAGCACCCCCGTATCCGCAAGGCCTTGGCCGAGGCCAGCCAGCGCATGGGCGAACTGCCCCAGGAGGTCCTGGACCGCACGGTACGGGGTGAATTCGCCCCGGACATCCGCAAGCCCATGCTGTTCAAGGAGGACGAGGACGAGTGAGTGCCCCTGGCCGGTGGCCACGGTCAGCGTTGCAGGAAAACGTGCAACAGTGCCCCTGGCCGGTGGCCACGGTCAGCGTTGCAGGAAAACGTGCAACAGTGCCCCTGGCCGGTGGCCACGGTCAGCGTTGCAGGAAAACGTGCAACAGTGCCCC
>Ga0268299_1001989_pt1 | contig 28175 bp, 22 predicted proteins | sample NOBtaG_FD_193484 | JGI IMG/M metagenome (GOLD analysis project Ga0268299, IMG submission 193484) | Activated sludge microbial communities from bioreactor in Nijmegen, Gelderland, Netherland - NOB reactor | ecosystem: Engineered > Bioreactor > Aerobic > Activated sludge | place: Netherlands...
ATGGCGCGACGAAACTCACGGCCTTCATCGATGTCCAGCAGAAGGCGCTCTTCTGGCTGGTCGCGGCATGGGAGGAGAACTTCACGGGCTCGGTGATCGCCTATGGCACGGAACCAGACCAGAAGTCCGAGTGGTTCACGCTCAAGGACATCAGGCGCACTCTTGCGACCTCAAAGCCGGGAGCGGGGTTCGAGGGCACGATCTACGCCGGACTCGAGCGCCTCACCGCAGCGCTTCTCGACCGCGAGTGGCATCTTGACGCGGGAGGCACGATGAGGATCGGCCGCTGCCTCATCGACGCCAACTGGGGCCAGTCGACCGAGGTCGTCTACCAGTTCTGCCGGCAGAGCGAGCATGCGGCGCTCGTGATCCCGAGCCATGGTCGATATGTGGGCGCCGCGAGCGTGCCATTCGCCGAGTACCGCCATGAGCGTGGTCAGCGGACCGGGCTCAACTGGCGCATTCCACCGCTCAACGGTCGCCGCGCCGTGAAGCATGTCGTCTTCGACAGCAACTGGTGGAAGTCGTTCATCGTGGCGCGCCTTTCTGCGCCGGTCGGTGACCCCGGCTGCCTCATGCTCCATGGCAAGGACCCGCGGAAGCATCGGCTGCTCGCTGAACATCTCACCGCCGAGTATCGGGTGCAGACGCAGGGTCGTGGTCGCACTGTGGATGAGTGGAAGCTGCGTGTGAACGGTCCCGACAACCATTGGCTCGACTGCCTTGTCGGTGCTGCCGTCGCCGCATCGATGGAAGGTGCAATGCTGCCGGGCACTGGCGTCAGGAAGCGCCGCATCAAGTATGTGTCGTTCGCTGCGATGCAGCAGGAAGCGAGGGCGAGGAGAGCGATGGAGTCGTGGCTGTCCTGAACTCCTGCGTTCAACGAGCTCAGCCAGCCATCGACCTCGTGTTCGCTAGGCCTGCGCAGGTGTCGACGCGAACTTGACTGCCCGCCGTCTCTCAGTCCGGCGGTCGCCGAATCAACCGGTGATGCGTCCGTCTGCCAAGAGATTCCTGTGCTCCGGGAGGGCAGCAGCAACAAAGTCCAGCCACCACTGATCGTGAATGGCCGGCCATGCGGCTCCGCCCCTCAGGCGGCCGTCCATGCATGTTGCAAGATCACCTACAGCGGCATATGGCTGCACCGCCCAGGCTTTCATCTCGTCCAAGAGTCCAAGCGGCTCCGTTGTTTCTGCCTTGGCCGAGATTCGTTCGATCGTTTCGAGGGGTACAACACAGATTGGAGCCTCGAATCCATGTTTGTGATCTGGGTCGAGCCTCGGCTCGTTCAAGATCGAGGCGCCGCGGCGACGCGCGCTTGGGGAGTCGGTCGACGCCACCCGGCCAAGTGTGACGACGATACCGAGGAGAGGCCGATCCACCTTGACCTCCGCAATCGCACCTTGACGGAGGAGAATCTCGGAATCGAGTAACTGGATTACACCCTCATATGCTCGCTTCATCCCGATCCTGACCGCGGGGTCGGGGCGGGCGGACTCAGGCGTCGCCACCGAAGCCTTCGCCTCAACAATCAGTATGTGGTCTGAACCGACGCAAACGGCATCAGCACGCTTGAGACCGCCCTTTCCCTTTGGGTTTGGAAAACGGTGGACATTCTGCTCGCCATAAATCATGCGGAGATGCTCTCTGAGATACTCTTCAAGTCTAGAAGCTGTTTCAAAACTGGCGTAGCGTGATGATGAGGCAGGCAAGGTGAAAGAAGCCTCGGTACATCAGGATGTTGCGATCGTAGCGGACGACCAGCCGCCGGAAGTTCGCGAGCCAGGCGATCAATCGCTCGATCTTCCAGCGTCGCCGGTAGCGTCGCAGCTTGCGGCCGTCGTCGTAGCGACGCTGCTTGACGCTCTTGCGGTACGGGATGATCGGCTCGGTGCGCTGGTTCTTGAGCAGGCGACGGACGAAGTCCGAGTCGTACCCTCGATCGGCGATGAGACGCTTGGGATTGGTGCGCGGCATTCCGCGATGCCTCGGCACTCGCACAGTCTTCAGTGCCTTGAACACCAGGCTCACCTCTGCCGGCGAGGCCGAGTCGAGGTGAACTCCCACAGGCAGACCCTCGCCGCTTCCCACCACCATCCACTTCGTACCTTTCCCGCGTTTGGTAGGGCCGACGCAGAGCCCCCTTTTTTCGCCGGTGCGAAACTCGCATCGACGAAGAACTCCTCCCAGTCAAGTCGGCCCGCGGCATCGAGATCGCCGAGGAACTTGCGCCAGATGGTGAGCCAGACATCGGCCTCCTCCCAGTCACGCAGTCGACGCCAGCAGGTGGCGGACGACGAGAAGCGATCGGGCATGTCCTTCCATCGAGCGCCGCTCCTCAGCACCCAGAGGATGCCTTCGAAGCAGGCGCGATTGCCCGTGCGAGGCCGCCCACCGCGCTTGCTCGGCTTCGGCTTGGGCAGAAGCGGTTCGATTCGCGCCCACTGCTCGTCCGTGAGTTCCCAGCCTTCCTTGGCCATTGGAGACCCCTTTCGGGCGCTCCATATATCGCAAGTCCAGCAATGGCGCAACTTTGCGAAGGCAGGGTTTTGAAACCACTTCTAGGGCCCAGCCATTCACCCAGATGGCCGCTCAAACTGCGCCAGAGAGGGCCATCCCATGCATTGGACAGGAGATGCGGGAACGGGAACCAGAGGTCGTCGCCGCAGTCAACAACAGGCCAGTCCTCGAACTGCCAGCGATAATGCGACCATCGCAGTGCATCGCCCTCAACACTGGTAGTTTTGTCGCGGCGCCTGTTGAATTCTGCGCCAATCTCTTCAGGCGTCCTCGCGATGCGGCGCAATGCAGGCGCGACACCGTTCTTGAAAAGCGAGAACTCCTTGCTCGCCTCTTCAACCAATCTGCGGGGGAGCCTGGGCAACTCGTTGCCGTCGATTGCACGGTCCAGGAGGGCATCGAACCACCGCAACCAGCACAAGTACGCATTCGGTCCGATGCCGATCGCCTCGCCAAACGCACGTTCAACGATTGGTTCGGGAGTTGGCAGACCGAGGAGCCGAACCGCCCTCGCAATCGAGCTTGATCCGAAGAATCCCTGGAGACCCATCTGCTCCCTCACCAATAGCTGAGCAATCGATTCCAGTACTTGCCCCTCTTCGTCACAGGCTGCGAGGAATGCGGGAGCCGGATTCAACTGTAAGGCACGAATTGCATCATCGATTCGTCGTTGATCTGCTTCGCGCCGGTAGGTGGAACGGAAGTTCGCGCAGCTTGATTCGAAGACGTGCGCAACCATGTGGAGGGGGTATGTGCTCACTGATGCCGACCCGCGCCTCCACGCAACAACTCTTGCGCTGACCCACGGCAGTAGATCACTGGGCCGCAGCACTCTGACCTTCGCGCGCAGCGCGTCCTCCCGCCTGTGCGCCATTCGCAAGTAATCGTCTGCCCGGACCTCATCCTGCCCGTCACGAGAACTGGAGATCAACATCGGAGAGGAGGGATCGTACAAGGCCATGTGGCATGATCCACTTGGACCGTGAGTGAACGGCGAGCCACGCGAATGGCTGGGTCAACGAGTTCTCAAGCTTCATGAAGGTGCACCGCGATGCCCGACGCGTCGCAGCACTGCAAGCGCGAAGTCGTAGTCGTGGACCAATCGAGGAATGCCGTCCTCAGGAAACCTCCCCTTGATCAGTCTTCCGAGTGTGTCGCCATGCACCCTTGTGTCCCGACGATGAACTTCGAGAATGAAGTCAATCCAAAAGCACTGGTCGCTGGGATGACTGCCGTAACCGGGTGACTCGAGGAAGCGGGTGAGTGCCGCGATCTCCGAACCAGAAAAATAGTCCTCAAGTCGTCGCTCGCTGGTCTCCTGTGCGCTGACGCCACCACATGCTTCCACGGCTGGCGATGCCACTTGTTCGTCGAACTCGCGCAGGACTCTCTCGTAGACCTCGATCGAGAGATCTTTCGCGGTATCGGGGATGATGTTGTTGGCAGAGAGATGTCCAGGACTCACTCGGTGAATGCAGACGATGCACGCTGGTGCATTTCTATTGGCAGCACGGTGGAAGTAGTAACTCCCCGGTTCGACAGGGCGACCGACCGGGCCCTCGCTCGCCGATTTCCAGGGCAGTTTCGCTCGCGACTGCATCTGGCGAACGAGCTCCTCCTCCTTTGCCGCAGGAAAGCGGATGTCAAGATCGGGATAGGACCGCATGGGCGAAGCCTACTCGGCGGAGTCGCGCGGGAGGCGAAGATGTTGCAGACCGATCGCAAGCCGCCGTCACGGAGCCCGTGCCAACTGCTTCCGCGCCCACACGCGCCACTCCTCGGTCTCGCCCTTCAGCGCGATCTCCTGAAGAAACCGCTCCGTGCGATCGTCGGTCCTCTTCGCGCGCACCTGCAGCCGCGCGAGAGCCTGCACCGTCGGGATGTGATCGGGATAGACCTCGAGCGCCGTTGCGTACATCTGGATCGCTTCGTCGACACGTCCGGCGGACTCGAGCGTGAACGCCAGGTTCATCCGAGGGTCGGGATGGCCGGGCATCAGCTTCCGCGCCCACTCGAACTCGTTCGCCGCCTCGTAGAGCTTCTTCTGCTTGAGATAGAGGATGCCGAGATTGTTGTGGGAAGGGCCGTGGTAGAGGTCGGCGGTTAGCGCCTCGCGAAGCAGTGCCTCGGCCTTCTTCGGATCGTCCTCCATCAGGTCGGCGGCCTGGTGGTTCAGCCTCTCCGCCTTCGCGGTCTGCCGATTGTCGTCCGTCATCGGCGAGTAGGGACCGACGGGCTGCGAGCTGCACCCGGCCCCCGGGATCATCATCGCGATGATCGTGATCAGAAGTGCCAGTGCTGGGTGGCGTTCCATTGCGAAGCTCATCCTCTCGTCGCGGGTTGCGCAGGCGACAGATAGATCACGGAGAGAACAATCGACGCATCGAAGCGCTCGACCTCCGGCGCCGGACTCTTGGCGCTCGATCGCGAGATCTCGATGCTCGTCGGAGTCCAGAGCGCCTGCGTCTCCCGCCACCGCTCGAGGAATGCACCGAGCTGCCCTGGCTGGATCCCCTTGAACGCGACACGCATGGCCTGCCCCCGGACCTCCCCCGGAAGTGAAACGCCGCCACTCGGTCGCGATGCGGGAAGCGGTGCCGACCCGTCGGCCTCGGTCGTGACCCCGGACACGACATTCCTGGGAATCCCGACCGCAGTGAGCGTGGCGTTCACGCGCGCGATGAGATCCTGCTTCGGCCGCTCGCCGAGCGACGCCCGCTGCTCGCGCCCCCGGAGAGACATCACCTGCTCGGCGTTGCCGGCGACCTCCCTCACCGACGCGAGCCGATCTTCGAGGCGCTGCGATTGCGCGTGGCACCACAGCCAGCTCGAGATGCAGATGATCGCAAGCGCGCCGACGAACGAGATTGCCTTGATCCGATTCATGGCACCTCCCACCGGCCCCCGCTCGAAGGGCTGAGGAGAATGGTGAATGTGACGCCGTCGCTGCCGGCGCGCACCTGCGGCGGTTCGAGTCGAACCCCCGGAAGGGCGCCGAGGGCATCGGCGATGCGCTGGGCGTCGCCCGAATCCTCGGCCCATCCTTCGAGCGAAACAGAGTTCGGCGCGACCTTCGCCCGATCGAGTCGTGCGTTGACTCCGCGTGGCCAAGCTCCGAACACGGAGGAAGCCATCGACGATGGATCGTCGAGACGCGGCAGGGTCGATGAGCGAGTGCTGCTGAGTTCGCGAAGCTCGGCGATCAGGTGCAGCTCGGGGGGCAGCACCGACTGCGTGCCGCTCGCGCCCTGGGCGATCACGGCGCCCACGATCTCCGAGCGCCGTGCGTCGACCGTCTCCAAGGCTCGTCTTGCAGCCATGCCGCGAACGACGAACCCCGCAGCGAGCGCAATGGTGAGCAGTGCGGCGATCGATGCGACGGCCACCGTCAATCGACGCTTCGCCCGCATCACTTCCGGGGGCGTGAAGTCGCCGACGAGCAGATCGAACCTCCGGGGGTCAAGCGGCTCGTCGACACGGGCCCGCACCAGGTCAGGCACTTCCTCCGGAATCAGCTCGAGCAGCCCTGAGCATCGACTCCTGAGCTCTTCGATCTCGATCGCGCAGACCACCGTGCGGCCATCCCGCAATCGCCGCTCGACGATGTGAAGCGCCTCGACGGAGGCCGGAATCAACTCTTCGGCGAGCGCCGCGATCTCCGCCGAGCGCCAACGGCGCCCGCGCGGCGGTGCCTCCACGATGGCCCAGAAGAGACGATCAATCGGCACGGTCGAGTTCATCCGTCACTCCCCCCGGGATTGGTTTGACTGGCTCTCGACGGGGCACCCTCATTTCCAGGGGCTTTGCTGCTCGATCGTGTGTTCGCGATGGGAGGGCGCGGTGCATTCAAGCTCAGCGTGCGGACTCGATCGCCCTTGGCGAGCAGCACCCGATTCGCCTCGACTCTCCTTACATCGACTCCCGCGATCGACTCGCCATCGCGCACGAGGTGCACACGATCATCGGCAGGGTCGTAGAGCGCCGCGACAAGCGTGTCGCCGTCGCGTGCGATGCCAAGAAGTTCCACCCGCTGGGCAATCGGCGACTCGATCGGTTCGACCTTGAGAGAGGCGGTGGCCCGCTCCGGGGGGGCCGGGGAGAGCCGGTTCGCGAAACCCGGAAGTCGCGAGGGTACGACCGCATCTGCGGATGCTTGCGCAGCCTCCGGCGTCGGTCGAGAGGGCACCGCGGGGAGCTGGACATCGAGTGCGGGCCGGGCGGCCCAGAGTGTGGCGAGTCCGACCGCGATCGCGCCAGCACCGAGTGTCAGCGCCGTCAGGCGATCGATTCGTGCGATCCGCAGCGCACTCATTCCAGAGGCTCCGTCACGATCGGGATTCGCTGAGCGATCTCCCAACCTCGTTCGCCGCGGCGCATCACGACCCACCATGAGCTCCGGGCGCTGCCGACGAAGGCGTCGATGCGGAACGACCAGCAGTCGCTGCTCGACACGAATGCGACCGTTCCGCCGAGCTCCGCCGATGCGCCACCCGGAATGGCCTGCCGGTGAGGCTTGCCCTTGCCGCGACTGGTCCAGAGCGCGTCCGGTAGTGAAACCTGCGCGCTTGCGGCCGCCGACTCGAGGAGCGAGCGCGGCGTGGTGTTCACATTGAGCCTGAGCGCAGCACGATCGCTCGCGCCGTCCTTGCCGACCGGTGCGGCATGCGTCGAGATGAGCTCGCCGACCCCCGGAAGCGAGCGCTCGGTATTGCTGGAAGTGGCGGTGCCGTGTGCGGGATTCCGCGGATCCCCCGGATTCCGGGGATCCCGGGGATTCCGGGGGGTCCGGGGATTCCGGGGGGTTGGGAAGATCGAACGTGCGCCATCAGCCGGGGCCGGAATCAGATCGAGTCCGAGCGGGAGATCGCGCTGCGCCTCGATAGCCGCAATCGTCTCAATGACATCGTCAGGAACGAGCGACTCAATGCGCCGGCCTTCGCTGGCGAGCGTCCACGGCACCATCGCGAGCTGGTCCCACGCCGACACGACGATATGCGGTGATCGACCCTCCTCGTGATTGGCCGGTGACGACGACCCATCTGCGCCCAGACCAGTGATGGACTCATCCAGAATCAGGAACACCGGCGTCGTCGCGTCGGGAGGCAGAGCCGCGACGCTCGATGACTCGTCGAGCCACGCCCGGACCGGAGCGATCGCGGAGTCGGCCAGGTCGTCGGCCAGGGCCTGGTCGCGATCGGCGTTCCGGCGCGCGACCTCGATGGCCGCCGAGTGCGCGACGGCGACTGCCGCCGCGGAGACGAGAAGCAGCACGGCGAGAACGACGAGAAGCGCGGCGCCACGGCGATTCGCCCTCGGAATGGCCTCGAAGAGCGGGCGTTGCCGCAGAAGCAATCGGCGTTGAGTCCGGGGATGTCTCATGTGTCTCATGTGTCTCATGGGACGAGGAAGGCGCGCTCCAGGCGGTAGCCGTCATCAAGCTCGAGTGCAACGGTGAGCAGGCCGGACTTCTCATCGTGCGTGGCAATGAGCGCCTTCACGCCCTGGACGAGAGGGCGCATTTGACCTTGAGAGTTCGATCGCTCGAGCGTGGTCGACGCGCGCACCGCGTACCTGTGCTCGGCGACCGCTGCCTTGCCTGCCGGGTCGCGCGTCCGGACGACGAGCGTGTCGCCTTCGATGATCACTCTGGGTGGCGCCTCGTGCGACCCCCGGCTTGCATTCCTCGCCGGACGCCTCGCAGGGTGGGCACTCGCACCCGCGTCCCAGCTGCGAAGGTCGTCTGCGATGACGCGAAGGGCGGCATGTGCTGCGGCGCGCTGATTCGAATGCGAGGTCGATACGCGGGCGAGCTGCGCTGCCGTGGTGGTCCAACCTGCTGCGGCGACCGCCAGTGTTCCAAGGAGCGCGAGCGCCACGACGACTTCGACGAGCGTCATTCCGGCGGCGCGGCGGTCTCTCCGGGCGCGCATCAACGCTCGAAGGCGCTTCCGGGGCCGGCGCTGACCGCGATCCCGCTTCGGGTGCGCCAGCCATCGATGAACAGCCACCTCGCCGCAGCGGAACTCGATCCAGGCTCCGGCGACGCCGAGCGTGCGCGTGTCCGACCTGGCCTCGGAGGCATCCTCCGTGGGCTCGAGTCTGGAGCTGTCCTCGACGCCGCGCGTCTCCACGGTGGCGCTCCGCGCGGATTCGGCAAGTTGCTCGTCGGCGCGAGTCCGTGGCTCAGCGTGGGAATCGTCAGCTTCCGGGGGATCGGGAAATCGAACGACGATCGGGTCGCTCATGCCGCAACGCTGACACGGTTCCATGAGTTCCTGCGGGCACGCGAATGTCAAGGTGCCCGTGTGCCTCGCGCGCTCCCACTCCGGCGAGGCCATGATCAAGGAGGCGGCGGATGCGAGGAGCGTCACCTTCTCGACGGTGCGATCCGGGTTCCCGAGCACCTCCGATGCACTCTGGAAGTAAGGCAGCGTCACGGCGGCGATCAGTGCCAGTAGCACCGTCGCGACGAGCACCTCGACCAGTGTGAAGGCGCGTGTCACTCTGACTCCTCCGATAGATGCCCGGTCAGGCCGGCGGCGTGCACGCGAATCAACTCCGGTCCGTCATTCAGCTGGTACGCGAAGTCGATCGAGCGGCCGGCGCCGTCGAGCTGCACGCAGCTGATCACTGTGAGCCCACCCCCCATTCCGGGTGGGCGATCGACTGCGACGAGCGCGACTGACGGCCGGTGTCCATTTCCGGGGGCGAACGGGTCGCTGCGAAGCAGCGGTGGCAAGTCGCGTCCTCGACTCGCGACGATCGAGTTGCCGTCGATCGCGATCTGGATTGGTCCGTTGGTCCGCGCCTCGAGACGCGCGAGTCGATCGAACTGTCGAACGGCCGACCTCGCGCGCTGCCACGTTGTGGCGTGCGCCGTTTCGCCAAGCGACACCGAGAGCGTCGCCGCGACGATCGCCAGAATTGCGACGACGGCGAGCGCCTCGATGAGTGTGAACGCCCTCACCCTTGACCCCCGGAGGCAGAGCTCGAAGTCGGAGTGCCACCGCTCTGCCCGCTTCCACCTGCGACCGGCGCGCCGCTCGACTTCGCATCTCGAAGGTTGGCGGAGCTCACATCGGAGTTTTCGCCGTCGCCCCCGACCTGGCCGTCCGCACCGAGCGTCAGGACCTCGAACGGGAGCCCGTTGGGCCCAGGCGCTACATAGAGGTATGGTCGTCCCCACGGGTCAATAATCTTGTCGGCGGCGAGGTAGAAGCTGGCGCTCGGCGTGGCCTGCCCGTCCGTCAGGGCTTTGAGCCCCATGTCGTTCCCCGGGTACTCGCTTCGCTCGATTCGATAGAGCTCGACCTTCCCGGCGACGACACCGATCCCCGTCTTCGCGAGTTCGGTCTTCGCGCGCCCGAAGGTCGACGAGAAGCCCAGAAGCAGAATTCCCGCGAGGAGTCCGAGGATCACGACCACTGCGAGCACTTCGACGAGCGTCATGCCAGATCTGCGACTTCGAGTCATCGAAGGATCTCCTGCAGTTTCACGAGCGGAAGCACGGCCGCCATCACGACCGTTCCGACGAACACCGCGAGCACGATGATCGTCGCGGGCTCGAGGACCGTTGTCAGTCGATCGATCTGGCGTGTCGATCGTCGCTCGTATCGACGACCGATGCGCTCGAGCATCGATGCCAGTTCGCCGCTCGCTTCGCCTACCGACACCAATTGAAGAAACTCCCGATCAAACCACCCCCCCCGCCCCCGGGAGGATCGATCCGCGGCATGATGGTCGCCGCGGGGCATCGACGCATTCTCTGTGGTTGCCCCTCGTTTCGCGGAAAGCGACTCCACAAAGCTCTCGCCGTGCTCGATGCGGTTCGCCGAATCGAGAAGCGCGTCCCCAAGTGCCGCAGCCATCCCGCGGCACGACGGCGCCGCGAGCCGCAATGCGTCCACGAGTGGGATTCCCGCGCGCAGGAGATCAGCCAGCAGCACCGAGACCCGGCCGACCGCAATGCGCCGCATGACCCTCGGGCCTCCCCGGAAGGTGAGCGCTCCGCGAACCCGCGCGGGCACGATCATGCCCAACTGCAACCGACGCGAAGCGGCGGCGACGAGGGCAATCGCGACGGCTGCGATGATCACCGTCCAGCCCCAGCGAGCGGTGAAGCTGCCGATTGACATCACCGCCTGCGTCAGCGCCGGGACCTCGAGCCTCGAGGACACAAGCACCGCCGCCAGCTGCGGGAGTGTGCGAAGTGCAAGGAAGATCGCGACCGCCACACCGATCGTGGCCACGATCGCGGGATAGGTCAGTGCGCCGACGAGCTTCTGCGAGAGCCTTGCGCTCATCGCGTGACGGTCGGCGAGTTCGCGCAGCGCCGGCGCAAGTCCGCCGCCCGACTCGGCCGCAGCAATCAACGCGATCTCGACAGGATCGAACCACCCCGGATGCCCCCGGAGCGCAGACGGAAGCGCCTGACCCGATCTCAGATCCTCGCGAACCACGAGCAGCGTCCGGCGCAGTGCCGGACTCAGATCGCAACCGCCCCCCGCCGATGTGAGCGTCTCCAGTGCACCCAGCAGCGGCACGCCCGAGTCGAGCAGCATTGCGATCGCATCGAGCGCATCGGCGCGCGCCTGCGTGCGCCGACCTCGCAGGTACGCACGGAGTTGATCGCGGATGGCGTCAAGGAAAGAAAGAGCGGGCGAGGGTCGAGCCAGCGAGGATGAGCGGGCCGCTCGTCGGCGACTTGAGCTGCCTCCCTTGTTGGTGTCGACCAGGCCCCGTGGTGTACCGGCGTCCTTCGATACTGAGCGGGGCGCCTGCATCGGCCTCACTGAGAGAACACGGAGTCCCGCGCTTCGAAGCGCTGCTCGAGCGTCCGCGGCGCTCTCCGCGCTCACCTCGCCCATCTGGATCGCGCTTTCCCGCCGGTCCCGACGACCATCGGCAGCCATCACCTGCTGGCCAGTGCCATTTCCGAGGGACGGGGCGATGGCTTCATAGCGCCAGAGCATCACATGGTCCCCAGCAGTACGCGTGAGACTTCAGCATTGGTCGTCCGCCCCTCGCGCACGAGGCGCTCGCCTTCCTCGTGGAGCGTGCGCATCCCGTTGCGGCGCGCCGCCGCGCGCAGTTCGGGCAGTTCGGCTCGTCTTGCGATCAGGTGCTTGAGTGCCTCGTCGACGACGAGCAATTCGAACACGCCTGTGCGCCCGCGAAGACCCGAGTTCAGGCACTCGGCGCAGCCCCTTCCTTCGCACGCGACATGGACGAGCCTCACCAGCCGCTGGGCGACCACTGCCGAGAGGGTGCTGGCGAGCAGGAAGGGCTCGATTCCAAGATCGACCAGTCGAGTGACTGCACTCGCCGCGTCGTTCGTGTGAAGCGTCGAGAGAACAAGATGACCCGTCTCGCTCGCCTGAATCGCCATGCGAGCGGTCTCGGCGTCTCGGATCTCACCGACCAGGATGACATCGGGGTCCTGTCGCAGGAAGCTCCGAAGTCCGGATGCGAAGGTCATTCCCTTCCGAGGATTCACCGGCACCTGGCTGATCGAGAGTCCACTCGAAGCGAGCTCGTACTCGATCGGATCCTCGATCGTCACGAAGTTGAGCTCATCCGTCGCGATCTGCTTGAGCGTGGCATAGAGCGTCGTCGTCTTTCCTGAGCCGGTCGGCCCCGTCGAGAGAATGATGCCGTTGGCGTGCTTCGCTCGCTCAAGGAAGGGCGTCGCCACCGCTGGGGGCATTCCCAGTCCCTCGAAATCGTGCAGCTCGCGCGAGTGATCGAGCAGACGCAGGACGACGCGCTCGCCGTGGCTGGTCGGAACGGTGGAGATTCGGAGATCGATCGATCGCGCGCCGATCGTCACAGTCGCTCGCCCGTCCTGCGCCACGCGCCGCTCGGCGATGTCCATGGCACCCATCACCTTGACGCGGCTCGTGACGGACAGCGCGAGCCCGGGAGAAATCAACCTGACGTCATGAAGAACGCCATCGATGCGGTAGCGCACCTTGCACTTGTCCGTGAAGGGCTGGAGATGCACATCGCTGGCATCGCGACCAAGCGCCTCGAAGAGGATCGCATCGACGAGGCGAACGACTGCGCCCTTGCCGTCGATGTTGAGCAGATCTCGATCGGCGGCTGCCAGCAGGGCCTCGACCCCATCGGCAGAAGCGTCGCCGTCGGAGGTCTCGAGTTCGCCCGCGCGCGAAGTGTGGCCCGCGCTCCCTTCATCCGCCACCGTCACAGCCGACCGCCGCGCATCCTCGAACACGCGATCGATCTCGCGTGCGATCCACTCGCCGTCGGCGGTGCGCGTCCTGAGCGGGCGCTGCAATCGCACCGACAGATTGTGGAGCACTTCCCGGGGCGGCGGAGGATCGATGACTGCCACAAGCTCGAAGCCGTCCTCAACGCCTTCGGAGACGATCAGGTGCCGGCGTGCGAAGTCGCGGGGGACCGAACCGACGAACGATCGCCCCCCGGAACTTGAGGATCTCGTGGCGACGGATGGAGGGTCGACAGTTCCGGGGGCGGTCATCGGATGACTCGGGGTTCGACGACCGGGACATCAGGCTCGAGCTTCGCTGCGATCTGGTCCAGTTCCGAGATGTACTTGAGATCCTCGAAGGCGCCGTGACGGAGGACATTCGCGCGGATGAACACGTAGAACTTCGACTTGTTGTCGCTCGTCACCCGGTTCTTGAAGATCTCGCCGATCAACGGGATGTCGCCCACGAACGGAATCTGCGAGACGGACTGCGACTCGAACTCAAGCTGGAGTCCGCCGACGGCAACGGTGTAACCGTCGGGAATCGTCACGATGCTCTGGAGCGTGTTCTGTTGCCGCGGCGGCGGCAATGAGGGATTGCTGGAGGAGCCGACGAAGTTCGAGATCGCGACCGAGTAGTCGAGGATCAGATGGTCTCTCTCAGCAATCTGGGGACGCACCTTGACCGTGGTCCCGGCGTCCTGCGTGCCACCGAACGAGGTCGTCGCGACGGTGGTGGACGCGTTCGTCGAGAGAACCGGCTGCTGGAGGAGCGAGGTCAGCGTCGCGTCGGCGTTGTTCGTGACGAGGACCTTCGGGATGTTGAGCGCCTTCCCCTTGTTGATCTGCTCGAGCGCGTGCACCAGCACGCTGAAGTCGCCCGGACGAAGGACGACGCCCGTGAAACCCTGGAGCGCGGGGACATTCGCGGTGGGTGCGACCGCGGCCGTCGTCGTCGAGGTTGGCGCGGGAATCGGCGGTGCGATCCCGAACAGCGACGACAGCGACCAGAGCGTGCTGCCGCTGATCTCCATCTTCGAGAGCTCGACCCCCAGCTCCATGGACTGGTTGTCGGTGAGCTGGACGAAGAGGACCTCGAGCATCACCTGCGGCTGACGGAGGTCGAGCGTCTTCAGGATCTGCTCGACCTGGGCGAGCACGCGTGGCTCGCCGACCACGATGATCGAGTTGGTGCCCTCGTCCGCCGTGATCGTGAGAACGGGCTCGCCGCCGCCGCCCCCGCCCCCGCCCCCGGAAGCACCATTCGGCGCCGTTCCTGGCGCGCTGTGACGGGTGGTTCGGACGGCGCCACCATTCGAATTCTTGGCCGGGGGCGCCGGCGGCTGCAGGAGTGGCGTCGCACCCATGGGGAGGACATCGCGCTCCGTTCGCTGCGCGACAGCCTCGGGCGACGGCTTCGGTGTCTCGGCGACCGCGAGATCGGTGTCGGCTGCGCCCAGTTGGCCCGTGGAGACGAGGTCGTTGAGCAGTGTCACGACCTCCTTCACCGGCCGATTCTTCACGATGTAGGTGCGCATCTGGCGCCGGCTCCCGGGCGGCGCCGCCTCGAGCCGCTCGATGACCTCCTTGATCGCCTCGTGCTCCGAGGGCGTCGCTGTCACAATGAGCGTGCCCGTGAGGTCGTCCACGACAATCTTCCAGCGGTCCCCGGAGCCCTTGGGTCCCGAGTCTCGTGCAGTCTGCGCAAGGAGCGCACTCACTTCCGCGGGTGCGAAGTGGCGTGGCGTGTAGGTTCGGGTCTCGACCAGGCTGCGCTGGTCGAAGGTTGCAATGAGCCCACGCCAGAGCAGCAGATCTTCCGGCGGAGCCGTCAGGATGATCGAGCGACCGTCGGGTGAGGCGATGAGCTTTCCCCGGAGCTTGCGGCCCGCGATCTCGTCACGACCTGCAACCGCACCAGCCACAAGCGCGATCAGTTCCGAGGGTTTCAGGTGCTCGGCGATGACCGTCTGAATCGCCACTTCCGCGGCGGGAACATCGATCAAGCCCTTGATGTACTCGGCCTGCTCGATGCGGGAGCGATAGTCGGTGACGAGGAGGAGCGGTCCATCGGCGAGCTGGACGATTGCGCCCGAGGGCTTCGAAAGCACATGCTTGATCGCCTCGATGAGCGCCTTGGGCTCTCGATGCTCGGCGCGGAGGATGACGCTCGCGAAGCCGGCGCGGTCGCTCGTGTCACCGGCTCGATCAAGCCTTGCACCCCCGGGGGCGTCGGCCAACTTGACGACGCTGACGAGCCTGCTGCCCGGTCGCTGCACCGTCGCGAAGCCGCGCGCCGCGAGCAGTTCGTTCGTGAGCTGCCAGAGCTCGTCGTTCGTGAGCTCGCTCGAGACCCGGATCGTCACCGTGCCCTTGATCGCCGCCGCGTCATACTCGACATCGAGTGAAAGCCGCTTCGCGGTGAGGTCAACGAGGCGAGCGAGCTCCATCTCACCATTGAGCGTGATGCCATTGTTGACGTCGTCCTGCGCGATCGCGATCCGCGCCATGGCAAGGATCGCAGCGAACGCGATCGCCGCGACTCTGCGTGGCGCCCACACGTCAGGTCGGCGCCGCGCCGCTGCCATCCGGCGCGACTGTTCAGGTGAGTGAATCGGATGACAGACAAGCGCAGCCATCGAGCCCATCCTTCCGGAACCCACATGACCTGGCGCCCGCGGACTCAGAGCGGATCAGCTTGAACGCCTACTCGCCTCCGGGAGTCGAGGTTGCTGTGGCCCACGCTGCATCGATCATCGCGGCATTCGCTTCTTGCGCTGAGACCGCTGCGGCCGTTGCCTGATCTGCGAGCCACTGCTGGAGGACCGCCGTCGCATCCGCTGGCACGGGCTGGTCGTGCTTGATCGCGATGCGCTTCGCCGCCAGCGCATTTCGAAGCGAGAGGAGGCTCGCCTCGTCGTGAGCGGCGACGCGGTAGCCCGCGGGAACTCCTCTCCAACTCGGTGCGGATGAGCGGATCGACGCGAGCGCCGCCTTCTGCGAGTTCGAGAGCGGCTCGATGCTCGCCGCGATGATTCCAGCGAGAATTGCGTCACACACGGACCGCGCGCTCGCTTCGTTGGCGCGCGCTGTCGCGAGCGCTGCCGTCGCGGCCTGGGGATCACCGGCCTGACCGGCGCGAATCGATCGCTCCAGTGAATCGACCGCGACTCTTGCAGCTCCACAAGCCTCGTCCGCGGCGGAAAGCTGATCGTCCACCTGGTCAAGCGCCGCCGCCGCGCGAGTCAGGAGCGCGATTGCGTCATTCAGCGAGAGGTCGACCGCCGCGACACTTCCGGGGTCGAGCGAAGTCCGGGACAGCGTTCCCAGGACAAGCTCAGGCGGCACCGCGTACGCCGAGAGATCGACGGCTACTGCATCTGAGACCTCCGAATCTAGTTCGGATACGGAATCGATTGGCTTCGTCGACGAGGATTCGATCGGCTGCGCGAACGAAGAGACCGACGGCTCAGCCGCGAGCGAAGCGAGGAGCAGCGAGATCAACATATGAAGTACCTCAGGGATGTCTCGGCTGTGTCGTACGTTCTCGTTCGAGCTTCAACTGAGTCAAGCTAGTCTACCATGCCCGTCGGAGATGTCAGTGATGTGCACGAGTGGTGGAGAAAGTATTCTCACGAAAGCGCGCGATTCACTCTTGCGGTCCAAGCGCTCGCGCGCGAATATCCCGCCTCAGCCGACCCGGGGTTGTGCGGCGGCCGGCGGAAAGCGAGAGCGACATGGCTTGGTGTGATCGACGTCGTCGCGTCGTGCGCGAAACATGTGCGCGGGTGTTCGGCGTCTCGATGGCGTGCGGCGCGAGATTCGGGACTCGCGGAGCGGCCCTGCTAGCGACGGCCCTCTTGGCAAGCGTTGCGGCGGCGGACAAACTTATCGAGAAGTACGACTCGTCGCTGACGACCTACCAGTACGCGGGTTCGCCCGCCGGCAAGACGGCAGTTCAGCACATGCGGCCGCGCTTCGAGCAGCGCGAGGTGAACATCGATGGCACGCCCGATGTTCCTCCGGAGGATCTGGGCCTGGCGTCCAGCGCTGGCATTGGTCGACCGTTTGGCTACGGTCGCGGCCTTGGCGGAGACTGGTTCCCCGACGGCTACCTCGCTGCAGCCGGAGGCGTCCCGGGAACGCGCCGCGGATCGATCGACCTCTCACTCGGCAACTACTCGACCTTCGAGATCGACCTGCGTCTTCCGGCACCGGGATTCTCGTGGACGATCGGTCGAGCCTTCAACGGGCTTCAGAAAAACTCAAGCGACGTATCGTTCGATAGCGACAGCTATCAGGGCACGAACTGGTCGCAGTTGTCGCAGCCGGAGATCGTCTTTCATGATGACTCCGACGGCCCCGCCGAGGACATGATCTACCTCGTGACGAGCGTGGGGAGCTATGTCGAGTTCGTCCGTCTCGACGAATCGAGTTCGACCTTCAAGGGACGCAACGGTGCAGTTGGAGCATTCGTGTTCGCGACAGGTGCAGAGGGCCAGCCCGACACTTGGACCTACACGGGTCAACACGGCTACAAGATGGTCTTCTTCGGCTTCGATGGCGATGCCGGAGCCGCAAATGGTCAGTTGTGGAAGCTGATTGATCCGGCGGGCAATACTGCCTATGTCGGCAGCACATCGAGTGGCAGTGCCGCGATTTCCGCCGGCTACGACGGAGACGGTCGAGTCACGACCGCGTTCGACACGGCCAACCGGCGATACACATACTCCTACAGCTCTGCCACCATCCCCGCATCCGGAGGTGTGAAGCGGCTGGAGCAGGTGATCTGCGAACGGTTGACGAGCGGCTCATGGACATCGAGCCCGGGAACGGCAACGGTGGCGACGGTCGTTTATTCCTACTACGACACTGGGGCCACGACCTACGGGGATGCCGGCAACCTGAAACAGGTGACGGTCACCGTTCCGCTGACTGATTCAGGGATCGACGGCATTCGGAAGCGCTACTACCGCTACTGGGTGGGCAGCTTCAGCGATCCTTCGAACCCGGGGCATCCGAATCTGCTTCAGTTCATCGTCGACTCGGAAGGTGTCCGTGCACTCGATTGGAACGGAACCAGCTTCAACGACAGTCACTTCACGGACTCGGAGGGCACCCTCAAGCCGTACGCGAAGCAGTACTTCAGCTACGACGCTAATCGAGCAGTCGCGAGTACATGGACGAGCGGTTCCTGCGGGTGCTCCGGCGCCGGGAATGGCGTCGAGACGATCACCTATTCCACGAACGGAAGTTTCTCGCCAGTTTCCGGATACGACACGGAGTGGAAGTCGCGGGCGATCGTGAAACTGCCTCCCGAGACGGAAGCGGAAACAACACCCTATATCACGCAGTATTTCGACGAAGTTGGCCAGTCATGGGCGCGCGCGCTGACCGCCGGTGATCCGGACTCGGAAACTCCTCCGCCTCAGTGGAGCACAGTCGCGCTGCGGAACTCGAGCGGCTTCGTAGAGAAAGTGAGCCCGCCCGACAACATCTCAAGTTACGACCATGACACCGGGGGTTTCTCGCGAGAGGCGCTGGCGGGTCGCTACTTCACCACTACACGCGTGACATCGGGCGATCTCACAGGCTTCGTATTGCAGACGAGTCACTCAATCACCGGCTACACCGATCCTTCGACGACGCAACTCATCGATCTGACGCTCACCTATCCAGGGACACCGCCCGAAATGACGGTCGGGGCCATCGAGATTCCTCGAGCATTGCCTGGCACAATGCGCACATACACGCAGCCGATCACGACAGGGACGACCGGTTCCTTCGAGACATCGTTTGCTTACACCTTCCATTCGGGTAGCGGTGCACTGATGGTTAAGCGCTACACGCAGACAAACCCTGCAGTGAGCACCGGGACAAACGGATCAAACAGTTCCACCGTGTCGCAGACCTACTTCCGTGCCGATGGAACGGTAGCGTTCCAGGAAAGCCCCGACACCACCTTCACATACACGCAGTATTCAGGCGGCCAGCTGATCAAGCTGATCGCAGACACGCGGACAAATGCCAGTTTTCCGTCGGGTGACGACCCAAGCTCCAACTTCGGAATCACTGAGACGGGCGATGGCACGAGCGAGATCACGACCTGGTCCTATGACTACCAAGGAAGGCTCGATGAACAACTGTTGTTCTCCGGGACCTCAAGCGCGCGATATCTGAAGCATTACTACAGCCGACTTGCCGACCAGCGTCAGGTGCATCTGTCGTACGCGGACTTCACGGCGGCAACGCCGAAATTCTATGGGCCGGTGGGCTACACGGTCTCGAATCTGGCGAACCTCCCTGTCGCGCAGGCAACGGTGGCGTTGGCGAGCAACGAATCGACGACAGCTCTCACCGGGCATGTCGACGAAACTAGCGCTGATCCGATCACCGCGATGACGCTCGGCTCCGTCGTACGGCTCGGGACGACGATCTTCGACGAGAGCGGTACGCTGGCAGAGGAGTCGCGGGTCTACTTCTTGATTCCGGGCTCAGGCGCGGGCTCTGCGGGGACGAACTTCGACGCAACGACATTCGGCTATAGCGATGCCGGGAAGCGATGGCGAACACAATCGGCCGACGGGACGGTTTCACGCACGAAGTATGATCTAATCGGTCGTCCGGTGTCGCAGTGGATCGGGACGCACGACGACGACGACGAGGTCACATTTCCGGGTGGTGACACTTCCGGCATCAACAATATGGTGATGACGACCGCTGTCGTCTACGACAGTGGGAACGACGCAGCGCCCGGATGGATCTCGTCTCAAACACAGCGCGTGCAGGACTCCTCGACGAACGAGCGCGTCACGACTTTCACGCGGGACGGCGACGGGCGACCCGTTCTCCAAACGAATCCTCAGGCTCCGCACATCGTTCGGAAGTTCGACCACAGTGGTCGCGAACTCGCGTCGGGTTTCTATTCTTCCGCAAGCGGGCTCGGCGCCGGGAGCGACCCGACCAGCGTCGCGACTAACAGAATGGCGCTGACGAAAACCTCCTTTGATGCACTTGGTCGCGTGTGGAAGGTGGCGCGCCACAAGATCGACGCGTCGGATGGATCCGACGACGACTCGCTTGAGACACTGACATGGTTCGATTCGGTCGGCCGCATCGCCAAGATCGATGGCGAACAACTCGTCAAGTACGCCTATGATCGACTTGGACGGCGTACTCACGAGTATGTTCTTGCAGCAGACGACGACACCACCTACGCGAACACGCTGATAATCGACGGCGATACGGTGCTCGAGCAGCGCGACACCGTGCTCCAGCCTGGAACTCCTTTCCCGTGGATGACTGCGACCATTTCTCGTCATCCGGACGACTACGGCGGCGGCGCTACGACGGGGGCGCTCGATACGAATGCCGATGCCGATGTCGCCATGTACACGGCGACGAACCTCGAGGGGCGCATCCAGATCAGCGCCACTTGGTTCGATCGCTTCGGGCGCCTCACGGATGTGGCGCACTATGGGACATATGGAGGCAGCGACTTCGATCGCGCTCCATCGACGCCGCTGACTCCGAGCCGTTCCGCTACAGAACTCGTCACGACGACGACCTACGACATCGACGGGACAGTGTTGGAGACGACTGACCCTCGGAATCTGAAGACGAGATTCCTCTATGACCAAGCGGGAAGAACGACCGCCACGATCGGCAACTATGTGAACGGAACGCCGTCCGGCGTCAACGGGGACGAGGATGTCTACACGCGGTACACATATGCGAATGGGCATCAGACGACAATGTGGGTCGACTTCAACGGCGATGCGGATGTTGACTCCGACGATCAGGTGACGACCTACACCTATGGTGTGGCGAAGGGAACTTCTGCGGGCGATTCGAAGATCGCTTCTGGCGCACTACTTCAGAAAGTCACGTATCCGGATTCGTCCGGCGGATCGGATGTAGTCACCTTTGCCTACAACGCTCTTGGCCAACAGATCTGGACGAAGGACCAGGCCGGCAACATCATCGAAGCGGACTTCGATACCGCTGGACGGGAAACGCACCGTCGTGTGACGAGCATCGACGGAGCCTATGACAGCAGCGTGCTTCGGATCAGCACGACCTATGACTCCCTCGGGCGCGCGTCCCTCGTGACGAGTTGGAACCATGCAACTGCCGGAAGCGGGACTGTGGTGAACGAGGTGGGCTACACCTTCGACGGCTGGGGGAATTTGACGAGCTACAAGCAAGATGGCAATTCCGCGATTGGTGGCTCAGGCTTCTACGAAGTGTCATATGTTTACGCGAAGGCGACCAGCAGCGGTCGGAACACCCTTCGACGCACAACGCAAACGCTGTGCGGAGAGACGTACTATCTGGACTATCTGTCCACGGACGGGCTGTTGGATGACGCCGCTAGTCGCGTCACCAAGATTTACGCTCGTAGCGTCGACTTGGCGCGATATTGGTACCTCGGCGAGGGCGATCTCGTGGGTCGGGAGTTCCCGGAGCCGGATGTCTTCTGGAATCAATTCACCTCCGGGAGTCCGGCGACCTATCCTGACCGCGATCGGTTCAATCGGGTCACGCGTAGCCGCTGGACGAAGGATCTCGCCACCGACATCAACTTCGTGGACCTGACGGTGAGCTACGACGAGAATTCCAATGTCGACTCAGTGGACGACGCAGTGTTGATCGGCGCTGATGTCCTTTACGACAACGACAATCTGAACCGCTTGCTCGACGCCGACGAGGGAACGCTTTCGAGTGGAACCATCGGCTCGCGCAAGCGCCGCCAATCATGGCTGCTGAGTCAGACAGGTAACTGGCCGGAGATGACGCTCGACCTGAACGGCGACAACGACTATGCCGATACCGATGAGTTGGATGAGACGCGCACCCACAGCAAGGCCAACGAGATCGTCGATCGCGACATCAATTCGAGCTCGCCCGTCGAGTACACGCTCGTCCATGACGCCATCGGCAATCTGACCGACGACGACGAGCGCTGGAAGTACAAGTATGACGCATTTGGGCGGCTGAAGGAGCTGAGGAACCAATCGGACGCTCTGGTGGCCGAGTACACCTATTACGGCAACAACTTCCGCGCGAGCGAGCACTATGACGCCAACAACGCTGACGGTGTGACGGGCGACGACCCGGTCTACTACTTCGCATGGGACGAAGGGTGGAGATTGGCGGCCGTGTATCGCTCGAGCGATACCGATCCCAAGGAGCGGTTCCTGCACGATCAGGCTGGAGCGTCCGGTTACGGTGGATCAAGCTACATCGATGACCTCGTCCTCCGCGACCGCGACGCCAATTCGGCGTGGACGGCTGCAAGCGACACACTCGAACAGCGCCGCTACTACTGCCAATCATGGCGTCATGATGTCGTGGCGATGGTCACGGATGATGGAAAGCTGGCGGAGCGTGCCCGTTACTCGGCGTATGGCATTGCCTTCGGCATTCCGCTCGGCGACATCAACAACGATGGCGTTTGCAATAGCACGGATGTCGCCGGGTATGCATTTTCCCCGTCAGGCGTGCGTTGGGACCTGAACCTCGACGGCTCGATCAACTCGACCGATTCCGGAATTGCGAGCGCGAACACGGGGGTCACGCTCGGCCGCGGCAAACTCTCGGCAATCGGCAACCGCTTCGGCTACGCGGGCTATGAGTCGGACTTGGCCACCGATCTCTTGATGCATGTTCGCAATCGTGTGTACCACGCGGACCTGGGGAGGTGGACAAGGCGCGATCCGATTGGGTATGTGGATGGAGGGAACCTCTATTTCTATTGCGGGGGATCTCCAATCGTATTCAGTGATCCAACAGGCAATCAGTACTGCGAAGTGACCACCGGGGTTTGCGGCACGGGACCGACTGGCGAGGGTATCCGCATCCGGAATCCATGCGATGCTGACCTGGTAGCTACGCTGGCTGGCTGTGCTGCTGGAGTAACAGCATTTGGTACCCCGGCTGCGGATTGGGCCACATATGGTGCCGCGGTAGCGGCAGCAGATTCAGCGCGTCAGAGTTGCATATTTAAGGCAATTGGGTGGTATGGCGTTAACAAGGCGATCTGCAGTGGCTCACTTGCAGCGTGTATGGGAATAGCTGCTCTCGGGGGACCTGTATCTCCGTTCGTGGCGGCAGGCTGCCTAGCCGTCTTTACGGCCTGCGAGGCAAGGGCATTGGTTGTATTCCATAATGACCTCATGAGATGCGCGGCAAAGTACGCTGCGGACCTGGCTGCTGCCAGAGCAACGCTCAATGCAAGTGCAAAGGCACGACTTGCCTATATTCTAGCTTGCCAGAGGGGCGCACTTGCGAAATGGCGCGCATGCATGGCGCAGAAGGGGCTGGATCCTGTACCAGCTCCAATTTGGGTACCTTAGTTCCGCATACGTACTCCGCAGGTGCTCCTGTGAGGTATTACTGCGAACCGTAGATCAAGCCTCGGATGAGCCCATTGCAACCAAGCGACTGCTTTCGATCTCTTAGAGTTGTGCCGAACGGATGTGTCAGGAGAGTTCTGGATAGGAATCATGAGGTAACGTTGCGAGATAGCGCCGCCGAGCCTTGGACTTCATTGAAGCGATACCGCAGCGTGCAAATGCGACTGAAAGCGGTTATAGCCGCGTTCCGGTTTCTACCCCTTCGCGTAAGCATTCTATTCTGGACTGTCGTTATCACTGTACAATGGATCTCGCTCGATGTTGTTACGGCGCAGCTGAGATCGCTGTCGGTACTTGTTCTCCTGCCTTTGGCGGTTTTCATTGGAGCCCTAACATTTCTCGTGTCAGCGTTGGCTGCGGGAGGTATCATCAGAAGGCCATTGACACGTGCGATCTGGCGAGTGTTGGATGAAGATGGATATCCGACGTGCAGTTGCTGTGGGTATGATTTGACAGGGAATGTCGTAGAGCGTTGCACCGAGTGCGGAGCAGTTCGTTCGGCATGTCATACGGATCACAGTTGAAGTGCGCGCGTGAGCCATTTGGTGTGGCAGATCGATCGGAGCTTGGATCGTCCGAGGGCATCGAGCGCGTGGAGCGCCGCGGTGATGAGTTCTCCCGTGCCGGCGTGCTCGCGGTTGCTCCAATGTCGCTGACGCGCGTAGCGCCACACGAGCTCCATCGGATTGAGCTCCGGCGAATACGGCGGGAGGAATAGCGGTTCGAGATTGCGGGGCCAGCGCAGCTTCTTGGCAATGTGGAATCCCGCGCCATCCAGGACCATGATGCCATGGGCTCGACGACCCACCAGCTGCCTCGCGACCTGGGTGACGAAGGACTGCATCTCATCGGTGTTGGCCTTGGGAGTCATCATCGCGGTCGAGCGACCGGTCAGCGGCTCCACTGCGCCGAAGACCCAGATCGATCGCCGCCCGTTCTGCCGCACCACCGACGGACGCGTCCCGCGCTCGGCCCAGACTCGCGAGAGCGTTCCTTGCTGACCGAATCGCGCCTCGTCCTCGAAGATCACGCGCACGCGCTTGTGAGGATGCCGCTGCGCCGCGCGCTTCACACAAGGGGGGCGCGACGACGGACGAACTCCTTCGCCTTGCGTGGATCGTGGCCGGGATGACGTGGCCTCGGCACAAGCTGCTCAAAGCCCAGACTGTGCAGCAAGTAGTAGATGCCGCTGAGCGAGTATGCCTTGCCGTACATCGATTCGATGAGTTTGCCGACGTCCTCGCCTCGAAAGGCCGAAAGGGCCTCGGCTTCGGCAGGCCCGGCGCGCAGTCGCTTGACGAGATCGCGCCGCTCCTGCTCGCTGAGGAAACTCCTTCGCCCCGGCCGCGGCTTCGGACGGACCGCATCGAGCCCTCCATCGCGGTAGGTATAGACCCATTGCTGCACGGAGCGACGCGATCGACCGAGCGTCCGTGCAATCGTCGGCGCGTCGTCCCCATCGAGCGCCATCGCAACGGCGCGAAGCCGATCGCGCGTATTGGCGGCTCGTTCACGACGAATGAGGTCCTTGAGCGAGGCGCGATCCCCGCGCCGGTACTCGACGATCTGCACGAGGCATCCTGCCTTCCGCCTTTCGGCCGCAGCAGCATCGCTTCATCCGCGCGATCGCGAAACCGAACAGGTGCCGAACGGCGCGCAGATTTCATCTACGATCCGTTTAAGACCGACACTCTGCCGAGCACCAAGAACTGACCCACCGCAATCCGATCAGTCGCGCTGCGGCTCTTTCGACCCCTTGTGTCCGGACCACCCAACCGATCCCCACCGTACGGTCGGGACCGATTGCGCGGTCCGATTGATGGAACCAGCGCGAGACATTTCGCATTCTGTCAGGTTCCCTCTACTTCAACGAGTCGGTGAAACTTCACCGACCCACGGGTAAACGATGAACGCCTCGGCCAACGGTCGAGGCGTTCGTCTTTCATCCGCAGGGAAATCGTAGGTGTTTCATGAAATCGCACCGCGCCGAGAGACACAAGGCGAGAGTCGCGCGCGACACGCGCGAACGCCCGTCGGCACCGTCTCGCCCCAAAGTCTCGAACTCTCTAACCCGAGTCTCGCAACTGGTTATAGAAACGCCATGCATAACCAGTTGCGGCGCGACTTGGAGACGAGTGGTGGGTGTTAGCGCGTTGAGACACGTCAATCGTCTATTGATTGCGAGTTCGCGCGCGCGAGGCGTTTGGTATGTGTTAGGTAATGGCGCGAACATGAACAGTGTCTTATAGGACGAGAACGGCGCGGCTACAGCCCAAGGACGGTGGGGCAGATCTCGGTGCGCGGCAGCAAGTCAGGCTTGCGCGCGAGGTGACACTCCTCACTCTTGAAGGCCAAGTCTCTTGAGTGACGGCCATTCTACGGGGAGCGTCCCATCGAGTGGGGTCAATTCATAAGTACGCCTGAAGATCTCTTTCGCCAAGACGAGGAGCCCCGGTTCAGCGGTGAAACCGGCGGCACCGTAATGTTCGTGTGGCTGTCCTTGAGTATTGAGGAGCCCCGCTTCAGTGGTGAACGCGGCAGCGGCGGGATGGTCATGTGACTGTCCTTGGATTCCGAGTTTCGGACATGTGTACAGTTGATCACACGGCCCGCGCCAACAGACTCTCTTGATGTCGATTGCGAGCACTTCAACACAGAACAGCGGCTCGTCCCGCCAGTCATCAAAGCGCATTCGGAGGTCCACAAGCGGCTGACTCAATCGCTCGGGAGAAGCGGCTCGGGTCCGGGCCTCGAAGGACCGGAGCTGAAGCTCAATCGGCCATGTGTCATTCAAGTAGAACCACGCGTACCGATCACGAATGCTGCTGTACTCGCTTGCTGCGCGGTTCTCTCCCAGCCTGTCCTCGGTCACCTTACACCGCTCCAATCGCGGGCGCCATCATCTCGGGCCCCATGAGGGCACCTCGGGCTGAGTGGGCCGGACAATCCAATCGCAATTCAGCTCGTAGTACTTCCGAATCGCAGCATCGTAGGTTGTGATCGCTCCCAGCAACTGTTGGCTATGGTTATCAAGCCATCGTGAAGGCATGTCCTTTCCCATGCATTGAGTCATGCACTCCATGAAGTGGCGACGCTGACGCAGCCCGTCTTTCCAGTATTCAATAGCTCTTCGTAGGTAATCGCAGGCCTTATGCCTGCCGAAGAGCTCGCCGCTCGGAATCAGCTCATCGGCGCGTCGAACGTTCTTGCGGCTGTAATCCTGCTCTCCTTTGTTGTGATAGCCGTGAAGGTGACCGCAAACGTCGAAACACCGCTTGAAGGGCTCTTCATCGTCGTTGCACGATCGACGCTGGGTGGGATATTGCCTTGGGTCAAATGCCGGAGTTGGGTAGATGCCAGGAAATGTTCCGCCGTCAGGATGCTCGGGCAATACGGGCTCCAACTGCGGCGCGCGGTATGGGTCGGGGATGCCAGGAAACAGTGGCACGGGTGGACGCTCCCAGTACTCCCAAGGAATGCCTCGCTTCCACGGTTCCTCGCCCAGCGGAATGCCTGGCTCTCGCCAGAAGGGCCTCGGCTCGCCGCGGTGCCCACCGCCAGGCCAGGCATCTCGCGACGGTCGTGGTCGATAGGTAGGTGCATGGCGTGGCACAACGGGCGCGGCTCCGCCCTTTAGCCCACTCGGATCGAGGGCGGTGATGGGCCGACTCCTTGCATACTGGTACACGCTCTTCCCATCCACATACCCCGCCGGATCCCTCTCGATCCACCTCCCCTGGGTCGGGTTGTAGTGAGCGGATGCGCTCGGAGCGAGGCCGAGAGTCGCAGTGGTGACGAGGATGGCGACGAGCAGGTTGGATCGTGACATGGTGCTCTCCATCGAGCGTGGGCGGATCATAATCAGTTGGGAAATCCCGGCACGCGCGGCGTCGGCGGGCCGCTGATGGGTTGTGGCTGGACCGATGGCGCTCCGGCCGTGCCGGTGCGGCCGCGCTCGGTTGCTTGCCGCGCATACTCCTCGGAGAGCTGGCGATGGCGGCGGCGGCGCTCGGCGTCCTCGGCCCGGCTGGCGACGCTTGCATCGGCAACCGAGGCTGCGGTCAGCCCCGCCGTCGGGTCGTTTCTCAATGCGTTGGCCAGATAGGCGACCGCCTCGGGCGACTTCGGCGCGAGTCGCTTCGCGAGCGTGTAGGCAACCTGCGCCTCGGGCAGCCGACCGTTGTCCTCGAGGCAGTGTCCGCGCTGCATGAGGAAGACGGCCAGTTCCTCCGCAGGCTCGAGCGACTTCAGGAACCAGCCGCCCGTGCGGTCGGCTGGGCTGAGCCGGTTCGGCCAGGTGGCGTAGTGCTCGTCGTCGTGCGTGCTCAGACCGCGGCTGGTGGCGTCGACATTGAATCGCCCGCGGAACGAAGGGTTGGAGTGCTCGGCGCCATCCCAGCGAGCGAACACATGGCCCTTCGTGAGGGCCAACTTCATCGGGTAGCCGAGGCGGCGCCCGACGGCCACATACAGCACCGGCATCGACACGCAGGTGCCGCCGTTTGAGTCACCGACGAGGCCGTGGAGCAGCAGGTCCTTCGAGTTGGTGAAGTCCGGCTCGTTGATCCGCGCCGGGTTGTAGTGGACGCCGCAGTCCTCCTGAAGGACCACGACGAGCATCAGCGCTCGGAAGTACGCCTCTGAATTCTCGTACTCGGCGGGGTTGCTGCGGAACCTGTGCATGTTCCGCTCGGTCTCCGACCCGACGCGCTTCGCCCAGCGATCGAGCTCGGCCAGTTTCTCGTCGATCTCAAGGCCCTCCGCGCCGGGCAGTCCCACCGCGCAGGCAAGGTTCCAGCGCGCGATGTCGGTCCTAGCGATCTCTGCCTCGGAGAGATTGAGAAGGCGCTCGAGCGGAGCCGCTACGCCCGCGCCGCCATTTGGGGATAGGGCGAGTGCACGAGCCGGCGCCGCAGGAGCGACATCGACGCTCCGCTCCGCGCGAGCGGCCGCGATCGCCATTGCCGCGGCGGCCGTGACCCCGGCGCCAAAGAGAAAGATCAGAA
>Ga0268299_1001990_pt1 | contig 28162 bp, 26 predicted proteins | sample NOBtaG_FD_193484 | JGI IMG/M metagenome (GOLD analysis project Ga0268299, IMG submission 193484) | Activated sludge microbial communities from bioreactor in Nijmegen, Gelderland, Netherland - NOB reactor | ecosystem: Engineered > Bioreactor > Aerobic > Activated sludge | place: Netherlands...
GGGCGGTGCCCCCCCCCCCGGCCGGGGGGGGGGGGGGGGGGGGGGGGGGGGGGGGGGGGGGGGGGCGGAGGCGATGAGGTGGTGACAGCGTCCCCCCCTTCCCGGTCGGCCAACGCCCCCCTCACCCCCGGCCCCTCTCCCCCCGCAAAGCCGGGGAGAGAGGGGGGAGGCACGGGGACGCCACCATGAGCGACCAGCGACCGACCGACCCGCAGCGCCACGGCCCGCCGGAGACCGTCCGCATGACGCTCGACGTCCTGCCGCGCATGCCCGGCTACGACATCCTCGAGGAGGTCGGCCGCGGCGGCATGGGCGTCGTCTACCGGGCGCGCGACCTCGCCCAGGACCGCGTCGTCGCCCTGAAGGTCATCCGCGTCGAGCGCCGCGACGACGGCGAAATCGTCGGCCGGTTCCGCCGCGAGTTCGACGCCGCGTCGCGCCTCTCCCACCCGAACGTCGTCTCCGTCTACGGCTACTCCCAGGTCGGCGACACGCACTTCCTCGCGATGGAGTTCGTCCCGGGCGTCACCCTCCAGAAGCTCGTCGAGGAGCGGGGCGCGATGGAGATCGCCCTGGCGTGCGAGCTGGTCCGCCAGGCGGCCCTCGGCCTGCAGCACGTCTGCGACATGGCCCTCGTCCATCGCGACATCAAGCCCGGCAACCTGATGGTGCTGCTGCCGGCGACCGGCTCGAACCCCCGGCCGCAGGTCAAGATCCTCGACATGGGCGTCGCCCGGCTCTACCAGCTGCGCGAGCACCACGGCGAGTCGCTGACGACGCTCACCCGCGACGGCGTCGTCCTCGGCACGCCGGACTACATCGCACCGGAACAGCTGGAAGACCCGCACGGCATCGACGTCCGGGCCGACCTCTACAGCCTCGGCTGTGTCTTCTACTTCCTCCTGGCCGGCAAGGTGCCGTTCCCCGGATCGAACCTGATCCAGAAGCTGGACAAGCACCGCTGGCACCACCCGCTCTCGGTCGAGCAGGTCCGCCCGGACGTACCCCGGCCGGTCGCCGCGGTCGTACGGCGACTGATGGCGAAGCACCCCGACGACCGCTACGCCACGCCGGGCGAGCTGGCCGCGTCGCTGGACCAGCTCCAGCAGACCGGCGAGCTGCCGACCGCCCACCGGCAGGAGCCGCTCCAGCTGACGCAGACGTTCGCCGGCCACGGCAAGCCGGTCGTCGCCTGCGCGTTCGTCGGGGCGGGCGACCAGGTCGTCTCGGCCGGCGGCGAGCGGCTCGTCCTGCGCTGGGACGCCGCGACCGGGCGGGTGCTCCAGCGGCTGACGGAGGCGTCGGCGGAGATCACCGCCCTGGCGACGGTGCCGGGCGGCGACCAGCTCCTGGTCGGCCAGGGGGTGAGCGTCCGCCTCTACGACGCGGCGAGCGGCAAGGAGGTGCGTCGGCTGATGGGCCATTCCGACGCGGTGCGGTCGATCGCCGTGTCGCGCGACGGCCGGCTCGCCCTGACCGGCGGCGACGACCGGACGCTGCGCCTGTGGGAGGTCGCGTCCGGGCGCGAGTTCCGGCGGATGATCGGCCACAAGGGCCGGATCGGCGGCGTCGCCCTGTCGCCGGACGGCAAGCTCGGCGCGTCGGGCGACCGGGACCAGAGCCTGCGCCTGTGGGACGTTCTTTCCGGCCGCGAGCTGCGGACGTTCGCCGTGCCGAAGGGGGCGGTCCACGCGGTCGCCTGGTCGCCGGATGGCCGGACGATCGCGACGGCGCACTACGACACGACGGTCCGGCTGTGGGAAGTGGACACCGGCCGGGAACTGCGCCGATTCACAGGGCACAAGCGCATCGCGACGTGCGTCGCGTTCGCGGCGGACGGCAAGTCGATCGTCTCGGGCGGGAATGACCAGCAGGTGATCGTCTGGGACGTGAGCAGCGGCGCGGAGCTGGCGACCGGGACCGGCCACGCCGACGCGGTGACGGCGGTGGCGTTCGGGCCGGACGGCCGGCACGTCGCCTCGGCGAGCGCCGACCGCACCGTCCGCTTGTGGCGGCTGCCGTGACCCGTCACTCCTTCGCCGCGACGTCGATCAGGATCTCGAAGCTGCGCTCGTAGCCCAGGATCTTGCCCTTGAACCGGACGGCCGCCTTGCCGGCGGCGGTCGGCTCCAGCCGGAGGACGACCTTCGTCTTGTCGGCTGGCCCTTCGGTCGCGAGCTTCTTGAACTGCTTCTCATCGAAGCTCCACGCCCCCGAGTCCGGCTCCCCGGGCTCCGGCTTCCCGCCGCGCGGCAGGATCATCCCCTGGGCCGTGAGCGTGAAGGCCTTGCCGACGGTCGCCTTCGCGAGGTAGCGTTGCAGTTCCTTGCCGCCTTCCTCGACGTCCTTGCCTTCCCCGAGCGGGATCCCCACGGCGGTGATCGCGAAGGTCGCGCCGCTCGCCCAGGCGATCGTGGCACCCACGAGGAGAACGACGACCGCGAACGCGGCGCGCCGGAAGGTCGAGACGGTTGGCATGGCCTGGGACTCCTGCGAAAGTTGGGGGCGGGATTCCTGCATCAATTCCCCGTTCCCCGGTAATAGTACCACAGCGGGTAGCCGAGGCCCACGCAAGGGACACGACATGGCGACGAGCCACCTTGGCGAGGTGGTCCACCACCTCCGCCGGGCCGCCCTCCGACACGACGCCACCGGGCTGACCGACGGCCAGCTCCTGGACGACTACGTCCGGCGACGCGACGACGCCGCCCTGGCGGCGCTCGTCCATCGCCACGGACCGATGGTCTGGGGCGTCTGCCGGCGTGTCCTGCGCGATTACCACGACGCGGAGGACGCCTTCCAGGCCACCTTCCTCGTCCTGGTCCGCCGGGCGGCGGCGGTCGTGCCGCGCGAGATGGTCGCCAACTGGCTCTACGGCGTCGCCCACCAGACGGCGCGCAAGGCCCGGGCGACGGCGGCGAAGCGGCGGTCGCGCGAGAAGCAGGTCCCCGACCTACCCGAACCGTCCGTGACCGACCCGCAGCGCGGCTCCGACGTGCGGCCGCTGCTCGACCAGGAACTGAGCCGACTGCCGGACATCTACCGCGTCGCCGTCGTCCTGTGCGACCTGGAGGGCAAGACGCGCAAGGAGGCGGCCCGGCAGCTCGGCGTGCCGGAGGGCACCCTGGCCGCCCGGCTGGCGCGCGGTCGGGCGATGCTGGCGAAGCGCCTCGGCCGCCACGGCGTGGACGAGGACTTCGCATCCCCGGCCGGCGTCCCGCTCGCGGTGCTGACGTCCACGATCGAACTCACGAGTCAGGCGGCCACCGGCGGCGTCTCGGCGGCGGTCGCCGCCCTGGCGGAAGGGGTGGTGCAAGCCATGTGCGTGGCCGAGTTGAAGCTCGCCGCCGTCCTGCTGATGGCGGCCGTCCTGGGCCTCGGCGGCGTCGCCGCGACGCGGCCGGTTCCGCAAGCCGCTCCCGGGCCGCGCGTCGAGACGGGCCAGCCGGCAGGTGAGCCGCAGCCGGGGGCGAAGCGCTGGAAGGAGCGCGCGACGCTCGCCGACCATGCCGACGAGGTCCTCTGCGTCGCGGCCAGCGCCGACTTCCTCGCCGTCGGCTGCAAGGACGGGGGCATCAAGCTGTGGAACCTGGGCCAGGCCAAGAAGAAGGCGACGCAGCTCAGCGGACACGACGGCGGCGTCGCCTGGATCGCCTTCAGCCCGGACTGCCGCTACCTCTACTCGGCCGGCGTCAAGGACGGCAAGACGCACATCCGCGACACGAAGACCGACCTGACCCAGGAGCACCCCCGCCAGGAGGCCGCCTTCACCGACGGCCGCGACCGCCATGTCATGGCGTCGGAGGCGACGACCTGGCTCCAGTTCGGCCGAGGGAGCGAGGCCGCCCTGGTCGAGGTCGATTACGCCGCTGCGTTCAAGGGCGAACCGGCGGCCCTCGCCCGGGAGCTGGCCCGGCTCAAGGGCCACACCGGGGTCGTGCGTTCCGCGACGTTCTCGCTCGACGGCCGGCGGATGCTCACCGGGGCCGACGACAAGACGGCCCGCGTCTGGGACCGCGACGGGAAGGAGCTGGCCGTCTTCGCCGACCACGCCGGGCCGGTCGTCTTCGTCGCCCTCGACTCCGACGGCAAGCGCGCGGCAACGGTCGGCGACGACGGCTCGGCCAGGCTCTGGGACGTGGCGATGAAGAAGGAGATCGCCGCCCTGCCGGCGAAGACCGGCGTCCGCTGTGCGGCCTTCTGCCCGAACGGCAAGTTCCTCGCCACCGGGGCGGGCGACGGCACTGTCACCGTCCGCGACGCGGCGACCGGCCGCGAGGTCGCCGCGCTGAAGGGCCACAAGGACGCGGTCCGGTCGCTGACGTTCAGCCTCGACGGGCGCGTCCTCTTCTCGGGCGGCCAGGACAAGACGGTCAGGCTGTGGGAGGTGGAGCCGTAGGCGACAGGACACGGACGCACTGCCGGCGGAAGCCGACGTAGCCCACCCCGATCGTCGCGACGCAGTACGTCGCGATGGTCGCCGGGTGGGCTCCGTGTTCGAGGAGGCGGGCCGTGTCGAGGTCGCGCTCGCCAGTCAGCCACGCCACGGCGAGGTACGAGCCGTTGGCCAGCAGGCAGAAGTGGGCGACGAACCACGCCCAGGTCCGCCGTACGATCAGGGCCACCGCCAGCGGCACGAGCACGCCGAGGATCGGACCGCCCCATAGGGTGACGAGCGGATGCGGGTCCGGGTCGAACCGGCTGTGTGGCAGGCCCCACGGGGCGAGGTCGGCCTCGACCAGCGTGCCTCCGGCCGCCCAGCCGGCGACGACGTGCCCCGCCTCGTGCGTGAAGGTCATCACGCACCAGGACGCCGCGAGGAGGAGCACGAAGTACAAGCCGCAGGGCGGCATCCGGATGGCCGCCTCAGCCCTGGTTCTTCCAGACCATGACCTTGGCGATCATCTGGGCGTCGTCGCCGGCCAGGCCGAGCGCCTTGCGCAGGTCGTTGAGGAACTGCTTCTCCTCCTCCTCGACGACGCCGTCGGCGAGGACCTGGTTGCAGGCGTTGGCGAAGATCGCCCGGTGCAGCGACTCCGGCAGCGCGGCGCAGAACTTCGCCATCGACTCCTCCATGCCGAGTCGCTTGATGAAGCCGAGCGCCTGGTCGATGAGCCGGTTGAGCTGCGTCTCGGACAGGTCGCGGTACATCTTCATCCGGCAGATCGTGTTCGCGAACGAGCGGACCTCCTCCTCGGTGACGTTGCCGTCGCTGTAGTCGGCGAGCATGAGCAGGCCGAGGAAGGCGTGCTCCTTGGTCACCTTCGCCGGCTGGTTGCCACTGCCGCTGAGGGCGTCGTCGAAAAGTCCCATGACGTTCCTTGCTCCTGAGAGAGGTAGAGTTCGGCCGTCACGCGGCCGACCTGAGTACAACCGATCATCAGCCGTCCGTCAATCACGATCCGCGGCCGCCAGCCAGGCGCGCAGGCCGGCCCGTTCTTCTGCCCGCTCGCGGCACTCCGCGTCACGGGAGAGCAACGCCCTCGCCGCGCGCCCGAGCGATTCGGCCGCGCCGTCCCCGGTTGCGAGGGCTTCCTCCAGCCGGTCGAGCAGCGCCCCGAGGACGACGCCCGGCGGGCCGCCCGCCGCGACGATCGCCACGGCCGTCTCGGCGACGACGCCGGCCACGGCGTGCGACCGGGTCAGGGCGATCGTCTCGGCCAGGCGGCGCAGGGCCGGCACCCACTCCTGGTCAGCCGCTTCGGTCAGTTCGGCCAGCACGGCCTGATGGCAGGCGACGACTTCCTCCAGGTCCACGCTCGCCGCGACGGCGGTCACGACGAGGTCGGTCACGGCGGAGCGGAACTCGCTCATGCGCCACCTCGCCCGGCGAGGCGGAACCCCAGCGCCGCGACGCCGCACGCCGCCGCGAGCAGCGCCAGCGAGAGCAGCGGCGGACTCAACACCCGCAACACCAGACGGGGCGGCGTGGCGTAAACGCCTTCGGGGTCGGCCAGGTCGCCGTCGGTGCGACACGCCTCATTAAACCGGACGAGGTTGTCTGCGAACGGGAAGCCGCCCACTAACTGGACGAAGAGCAGGGCCAAGGCGACCGCCGAGATCCCCAACAGGGCCCACGGCCGGCCCCGGCTCGCCGGCAGGATCAGCGCCAGGACGGCCCCGACCAGCAGGAGCGGGCCGTACACCGAGACGGACCAGCTCTCGTCGGCGGACGGGGCCGGCAGCTCCGGGAGGAGGTAATCTCGTGTCTTCAAAAGCTGGTCGAGGGCCGTCTTTTCCTTGGACGGCCTCGGCACGCTCTCCACGCCGCCCCGGGCGACCGCGTAGCCGGTCTGGTAGTAGAGCGGGTCTTCGTACACCGGGCCGTCGTTCAGGGCGACGTGGATATCGACGCGCACCCACCACTGGTTCACCAGGACGAACAGGGCGACGAACAGCCCGGCAAGGACGAGCCGCCAGCACACGTCGAGGAAGACGACCACGGCGGCCCTCCCACCCGGCCGGCTACGGCCCCTGTACGGCGCACGACTCGATCCACTCGAACCCGAGCCAGCCGGCGTGCGTGACGACCTTCATCCGCGAGCGGTTCGGATCGATCCGGCCGAAGGTTGAACTATCGATCCGCAGTTCGAGCGTCCGGGCCGGGTCGTCCCAGTGCGGCAGCGACGCGGTGTAGCTCGTGCTGTTCTTCCTCTTCTTCGCTTCCTTGCCGGTGATCATTTGGACGTGTTCTTTCGCCGGGCTGCCGTCGAGCCAGCGGTTGAGCCGCTCGGCGACGAGCACCCCGACCGGCGGCAGGATCAGCACGCCGGCGACGGCGAGCGAGAAGAACTGGAGGTGCGACGTCGAATGCCCCCGGACGAGCCACGCCGCCAGCCACAGGTAGACGAGCAGCGCCAGGCCGACGACCGGCAGCACCGTGCCGAGCAGGCCCCAGTGGTTGACCGGGAAGCCGTTCGCGCTCATGGTCAGCGTCAGCGCGACCAGGGCGGCGATCCCGCCGAAGAGGCCGACCGCGCCGGCCCACCCGAGCCGCTTCCGCGACAGCCACCGCCGCCCGGTCGCCGCCGGCCGGGCCGGGACGTTCCGCGTCAGCGGCACGAGCGCCTCGGCCGCCTGCTGGGCGTAGTCGGCGCTCTCCGCCTCGCCGTGCGGGTAGCCGGTCCACGTCGCGGTCAGCGTCGTCCCGTCGTGGTCGAGGTTGCGGAAGCCCATCTCGAACAGCCGGCGGACGGCCTGCCGCCGCTCGCCGTCGGCGAGGTACGTCCGGGCGAACTCCGGCGTGTCGGTCTGGACGTAGCACAGCTCGTCGAAGAGGCGGTCGCCGGTCTGGATCTCGTGGGCCAGGCCGAACCGCTTACAGAAGCGGTCGAACCACCCCTCCGGGACGAGCGTGAAGTCGCCCGGGATCTCGCAGGCGACGCGGACGATCAGGTGGGAGGGTTTGGCGTTCTTCCCCGTGGTGCCGGGGAAGAAGTCCCCCGTGTAGGCGACCTCGGCCGTCTCGCCGCGCTCCGAGACGGACGCCGCCCCGTGGAGGACGCGGGCCTCGTCGGCCCGGCGGCCCGGGCCGCGCTTGCCGGTCAGGGCGCGGACGAGGACGTAAGCGAGGATCGCCAGCGCGGCGACGACGGCGACCAGGATCACCACCACCAGCCACAGGTCGTCCACGGGCGAACCCTCCCACGGGCGGTCACTTCCCGATGCAGTACAGCGCCTTGTCCGAGCGCAGGTAGATCTTGCCGTTCGCCACGGACGGCGTCGCCAAGATCTTGTCCTCTAGAGCATTCGTCGCCAGGACCTTCGGCTTTTCGCCGCGGATGTCGAGCACGGTCGTCAGGCCCTCCTCGTTGACGGCGTACAGCTTGCCGTCGGCGAGGATCGGCGAGCCGGCGAACGGGCCCTCGATGCGCTCCTGCCAGAGGACGCTCCCGTCGGCGGCGCTGACGCAGATGACGCCGGTCCGCGTCACGCCGTACACCTTCCCGTCGTGGTAGATCGGCGACGTGTACCCCAGCGGCATCCGCGCCGAGCGCCAGACCACCTCCGGCGTCTCGGTCGGCTTGCTCGGCTTCATGGCCAGGAACTGCCGCCCCGGGACGAAGAGCATCCCGCCGCCGGCCGTCGCCGACGGGATCGACGACGCCCCCTCGGCCGGGAACGTCCACAGCTCCTTGCCGGTCGCCGGGTCGTACGACGTCACGTCGGCCCCGCTGTGGAAGACGACGGCGTCCTGGCCGGCGACCTTCGTCGCCAGCGGCGTCGTCCAATTGATCTCGCGCGGCCGGTCCACCTTCCAGACGTTCTCGCCGGTCTTCAGGTCGAGGCCGGCCAGGAACGACTCGCCCGAGTTCTGCATCGGGACGACCATCACCCCGCCGGCCAGGACCGGCGACGCCGCCATGCCGACCTGGTTCGACACGGTCGGGTAGTCGCCGACGAGCGAGCGCAGCCAGAGCAGGTTGCCGTCCTTGTCGAGGGCGACGACATCCGCCGTCGCGAACAGGGCGTAGACGGCCTTGCCGTCGGTGACCGGGGTCGGGGCGGCCATGTTCGTCATCGGGTGGCACGCCGTGTAGCCGGTCGCCGAGAACTGGCGCTCCCAGAGCTTCTTGCCGGTCGCCTCGTCGAAGCAGAGGACGTGCAGGCGGCGCTCCTTGTAGCCGGAGCAGGCGGTGAGGTAGACCCGGCCGTCGGCAATGACCGGATTCGACAGGCCGCGGCCGGGCAGGTCGACCTTCCACTTCAGGCCGGACGTCGCCGACCACTCGGTCGGCAGGTTCTTTTCCGGCGAGACGCTCAGGCCGGCCGAGCCGCGGAACCCGGTCCAGTCGGCCGCCGGAAGCGTCGAGGCGCACAACAAGGCCACGAGGAGGATGCGTCGCATGGTCGGGGCCTCCGTTAGCGGTCGCTCGGGGTGGCGGGGGTCTTCATCTCGATCGGCTTGACGTTCGGCGCGGCGACGGTGAACGGCACGGCCGCCCCGGTCGCGTCGGACAGGCGGAGTTGGAACATCCACACCTCGGCGTACGCCTCGCGCTGCTCGTTCTGGCACGTCTTGACGAGGAGCTCGTTCTTGCCGGCCTTGAGCGTCGCCCGGCAGGTGTACTGATCGACGTCCATGCCGTGGTGGTACTCCTCGTGGGCGAAGACCTCCTTGCCGTTGAGCCAGATCTTCACGGCGGCGATCGACCCGGTCCGGATCTCGATCGGCCGCTCCGTCGGCGACTCGATCACCGTGTAGGCGTAGGCGGCCGCCCCCTTGACCTTGCCGACGGCGGCGTTGACGTCGACGACGCCGCGCCGGTTCGCGGTCTTGTAGCCGCCCCAGGTCACCTTCTTGCCGTCCTTGCCCTCGTAGGTCGCCGCCAGGTCGATGGCCTTCTCCGGGGCGAAGACGGCCGCGAAGCCCTTGCCGCTGCCGTTGTCGAACGGCCCGACGACGGCCCACTCGCGGACGAAGCCGTACTTCTTCGCGACGTCGACCTTCTCTCCCAGAGCGGTCATCTGCTCGGCGCAGGTATCGACCTGGTCCGGGTCGCACGCGGCGGCGAAGGCTTTGTGGAAGACCGCGAGCACCTCGGCCCGCTTCGCCGGCGGGACGAACACGCCGCCCGGCGGCACCGACGCGGCGATGCCGTTGACCATGCCGGCCGCCCGGACGGCGGCGTCCACCTGCTTCTCGCCGTCGGCCAACAGCTTCGCGACGCCGGCCCGGCGAAGGTCCGGGGCCGGGTCGTCGAGGAACTTCGGCAGCCACCGGTCGGCGGCGGCCGGCTCGGCCTTGAGGACCAGCTCGTAGGCGAGGGCCCGGCCGAGGGTCGAGTTGGCCCGGTCGGCGAGGAACGGCTCCAGCTCCTTGACCGGCAGCGGCGTGCCGGTCTTCGCCGCCCGCTCGACGATGACGTCGACGGCCGGCCGGAGCCAGTTGACGACGACGAGGCGGCGGTCGTCGAACTCGCGGAGGATCGGCACCAGGGCCGGTGGGCCGGTCTCGACCAGGTCGCGCCACGCGGCGGACGCGGCGGCGTTGCCCTTCCCCTCGGCGGCGACGGCCTTGATCCGGCCGACCAGCTCCTGCGGCGTGGCGGCCAGCGTCGGCGCGACGCCGACGAGCAACAGCACGGCCAGGGGCCGCATCGCGAACGAGCATCCTCGCATCGGCAAGCTCCTGAAGTGAATCGATGCCCTCACAAAGGAAAATTCTGGCAACCGGGGGACAACAAATCCAGCCCCATTTACGCGAGTTCCCGCCACGCCTGATTGCGCCCACCTCGACCGATAAGCTGGGAGGCTTTGGGAAACTAGGGCGTTGCGTGAACACTTGCCGGTCCGGTATGATAGCCCCTTTCTCACCCCGCCCGTTGCCCGCGAGGAAGCGTGTGCATGGTTGCCTCGCCCCGTTGCGCGAATCCGGACTGCGCCCGCCCGCTAGGCGACCCGACGGCCGGGCCGTACTGCCCGGCGTGCGCGACGCGGACGATCCTGTCCTCGGCGACGCCGTCGTTGCGCGACTTCCCGGGCGAGAGCGGCCCGGCCGTCGATCCGTCCGAGTCCGACACGCTCGTCGACCCGCCGGCCCTCCTGGAGACGACGCCGCAGCCGGAGTGCGTCGGCCGGTTCGTCCTGCAGCGCTTCCTCGGCGAGGGCGTCTTCGGCCGGGTCTACCTCGCCCACGACCCGCGCCTCGACCGGGCCGTCGCCCTGAAGGTCGCCAAGGCGGAGCACCTCGCCTCGCCGGAGCGGCGCGAGCGCTTCTTCCGCGAGGCGCGCGCCGCGGCGAACCTGCGCCACCCGCACATCGTCCCGCTGTTCGAGATGGGCCAGGCCGGCGACCAGGCGTTCATCGCCAGCGCCTACATCGAGGGCCGGACGCTCGAGGCCGCCCTCAAGGCCGCGCCGGGCGGCCGGTTCGCCGCCGAGGCGGCGGCGCGCGTCGTCCTCCACCTGGCCGAGGCGCTCGCCTACGCCCACGAACAGGGCGTCGTCCACCGCGACGTCAAGCCGGCGAACGTCCTCCTCGACGACAAGGCCGGGCCGCTCCTGATGGACTTCGGCCTGGCGGCCCGGGTCGGGTCCGAGTCGCGGCTGACCTACGACGGCACCCTGCTCGGCACGCCGCTGTACATGGCCCCCGAGACGTGCGGCGGCAGCACCGGCGACCCGCTGCCGGCCAGCGATCAGTACGGCCTCGGCGTCGTGCTGTACGAACTGCTGACCGGCCGGCCGCCGTTCGTCGGGACGTTGCAGGCGGTCCTGTACCAGCACCAGACCCAGGAGCCGCCGCCGCCGCGTCAGATCCGGCCCGACCTGCCGCGCGACCTGGAGACGGTCGTTCTGAAGTGCCTGCACAAGGCCCCGGCGAAGCGCTACGCGACGTGCCAGGACCTGGCCGACGACCTGCGCCGCTGGCTCGACGGCGAGCCGATCCGGGCCCGGCCGCTCGGCACGGTCGAGCGCCTGCTGCGCGGCGCGTACACCCACCCGGCCCTGGCCCTCGTCTCCGGGGCGCTCGTCGTCAGCCTGGTCGTCGGTCTCATCCTCGTCGGCAACCTCTACCTCCAGGCCGACCGCGACCGGGCCCGCGCCGAGGCGGCCCAGAGCCGGGCCGAGGCGGAGTCGAAGCGCGCGCTCACCGAGGCGGGCAAGGCCCGCGCCGCGACCCGCTTCCTGATGGGCACCTTCGAGGCGTCCGACCCGCTCGGCCTGTCGGCCCTGCCGGGGCGCATCCCGCGCGAGTCGGGCGAGAAGCTCACCGCCGTGACGATCCTCGACCGGGGCGCGGCCCGCCTCGAAGCGGACGCCACCCTGCCGGACGCGGTCCGGGCGGCGGTCCACGACACGATCGGCAGCGCCTACCGCAGCCTCGGCCGCTACCCCGAGGCGGAGAAGCACCTCCGCGCGGCGCGCGACCTGCGCGGCTCCGACGCCGAGGCCGACCCGCTCGACCGGGCGGCGACGCTGCACAACCTCGCCTGGCTGCTGCACGAGCAGGGCAACTACCCCGAGGCGGAGAAGCTCTACCGCGACGCGCTCGCCCTGCGGCGGGCCTCGGACCCCGACCCGGCCCTAACCCTGGACACGCAGTTCAACCTGGCCCTGCTCCTGGGCGAGATGTCGCTCGAAGGCGAGGCGACGCGCCTGCTCGGCGAGGTGCTCGACGCCCGCCAGAAGCTGCCCGGCGACCAGTCGCGCGCCGTGGCGGTGGCCCGGCTCGGCCTGGCGGCGCTGCACCTGGAGGCGGGCCGGTACGCCGACGCGGCGGCGCAGCTGACGCCGGCGCTGGAGTATTTCCAGAGCCGCGAGGGCGGCCAGAGCATCGGCAAGGCGGTCGGCCGATTCCAGCAGGCGATGCTCGCCCGGGCCCTGTTCAACAACTTCTCCGTCGCCGAGGCGAACCTCAAGGAGTGCCTCGCCCTGACCGCCGAGGCGCTCGGGCCGCACAGCATCTACGTCCAGCTCACCCGCTGCGAACTGGCCGACCTGTACGCCGAGAATGACAAGCCGGCCGAGGCGGAGGCGCTCTACCGCGAGGCGCTCGCCTTCGCCCGGAGGCAGGTCGGCATGGCCCACCCGAAGCTGCACCTGCTCCTGCGCCGGCTCGGCGACCTGCTCGTCGGCCAGGGCAAGGTCGCCGAGGTGGCCGAGCTGTTCGACGAGGCCCAGCGCGAGACGCGCGCCCGCTTCGGCTCGGGGCACTACCTGACCGGCCGGCTGGCGTTCCTGTACGCCCGGGTGCTCGAGGAGACGGCCGACAAGGACCAGCGGGCCGAGCGGATCGAGGGCCTGTACGTCGAGGCGGTCGCCGGGATGCGGACCGCCCCGCGCGAGCTGCTCGCCGAGGCGGCCGGGGCGTGCAACCGGCTCGGCATCGCCCGCGACCGCCGCAACGCGAGCGCCGACGCCGTGACCGCGTACCGCGACGGCCTCGCGATCCTGGCCGACCTGGCCGAGGCGGAGCGGCAGCGCGACCCGGACCTGTTCGCGTTCCTGTCGCTGAACCTCGCCTCGACGCGCATGGACCAGAAGGTCTACGACGCCGAGGTCGAGACGCTCCTGCGTCGCGGCCTGGAGTCGGCCCGGTCCATCGCCCGCGCAGGCGAGGCGCACCGCTGGGGGCTGGAGAACCGGTCGCGCTACCTGCGGCACCACAAGCGATTCGACGAGCTGCGCGAGTGCTTCAAGGAGTACCGCTCCGCGGCCGGCAAGCACGCCGACGGGCTGTACGACCTGGCCGTCGAGGCGGTCCGGGCCGGCAACGTCGCGGCCGACGACGTGCGCGAGGGGTTCTACGCCACGGCGACGGACGCCCTTCAGGCGGCGGTCGGCCAGGGGCTGAAGAACCCGCAACGGCTGAAGACCGCCCCGATCTTCGCCACCCTGCGCGACCGGCCGGAGTTCAAGAAGCTGGTCGGTTCCTAAGATGACGCCACCTCACCGGCGCTGGTGTAGGTCAGGCTTTCCAGCCTGACTCCTCGACGCCGAAGAGTCAGGCTGGAAAGCCTGACCTACGCGAAGACCGCCGGCATGCCGGCGGCTATGTGAAGAAAGGTCGCGTCATCTTGAATCCGTTCGTCACCCACCTCGAAAGCGCCCTCGACGGCACCCGGTTCGAGCCGGGCCGCGTCTACAACACCCACCAGGGCCGGCCGCTCTGGGTCCGCTACGACCTGGCGGCCCTGCGGGGCAAGCTCACCCCGGCGACGTTCGCGTCGCGGCCGCCGAGCCTATGGCGCTACCGCGAGCTGCTGCCGCTCGGCCTCGACCACGAGCCGGTCACCCTCGGCGAAGGGATGACGCCGCTGCTGCCGTGCCCGCGTCTCGGGGCCGACCTCGGCCTAGACCGGCTCTTCGTCAAGGACGAGTCGCAGCTGCCGACCGGCAGCTTCAAGAGCCGCGGCATGACGGCGGCGGTGAGCCTGGCGAAAGAGCTGGGCATCCAGCGCCTCGCCATCCCGACGGCCGGCAACGCAGGAGGGGCCCTCGCCGCCTACGGCGCGCGGGCCGGCATGGAAGTCTACGTCTTCATGCCGCACGACACGCCGACCGTCAACCAGATGGAGGCGTACCTCGCCGGGGCGAAGGTGACGCTCGTCGATGGCCTCATCAACGACTGCGGCAAGATCGTCCGCGAGAACACGGAGCGCATGGGCTGGTTCGACGTCTCGACCCTCAAGGAGCCGTACCGGCTCGAAGGGAAGAAGACGATGGGCCTGGAGCTGGCCGAGCAGACCGACTACGAGCTGCCGGACGTCATCCTCTACCCGACCGGCGGCGGCACCGGCCTGATCGGCATGTGGAAGGCGTTCGCCGAGCTGCGCGAACTCGGCTGGCTGCGGCGCGACAAGCTGCCGCGGCTGATCTCGTGCCAGGCGGAGGGCTGCGCCCCGATCACGCGGGCGTTCGAGAAGGGGGAGCGCTTCGCGCCGCTGTTCGAGAACGCCCACACGATGGCGAGCGGCCTGCGCGTGCCGATGGCGGTCGGCGACTTCATGATGCTCGACGCGATCCGGGAATCCGGCGGCCTGGCGGTCAACGGCCGCGAGGGCCGCATCGTCGAGTGGATGAAACATGGCATGAGCCGCGAGGGCATCTCGCTCTGCCCCGAGACGGCGGTCTGCCTGGACTGCCTGGAGGGGTTGGTGAAGGCGGGCCAGGTCCGCCGCGACGAGCGGGTGGTGGTGTTCAACACGGGGGCGGCACAGAAGTACCTGGAGTGCGTCCCGCTCGACCTGCCGCGGATGGGAAAGGACGAGCCGTTCCGGGGTTGACCCCGGAGCCCGCGGCGCAAGCAAGGGTTCTTCCTCCGAAGAACCCTTGCTTGCGCCGCGGGCTCGGGTACCCTGGAGGAAACGGGAGACACGGCCATGCGCACGCTGCTCGCGGTGGTGCCGGGATGCTTGCTCGCCGGGCTGGCGACCCTCGCCGCCCCGGTGCCGGACGCGGTCGGGCCGCGCGTCGATCCGGCCCGCCACAAGGGCTACACCGAGAAGCTCGCCGGCTCGAAGGTCACCTTCGACGTGGTCGCCGTCCCGGGCGGCGTCTACCGGCGCGGCAGCGACGCCGACGAGGCCGGCCGAAGGGCCGACGAAGGGCCGACGCACCTCGTCGAGATCGCCCCGTTCTGGATGGGCAAGTGCGAGGTCACCTGGGACGAGTTCGACCTCTTCATGAAGCCGCACGCGGCCGACGACCACGTCAACGAGAAGGGCCGCGACCGCAACCCGGACGCGATCACCCGGCCGACGGCCCCGTACATCGACGAGACGTGGAACCACGGCCGGGAAGGGTATCCGGTCATCGGCATCAGCCACCACGCCGCGATGGAGTACTGCTGGTGGCTGTACCTGAAGACCGGCAAGAAGTACCGCCTGCCGACCGAGGCCGAGTGGGAATGGGCCTGCCGCGCCGGCGCGACGACCCGCTTCTCGTTCGGCGACGACGCCGACAAGCTCGGCGACCACGCCTGGTACGCGAAGAACGCCGACGAGACGACCCACCCGGTCGGCAAGAAGAAGCCGAACCCGTGGGGCCTGCACGACCTGCACGGCAACGTCTGGGAGTGGTGCGTCGATCAATACAAGAAGGACGCCTACGCCCCGTTCTCGCCGCTCCGGCCGACGCCCGGGCCGGTCGTCTTGCCGACAGACCAGCAATATCCGCACGTCGTCCGCGGCGGGGCGTTCATGGACGACGCCGACCAGTGCCGCAGCGCGACGCGGCGGAACTCCGACCCGACGTGGAACAAGTCCGACCCGCAGCTCCCGCAGAGCATCTGGTGGCTCGGTAACGTCGATTACGTCGGCTTCCGCGTCGTCCGGGCGGTCGAGGAGCAGAAGGACCTCGTCGGCCTGCGGTCGAAGGTGCGCAAGTACCCGAAGGAGCAGCCGGGGTATTGACCCGACCTCACGCCCGCCGGGCCGCCTCGGCCTGGATGGCGTCCTCGGGAAAAACCTCGCTCGCCGCCTGGCCGCCGGCCTTCCGCACCTTGAGCAGCACGAGCAGCGACCGCCGCAGCGTCCGGAACGGCCGGGCGACCAGGCGGTGCAGCCGGATCCACCACGGCCGCGATTTCGCCAGTTCGTCCGCCGTCGCGCCGGCCTGGTCGGGCCGGTGGTGGACCTTGTGCTTGCGGAGGTGGTACTCGTCGCTCTTCTGCAACAGCCACAGCAGCGGCCGGGTCAGCGGGTTGTCGCAGACCCACACGTCGGGCAGGGCCTGCGAGATCTGGAAGTCGATCAGGTACGGCCGGCCGTCGTCGCCGACGATGATGTTCTCGCGCTTGTGCAGATCGACGTACGCCAGCCCCCGCCGGTGCATCTCGGCCAGGAGCCGCTCCAGCTCCGGGAAGAAGTCGTCGTTCACCGCCTCGCCGGTACAGAGCGGGTGGCCGTCGATCCAGTCGTGGGCGACGGCGTTGCGGACGACGCGGCCATCGACGGCGACGTCGCCGCTCCAGCGCGGGATGGCCGGCTGGTCGGCGAGTTCCTTGAGCATCCACGCCTCGCGGCGGGCGAGCCAGGCCCCGAGCCAGGCCATCGGCACGCCGAGGATCGCCTCGACGCGGTTGAACTTGACCATGACGCGGCCGGCCGGCCCGGCATAGACCGCCGACGCGGCCCACGAGTCGTGCTTGAGCACCCGTTCGAGGGCGTAGTCGTGACCGCCGATCGTCACGACGGCCGGCGGCTCCTGGTTGCCGAGCGCCCGGAACAGCGCCGGTCGCGGTCGTGCCTGCTCGCCGGAAGACATGGACCGGCCCTCCCCGTGTGGATGTGGTGGGGAGGTTATCGGTCGCCGCGGGCGAGGACTTGAGTCTATTTCTTACCCCACGATCACCTCGACCGGGAAGACGTGGTGGATCTGGTAAGTCCGGCGGTCCCGGTCGTGCGCCTCCGGCTGCGTCCGGCCGGCGCTGTCGGTCGCCCGGCTCATCAGCCGATAGCGGCCCGGCTCCTTCGGCGTCTTCCACGGCAGCTCCCACAGCCGCCACGCGAACAGCTTCGCCTCGCCGAGCAGCTTCGCGGGCTGCCACGTCTTGCCGCCGTCGGTGCTGACGTCCACCTTCGCCACGTCCGCCTCGCCCGCCCAGGCCGCCCCGAAGACGCGGTAGTCCACCCCCGGCGCGATCGGCTCGAAGTTGACCGGCCGGGCGATCTGCGACTTGACCGCCATCGCCGTGACCGGCCGGAGGTCGAGCCGGTCGCCGTCGCGCTGCCAGACGGAGTAGTCGAACGTCTGCCAGTAGCCGTCGAACGGCTTCTCGACGACGGTGACCCGCGACAGCCACTTGACCGACGCCATGCCGTACCACCCGGCGACGACCGCCCGGAGCGGGAAGCCGTTCGGGGCCGGCAGGTCCTTGCCGTTCATGCGGTAGGCGAGGAGCACCTCCGGCCGGCGGGCCTTCGCCAGGGGGAGGCTCCGCTCGAACGGCAGCGGCCCGGCGACTGGCGAGCCGGGCGGCAGCTCGCCCTTGTCGGCCCCGGTCAGGACGACCTCGACCGCCTTGTCGCCGACGCCGGCCTTGTCGAGGATTGCTGACAGTGGTACGCCAGTCCACTCGGCGGTGCCGACGGCCCCGAGGTCCCAGAGCAGGCCGAGGGCGCGCGGCACGAGCTGGCCCCGGCCGTTGCCGGCGCACTCGATCGTCGCCGGCATCGTCACCGCCGGCAGCTTGCGGATCGCGTCGAGGTCGAGGCTGAGCTTCTCGCGGACGGCCCCATCGACGACGAGCCGCCAGGTGGCCGGGTCGAGGGCCGGCACGGCGAAGTGGCTGCGGACGTAGAACCGGGCCGTCGGCGTCAGGAAGCCGTCGAGGGCGGCAAACGGCGATTCGAGGTTGAGCGGGGCGCGCTCGCGGACGACGAGGCCAGGGAACGTCGGCCCATCTTCAGGATGAGCGAGGGCGAGCCCTGGCCCGGCGGCGAGGGCGAGGCCGCCGACGGCGGCGTGACGGAGGAAGGTCCGGCGGTCGTGGCGTGCGGTCATGGCATACGTCTCCTCGTCGCGGATCGATGGGGCGATGGTACCGCGGACCGTCGGCCAAGTCGAGCGGCTAGCCGCCTTGACTTCTCGCCTGGCGCTCCGAACACTGGGGTGTCCGGCGTCCCACGCCGGGACGGGGTTCACATCCGTCCAGACAGGAGACTGACGAGTCCCATGACCTCTCCGAAGCAGCCCGGCCGGGCGATGCTGCGCGCGTCCCTGGCCGTCCTCGTTTTCGTCGCCTCGTTCAGCCACGCCGCCGAGGACGCCCCGTCGCCGGTGGCGAAGGTGCCGCTGCCGACCGGGGCCGTCCGCCTCGACGACAAGGGTGCCGTCAAGGCCCTCACCGGGCTGGTCAACGCCTGGGTCAAGGAGCGCGGCCTGGAGCCGGGCAAGGCCCCAGTTGAGGTCTACGCCTGGTCCGGGGCCGGCTACAAGGTCGGCCGCAGCGGCGTGACGCGGGCCGCCCTGGAGCGGGCCCTGACCGCCGACGGTTACACGGTCGAGAACTTCGACCGCGAGCGCGTCAACCTCAACCCGTTCGACCTCCTCCACAAGGGCGAGCAGACCTACGAGCTGAACCTCTCCTCGGTCGATCAACAGCACTACCTCGTCGCCGTCAACGCCGCGAAGCAGCGCACCGTCGTCGGCGTATGGATCGACCAGGAGAACCAGAAGCGGCAGGTGCTCGTCCTGGGCGAAGCCGGCTTCAAGGGCAAGAAGGCCGACCCGCCGCCGCTCGTCCAGGGCGACCGCGTCATCCTCGTCAAGGATGTCGCCAACGTCATGAAGGACGTGCCGGTGGCGAAGTTGCCGGAGCCGGCGAAGCTGACCGCCGAGGCGCGGCGGGCGCGCGGCACCGCCGTCGACGCGGCCGGAAAGCCGCTGGCGGGGGCGAAGGTCGTCATCGAGTCGAGCGCCGTCGGCGGCCTGGTCACGTCCGTCACCGCGACGACCGACGCGAAGGGCCAGTACGACGTCGCCGTGCCGGACGGCGTCTGCAAGGTGGTCGAGGCGACGTACAAGGTGCGCTCCAACGACGCCGACCTGAACCTGGAGCTGCACCCGCTCGACGGCGAACGCGAGCACTTCCCGGCGGCGAAGGGCAACGTCGAGCACTTCGTCCTGCGGTCGCACGGCGAGCGCAAGAGCGGCGCGGTGCGGGCGTTGTGGTTCGCGCCGGTCATCCCGCCGGGCGGGACGATCGAGGTGACGCTGACGCCGGTCGGCAAGTTGCTCGACGGCAGCGACGGCTACACGTTCGTGATCCGGGTGGCGAACAAGAACGGCGGCGACTTCACGTTCGAGAACGTGCCGGTCGGCCGGTACACGATGACGGCCCGGCTGCTGGAGGACGGCGAGGCGACGCCGGTGCGGCTGAAGCGGGCGACGACGGACGGCAACCCGGCCGACAGTCTGCCGGTCGAGTTCGAGCCGGCCGGGCGGCTCGGCGTGAAGCGGTTCGACGTGGCGCTGTCGTTCTGAGCGGTCACGCCTCCGAAGACACGGTCGTACGGCCGGCCAGGAACACCTCCGGCTCGACGTGGAAGAACGCGGCGAGCCGGAGCAGTTGCTTCTTGGTGAGGGACCGGGTGCCGTTGAGGACGGCCGAGATCGTCGAGGGGGCGATGGCCGTCTGCCGGGCCAGGTCCGCCTGGGAGAGCCGCCGCGCGTCGAGGAGGTGGCGCAGCACCTCCGCCTCGGACGCCTCGGGGATGTCGTCGTGGTCGCGCTCGTAGGCTTCGACGAGGTCGGTCAGCGCGTCGAGGTACGCCTCGGTGCCGGCGTCCGGGTCGAGGGCCAGGACGTGGTCGAGCCGGGCAGACGCGGCGGCGAGTTCCTCGTCGGTCGCGATCGACAGCAGCGGGAACTCGCGGACTAGTTCGTCGTAGCTCTCGGGCAGCTTGCGCTTGCGGGTCGTCGGCATGGGTCACCTCCCCGCCGTCATTCCGTCGGGAGTGGGGCTGCCTTCCTCGCCAGGAAGAGTTCCAGCGGCACGCCGAAGAACGGGGCGAGCTTCGCCGCCACGGCGAGCGAAGCGGGCTGCTTCTCGTCGAGGATGCGTGCCAGGGCGGCCCGCGACACCTTCACCTGCTTCGTGACCGCCTCGGCCGTCAGGCCGCGAGCGTCGATGAGATGGGCCAGAATCTCCCACGGTTCGGCCGACGACGGGTACGCCGTCCGCTCGTAGTCATCGACCAGGCCGGACAGCACCTCGACGTAGGCATCGACGCCCTCGTCGCCCTCGGTGTGGAACACCCGTTCGAGGACGGCGTGGGCCTGGGCGAGTGCCTCGTCGGACTCGATCGCCTTGAGCGGGAACTCCTCGACTAGGCGGTAGTATGAGCGGGGGAGGCGCTTAGCGCTGGCCACGGGCGGCCCTCCTCTTCGGCGGCGGGGTCGTGCAGCCGCACGGCTCCTGCCAGCGGTTGCGGCTGTATTCGGCGTCGGTCATGATCCGCCGGACGTAGACGATGCCGTTCTGACGGCCGCGCTTGTACTTCACGAACGCCACGAGACGGTACCGATTGTGGTGGATGTCGAAGACGACGCAGTGACCGACGAGGTCGGCCGAAGGGTAGATGGCCCGCAGTTCGTTGAGGTTCGCCCACTGGGCCGCCTCGACCACGGCGAGCCAGGCCGTCAGGGATGCCTCGGCGTCGTGGCCCTCGGGTGATTGCCAGTGCTCGACCACCGCCTTTCGCGACACGATGCGCACGGCTGCTTCCTGCTCCGCCAACCACCGCGATGAAGACGCCACTCGAGCAGTTTACCTCAGGCCCAAGAGCAGGTCGAGCAGCCAGCAGCCGCGGACGTGGGTCTCGGATTGGCGGCAGTGGCCGAGGACGGTGGCGTCGGCGCAGCCGGCGTCCTCCAGCGCGTCGCCGAGGATCGGCATCCGGTCGAAGGCGCGCCCGTCGTAGATGGACCGGGCCAGCGCGGGAACGAGGCCGTCGGCAAGGGCGAGCCAGGCGGGCGCGATCCGCACCGGGCGGTACGGGTTGCCAAGGACCTCGCGCAGGAGTCGGCACTGCTCGGGCTCCTCGTTGGTCAACGGTCCCCTCAAATACCCCGCGACGCTCCTTGCCGCCGTCTCGGGGGCGCACCAGGTCTCCTCTTCCAGGACACGCACGGCCCAGACCGCGATGTGGCCGTGCTGGCTTCCGCGGTTCGGGGCGAGGCTGGCCCGTAAGAACGCCCGCCATTCCTCGCGAGTGGCCAGCCCTTCGGCCATCCGCTCCGCCAAAGTCAGGCCGTGGGCCGTGAAGGCATCGATCGCGTCGCCGAGCCGGCTGGCACAGGCACAAGCGAACAGGCCGAGCTTGCGCCGGGTCGGCCGGTGGCGTTTGCTCTTCTGGAGCCACTTCAACAGCAGATCGACGTCCGACCCGAGCCACGTCGCCTCGTCCACGGGCGTTCACTCCTGGTCGTCCGGCGGCTGGCCGTGCGGGTAGCTTTTCACGAACAAGAACCGCTGCACGTAGACGATCCGGTCCGCCTCGGAGACGAGGTAGCGGACGTTGAACATCAGGTACGTCCCGAAGCGCACGTCGAGGCCGAGGTGGTGGTAGGTGAAGTTCCGGTCGCCCCATTCGAGCGGCTCGTGCTGGAGCCGATAGGTGACCGTCCGGGCCGTGCGGACGAAGTCGTCGAGGACCTGGCCGCCCTGGGATTGGGCCCAGTCGCGCCAGCGCCGGAGTCGTGCGGCTTCCGTTGGGAACAGGACCAGCCGGTACGGCGGCCCGTTGACCGGGGCGCTCACAGGCCGACCTCGCGGAGGATGTCCTCGATCGAGACGTTCGCCGCGCGGGCGGCGGCCAGGTCATCCTCGGTCACGTCGTCCGGCGGGTTCGTCGCGAGCTGGAGCCGCTCAGTCAGTTCGTCCCGCGATCCGACGATGACGAAGTACCGTCGGAAGTCGATCCCGGCGAGGAACTCGCGCAGAATCGGGTTCTCGGCAAGGAGGAACAGCATGACGTGCGAATCGACCAGCCGTCGCCGGAGTTCGAGCAGGTCGCCGAGGGCGGCGTTAGAGACGGAGGCGGCCCCGAGGAGGTCGATGACGACCGCGCGGGGCGCGCCCGTCGCGACCGCCTCGGCGACGCGGTCCAGCGACGGCGCGTCCAGCCGGGCGTAGGTGAGGTCGCCAGTCGGGCTGAAGGCACGCACGGCGGCGTTGAGTTCGAGGTCCGGCCGGGCTTCCAAGGTCGGGTGCATGGAGCGCTCCCTCAGATTCGTTCTTCCCGCCAGTTTACCGCAGGCCGAGGACCAGGTCGAGCAACCAGCAGCCGCGGACGTGCTGCTGTTCCTGGCGGCAGTGGTCGAGGATGGCGGCGTCGGCGCAGCCGGCGTCTTCAAGCGCGTCGCCGAGGATCGGCATCCGGTCGAACGCCCGCTCGTCGTAGATGGATCGGGCCAGCGACGGGACGAGGCCGGCGGCGTGCGCGAGCCAGGCGGGCGCGATCCGCGCCGGGCGGTACAGGTTGCCGAGGACCTCGCGCAGGAGCCGGCACTGCTCCGCGCCTTCCGACCCGTCGAGTTCTCGCCGAGCGTCCCCCGCGACGCTCCGGGCCACCGTCTCGGGAACTTTCCAGATGAGCGTCTCGTGCGGGATGCGCAAGGCCCAGCAGGCGATGTGGACATGTTCGTCATGTGTCCCGGCGGGCTGACAATCCACCTCGGTCTCGAAGGCGTCACGTTCATCTGGGGCGGCCGTACCCTCGGCCAGACGCTCCGCGAGGTCGAGGCCGCGACGGGTCCACAACTCCCGCTCGATCCTGTCGCCCAGGCGGTGGGCACAGGCACAAGCGAACAGGCCGAGCTTCCGCCGCGTCGGCCGGTACCGCTTGGTCTTCTTCAACCACTTCAGCAGGAGATCGACATCGTCCGACCCAAGCCACGTCGCCTCGTCCACGGCTCACCCGGCGATCTTCTTGTACGCCTCGCCCTCGTTCAGCGTCGGCCGTTCCGGCCGGCCCTTGTAGCGGTAGACCAGCCCCATGTTGTCCAGGCCGAGCAGCCACAAGATCGTCGCGTGGAAGTCGTGGACGTGCAGCCGGTCCTCGACCGCGTGCAGGCCGATGTCGTCCGTCGCGCCGAGCGCCTGGCCGCCCTTCACGCCGCCGCCGGCCAGCACCATCGTGAACCCGGTCGGGTTGTGGTCGCGGCCGGTGCCCTTCTCGCTCATCGGCGTTCGGCCGAACTCGCCGCCCCAGATGACCAGAGTGTCCTGCAGCAGGCCGCGCTGCTTGAGGTCCTTCAGCAGGCCGGCGATCGGCTTGTCGGTCGCCTTGCAGTTGGTGCCGTGGTTCTTCTCGATGTTCGAGTGGGCGTCCCACTTGCTGCCCGCCCCGCTGTACAGCTGCACGAAGCGCACGTCGCGCTCGACGAGCCGTCGGGCGAGCAGGCACATCTGGCCGAACGTCGCCGTCTCCTTCTCGTCGATGCCGTACAGCTTCTTCGTCGCCTCCGTCTCCTTCGACAGATCGACCGCCTCCGGGGCCTCGGCCTGCATCTTGAAGGCGAGTTCGTACGACGCGATGCGGGCCTCCAGCTCCGACTGGAACGGCCGCTGCGAGGCGTGGTCGCGGTTGAGTTCCTCTAGCAGGTCGAGCTTGCCGCGCTGCTGGTCGCCGCCGACCGCGGCCGGCGGGTTCAGGTTCGGGATCGGCTCGCTGCCGGCCTGCACGCGCGTCCCCTGGTAGACCGCCGGCATGAAGCCGGCCCCCCAGTTGCGCGGCCCGTTGATCGTCGAGGCCGGGTTGTCCTGCATGACGACGAACGCCGGCAGGTTCTCGTTGACCGTGCCGAGGCCGTACGTCGCCCACGCCCCGAGCGACGGCCGGCCGGCCAGGATCGAGCCGGTGTTCATCTGGCAGACGCCGGTCGAGTGGTTGATGCCGTCCGCCCAGCACGACCGCACCACCGCCAGGTCGTCGGCGCACTCGGCCATGTGGGGGAGCCAGTCGGACACCCACAGGCCGCTCTGGCCGTGCCGCTGCCACTTGCGCGGCGAGGCGAGCAGCGGGGCGTTGTACTCGCCCATCGCGGTGATGACCTTGCCGAAGCTCTCCGGCAGCGGCTTGCCGGCCAGCTCGTTCAGTTTCGGCTTCGGGTCGAACGTGTCGATGTGGCTCGGGCCGCCTTCCATGAACAGGAAGATGACGCGCTTCGCCTTGGCGGCGTGGTGCGGGGCCTTCGCCGCGAGCGGGTTCGTGCCCGCCGCCGCGCCGCCGGCCAGCAGGTGCGCCAGGGCCAGGCCGCCGAAGCCGGCCCCGCCGCGCAGGAGGAATTCCCGGCGCGTCGTGAGTAGTTCGTGGTGCGGCACGCCCGTCGGGTCAATCGACATAGAGGAACTCGCTCGTGTTGAGGAGGACGTGGCACAGGTCCACCAGGGCGGCGTGACGCGGGTCGGCGGCGGCCGGCTTGGCGGCCTGGCGCAGATGCCAGGTTCCCGTCGCGTCCTTGAGGAGGCCGGGCGTCGCCTCGAAGCGCCAGAAGTTGACTGTCTGCTTCGACGCCGCCTCGCCGCTGAGCAGGAGCTGCGACTGCGGCAGGGCCCCCTTCGACAGGCGGACGTCGTCGATCAGGCCGTCCCAGACGCGCTCCGGCTTGCCAGGCACCGCCGCCCCGCCGAGGCTCATCGGGCCCCGGCCGGCGAACGACGTGATGCGGTGACCGACCGGGCTGACGCCGAGCGGCTCCTCGTCGTTGGACAGGTCCTTGGCGTAGAACGTCACCGTCTCCTTGCCGGCCGTCGTCAGCTTGACGCTCACCGCGACGTAGTACGGCTTGTCGAGTTCGAGCCGCAGGTCGGAGAAGACGGCCTCGTAATCGCCGGCCCCCTTCTCGTCGCTCTTGCCCCAGAGCTGGAGGACGAGCGCCTGCGGCTTGTACGCCGACTTCTTGCCGGTGACGCCGAACGCCCAGCCGGGCTGCTTCACGTCGCCGTTGTGATGCACCGCGATCGGCCGGACGGTGCCGTCCTCATAGGTCGAGCGCAGCAGCACGAACGCCTCGACGGTGAAGTCGCCCTCCGGCAGGTCCCGCGACCCATCGACCTGGAGCCAGGGGCTGCCCTTGGGATGCACCACCAGGGCCTTGCCGTCGCGGTGCGGCATCTTGATCTGCTCGACGGCCGGGGCGTCGGTCACCTTCGGGCCGAGCTTCGTCGCCTGGTCGGCGAGGAAGCGCTGGAGCCGCGACTGCTCGCGCGCCGTCGCCGGCCGGCCGTACAGGAGCTGGTACGCCCGGTCGATGCGGCCCTCGTCGGTGGCGGCTTCCTTCTCGACGCGGCGCGTCAGGGCCCGGGCGTGCTCGATGAGCGGCACGCCGTTGATGAGCAGGAGCGACTGCGTCGGCGTCGTGGTCGTGTTCCGCTGCGGCACGCTGCCGATGCCGTCGGGGGCGTCGAACACGTCGAAGAGCGGGTCGCGCTGGTTGCGGTAGACGCGCGTGTAGACGCTGCGCCGCGGCAGCGAGCTATCGACGCCCGGACCACCCGCCACCGGATCGAGCTTGCCGGTCGCGGCCAGCATCGCGTCGCGGATCTGCTCCGCCTCCAACCGGCGCGTCGCGCCGCGCCACAGGAGCCGGTTCTCCGGATCGACCTTCAGCGCCGCCTTCGGGTCGGGATGCGTCGCCGACTGACGATACGCCAGCGAGAGAACCATCTGCCGGTGCAGCCGCTTGAGGCTCCAGCCGTTGGCGACGAAGTCGGTCGTTAGCCAGTCGAGCAGCTCCGGGTGCGTCGGCGGCTCGCCGAGCTTGCCGAAGTCGCTCGTCGTGGTGACGAGGCCGCGGCCGAAGTGCATCTGCCACAGGCGGTTGACCATCACCCGGCCGACGAGTGGATTCTCCGGCCGGGTCAGCCAGGTCGCCAGGGCGGTGCGGCGGCCGGTGCTCGGCAGGTTGGCCGGCTTCGCGATCGTCGCCGGCTCCGGGTGCAGGATGGTCAGGAAGCCGGGGGCGACCGGGCTGGGGTTCTTCTTGCCGAACAGCGTCGGCGGCGCGTCGGGGCCGACGTCGGTGACGGTGTTCGCCAGCGGCAGTGGGGCCGGCTTCTTCGCGTCGAACGTCGTCAGCTCCTTGCGCAGGGCGATGAGCTTCTCCTTCTGCTCGGCGGTCGCCTTGGCGGTAATGCGGTCCAGCTCGTAGTCCACCTGGCGGTAGGCGAGGGCGTGCAGCTGCCGCTCCAGCGGCGTCCGCTCCGCATCGGCCTTGTCGAACAACGCCCGGATGTCGAGCGGGAAATGCTCGATCGACGCCTTGGCCGCCTTCTCGCCGAGCGGCTTCTCGATCGCGTCGATCCGCTTGCGGACGTCGGCCGTCGCCTTCTCCCAGGCGGCGAGCTTCTCGCGATACGCGGCCACCTCGGCGGCGGTCGCCAGCGGCAGGTCGTCGCGCGGCAGCATCGGCTCGAAGAACGCCCGCAGCCGGAAGTAGTCCGCCTGGAGGATCGGGTCGAACTTGTGGTCGTGGCACTTCGCGCAGCCCATGCCGAGGCCGAGGAACACGTCGCCGACGACCTCGGTCGGCTCGTCGACGATGTTGTTCCACTGCGTCCGCACGTCGCGGTTGTTGTACTCGTAAATGCCGAGGCGCAGGAAGCTCGTCGCGAGCCGGCTCTCCGGGTCGTCCGGGGCGATCTCGTCCCCCGCCAGCTGCTCGCGGACGAAGCGGTCGTACGGCTTGTCGGTGTTGAACGCCCGGATGACGTAGTCGCGATACCGCCAGGCGTGCGGCCGGTAGTCGTCGGCCTTGTAGCCGTCGGACTCGGCGTAGCGGACGAGGTCGAGCCAGACGCGGGCCATGCGTTCGCCGTAGCGCGGCGACGCGAGCAGGCGGTCGACGAGGGCCGTCACCGCGGCGTCGGCGTCCTTGGCGTGGGCTTGTTCAAAGGCGGCGCTCTCCTCCGGCGTCGGCGGCAGGCCATGCAGGTCGAACGTCAGCCGGCGGATGAGCGTCCGCGCGTCGGCCAGCGGGGCGGGCGGTAGCTTTTCCTTGTCGAGCCGGTCGCGGATGAAGCGGTCGATGACGCCGGCGTTCCAGGCGGGGTCTTGCACCGTCGGCGGCGTCGGCCGGGCGACAGGCTGGATGGCCCACCACTTGCGGTCCTCGTCGGTGATGCCGCCGCGCGACCGGGCGGTGAGCTTGGTGCCGTCGTCCGGCCACGGCGCGCCGGCCTCGACCCACGCCTTGAGGGCCGCGAGCTGCTCGCCGCCGAGCTTGCCCTTGGGCGGCATGCGCAGCTCGTCCTTCTCGTAGCCGATCGCGGTGAGGAGGAGGCTCTTGCCGGGGGCCTTGTCATCGACGGCGGGGCCGCTCTCGCCGCCCTTGAGGACGGCGGCCCGGCTGTCGAGCATCAGGCCGCCCTTGTCCTTCTTGGCGGCGTGGCTGTGGCAGTTGAAGCAGTTCGATTCGAGGACGGCCCGCGCCTTTTGGTACAGGGCCTGCTGCGCGGGTGGCAGCGGCGTCTCGGCCCACGCCAGGGCCGGCGCGAGGCCGACCAGGAGCAGCGAGACGATCCCGGGACCGAAGCGGGGGGTCGGGTGCATGGCGTCCGGCTCGCGGGTTCAGCTGTCGGGGTGGGAAAGGCGGGCAAGCTCCGGCCCGGCCTTCGCGGTAAGTATAATCGGCGGGCCGACGCGGTGGGTAGCGAAAAACGGCCCGGTTGCCCGAGAGCGCCGCCGGCCGTACACCAGCCCCCGGACTCTCAACCCTCCCAAGGAGATCGACCCATGAAGCGTCTCGTCGCCGGGCTGGTCGTGCTCGGCCTCGCCGTCGGCGTCAGCGTCACCCACGGCGTGCTGACCGCCCAGGACACGAAGGCGAAGGCGGCCGGGCCGCAGATCGGCCACATGGTCTTCTTCCAGCTCAAGGACAACTCGGGCGAGGCGAAGAAGAAGCTCGTCGCGGCGTGCAAGAAGTACCTGTCCGACCACCCCGGCACGGTGTACTACTCGGCCGGCGTCCTTTCCGACAGTTTCAAGCGCGACGTGAACGACCGCGACTGGGACGTCGCGCTGCACCTCGTCTTCAAGGACAAGGCCGCCCACGACGTCTACCAGGACGCCCCGAAGCACCTCCAGTTCATCGAGGAGAACAAGGCGAACTGGAAGAAGGTGCGCGTCTTCGACAGCGAGGTGGAGTGAAGCGACGTTCAAGCGGATTCGAAGTAGCCGGCGCGGACCAGGCGAGCGGCGCGGCGTCA
>Ga0268299_1001991_pt1 | contig 28144 bp, 29 predicted proteins | sample NOBtaG_FD_193484 | JGI IMG/M metagenome (GOLD analysis project Ga0268299, IMG submission 193484) | Activated sludge microbial communities from bioreactor in Nijmegen, Gelderland, Netherland - NOB reactor | ecosystem: Engineered > Bioreactor > Aerobic > Activated sludge | place: Netherlands...
GAATCGGTCGTGCGCTCTGTCTGGCCTTCGCCCATGCCGGGTATTGGGTGGGAGTGCATTACTTCCGCCAACGGCCGGCAGCCGAAGAAACCCTCGCGCTGCTTTCGCGGGCCGGCGGCCAGGGTGCTCTCTACCAGGCGGATATCCGATCGAGCCATGAGGTCCGGGCGATGCTGGATGCGATCCGGGCGCAGCGGGGCCGGCTCGATACGCTGCTCTGTAATGCCGGCATCGCATCGAAGCATCTGGTAGTGAATTGCCCGGAGGAAGCATGGCAACAGATCATCGACACGAATCTGACGGGTACCTATCGCTGCATGACCGCTGCGGTGAACGACATGATGGCGCAGGGCGGCGGGGCCATCCTCGTCATCGGGTCCTTTGCCGGATTGCAGGGCACACACGGCCAGGCCGCCTACGCGGCGTCGAAGGCGGGGCTCATCGGGCTGGTGAAGACCGCGGCGCGGGAATGGGGACGGCACAATATTCGCGTGAACCTGGTCTGTCCCGGTTGGCAGCAAACGAGCATGGCCGGTGATTCGTTTCCAACCGGTGAACGGCTCGACGACCATGTGCTGGGACGTGTCTCGAACCTGGCCGATGTGAGCCGGACGATGTGCCAACTCGCGCAACTCTCCGACATGTCGGGGCAGGTGTGGAATCTGGACAGTCGCATTCTCTAACAGGATGCTAGAAGCGGCTGCCGGCTTTGTTCTCGGTCGTACATCTCCTTGCGACGCATCAGTGGTCAAAGGGGACTACTGGCGGGGTTTATCCGTTCGCCAGGAGTATCTATAGCGGCGAACGGGTCAAAAGAAGTTTGGTATGTACCTCCTCAGTCGCCGCACTCCCTGCGGCCTTGCTGGTAGACGGTGTGAGCATCTTACTGGGAAATTGAGTCGTCGATTTCACAGCACGAAACAGTGTGTGTCACAGGTAGTAACCGGGAAGAACAGAGTATGGGGAACGGGGTATTTGTCACCGGCACGGATACGGGCGTTGGAAAGACGCTTGTCTCCTCCGCGTTGGTCCGGAGGCTGGCGCAGACGGGCCGCTCTGTCGGGGTGATGAAACCGGTCGAGACCGGGGTGCTTCCCGACCAACTGAGTGAGAGCGACGCCGGGCGACTTCTGGCTGCAGCGGGAACGTGCGATGGGATCGAAGAGGTGTCTCCCTACCGGTTCCCCGCGCCGCTCGCTCCCCTCGCCGCTGCATCCGCGCAAGGCCGCGTGATCGAGATACAGGAGATCCTGGGACGCTACGAACGGCTTGCGGCCCGGTACGCTTGTGTCGTGGTTGAAGGCGCCGGTGGTCTGCTCGTGCCGATGGGGAAGGATTGGGATATGCGTGACTTGATCGGCCGGATCGGGCTGCCCGTCGTACTTGTGGGGCGGGCCGGGCTAGGCGGGATCAATCATGCGCTTCTGACGCTGGAGGGCCTTCGGCAACGTCATTGTGCGGTGATGGCTGTCGTGATGAATGAGACGGCGTTGTCCACCACCCCTACTCAGCAGGAGCAATGTGCGTCTACGGTCGCGCTGTTGCGGGAGCGAGCCGGTGTTCCGGTGTTGGGACCGCTGTCCTATCAACCACACCTTGGCTCTGATTGGTCCGGCGCCGTCGAAATGCTGGCGCAGAGCGATCCCATCAGAGAGCTTGCGAATCTGGTGTGGGCACATGCTGTTGGAATGCCCGGATCGCCGCGCCGAGGTCCGGAGCCTTGAGGATCGCAGAGATCACCGCCACGCCATCCGCCCCTGCCGCCATAATTTCACCGAGCGACTCAGCCGTAATACCGCCGATCGCAAACATCGGCAGCGAGGTCAACGCGCGTGCCGCGCGCAATCCTTCCAGACCGACCACCGGGTCGTGATCCGCTTTTGTGGACGTACTGAAAATCGGGCCGAACCCCACGTAGTCCGGCTGTGCGGTGACGGCCTCGCGCACCTGAGTGGCGTTGTGTGTCGAGAGTCCGATGATTTTTTCAGGTCCCAGTAATTGTCTGGCGTAGACAATGGGAAGGTCGTCCTGCCCGAGGTGCACCCCGTCCGCGTTTACGGCCATCGCCAAATCGCAACGATCGTTGACGATCAAGAGGGCGCCGGCGTCGGTAGCGGCCTGACGCAGCGCGAGCGCCTTCGCATAGGCGTCTCTCATCGTGGCCTGTTTGTCTCGATATTGAAAGAGCCGGACACCGTGCGCGGCTGCTTCGCGCAGGAGATCGGGCAGCGGGCGATCCGGCCTGACCGTGGGGTCGAGCACGAGATAGAGCCCTTTCAGGAGCGAGTGTCGGGTGGCCTGAGACGTGGCGGGCTCCCTGGGTTAGCAGGCTGTTGAACAAGTCCGCCGCCGGCGTGCTCTCGTCGCTCCATGGCTCACCGTACGACAGGCGTGCGATTCGCCACGGCGCTTGGTGCGGCCTTGCTGGACGGCTATTTTCAACGACCTGCGGGTGATTCCCATGGATAGAGGCGATCTGTTTGTCGGGAAACTGTTACGAGGACTGGCCGGCAAGAAAGCGGTCAAGGAATGTCGTGGAGACATGCCCCTTCTGGAAATCGGGATCGTTAAAAATTCTCCGATGGAGCGGGATCGTCGTTTTGATGCCTTCGATGACAAATTCATCGAGTGCGCGGCGCATGCGGGCCATGGCCTCCTGGCGATCACGTCCGTGCGTAATCAATTTGGCGATCAGGCTGTCGTAGTACGGAACCACCACGGCGTTCGGTTCCATCGCGGAATCGACGCGCACGCCGAAGCCACCGGGGGCGGAATATTTGGTGATCTGTCCTGGACAGGGTGTGAACTTTTCCGGATCTTCGGCATTGATGCGGCACTCGAAGCTGTGACCGTTCAGCTTGATGTCCTGCTGCTTGAACGAGAGGGGCATGCCCGACGCGATCCGTATCTGTTCTTTCACGAGATCGATCCCGGTCACCATTTCCGTGATGGGGTGCTCGACCTGGATGCGGGTATTCACTTCCATGAAGAAGAAGTTGCGGTCCTTATCCAGCAGAAACTCCACCGTGCCGACGTTGCAATAGCGAATGGCTTTCACGGCCTGGACGGCCACCCGGCCGATTTCGCGCCGTAATTCTTCATCGATGGCCGGCGACGGGGTTTCTTCCACCAGCTTTTGGTGACGTCGTTGAATGGAGCAATCACGCTCGCCGAGGTGGACCACATGGCCCCGATTGTCGGCCACGATTTGTACTTCGATGTGCCGTGGTTCGAGGAAATAGCGCTCGAGGTAGACGCCGTCGTGGCCGAAGGTGGATTTCGCCTCGGCTTGCGCCGCTTGAAACGCCCGCGCGAGCTCCTCCGGTTTGTTCACCACACGCATGCCCCGTCCGCCGCCTCCGGCGGAGGCCTTGATGATCACAGGGAAGCCGATGGTTTTCGCGGCCTCTTGCGCATCCTGTTCGCTCCGGAGTTCGCCGGGGCTGCCGGGGGTGACCGGGAGGCCCTTCTTGGCGACCACTTCCCGTGCCTTTGATTTGTCGCCCATCAGGGCGATGTTTTCGGAGGTCGGGCCGATGAATTTGACGCCGATCGATTCGCAGACTTCTGCGAAGTGCGCGTTCTCTGAAAGGAATCCATAGCCGGGATGAATGGCATCGGCCCCGGTCACTTCGGCGGCGCTCAGGACGTTAGGGATATTGCGGTAACTGAGGGCGGCTTCCGGAGGTCCGACACAGACGTGCTCGTCCGCAGCCCGCACGTGCAAACTTGCGGCATCGGCTTCGGAGTGGATCGCAACGGTTTTGACGCCGAGCTCTTTGCAGGCGCGGATCACCCGAAGGGCGATTTCTCCACGATTGGCAACCAACACTTTCTTAAACACAGAATACTCCGGCGCGGGTCACTCGCTGTGTCCGCCTGATTCTAAACGGTTTGCTCCGCCACGGGTGAGACCTGATCCGGTTCTCTCGAAGGATCCCGGCATGTGCCGTCTGCCGTCGGACCCACATGCTTGAGGAACGAATCCCCGGATCGTCTCGCCATGAACCCGCATGATCTCGTTGGCTAGGGCGTGGCGTTGGGGTCGATCAAGAAGAGAGGTTGTCCGTACTCGACAGGCTTGGTGCTCTCCGCCAGTATTTTCGTGATGCGTCCGTCGGCTTCGGACTCGATTTCGTTCATAAGCTTCATGGCTTCGACGATACAGAGCACCTGGCCCTTCTTCACGAAATCCCCTTCTTCCACATACGGGTCTGCATCGGGTGAGGGCGAGCGATAGAAGGTGCCGACGATGGGAGACGTGATCGTGACCTGGCCATCCGTTTCTGCGGGTGGACGGGTCTGCGCCGCCGGCGTCGTCCCGGTTGAGGCCGACTGGTTGGTGACGGTCTCCACCGTCTGGGCCGTCGTGGTTCGAATCACCGGCTCGTGCCGGATGCGGATACGGACTCCGCTGCGCTCGATTTCCAACTCGGTCAGATGGTTGCGCTTGAGCAGATCGGCCAATTGTTGAATCTGCGCGGCCTGGTCCGGAGAGAGCAATGTCTCAGCGGCCGTCGAGCGAGGCGCAAAGGCGCTCGGTAGGACGATTGGCTTCCCGGCACCCCGGCCTTTTCCTGTCTTTTTACCTGATGAGTTCAACGCACGCGCTCCACAAATTCACGGGTTCTCGTATCGATGCGAATCGTTTCCCCGATTTCCAGGTAGAGCGGCACCTTGATCGTGGCGCCGGTCTCGACGATCACCGGTTTGTTGCCGCCAGAGGCCGTGTCGCCCCGCACGCCCGGCTCGCCGTCGACCACTTTGAGTTCGATGAAGTTGGGCAGCAGGACCGTAATCGGCCGGTGTTCGTAGATCAGGATCTTGGCGATCATGTTCTCTTTGAGCAGATCGGCGTTGCTTCCCAACTGGCTCTTCTCATAGGTCGACTGCTCATACGTCTCCGTATCCATGAACGTGTAGGAATCGTTCGTGGCATACAGGAACTGCATGTCGCATTCTTCGATCTGGGGTGTGTCGAATTTTTCTCCGGAACGAAAGGTCCTGTCGAGGACGTTGCCGGAGAGATAACTCTTCAGCTTCGTCCGGACGAATGCCCCGCCCTTGCCGGGTTTGACGTGCTGGAATTCCACGATATAAAAGGGTTGACCTTCTACCATTAACGGGCTGCCGTTCCGAAACTCTGCGGTCGAAATCACAACAACTCTCCTTGGTACAACAAGTTCAACGGCGCGAAGCCGTGGGTTTATTCTTCGAGGCCGTCCGAGGGCGTGATGCCTTGCCGCCGGCCTCGAGGTGCGCGGCCAATGCGTCCAGCGCCAGCAGATAGCCGGTGGGACCGAATCCGGAAATCTGTCCCAAGGCGACGCCGGCGATGAAGGAGTGATGTCGAAACTCCTCCCGCTGATGGATGTTCGACAGATGCACTTCGACCGTCGGCAGGGCGACGGCGGCAATCGCATCGCGAATCGCAATGCTGGTATGGGTATACGCGGCCGGATTGATGATGATGCCGTCGAAATGGCCCCTGGCATTCTGAATCCAGGTGACCAGTTCCCCTTCTACATTCGTCTGTTTGGTCTGCACCGCAATCCCCCGCTCGCCTGCGCGACGGACAATCGACTTGTCGATGTCGGGCAAAGAGGCCTGTCCGTAGACGGATGGCTCTCGCGTACCCAGGAGATTGAGATTGGGACCATGAAGCACTAGCAGCCGCAGCATGTGTCTGTCGCGCGCCCCCGTTTTCAGTAGGCTGCAATGGATAGAGATGCCAGCAGCGGCGGCATTCTAACAGGGTGTCAGGAGTGGGTCAAACGTTGTTCCGGAGAGCCGCGACAAGCGCTGGGTCACTTGGGGGGATGCAGTCAGTGAACGCGTTGGGCTTGAATGGTTTGGAGCCAGGCTTCCAGTCGCGCGATTGCGGCCGCATGTTTCACCGCAGGCGGTTCAGGAACCGGCTGAATCGTGGTTTCCAAAACCGGTTCAGATGCCAGGGATGACGTGGATACAGATGGAGCGAACGCCGGCGTGACGGGAGGCGCAACTTTTGCCGTGCCGGGTTTAGGCTCGGCGCCGATGCGCTTCTTCTCGCGCTTCGCGGGTGGCGGACCATCAGGAGTACCGGTGATGCTCCGTTTGATCGCGGCCGCCTCGTCATCGAATGGATTGGCGTTCAGGATGGCTGTGCAGGACAGCAATGCTAAGTCGGCGTTCCCTTCGGCGTGATAGAGCTTGGCGAGAATACGATGCGCGCGAAGATTGTCCGGGCGCTGTTTGACGACGTCTTCAAGAATAGCTTTCGCTTTCGCCGGCTGGCCCAATTGATCGTACACCCGGCCCAATGCCGCCATGGCGGTGACAAAGCCTGGATAGACCTTGAGGCCGTCTTCCAGTATGCCAGCCGCTTCCTGCCACATGCCGACCTTGATGTATTCGTCCGCGAGGGGGAGGAATTCTTTCGAGCGCGGGTCTTTGGCGACGGCGGTGGCCAGGCGGTCGATTTCGGCGGCGGTCGATGGATCGATACGCGATGAAGAAGCCACGCCCTACTCCTTGCGATTCGTTCGTACTCGCGATGCTGTCTTCGGAGACCGGCGGCCGGTCTGCAAAGTGAGAATCCTGTCCAGGATTAGGTGTGCAACGTCCCGCTTGGGTAACAGGGGGAGTTCCTCCGCGCTGCCGTCACGATCCAGAATGAACACGCGATTCGTGTCCGACCCGAAGCCCGATCCTGCGGCCGTCACGTCATTGGCGACCAGGAGATCGACGCCCTTAGCTTGCAGCTTTTCCCGCGCATGGGCAAGCAGATCTTCGGTTTCTGCCGCAAACCCCACGAGCACCTGTGTCGTCCGGCGCTCGCCCAATTCCTTGAGAATATCCTCGGTCGGCGACAGTCCCAGGCTGGTGACGGGATGCTGCCGTTTTTTGAGTTTCTGTGCAGCCGGTTGTGTGGGGCGAAAGTCCGCCACGGCGGCCGCCATGATGACGGTATCGCTCCAGGAAAACCGGCCGGTGACAGCCTTGCGCATCTCCTCAGCCGTCGTCACCGGACAGAACTCCACGCCGGCCGGCGGGGTCAGGGCCGTGGGGCCTGAGACCAGCAGGACCTCCGCGCCGCGTGTCTGCGCGGCTTCGGCGAGCGCATATCCCATCTTTCCGGAGGACCGGTTGGAAATGAACCGCACCGGGTCGATGGCTTCCTGCGTAGGCCCGGCGGAAATGAGCAGACGGCGACCGGCCCAGTCGCGTCGCGGATGAAGGGCGGCGTGAAGGGCCGACAAGATGCGGGGCTCATCTGCCAGCCGTCCCTGTCCTGAACGGCCAGAAGCCAGCGGGCCCTCCTCCGGTTCGACAATGACTGCGCCGCGCTTTTTCAGCGCGGCCACATGCTCTACGACGGTCGGGTGATGCCACATATCCCCATCCATGGCGGGCGCGAAAATCACGGGACATTGTGTGGTGAGGAGCATGGTCGAGAGGAGATCGTCGGCCAGCCCGAGCGCGGCTTTCGCCAGGCAATTGGCGGTGGCCGGGGCTATCAGGATAGCCTGCGCCTGTTCCGGCAAGGAAAGGTGCAGCATTTCCTGGTGGGCTTCGAAGAGGTCGGTGGCCACGTGGGAACCGGACAACACCTCGAAGGTCAGCGGGGTCACGAAGCGGCAGGCCCCTGCGGTCATGACGACGTTCACCGTCGCGCCTTCGCGACGGAGCATGCGCAAGAGCCCGACTGCCTTATAGGCGGCAATACTCCCCGTGACGGCGAGCACAAGACGGACACCGGTAAGTGAGGGGCCGGTGGTCTGCACGAAGCGGAACTACTCCTCGCCCTCCGGAGCAGGGGCAGGCTTGACGGTATCGTCGACGTAGACGCTGAGCTCTTTCTTGATTTCCTTGGCGTCCTCGCCGGTCATCATGGCCAGGCGTTCCGTCTCACCTTCCTTGACCCGTTTGGATTCTTTAATGGCCTCGCGTGCTTCCTGTCCGATCAGGAATTTGACCTTGTGCCGAAGGACTTCGTCGAGCGCGATGCTCGTTTCTTTCGTGTATTTCGATGCCGACGCCATGCGCGCGCCCTGCACGAGTTGTTTCGCCCGCTGCGCCGCGACGATCACCAGCCGGTGGCGTGAATCGAACTCCCCGGTGGCGTATTCCGGTAACAAACTTAACATTTCACCCATGATGCAAGTGCTCCTTTGATGCGGGGGCGGAGGAAGAATTCCCCTGCTTGCCCTCTTTGTCGAGAATGAATTTTTCTTCCAACCACGTCATGTTCAGGCGTTTGGTTTTGATCCGTTCCGCCAGGAAAATGCTTTCGAGCTCTTTCAAGGATTGCTTCAGGTCGTCGTTCCGGACGATGTAGTAGTACTCCCGGTAGCTCCAGACCTCTTCTTTGGCTTTCTGGAGGCGGCGTTGAATTTCGTCCGGCGAGTCTCCAGCCCGGTTTTGAAGCCTTGTCCGCAGCGTGTCGAACGACGGCGGCAGAATGAAGATATAGACGCCGTCTTCAAACTTCTTTTTCACTGAGCGCGCGCCCTGCACGTCGATTTCGAGCAGCACGTCGATACCCTGTTCCATTTTCTCGGTCAGCATCTTGCGCGGTGTGCCGTACAAATTGCCGTAGACATGCGCCCATTCGACGAATTCATTCCGATCGATCATCTGACGGAAGGCCGGCTCATCGAGAAAATAGTAATCCTGCCCATCCACCTCGCCCGGCCGCGGTTTGCGCGTGGTGTAGGAGATCGAGTGCCACAATCCGGGAACATTGGCCGTGATCTGTTTACACAACGTCGTCTTCCCGCTTCCCGACGGAGCCGAAATGATAAACAAAATGCCTCGCCGTACTTGGGGCGGTTTATCGTTGGATGAAACGGGCGCGGTATTCATAGGGTGTTCGATGCCGGCGCAGGGCCGACGCTATTCGACATTCTGAACTTGTTCGCGCAATTTTTCCAGTTCGGCTTTCATTCGGACCACCAACGCGGCGATGTCGGCGTCGTTGGCCTTTGAGCCGATGGTGTTCACTTCCCGCCCCATTTCCTGGAGCAGGAACTCCAAGGTCTTCCCCACCGACTCCTTACTGTGGAGCTGCTGGTCGAACTGTAGCATATGTGACTCAAGTCTGACCAATTCTTCTGAGATGTCCGAACGGTCGGCAAACACCGCCAATTCCTGTTGGAGCCGGGCCGGATCCGGCAATTCAGCCTGCAACAGGGACTCAATCCGGCCTTTCATGCGCTCAAATGCATTTTGGGCCAGTACCGGGGCCTTGTCCGCCACGGTGGACTTGGCCTCCCGGATCGCATCCAGGTGGAGAACCAGGTCTTTGGCGAGCGCCTCCCCTTCCCGTCGGCGCATCTTCTCAAGGTCTGTGAGCGCGCCTCCCAGGACCCGCAGGACGGTTTTCGTCAGTTGCCCGGCATCGACCGGCTCATCGGAAACGGACAGGATGTCCCGGAATCCTGCGAGCGTGGAGACATCCACCGCACCGCGCAGCCCCAGCGTTTTCTGCAGCTTCTTGAGGGCCGTATGATATTGCTTGGCCAACGCCTGATCGATCTGGACCGTCTTCAGGCTGCCGCCGGCGGAATGGACCGACACCGACACGTCGACTCGTCCGCGGAGGCAGCGTTGCTGGACGGTTTTTCGAACCTGGTCCTCCAGTTGTCCCAACGACCTGGGCAGTCTGACTGCCACTTCAAGAAAACGGTGATTGACCGAACGGATCTCCACGGTGACGCCGGCTTTCTGCGACGTGCCGTCCTTTTTCCCATATCCCGTCATGCTTCGAATCATCGTGCGGTTTTCCCCTTCCAACGGCAATCGGCATAGATCGGACAGTGCCGACATTTCGGTGTGCGCGCGAGGCAGATGTATCGGCCATGCAGAAGGAGCCGTTGCGATCCTTCCGTCCACTGGTCTGCCGGTAGTAAGCGTTGCAGGTCCATCTCAATCTTTTCGGGATCCGTATGGCGGGTCAAGTCGAGCCGCCCGGCCACTCGTTTCACATGTGTGTCGACCACGATGGCCGGCTTCTCGAATGCGTTGCCAAGAAGGACATTCGCCGTCTTTCGCCCGACCCCGGGTAATGTGGTGAGTGCTTCCATGGTATCCGGCACCTCTCCGTGGAACTGCTCGGCCACGGTCTTCGCACAGCGGATGAGGTTCCTGGCTTTCGTTTTGAAGAAGCCGGTGGGCCGGATGAGGGCTTCCAATTCCGCGGGGTCGGCCGAAGCGTACTCGTGAGGGTGCTGATAGCGACGGAAGAGATTCGGGGTGACCTGATTCACCCGCTGGTCGGTGCATTGCGCCGACAGGATCGTGGCGACCAGCAACTCCCAGGGCGTGCGATGGTCGAGTTCGACGTTCATGGCCGGTGAGGTCGCGCGTAATGCGGTCAATATCCGTGCGAGGCGACGTGTGGCCGTCACGCCGGCCTGTTGATCTGTTGTGGCGACTTTCATGATGCGGTGTAGTGGCGGCCAATTGTGCAGAGGTCAGGAGTGAGATGCAAGCGCCAGGTCCTGGGGCGGCTGGTCGGGATCTTCCTCCTGTCCCGGCAGTGTCGGGACGGCGGGCAAGAGGGTTTCGAGGTGCGCGATCAATGGGCGCAGCGTCTCACGGTTCGGCGCCGAGATTCCGATTGCGTGATACCGCTCGCAGAGAACGCCGGCTTCGTGTGCCGAGAGGCGGTCACACTTGTTCAGGACCATCACGCGGGGAATCGTGTCCAGGTTGAGCGATTGTAAGACGGTTTCGACGGCGGTGATCTGCTGATCGACGTTGGGGGCCGACGCATCGACCACATGCAGGAGTAGGTCGGCATCCCGCAATTCGTCCAGCGTGGTGCGGAAGGCTCCCACCAGATCTTTGGGCAGATCCCGGATGAACCCCACCGTATCAGTCACGATGACTTCGCGATCATGAGGAAAACGAAGGCGGCGGCTTGTCGTGTCGAGGGTTTCAAAGAGACGATCCTGGGCCGGGATCTGACTGTGGGTCAGGGAGTTGAGCAGCGTCGATTTGCCTGCATTGGTGTAGCCGACGATGGAAAGGATCGGAAGCCCCTGGCGCACACGTCGGGATCGGCGCTGATCTTGATGGCGGGCCACGTCGTCGATTTCCCGCTCCAGGTGCGCGATGCGATCGCGAATGCGGCGGCGATCGGTTTCCAGCTTGGTTTCACCGGGGCCGCGTGAGCCGATTCCGCCTCCGAGGCGCGACAACGAGGTGCCATGCCCGGACAGTCGCGGCAGAAGATACCGAAGCTGAGCCAGCTCCACTTGAACTTTGCCTTCACGGGTATGGGCGCGCCGGGCGAAAATATCCAGGATGAGCTGCGTGCGATCAATCACTTTGAGATCCGTGACCTCGGAAATGGCGCGAGCTTGCGCCGGGGCGAGATCCTGATCGAAGATCACGAGGTCGGCTCCCTTCTGGAGCGCGCGCATCACCACCTCTTTCAGTTTGCCTTTTCCGAGCAAGTATCGCTCGAACCCTTCGTGGGTGCGCTGGGCGATGCGATCCAGCACGCGGACCCCGGCGGATTCGGCCAGTTCTTTCAGCTCTTCCAAATGTTCTTCCTGCTCGGCGTGACTTCTGGGAGCCGCGCTGACCAGAATGGCGGATTCGCTCCCTCCGGCGACGTCATGCGTGCTGTCCGCTCGCTGCAAATCGCTATCGAGCCCATGGAGGAAAACGTCCAGTTGAAGGTCGAGATCATGGAACGGAACCGGCTTCAGGAGCCGGCAGACTTCTCCCTGCTGATTGGGCGGGAGCAGATGCGCCAGATGCAGCAGGCTGGGCTCGCCCGTTTCGTCTACACCCAGGACCCCGATCAGGTCCAATCTCAGGAGCGCCAGATGGGTCAAATCGTCCTGGCTCAGCGGGTCATCATGGAGATGGGTGCGAATCAACCGGAGACCGCGGAGGGCATGCGATCCGACTCTGAACTTTGCCAGCGATTCGAAGGTCGGTGCGCAGCCGGCTCCCACGAGTACCTGTTCGACGACACCGCGGCGAGTGATCAGGAGACCGATGGGACGTCGAATCTCCCGCGTCAACTGGCTGGTCGTGCGCGCGAGCTCGGCAGTGATCACGAGTGAGGACGGCACACGTCGTCGATAGAGTCGCTCCAATGCCGCGAGGTGACTGGCTTTGAGACCGGTGACGTGCCCGTGAGTTGTAGGGATGGTGATGCTCCTTGAGACTCGACGGTTAGGATCTGCGACGCACCGTTCCGCCGCCGGACGATGCCGGCAACGGGCAATTCGGCATCGCCTCGCACTCGAAGGATGCCAGCCTGCCCTGCTCCAGGGCCCGCTGCCCTGCCGCCGCAATCATGGCTGCATTGTCTGTGCAGTATGAGAGGGCCGGGAGGCCCAATTCAATCCCCTCCTCGCCTGCCCGCTCCGTCAATCGTGCTCGCAGCCGAGAATTGGCCGAAACCCCGCCGACAACGGCAAGGGCTGAGACGCCCGCCTGTCGCACGGCCGCGAATGTCTGACGGATCAACACGTCCACGATCGCTTCCTGATACCCCGCCGCCAGGTCGGCCTGTTGTCGGGTGATGGCTTGCTGATCCATGCGTTGGAGATGATAGAGCAAGGCCGTCTTGAGACCGCTGAAACTGAAATCCAGTTGTCCGGTTCTCACGCGCGATCGAGGAAATCGCACGGTCACCGGATTGCCTTTTCTGGCCGCTTGGTCGATGAGCGGTCCACCCGGGTATCCGAGCCCGAGCATTTGTGCGCCCTTGTCGAATGCTTCGCCTGCAGCATCGTCGATGGTTCGTCCCATAAGGCGAAGCCCGCCGGATTCGTCGGCGTGGAAGAGATGCGTATGTCCGCCCGACGCGATCAACACGACGCAGGTTCTCGGGAATGACGGGCGGTCAATCCAGGCTGAGGCGATGTGGCCTTCGAGGTGACTCACGCCCACCAGTGGAATGCCCAGCGCGTAAGCTAAGGATTTGGCGTAACTAATACCCACCAGCAGGGCGCCGGCCAGGCCCGGACCTTGGGTGACGGCGATGGCGCCGAGGTCCTGCCAGGTGAGGCCTGCTGCGTCCAGAGCCCGACGTGTGACGTGATCCACATTTTGAATATGAGCACGTGAGGCCAACTCCGGCACCACCCCGCCGAACCGTTCATGGACGGTGTGCTGGGAAGAAATCACGTTGGCCAGAACATGGCCTTCACCGTCGAGCACCGCTGCGGCAGTCTCGTCGCAGGATGTTTCGATGCCGAGAATCGTCATGGACGCAGGGGGGGTCATAGGACAAACAGCCGACAGGGTGACGGCATGTGAATATGGTTATATAAACGTGCGCGATCCCAAGGGGCGGGGCTAGGCGCAGCGGTCAGACACTGTGTCTGGTGCTGCTCGTAAGGAAATCGGGTCAACACCTATCCTGCCGTAAAATACGACAACCCCCGGATCCGGTTGCGGACCGCGGGGGTTGCCGGGTGGTCTCTAGGATCTCAACGACGAGTCGATCCTCTCGTAACGGTCGTCGCTCGCGCTAGACGCCTGCCATCGCTTCCTGCTCGATAAAGGCCGGCGCGCCGTCGCGCAGCACGACTTTGATCTTCCGGTTCTCCTTGAAGCGACCCTTGATGAGTTCTTCAGACAGCGGATCGCCGATCGCCCGTTGGATGATGCGGCGCATCGGGCGCGCACCGTAGAGCGGCTCGTATCCTTCCTTGATGAGCCACTGCTTCACCTCGTCGTCCACCTCGATGCTGACGCTCTTGTCGATCAGGCGGAGATTCAGTTCGTGCAGCAGGATATCCAGGATGTGGATCAAGTGCTCCTTCTCCAGGGAATGGAAGATCACGATTTCGTCGATCCGGTTCAGGAACTCCGGGCTGAACGAACGCTTGAGTTCTCCCATCACGTCTTCTTTGCGGCGCAAGGCCTGTCCGCCCTTTTCATCATTCTGGAATCCGAGCGACACGCCTTTTTGGATCATCTTCGTGCCGATGTTCGAGGTCATGATCACGACCGTGTTCTTGAAATCGACCTTTCGACCCAGGCTGTCCGTGAGGACACCGTCGTCGAGCACCTGCAGCAGGACGTTGAACACGTCCGGATGCGCTTTCTCGATTTCGTCGAACAGCACGACCGAGTAGGGACGACGTCGAACCTTTTCCGTGAGCTGGCCGCCCTCCTCGTAGCCGACGTATCCCGGAGGGGCTCCGAAGAGGCGTGAGCTCGTGAACTTTTCCTGATACTCGGACATATCGATCCGGATGAGCGCATCTTCGCTGTTGAAGAGAAACTCCGCGAGGGTCCGTGCCAATTCCGTTTTTCCGACACCGGTCGGGCCGAGGAAAATGAAGGATCCGATGGGTTTCTTCGCTTCCTTGAGGCCCGCTCTGGATCGACGAATGGCACGCGCCACAGCCGAAATAGCTTCGTTCTGTCCGATGACCCGCTTGTGGAGGAATTCTTCCATGCGGAGCAGTTTATTGGACTCTTCTTCTTCCAACTTGAAGAGCGGAATGCCGGTCATCTTCGACACGACATACGCGACTTCTTCCTTGCCGATGGTCGGCTTGTGCTTCTCCTGATTCTTCTTCCACTCCCGCTTGGATTCGTCGAGGAGCTTTCGCAGACGCTCTTCTTCTTCGCGATGACGGACGGCTTCCTCGAAGTTTTGCATCGAGATCGCCAGCTCTTTATCGCGGGAAATTTTCTTGAGCTCTTGCTCCAGCGCTTTGAGTTCAGTCGGCAGCGCGTAGGTCTGCAACTTCGCCCGCGAGCCGGTTTCGTCGATCAGGTCGATAGCCTTGTCCGGCAGGAACCGGTCGGTAATATAACGATCCGCCAACTTGACGGCTTCCACGATGGCATCTTCCGTGATTTCCACCCCATGGTGTTCCTCGTACCGGTCCCGCAAGCCCTGGATGATCCGAACCGTTTCATCCGTGCTGGGCGGCTGCACGTGAATGGGTTGGAAGCGACGTTTGAGCGCGCCGTCTTTCTCGATGTGTTTGCGGTATTCGTCGAGCGTCGTGGCGCCGATGCATTGAATTTCACCGCGGGACAACGCCGGCTTGAGCATGTTGGAGGCATCGATGGATCCTTCTGCCGCCCCTGCCCCGACCAACGTGTGCAATTCGTCGATGAAGATAATGATGTTCCCGGCCTGCACGATCTCCTTCATCACGACCTTGAGGCGTTCTTCAAACTGGCCGCGGTATTTCGTGCCGGCCACCAGCGAACCCAGGTCGAGTGCGATGACGCGACGAGACAGCAGATTGTCGGGGACTTCCGATGCGATGATACGCTGCGCGAGTCCTTCGACGATGGCTGTCTTTCCCACGCCGGATTCGCCGATGAGGACCGGATTGTTTTTCGACCGTCGGCTGAGAATCTGCAAGACCCGCTCGATTTCGTCCGCGCGACCGATGACAGGATCCAACTGCCCCTCCTGGGCCAGCTGGGTCAGGTCGCGTCCGAATTCATCGAGAGCCGGCGTATTGCTCTTGCGATCCCGCTCACGCGGCGCAGACTTACGCAGGAAGGTGACGGTGAGTTGCCGCGCGGTCAGGAGGTTGGCGCCTAGACTCCGGAGAATCTTCCCGCCGATGCCTTCTTCCTCCCGAAGGAGACCGAGCAGCAGATGTTCGCTGCCGATGTGGTTATGACCGAGCAACCGGGCTTCTTCCACCCCGTACTCGATGACTTTCTTGACCCGCGGGCTGAAGGGAATTTCCCCGAAGGTCATCGTTGTGCCCCCGCCCGGGAGATTCCGCTCGATTTCGAGTCGAATCTGCTCGGTGGAGAGCCCCATTTTCTTGAGGATCATCAGCGCAATCCCATCCGTCTCGCGAAGGATGGCCAACACCAGGTGCTCGGTGCCCAGGTAATCGTTCTGATGGCGCTCGGCTTCTTCACGTGCCAGGATGATGATCTTGCGACCCTTGTCCGTGAACCGTTCGAACATCCCGCCTCCTTATGGTGATGGGGTCTGTAAGAGAAGCCTTAGCTGAGTGATTGAATGCACGTCAAAGGCTCGAAAATACTGATGATGTGATTCTAACTAGCGCAATATGGGGTGTCAAGGTATTGAGAGAAACGCGAGCGCCGCGCTGCGACTGCTGAAACAGCGCCGCGCTCGACGGAGAAAATCTCCTCCTCTCTGCATGCTCGTTTGACAGTAAAAGAATCATCCCGATACAATCCCGCACCTTTCAACCGGCTTCTCATCTCCTCGCGATCTGGTCTCATGTATGAAAAGTAAGAGCATCGGCATCCTGACGAAACCAAAATTTCCGGAAGTGAAAAGCACCGTGCAAGCCGTGGTCACTTGGCTTCGTTCCCGGAACATCGATGTTCTGCTGGATACGACCGCAACGACCTTGCTGGGCGAGCAAGGCGGGTTTCAAAAAACCCATCTCGCCAGCAAGGCCGATGTTCTGCTCGTGTTGGGGGGCGACGGTACGATGCTCAATGCGGCGCGATTGGCCGGCGAGCGCGGCATTCCGATTCTCGGTGTGAATATGGGCGGTCTGGGATTCTTGACCGAAGTCGTTCTGGAGAATTTGTACCCGTCGCTTGAGCGGGTGTTCGCAAACGATTTCGTGCTTGATGAGCGACTGATGCTCAAGACGCATGTTCACCGGCACGGTGAGACGGTCGCCCGCGGCGTGGTCTTAAACGATGTCGTCATCAGTAAAGGCACGCTCGCCCGGATGATCGAGCTCAAGATTGCGATCCAGGGGCAGTTTGTGACGAACCTGCGCGGGGACGGTCTGATCATCAGCTCCCCGACCGGATCGACTGCGTACTCGCTTTCAGCCGGCGGTCCTATCATCAATCCGGCGGTCCAGTCATTGATTCTGACGCCGATCTGTCCGCACACGTTGACACATCGACCTCTGATTGTGCCTGCCAGCGCAGAAATTGAGGTGATCCTGACCAGTAGGGATGATGGGGCGATGGCGACGCTCGACGGCCAGGTCGGAGTGGCGTTGACCCAGGGCGATACGGTGGAGATCCGGGCCTCCGAGCACATGACCAGACTGATCCGTTTCCCGGAGAGTAGTTACTATGAGGTGTTGCGGGAAAAACTGAAATGGGGCGACGGGTAAGGCGCGTCGAGGTGGGCGCGGCTAGCCGCGCCCCCGCTCGATGTGGGCCAGCATGTCGGCGTTCGATGCAAACTTAAACTCCCCGATCGCGTCGGGAGAGGCGGCATGAGCTTTCTCCACTGCGTCCAGCGCCTTGAGCCCTTCGAGGTCCACCGGCCGGCTCTTTCGCTCCTTGAGGATAGTGTGAAGTTTCGCGATCACTCCATCCATCGTTCCCCGTGAGCGCGTCGTTTGAGTTGCCAGGTAGCGGGTGATGACTTCCGCGCACCAGTCCCCGTCCCGCTTGGCGATACCCACCAGACCTTCGCTGGCTTTGCGGGCCCATCCGGCGAGAAAGACGCCTTCCACGATCTGTCCTGATTTCTCATCATAGGCTTGGAAGAGGGCATCGTCCGGATCGTTTCCGGTCTTGTTCGGGTTGGTGACGTAGACGCCGTTCTTATAGGGGAGCCCCACGGTTTCATCAACGCGGTCGCCCACGGCGAACACGACGCTGTCGACCGGAAACTCGTACAATTGTTTGAGTCCGACGGCGGCAGTGTCGTCCCCTTTCGGCTCCAGCTTATTTTCTTCCATCTCAAGCGCGCGGACGCGATTGTTGGCGTCGACCAGCACGCGCTTCGGGGAGGCTAGAAAACGAAAGCCCATCTTGGAGGGGCTGCCCGTCGGTTCGCACTTGGTGAATTCTGCGGTCATGCTCGCCAGCACTTCGTCGGCATTCTGACCGACTGCGGCCAGCCGGTCTTTGATGCGGGCGAACTCTGTGGCGATGCCGTCCTGATCCATGTTGGTGCAGACGGCCCGGATTTCTTTCGGGTTATATTTACGCTCGACCGGACCGCGGCGGGCGATGGCGGTGACGCGCTCCACCTTCTTATACTTGATCAACCAGTGGGCAATGTCGACCATGACGTCGCCGACGCCGATGATGGCGACATGTTTGCCCATGTCGAACGGACGGTCGCCGAACCCAGGCAGGCGATTGAAGTGGTAGACCACGTCCTTGGCGTGGAAGACGCCCTTGGCGGAATCTCCTTCGACCCCGATGGCCTTGGTTCCCTGCGCGCCGATGGAGAAGGCGACGGCGCTGGCACCCAATCCGCGCAAATCTTCAACCGTGAGGTCCTTACCCTGCCCGACTGAGACGTTGCCGAAGTAGTGGACATTGGGCTGTTCGAGCATCTCCCAATATTGCTTTTTCAACCCACCACGCAGTTTCAGCTTACTGGGGAAGATCCCGTACTCGGCCAATCCGCCGAACTTGATGTCGCGATTGAGAATGATGACCTCGTGGCCTGCATCCGCCATCTTCTTGGCCAGGGCCATTCCAGCCGGGCCTGCGCCCACGACGATTACGACATGCCCGCTTGTCTCAGAACCGGTTGCGCTCATTATCTACCCTTCAATCTATATCGAAAGTGAATCATTATTGACGAAGACCGTCGTACGGTCGAAAGTTTAAAAATTTTTCGCACGTTAGCACAGGGTTCCTCGGGCTGTCAAAATCACCGACCGCCCCGGTGAACCCCGGTGTGGCGGATTGTCATGCCCGATGAGCCGGTCAGGCAGTTGCCTACCCGCCTGCACTGCCGACCGGTCCGCCGGCCTGAGTCATACGCCAGGGATCCAGGAGTTGCGTGAGTCGCTTTTCCGGCAACACGTTTTGTTCGCGAGCCACTTCCCGGACGGTCTTGCCGGACTTATAGGCATCCTTGGCGAGTTTTGCGGCCGCTTCGTAGCCGATCACCGGCGCAAGCGCTGTGCACATGGCGAGACTTTCCTCGATCAGGCTCTTGCAGCGCTCTTCGTTCGCCTTGATCCCCTCAATGCATTTCACGGCAAAGTTCGTCGAGGCCGTTGCCAGCAGCTCGATGGACTGCAGCAGGTTGTAGGCCATCACCGGTAGCATGACGATTAATTCGAAATTGGCCGCCTGGCCTCCGACGGTGATCGTGACATCATTCCCGATCACCTGGGCACAGACCATGGTGACGGATTCCGCGATGACCGGATTGACCTTGCCCGGCATGATGGAGGAGCCCGGCTGGGTTTCCGGAAGATTGATCTCGCCGAGTCCGCAGCGCGGACCTGACCCGAGCCAGCGAATGTCGTTGGCGATCTTCATCAGGCTGACCGCCAGGGTGCGCAATTCTCCGCTGGCCTCGACTAACGAGTCCTGGGCGGACTGTCCTTCGAAGTGGTCGACGGCTTCCTTGAAGGCGCAGCCCGTTTCTTTCGAAATGATGGCCATGACCTTGCCGGCGAATTTCGGATGGCAATTGAGTCCGGTGCCGACGGCGGTGCCTCCCAGAGCCACTTCGCTGAGGGCCGCCTGTGCCCGCTTCATCCGTGCGATACCCAATTCAATTTGTCTGGCATAGCCGCCGAATTCCTGTCCCAACCGGACCGGCGTCGCATCCTGCAAGTGGGTGCGCCCGATCTTGACGATCTTGTCGAACTCGCGGGCCTTGCCGTTGAGCGCCTTATGCAGCCGGGTGAGCGCGGGAATCAATTGCCGTTGAATGGTTTCCGAGGCCGCAATGTGGATGGCGGTCGGAACCACGTCGTTGCTGGATTGTCCCAGGTTCACGTGGTCGTTCGGGTGCACCAGTTTGCTGCCCCTGGCGCCGCCGAGCAGTTCCGTGGCACGGTTGGAGATGACTTCGTTGGTATTCATATTGGTCGAGGTGCCGGAGCCGGTTTGGAAAATATCGACCGGGAATTCAGCATCCAGGCGTCCCTCTACCACTTCGGTGGCGGCCCGAACGATGGCGTCCGCCGGCTTCTTGTCGAGCAGTTTCAACGAATGGTTCACCGACGCGGCGGCACGTTTGATGAGTCCCATGGCCCGGATCATCGCGCGGGGAATACGAAGCGAACTGATCGGGAAGTTCTCGATCGCGCGGGCGGTCTGGACACCATAATAGGCATTGGAGGGAACCGGCAGTTCTCCCATCGTGTCGCGCTCCATGCGCGTGGAGGTGGTCATGGATGCGGCGGTGCCGGTTGTGCGCGAAGCGTTCTTCATCGTCGGGTCTCCTCGAATAGCTGGCGGTTGACGTGCTGGAGCCGCGCATCTTAAACGGTCCCCGTGCGGAAGCACAAGCATGGCTGCGTCCGGGAATAGAACGTGCGTTCAGCCGCCCGCGAACCGAACGGTCTGGGCCGACAGTGAGATGGACGTCGATGGCAGGCAGGAGGGTGGAAAAGAAAAGGCCCGCGGGGGGCGGGCCTTCCTTCTCAGGGCACCTGATCTTGTTAGGAGATCTTGACGTCGATCTGTTTCGGTTTCGCCTTCTCCGACTTGGGAAGATGCAGATGCAGGATGCCGTCCGCATACTCTGCCCTTACCTTGCTCTCGTCGACCGAATCGGGAAGTGTGAAGCTCCGGACGAACCGACCGTACGACCGTTCGATGCGATGGTACTTCTTGCCCTTGTCTTCCTTTTCCTGTTTTCGTTCACCCTGAATGGTCAGGACTGCATCTTCGACCGTGACCTTCACATCTTCTTTCTTGACCTCGGGAAGCTCAGCCTTAATGGCATACTCGCTCTCGGTTTCGCTGATGTCGACGGTCGGGGTCCAGTCGGCAACGGTCATGACTTCCTTCCCTTGCCCGGCAGGCGTGCCGGTTGAGGGTCGCGCAATCATCCGGTTCAACCGGTCGGACATCTCCTCCAATTCCCTGAACGGATCCCATCGTACAATCGCCATGGTGGAACCTCCTTGTGTGCATGTGTTGACGCTGTTCCCTTGGAACATCCTACGTACTAGAAAGGAGGTAATCTCCACGCTGCTGAAGTCAAGGCCCGGGCCGGAAGAGTTAAAGTCGGCGACGGGGTCTTGACATTGAGACCCCCGGCATTATTTAGTAGCCCCCTTCACACAGGGAGGCGATGACCATGCTGGAATACATGTCTTATGCGCTGCTCGGCGGTATTATGTTCGTGACATCGATTGTCTTGTGGTGGTTCATCGGTCGCACTGAGTAGCCGTTCCTCGACTACCGCTTCTCGATCGGCACATAGTGCCGGTCATGTTCGCCGGAATAGATCTGGTCGGGCCGATAGAGTTTGTTCTCCCGCAATTGCTCCAGCCAATGCGCCAGCCAGCCGCTCACTCGCGCCATGGCGAACAGCGGCGTAAAGAGATCTACCTCGATGCCCATCTTGTCGTAGATGATACCGGAGTAGAAGTCGACGTTCGGGTAAATCCCCTTGTCCGTCAGTCGCTCACCCGCGAGTTGCTCCACCGCCACGGCCACCTCATACAGCGGAGACGTTCCGCAGACGTTGAAGAGACGCATGCAGAGGTCCTGCAGCACGGTCGCGCGCGGATCTTTCACCTTATAGACCCGGTGCCCGAACCCCATGAGTTTGTGTTTCCCTTCCAGCCTGGCTTCCACCGCCGCGCGGGCCTGAGCCGGTGTGCCGATTTCCCTCAGCATCATCACGACCTCTTCGTTCGCGCCGCCGTGCAACGGACCCTTCAGCGCGCCGATCGAGGAGGCGACGACGGTATACGGGTCGGCCAGAGTGGAGGCCGTCACCATGCCGGCAAAGGTCGAGGCATTCATGGTGTGTTCGGCGTGCAGAATCAGGCAGTCGTCAAAGACTTCGCTCCACAGCGGGTGCGGAACGGTTTCGGTCAGCATATAGAGAAAGTTATCGGAAAACGGCAAATCGTCCCGCGGCGGAATGTACTCGTCCCCGCGTCTCAGGCGCGCCCAGGCCGCCACGATCGTCGGCAGTTTGGCGATCAGGCGCACTGCCGACCAGTAGTTGTTGGCTACGTCTTTCACATTGCGGCCCGGGTAGAACATCCCGAGTGCCGCGACGGCCGCTTGCAACGCATCCATGGGATGCCCATGCTCGGGCATCACCTTCAACAGATCGACGATGCGAAATTTGATGCGTCGGTGATGCGTGACGTCATCCACCCATTGTGAGAGTTCAGGCGCAGTCGGCAACCGACCGAACAACAGCAGATAACTCGTTTCAAGAAACGACGAGTGCTGACAGAGTTCCTCAACGCGGATGCCGCGATATTCAAGCACTCCCCGCGTCCCATCGACATCGCTGATCGCTGATTTTGCGGCAGGAACACCGGCAAGCCCCGGCATGAAGTCGTGCGGCATAGTCTCTCTCTCCTCTCTTCAACAACACGAATGATGACCCATCATGGATGCATCGGGCGCCCGTAGCTTCGCTCCCGCGTGCCGCTGCTCCGACGGCCACTGTCCATACATGTGCCTGGCTGAGCTTACCATGATCCACGGTGCCGACTCAGCTCTCACCTTGAATTGGTGCGGCCCGCTTGGCATACTCACTGGAACGACGTGTGACTCTCTATGAGGCATTAAGTGAGCGGTGTGACACGGATCCTTGTGCTGCTCGGGCTTCTGGTGTTGGGTGTGGCCCTGTTCATGCTCGGGCGCGATGAGCGACCGGCATCCTCTTTCGGTGAACCACGCATCGGGCGCAGTACCTTGAGTCATGGCGGCCCCGGCGCGGGATCTATCCCGGTCGCGCCGGCGGAAGCCCCGTCCGCCGATCGCCGAATCCCTTCCAATGAGTCTCCGTACGCAACCACGAGGTGAGGCATGAGCTGGTTCCGCTTGCGGGCGTGGGGAATCGTGGCATCGGTGACACTGAGTCTGTTCACTCCGGCCTGGGCCGACGACGACACGGTCGTGTTTGCCGTCGTCAGCGATGTGCCGAAAGACAGGTCGCGCGTGTCGGCCAAGGCGTTGCTCGACGGCGCCGTCTCCGACTTGAAGCTCCTGCCGGGAGACACGATCCTCGGGAATCCGGTCTGGCGCACCCTGGAAGTCTGTCATGCGCTCAAGCTTGAAGGAATGAAGATGGGAGATGGATTCAAGGTCAGCACGGCACGGGTTCTCGATGCCAGTATGCTGCCGATGGCGCTGCAGGGCTATGCCGGGGATTGCTTGATTAAGAAGGCGGTGGAAATTGCGCCGTTGGCAGACTAGTTAGGATGCGGAAAAATCCGCCAGCGGTGTGTTCGATATTCGTGAAGGCTGAATGGTGAAGCGTATCTCGTCGGGAACCGCAATTGGGCTGAAGCGAGAGACGTACGACGTTTCACGCACGACGGACTATGAGGACGGACTTTTTGCGCATCCTGGGAGTTGGCAGTTACGATGCGCAGTCGGGACAAACGGTCGGTTCTTCGTCGGCGTCGCATTCGTCGGCCGTAAGCGGGAAGAATTGCTCGCACTGCCGGCAGGTTCGGATTTCGAAATACGCCACCCCCTGCTCGTCGATCTCGGTCGGCAGCAGCAGTTCGAGCGGGTCGTACCCTAATTTCGCGTCGTCATCGAAGCGAATGATGGCCAGGCGATCATTGAACACTTCAAAGGTGGCTTCCTTGCCTTTCCGTTCCAAACGGTGTCCGACGACAAACACGGGTTGCCCCTTGCGTTTGGTGCGCAGATCTTTCAGGGTGCGTTGCGTCGTTGACGCACAGGAAAATTTGCCGGCCTGGTCGCTGGTGTCGGTTCCGAAAATCGGCATAAGTCAATCGTATCGCTTGAGGGTGAAGTCTCGTGTGTCCATGTAACACAGGTCAAAAATTTGCGTCAAGAGAACATACGAAGAAGGAGCAAGGCTGAAAGCATGGCGGAGATCACAATCTATCAGAAACCCACCTGTTCGACGTGTCGCGAGGCCGTGCGGATCGTGCGCGAGAGCGGCCAACCGTTCAAGGCGATCAATTATTATGAGCAACCGTTCACAAAGAGCCGACTCAAAGCCCTGCTCAAGAAAGCCGGACTCACGGCTCGCGAGGTCTTGCGCACGAAAGAAGATCTCTACAAGTCGCTGAAGCTGGCCGATCCGGCAATGAGCGAGGACCATGTGCTCGACCTGATGGTCCTGCATCCGGATTTGATCCAGCGTCCGCTCGTCGAAAAGGGCGATAAGGCCATGCTGGCGCGCCCGGCGGACACGATCACTCAAATGCTGTGAGCTCCCAAGGAAAGTGCGAGCTGGGCGCTTCTGCAGACGCTGTTACGGAGGGGCCGACGGGCATGACGGAGGACCGGACCGATGTTCGCATTCAGTTCCGTTGATCGCGTGTCGCTGCTCGGGAGGATTCTGCAGCGGCTCAACCTGCGCTTTCCGTCCTTGTTCGTGCTGTTCGCTCTGCTCACGCTGGCGGATATCATTGTGCCGGACGTGATCCCGCTGGCCGACGAAATCGGCCTGGCCCTGCTGACGTTGTTGTTGGGGTTGTGGAAAGAGCGTCGGACTCAGAGCCGGGCTCAGACGACCGGAAGGGCGACGCGGTAGACCGCGGAGGTTACGCGTGATCGAGATGGCCGAAGCGGAGCTTGCCGAGTTGCGGGTCGATCCACACCTTCAGGTCGCCGGATAGGACGCTGAGAAGCGTTTCTCCGACCAGTTGCCGTCGCCAGCCCCGTAACACGGGAATGTCCATTTCTTCCACTGGTGACGCGCGTTCGACCAGAGCCTGCAAGTCACCCGTGGTGGCGATCAACGTCGGGGCGATGTTCTCCACGGAGGCACGGGACTTCAGCACCGCCTGCAGCAGCTCCAGCACCCCGGTGGATTCCGGATCGGGCTTGCGATCCCGCGGGACCTCGGGCCATTCCGATTCCGGTCGCGCCAACGCCTGCTGCATGGTGGCGAGAAGCGCCTGTCCGTTCCGTTCGACTTCCGACGAATACATCCCCCGCATGCCGCGCAATTGATCCAGCGTGCGCGGCGTTTGACGCGCCAGCTGCACCAGCACCTCGTCACGCATCACTCGTCCCCGCGGGACGTTGCGACGCCGGGCCTCCCCTTCACGCCAGGCCGCCAGGTCACGCAGAACGCCGGCCGCGCGTGGTTTGAGGCTATCCCATCCGCGAATGCGTTGATACCGCTCCTGGGGGTCCCGCGCCTGTGCGCCAAGAGAGACTTCCAGGCGGGCGAATTCCTCATCCACCCACTCCGAGCGACCCATCACAGACAATTTCTGCCGGAGATGCCGGTGCACCGGCAGTAGAAAGGTCACGTCGTCCAGGGCGTAGACCAGCTGCTCCCGGCTCAGCGGCCGCTGGCTCCAATTCGTAAACGTATGGGCCTTGTCGAGTTTGACGCCCTGGACGCGCTGGACCAGGTTGGCATAGGCGGTCTGTGCGCCGTACCCGACCATGGCGGCGGCGATCTGTGTATCGAAAAAGGGCTTCGGCAGACGCCCGGCATGGTGTGCAAACAGTTCCAGGTCCTGCCGTCCCGCATGGAGCACTTTTTCGATGCGGGCATCGCAGACGATCTCCCAGAATCGGGCCATCGGCCCGGCCTCCTGCACGGCGGGAAAGTCGATGACCGCCGCCACCCCTTCCGCCGCGACCTGAATCAACTCCAGTCGGGGGATGAAATGCTCCTCCCCCATAAACTCGGTATCGATGGCAATGACCGAACTGTGGATGAGTTGATCACAGAGGGCATCGAGGGCATCGTCGGAGGTAATGAACGTCTGATCCGGTTCCAGTGTGGCCATGGGTTACTCAGTGGGTCGATATTCCGCCCCGCGTGAAATCGGCGGTTCGGTGTTGCTCAGGCTCAAGTACTCTTTGAGAAATTGATAGGCTTCGAGGATGCGCCGGAGCTCTGGTTCTGAACTACGGTCGCCGTTGCGCGCATCGGGGTGGAGTTCTTTGGCGCGTTGACGGAACGAGGTGGTCACATCGGCGAGCGGAGTGCCGAACTCGAGACCCAGAATCTGATAGGCATCGTACGCATTGGTGACTTCATTGGTCGCGCCGGTTGGACTTCCCTCCCCTCCCGCGGCCTTGAGGAAGTCGGCCAGATTGATTTTGCGGCGCCGGCGGCGCGGGCGCTCTCGGATTTCGCTGTCGAGTTCGTCCCAGCGGTCTTCGACGAACTCCAATCGGGACTCCAGCCGAATGGCGCCCGAGACATCCTTCACGAAATCCAGTTCATCTTCGATCTGCTGCAGCGACCGTTCGACTTCTTCGAGCCCCGGCTCGATGCGGAAGTAACTGTCCACCCGTTCCTGCATCATGAAGTCGACGGCAAACTCCATGCTGTCGACATTCTTGGCGCGCAACATGCCGATGCGCCGTCGCATACCTCGCTGATATTTAAACAGGCGATTGGTCGAAAAGGCCACAAGTCCTCGTTGGGCGTGACTCCCCGGGGTTCCGGCGGGTCGTGGGCATCTTAGCACAACCGTTTGCGCTTCGATAAGAGCGGAGCAGCGTGCCGGAAGAGGATCAGTCTACAGACACCAGAACCCGAGCGCAGCGAGAATGGTGGGTGGCAACGCACCGAGGAGTAGTTCCATCGGTGTCGTGATTTACAGCAAGCGAAACGCCAACGCCGCCATGATCGTCGGCGGCAGAGCCGCGAGGCACAATCCGACCGGGCTGATGGTCTCGTCCTCGAAATTGTCACGCAGGATGGCCACGCACGCAGGATTGGGGGCATTGGCGATGACGGTCAATCCACCACCCGTGACGGCTCCTGCGACCAAGGCGTACTTAAATTCTTCAGACAGCCCTTGGACAAGGGACCCCAGGTAGGTCAAGGCGGCATTGTCGGTGAAGGCAGTCAGGATCGTGGCTCCAAAGAATACTGCATCGTGGTTCATTTCGAGCAGCAGCGGTTGCAACCACCACTGCTGCTGACCGCCCAAGACCTCCAATCCCGCCAGAAAAAAGGCGACCAGCAGCCCCTCACGGAGCAGCAGGCGTTGTTGGTACTCTTGATACGCGTGGGCTACGCCGAGAAACAGCAGGAACAATCCCATGAAAATGGCAGGATGGTGGGTGAAGACCACGACGCCGGCAAGGAAGAGCAGATGGATCACAATGATGGTGACCGGGAGTGCTTCCCCGACTGTCTGGCGTGGCGCCGCCGATAGCAGGCAGAGCTCCTTGCGAAACAAGATGGTCACGACCAGTGCGTTGACCAGCACGGCCACCGCGGCCTTCCACCCGAAGGTGAACATCATGAAAGCGATCCCCCAGTCCCACGTGCCCGCCACCATCAAAACCGGCGGTGCGGCAAAGGGAGTGAGTGTCCCGCCGATCGAGACATTGACGAAGAGCACACCCAATGTCGCGTACTTCAAACGAGTGGAGAGTCCATATTGAAAGAAGCGATCGCGCAAGATCATAGCAGCCAGGGTCATGGCCGCGGCTTCCGTAATGAAGGACCCCAGCAAGGGCACCAACGCAAGCACGGTGAAATAAAAACGCATGTTGAGGGGCATGGGAAGGCTTGTGCTTACCAAGCGTACGCCCTGTGAGGCGACATGCAAGATCGGGCGCGAGCCCGCAATGACCATGATGGCGAACACGAACATCGGCTCGATAAACGGATAGGAGTCGATATATCGAATGGCGGCTGTGGCGCCATCCGTCATGAACATGGCCAGCATCAACACCGAGGCCCAAAAGCCGAATACCACCTCGACTTCACCCAATAGGTGCCAAAGCCCCGCATGCGCCGGGCGGGTATGCGCTAGGTGTTGAAAGAAGGAGGTGCTGAAAGTGTGCAGTATTGCCACAGCAAAAAGAGCGGTTCCGATGAACTGAATGGTTGTTGGGGTCACGCCAGTCTCCTACGCGCCGTTCAAATCACAATTGTCCAGTCCTGTTTGGAACACAGATATTAGTCGCTCTGCAATATCTGCGTAATCTACATGGATTACGTGCGATGCGCCAACGATGCAGGAAAACGAATGAGGGAGAACGCCAAGGAGGAGGGATCAGCGGAGGTCGTCGTCGATCCGGATACGGCGGCGGGCCACGCCGGTCGCGCGCGCAGCCGCGGCCACTGCCTTCGCGACGCGCGCCACCACGTCACGATCGAACACGCTGGGGATGATGTAGTCCTCCGAGAGGGCCTCTGCCGGCACACAACCGGCAATGGCTTCGGCCGCCGCCAGCTTCATGGCTTCATTGATCTCGCTGGCTTGCACGTCGAGCGCCCCGCGGAAAATTCCGGGAAACGACAGGGCGTTGTTGATCTGGTTGGGAAAGTCCGACCGGCCGGTGGCAAAGATCCGTGAAGCCTCATCGCCCACCT
>Ga0268299_1001992_pt1 | contig 28109 bp, 30 predicted proteins | sample NOBtaG_FD_193484 | JGI IMG/M metagenome (GOLD analysis project Ga0268299, IMG submission 193484) | Activated sludge microbial communities from bioreactor in Nijmegen, Gelderland, Netherland - NOB reactor | ecosystem: Engineered > Bioreactor > Aerobic > Activated sludge | place: Netherlands...
AGCAGCCGCCGGCTGAACGTGGCCTCGAACAGCTCGGCCTTGGTCTTGGTGGCGAAGAAGTCGTGCAGCACCTGCTTGACCCGCACATACTCCTCCACCGGCTCCCGGCCGTCGAAGAGCATGGTGCCGTACTCGATCCAGTCCTTGTCCAGGGTGGCCTCGTCGCAGAATCCCTCGTCGTGCACCCACTCCATGAGGCGCCGGGAGAACGGCCCCATGGCCGCCCCGAACAGGAACGTCACCGACACCTGCCCGTCCTTGCACGGCCACAGCAGCTGGATCTTTGTGTCGAGCCCGCTCACCCGCACGCCGCCCGCTTCCCGGCGGGCCGAGCCGGAGTTCGTGGGCAGGGCCAGCATGTAGGACTGGGTGCACACGCTCAGCGAATGCTGGGCCGACATGTCGAGGTGCTGGCCCCGGCCCGACAGGTGGTCCCGCTCGTGGAGGGCGGCCAGCACGCCGCCCGCCCCCTCGATGGCGGCGTGGTGGAACGCCTGGGGGAGGCTGATGCGCAGCGGGGCCCGGTCCTCGTCGCCGGTGAGGGCGGCGTAGCCGGAGGCGGCGGCGAGCGTGAGGTCGGACGCGGCCCAGCCGGCCTTGGGACCGTCGGTCCCGAACGCCGTGAGCGAGAGGTGGACGAGGCGGGGGTTGGCGGCGGCCAGCACGTCGGCGCCGAGGCCGAGCCCGGCCAGGGCGCCCGGGTCGTGGTTCTCCACCAGCACGTCGGCGTGGCGGACCAGCTCCAGCAGCGCGGCCCGGCCGGCGTCGGTACCGAGATCGCACACCACCGAGCGCTTGCCCCGGTTGTAGGACCAGTGCCACAGGCTGCGCTCGGGGTCGGGCTCCTCGCCGGCCCAGGGCCCGAGGTGGCGGCTGGTGCTGCCGCCGGGCGGCTCCACCAGGGCGACGTCGCAACCCAGCATCGCCAGCATCTGGCCGCAGAGCTGACCCCGTTCGTCGGTGAGGTCGAGCACCTTGTAGTCGATCATGCACCACCCTGGCACACCGACTGGCGGCCCGCCTCCTGAGCCGGCTCGACCTGATCGCCCCCCCGGGCCGCCGGGAGCACCGCCGTCGGGAGGCCGTGCCACGTTACCGACGGGTCGTCTACGCTCCGCCGTGGCGATGGGTGGTCATCCACCTATATGGAGAGGCGAGATACATGAAAGCACGTTCCTGCCTCGTCGGCCTGCTGGCCGGCGTGGGCATTCTGCTGCCCGCAACCGCGGGCGCCGCACCGGCGGCTGAGCGCCAGGAGGGAGGCACCGCCGAGTACGTGGTGGCCTTCGCCCCCGGTGGCGAGAACGACGCCCTGGCGGCCGTGGCCGAGGCCGGCGGTACCGTGGTCGACGTCAACGAGGCGGCCGGCCTGGCCCTGGTGGCGACGGACAACACGGCCTTCCTCACCGAGGTCCGGGCCGACGACGCCGTCACGGGGGCGGCCGCCAACCACAGCGTGGGTACGTCCAAGCCGGGCATGCCCCACCGCTGGGCCGAGGAGCGCCCGTCGAGCGCCGACCGGGCGGCCGCCCGGGCCGGCGACGGTGCCGGCAGGGAGGGGCGCAGAGGACGGGACTCGAAGGTCGAGCCCCTGGCCGACCTCCAGTGGGACATGGCCATGATCGGGGCCGACGCCAGCGGGGCGTGGCGCAAAGCCACCGGCCGAAAGGTGCAGGTGGGCGTGATCGACACCGGCATCGACGGCAGCCACCCCGACCTGGCCGCCAACTTCAACCGGAAGCTGTCGCGCAACTTCACCATGGACATCCCCGACCTCGACGGGCCGTGCGAGGTGGCAACCTGCATCGACCCGCCCGACATGGACAACGACGGGCACGGCACCCACGTGGCCGGCACGATCGGGGCCGCCCGCAACGGCCTCGGCATCGCCGGCGTCGCCCCCGACGCCGAGCTGGTGAACGTGCGGGCCGGGCAGGACTCGGGCTTCTTCTTCCTCTACGAGACGGTTGCCGCCCTCACCTACGCCGGCGACATCGGGCTCGACGTGGTGAACATGAGCTTCTACACCGACCCGTGGCTCTACAACTGCCCCTCGGCCGCCGACTACATCTCCGGCGAGGTCACCCCCGAGCAGATCGCCGAGCAGGCCTTCACGCTCGAGACGATCACGGCTGCGCTGGAGTATGCCCACCGCAAGGGGGTCACGTTGGTTGCCGCGGCCGGCAACGAGGCCACCGACCTGGCCGCCCCCACCCGGGAGGATGCCACCAGCCCGGACTACCCGCTCGACACCGAGGTGGAGCGGGTGGTCACCAAGAACTGCCTCGACCTGCCCGCCGAGGGGCCGCACGTGATCAGCGTCGGCTCGGTTGGCCCGTCCACCACCAAGGCCGACTACTCCAACTACGGCTTCGGCGACATCGACCTGGCCGCCCCGGGGGGCTGGTTCCGTGACTTCATCGGCACCCCCGCCCACCGGAGCCCGGGCAACCTGATCCTGTCGTCGTATCCGCTCCAGGCCGCCATCGAGCAGGGGCTGGCCGACGAGAACGGCGTGCCGGCCGACGACTTCTCGATCGTGTCGTGCGACTCGAAGGGCAAGCGCTGTGGGTTCTACACCTACCTGCAGGGGACCTCGATGGCGTCGCCTCACGTGGCTGGCGTGTCGGCCCTGATCGTCGACGCCCTGGGCAGCCACCGCGGCAGGGGCGTGTCGCTCAACCCCGACACCGTGCGCTCGGTGCTGTTGCGTTCGGCCACCGATCACGCCTGCCCGGTGGGCGGGGTGGAGATCTACACCGACGAGGGCCGTCCCGAGGAGTTCAACGCCCCCTGCGTCGGGACCACGGCCAACAACGGCCTGTACGGCGAAGGCATCGTCAACGCCACGGCGGCGGTGTCGAGCCGGAAGTGAGATAGCTGCCGTGCGGGGCGGAGGTCCGGGATTCGGACCTCCGCCTCTGGGTATCGACTCCGGAATCGGCTTTGATCGGTTCCGGAGGCGATACCCATGGCACCTTGGCAGAAGCTGAGCCGCCGGGTCCACGACCTCGTCGAGGCCGGAGCCGGCGTAGCGATCATCCTGTCCGCGCTCGCCACCCCCTGGCGACGGGCCCAGCGGAGCGTGTGGGGCGTCGACCCGGCCGACGCCGCTCGGGAGTACCCGGGCGACGAGCTGGTGGCATCCCCCCGCTGGCAGTGGACCCATGGCGTGGAGGTCGATGCCCCACCGGCCGATGTGTGGCCGTGGGCGGCCCAGGTGGGAGCGGACCGGGGCGGCTTCTACAGCTACGCTGCGCTCGAGAACCTGGTCGGCTGCCGCATCACCAACGCCGACCGGATCCATCCGGAGTGGGAGGTGGGCCCCGACACCGAACTGCTGGTGCATCCCAAAGCACCGCCGTTGCCGGTGGCGGCCATGGAACCCGGCGCCTGGTTCGTCGCCCACGGCGGCCCCGCTCCCGGCACGGATCTCACCCGTGGCACCTGGGTGAACGTGAGCTGGCTGTTCCTGGTCGAGCCGCTCGGCGACGGGAGCCGCAGCCGGGTGGTGAGCCGCTACCGCTGCGCCACGTCGAACGATCGGGCCACCCGGCTCCAGTTCGGGCCGACGCTGGTGGAGCCGATCAGCTTCGCCATGGATCGTCGGATGCTGCTCGGGATCCGGGACCGGGCGGAGCGGGCGGTCTGGTCGACCCCGGGGCCGGGGCGCACCGGGCGTCCCCGCGACCGCAGACTGGTCGAGGCCTTCCACCGGCGGGTGGCAACCGCCGACCTCGGCAGCGGCCCGGGCGACGAGGCGCCGATCACCGAGGAGGACCTGGCGGGGCTGGACGAGCCGGTGCAGCGCTACCTGCGCTTCATGGGTGTGGTCGGGCGACCCCGCGTCTGGTCGTTCACGGCCCGATTCGTCGGGCGGTTCCGACTCCGCCCCCGCACGCCGTGGCTGGCGGCCGAAGCGCTCCAGTACGACTCCCTCCTGCCGGGGCCCGATGGGGGCGACCGGGCGGCCCGGGTCTTCACCATGCGGCTCCGCTTCGCCCGGCTGCTCTCGATGCTGGGCCACGACACCTACCTGGGCGGTGAGGGCCGGATGGTGGGCAAGCTGGCCGGGCGGTGGACGGTGGCCGACGGCGCGGGGCCGGAGTTCGACGCCGGTGAGCTGTCCACGTGGCTCAACGATGTGCTCCTGCTGGCCCCCTCCATGCTGCTGCGCACCGGGGCCACATGGCGGGCACTCGACCCCCAGCGGTTCGAGGTGACGGTGACCGACAGCGGGCACACCGTGCGGGCCCAGGTCACGATCGACGAGCAGGGAGCGCCGGTGGACGTGGCCACCACCGACCGGTGGGCCAGCCTGCCCGGAGGGCTCGTGCAGGCCCGGTGGCACACCCCGATCCGCTGGTGGATCGAGGTGGACGGCCAGCCGTTCCCGGGGCCCGGCCCCGCCATCTGGGACCTCCCCGACGGTCCCCTGACCTATGTCGACGGCCGCTTCGTCCCCGGCAGCGTCGTCGTCAACGTCCCGCCCCCCGCCTGACCCAAGGCCGATCACGTGTTGCGGAGCCACCCCGACGAGGTGCAGACCTTCACCCACATCGCCGCCGACGGCGACCTCGTCGGGGTGTACGCCACCTACACGGGTACCCTTCTCGGCCCCTTCAACGGCATACCGGCCACCGGCAAGGCCGTCGACTTCCACTTCGCCGGCATGTTCACCGTGCGCGACGGCAAGCTCGCCGAGTTCCGAGTCACCTGGGACAACATGACCGTGCTGGGCCAGCTCGGCCTCCTGCCCGACCCCGGCGCCTGACCGCGCGATCCAGCTACCCAGCCCTCAGCCACCGACGGGGCGGGCGAGAATGGCGTCCAGGCCCTGGCCGGCCACGTCACCCGACACCTCGATCCGGGCCCGGTAGCGCACCGAGATCCGCAGGAAGGCGAACCGCCACCGGTCGGCCTGGCGCCGCATCCGGTGCTGGTAGGTGCCGATCAGGACGAGCGAGTCATCGACGATCTCGAAGAAGTAGGCCAGGGTGGTGGCCTCGTCGCCGTGCAGGTCGATCTCCATGTTCGTGCTCAGATGCCCGGTCATGTGGCGCAGCCCCGGCGCCCCCGGGCGGGGCACGGCGGTGCGGCGGTAGAAGCCGTCGACGATGGTCTCCCGTCCCCGGTAGGTGCCGTCGAGGCCGGGCCCCAGCCCGTCCATCTCCACCGTGGCGTCCTCGGTGAACACGTCGGCCAGCCGGTCGTAGTCGTGGGCGTCGAGCCGGTGGCAGTAGTCGAGCCAGGTGGCCCGCACCGCCTCCAGATCCTCCAGCCGCTGCACCCGGGCGGTCAGGGCGGCCAGCGCGGCGTCGGCGTCGTCGGTCATGGTGGTCTCCTCCCCGTGACGGCCCAGCCTGCCACGGGCGCGGCCGGCCGTGGAAGACTGGGCCCGGGGAGACCGAGCACACAGGGGGAACGATGGCGCTGACCAACGACGACAAGACCGAGATACGCGAGCTGGTGAGCCGCTACAACAAGGCGATCGACACCGGCGACGCCGACAACTGGGCCGCCACCTTCACCCCCGACGGGGAGTTCGTGGGCATCGTCGGCACGTTCAAGGGCCATGACGAGCTGCGCAGCTTCGCCGCCGACTACGCCACGAACCCGGAGATGGCCGACTTCGCCGCGGCCCAGCACTGGGTGACCAACATCGTGGTGGACGGCGACGGCGACGACGCCACCGCCTTCTCCCACCTGATGATGGTGAAACCCGACGGCGAGCAGGGTTCGATCATCCTCGTCGGCCACTACGACGACACGCTGCGCCGCCTCGACGGGAACTGGCGCTTCGCCCGCCGGGTCGTCAACGCCGCCGCCTACCCCGGCAACACCGGCGGCTGATCGCAGATGGCAGAGCCGTACCTGCGGCCGGCTGGTGGACGGGCCGGCCGAGTCGTACTGTTTTCACCGTAGGGGGACGAGCGAAGGAGGCGGCCCCATGGCCGAGCAGATCAACGACCGGGACACCCCGGTGACGCCCCGTGGCATCAACCATGTCGTCCTGCACGTACGCAACATGGAGGAGTCGCACCACTTCTGGTGCAACCTGCTCGGGTTCAAGCAGGTGGGTGAGCTCAAGGCCCGCCCCGAGCGGCCCAACCCGGCCAACATGCGCTTCTACAGCGGCGTGGTGGACGACGTGAACCACCACGACCTGGCCCTGATCGAGAACCCCGATCTGCCCGAGGCGCCCGAGTCGTGGACGCTCGGCCCGAGCATGCTGGCCGTGAACCACATCGCCATCACCTATCCCGACCGCCAGAGCTGGCTGGAGCAGGTGAAGTTCCTCGACCGCCACGGCGTGAAGATGAACCTGCGGGTCGACCACGGGATGACCCATTCGATCTACACCAACGACCCCAACGGCTACGGCGTCGAGGTGCTCTACGAGCTCCCCCAGGAGGTCTGGCACCACGACATCGACGGCGCCCTCAACTGGGCCAAGAGGCTCCCCTACGAAGAGCTGCTGGAAGACACCACCGACTACGTGACCGACTTCAGCGCCTGACGATGACCTGACACCAACGCGCTAACCCACCTGGGAGGCACCATGACCAGCACCGAGATCAGCTCGGCCGACATCCGGGCCGGCCTCGGCCACCCCGTGATCGACGCCGACGGCCACTTCGTGGAGTTCATGCCGCTCCTGCAGGAGATCCTGCGGGAGGTGGGCGGGCCCAAGGTGGCCGACCACTTCGGGGTCCGGTTCCCCCGGTGGTACGCCCTGTCCGACGCCGAGCGCCAGAACCGCCGCTACACCCGCCCTCCCTGGTGGGCCCTGCCCACGGCCAACACGGTCGACTCGGCCACCTCGATCCTGCCCTCGCTCCTGGCCGAGCGGATGGGCGAGATCGGGCTCGACTTCGCCGTCCTCTACCCCACCACGGGCCTGGCCGCCGCCCACTTCAACGACGACGACATCCGCCTCGGCGCCTGCCGGGCCTGGAACATGTACCAGGCCGAGGTCTTCGGGCCCCATTCCGACAAGATGTGCGGGGTCGCCATCGTGCCCATGCACACCCCCGAGGAGGCGCTGGCCGAGCTCGACTACGCCGTGGGCGAGCTGGGCCACAAGGCCGTCCTCATGCCGAGCCACGTGCTGCGCCGCATCAAGGGCGACCGCCAGGGCACCTACCTCGACGTGTACGCCATCGACTCCGACTACGACTACGAGCCGGTGTGGGCCCGCCTGGCCGAGCTGCAGGTGTCGCCCACCTTCCACTCCGGCGGCATGGGCTGGGGCAGCCGGATGTCACCCTCGCTCTACATGTACAACCACATCGGCCATTTCGCCGCCGCCAGCGAGGCCCTGTGCAAGGCCCTGTTCTTCGGCGGGGTCACGCGCCGCCATCCCACCCTCCGCTTCGGCTTCCTGGAGGGCGGCGTGGGCTGGGGGGTCGACCTGTTCGCCGCCATCGTGGCCCGGTGGGAGAAGCGCAGCGGCGAGCGGGTTCGCAACTACGACCCCGAGCGCTTCGACCGGCCGATGTTCACCGAGCTGTTCGACCGCCATGCCGAGGGCCGGATGCGCAATCACGCCGACGAGGTCGACGACGTGTGGCTCCGGCTCGGCCCCGGCCTCCAGGACCCCGACCGGCTCGACGATTTCGCCGCCGTGGGCATCGAGCGGGCCGAGGACATCCGCGACCGGTTCGTGCCCAACTTCTACTTCGGCTGCGAGGCCGACGACCCCATGAATGCGTGGGCGTTCGACACCCGGGGCAATCCGTTCGGTGCCCGGATCCGGGCCATCTTCTCCTCCGACATCGGCCACTGGGACGTCCCCGACATGGCCGAGGTGCTGGAGGAGGCCTACGAGCTGGTGGACCACGGGCTGCTGAGCACGGCCGACTTCAAGGACTTCGTGTTCGGCAACGCCGCCCGGTTCTACGCCGGCGCCAACCCCCGCTTCTTCGCTGGAACCGCGGTGGAGGAGGCGGTCGGTGAGCTCGATCTGAGCTGAGACGACCGTCCCCGACAACGCGCCGGAGGCCCGGTCACGTCCGTCCGTGACCGGGCCTCCGGGAGGGACGCTCACACCGCTGCGCCCTCTCGATCGCTGGTGACCACCGAACCGCCGTCGCCGGGGTAGGAGGAGGCGGCGGCACCCATGAACTCGGGGTAGCCCATCACGCCCATCTCGGGGATGTCGACACCCCCGAGCTCCATCTCCCGGTCCACCCGGATGCCGCCCTTCATGATCGAGTTCTGGATCTTGAAGAAGGCGTAGGAGAGCCCGCCGCCGACGATCAGCACGGTCAGAGCGCCGATGGCCTGAGCCGCCAGCTGCCCCCACCCCTCGCTGGAGTAGAGGATGCCCACCACGCCGTTGCCGCTCAGCGTCAGCGGGTTGCCGTCGGCGTCGAGCATGCCGTTCCACCCCTGGCCATAGTCGCCGTTGGAGAAGATCCCCACGCAGAGGACACCGAACAGCCCGGTGCCACCGTGGACGGCGATGGCGCCCACCGGATCGTCGATCTTGAACCTGCGCTCCACCAGGAACACGATCTCGATCACCAGGACCGCGGCGATGATGCCGATCACCATGGCGGCCCAGGGATCCACGAACGCACACGGGGCGGTGATGGCCACCAGGCCGCCCAGCATGCCGTTGATCATCATGCCGGGATCCGGCTTGCCCGTCCGCTTCCAGATCCAGACCATGCCCATGGTGGCGCCGAAGGCACCGGCGATGGCGGTGTTGGTGGCCACGGCGGCGAAGCGCACGTCGGTGGCGGCGAAGGTGGAGGCGGCGTTGAAGCCGAACCAGCCGAACAGGAGGATGAACGTACCCAGCATGGCCATCGGGATGTGGTGACCGGGGAGGGCCCGCGGGTTGCCGTTGCGGTCGAACTTGCCGATGCGGGGGCCGAGCACGATGGCCCCGGTGAGCGCAGCCACGCCGCCCATGGCGTGGACCACCCCGGAGCCGGCGAAGTCGACGTAGCCGAAGCCCAGGCTGGCGCTCTTGCCGAGGGAAGCCAGCCAGCCGCCGCCCCAGGTCCAGGCGCCGAACAGCGGGTAGTAGATGGCGCCGCAGAAGAGCCCCCACCCCACGAACGCCTTCCACTTCCAGCGTTCGGCCATGCTGCCGGTGGGAATCGTGGCCGTGGTGTCCATGAAGGCCACCATGTAGAGGAAGAAGGCCATCAGACCGGCCACACCCCCCTGTCCGGCCAGCGCGATCGGCCCCTTCCACAAGAACACCCAGTTGCCGCTGCCGATGAGCGCCGATCCCGGTGCCTCGAACCCGAGAAGGCTGGTGCCGAAGCCGCCGAACATGATCGGGAAACCGATGATGAAGAAGGCGACGAATCCGAGGCCGAAAATGGCGAAGTTGGTCGCCACCACATGGGCCGAGTTGCGGGCCCGGCAGAACCCGGTCTCCACCAGGGCGAAACCCGCCTGCATGAAGATCACGAGCACAGCACCCAGCAAGACGAACAGGATGTTCATGTCCACGCCGAGTGTTTCGGTTGCGGCCTGGGCATCGAATGCGTCGGTCTGGGCGAACGACGTATTCGCCAGCCCGAGCACGATGGCCGCGACCACCAGGCTGCTTATCGCTGTTCGGCGCAGGACTTTCCCCGCGCCCCTAAGGTTCCTCATGTCTCCTCTTTCGAAGCAGTGAGGCTGGACGCCAATGGCCATGCCTCTCCGTACAGGGGTTTCCATCGACACCGTTGGCTCCCACAGTGCCGATGCGCCAACCTACGCACGGACCGTTTCCTGTGGGTACCGCATTCGTGACGCCATCGCATCGAATTTCTGTCAGCTTTCTGTCTCTCATTCGCCCCTGCTGACCGGCTTCCACTCGCCGACGACACGACAGAAAGCAGCAAGAAAGCTGGCGAAGTAGCGAAACATTGGTGGCCTAGGCTCGCCGCCGCATGGACGTGGCGCGGGTACTCCTGGACATCCTGGTGGTGCTGGTGGCGGCGAAGATCGCCGCCGAGGGCGCAGAGCGCGTCGGCGTCCCGGCCGTGGTGGGCGAGATCGTCGCCGGCGTGCTTATCGGCCCCTCGGTCCTCGGTCTGGTGGGCGGCGACGACGAGGTGCTCCGGGTGCTGGGCGAGCTCGGGGTGATCCTGCTCCTGCTCGACGTCGGCCTCGAGATGGACATCGACGAGCTCACCGCCGTGGGCCGCGCCGCGCTCAGCGTGGCAGTGGTGGGCGTCGTCCTCCCCCTGGCGGGAGGCATGGGCACGGCGATGGCGCTGGGCATGGACACCAACGAGGCCCTGTTCGTGGGGGCGGCCCTCACCGCCACCAGCGTCGGCATCACGGCCCGGGTCTTCGGCGACCTGCGCATCCTGGCCACGCCGGAAGCCCGAACGGTGCTCGGCGCCGCCGTGGCCGACGACGTGATGGGTCTCGTGATCCTCACCGTCGTCACCCGCATCGCTGCCGAGGGATCGGTCTCGGCCGGCACCGTGGTCTCCGTCGTGCTCATCGCGGTCGGCTTCCTGACGGTGGCCACCGTGGCCGGTGTGCGCGTGGCCCCCTGGCTGTTCGAGCACCTGAGCCGGATCAGCCGCTCTCCCGGCACCCTGGTGGCCCTGGCCCTGGCCTTCACCCTGGCCATGGCCGAGCTGGCCAACGAGGCCAAGCTGGCCCCGATCGTCGGGGCCTTCGTGGCCGGCCTGGCCCTGAGCCGGGCCGGCACCGCCCACCGGATCCGCCGGGAGCTCACCCCGGTGGGCCACCTCTTCATCCCGGTGTTCTTCCTCGGGATCGGGATCGACGCCGACGTCGGGCAACTCGCCGACGCGAGGGTGCTCGGCATCGCCGGCCTGCTGATGGTCGTGGCCATCGCCGGCAAGGTGGTGTCGGGTGCGGTGGTGGGAAGCGACGGCGGCGACCGGATGCTCATCGGCCTGGCCATGATCCCCCGGGGCGAGGTCGGCCTGATCTTCGCCACCCTCGGCCTCAGCCAGGGGATCCTGGGCGACGATCTCTACGCCTCCCTGCTGGTGGTGGTGCTGGGCACCACCCTCGTCACCCCGTCGCTGCTCACCTGGCGGTCCAGGCAGCTGCACACGGGCCGGACCGCCGTGGAGGAACCGGAAGGCGTCGAGCCGGAGGGCGGCTGGCTCGTGGTGGGAGACGACGGTATCGGCCCGGTCGAGCTGGCAGCCCACCCGCCCTCGTCGGCGGCGGTGCCCGTGGCCCTCCAGGCGGCGCTGGCGGTGAGCCGGGGCCACCGGGCCGGCGACCGCCTCGTGCGATGGCTCGGCGATCTCCCCGACGGCGAGCCGCTGCCCTGGGATGCCGAGGCCCGGCGCCGGCTGGCCGCCGTCCTGGCCCACGGCGACGCCCGGGCCTGGAGGTTCCTGCTCGTGACCGGGTTGCTCGACCGGGCCCTGCCCGAGCTGGCCGAGCCCCTGCGGCGTCGCCGGGAAGACCCGTTCGAGATCGACCCCACCCGGGCCGTCAGCTGGCCCCGCCTCACCCGGGTGAACCTGGCCGACCCCGACGGCACCGAGCGGCCCGAGCTCGTCCGCCTGGCCGCCCTCCTGCTCGACGCCAGCGACACCGATCCCGACGTCGACGCCGCCGCCCAGCTGGTGGAGCCGGTGGGCCGCCGAATCGGGCTCGACGAGTCGAGCCGGGTCGACCTGTCGCTCCTGGTGGAAGCGGCCACCCTGTTGCCGGCCGCCTCCCGCCGTCTCGACGGGCTCGACGAGGAACCGGTGCTCCAGCTGGCCGGCCACCTGCGGCGGCCGGAGCTGGCGGCGATGGCCTGGATGGTGGCGGCCACCACACCTCTCACCCAGCTCGACGTCGATCGGCTCGACGCCCTCCGGGAGCTCGTCACCACCGTGCTGGAGCACCCCGACGCCACGGCGGTGGCGTCGGGCGACTTCGTCGCCGCCAAGCGGGCCGAGGCGGCCGAGTTGATACCCGAAGCCGCCGAGCGCATCGCCGTCACCCCCGGGCCTTCGTGCTGTCCCAGGCACCGGGTGATCTGGCCCGCCAGGCGGCGCTGGCCGACCCGCCGGTGCCCAAAGGGCAGGTGCGGGCGGCCGTGTCTCCCACCGGCGAGCCCGGGGTGTGGCGCGTCGACGTGGCCCTGGCCGACCGCGTCGGCCTCCTGGCCAGCCAGCTCGCCACCCTGCGTGATCTGGAGCTGGGCGTGCTCGACGTGGCCACCGTGGTCTGGCCCGACCACCAGTCGCTCAGCTCGTTCCGGGTGACATCGGCCCGCCGACCCAGCGGCGACGCGATCGCCGACGCCATCGCCACCGCTCTGCCCGCCCCGATGTCACCCATGATCCGTCCCGGAGCCGAGGTGACCTTCGACGCGGAGAGCTCGCCCTGGCACACGATCTGCACGGTCCGCCACGACAGCCAGTCCGACTCCCTGCTGGCCGTGGCCAAAGCGGTGGCCCTGTGCGATCTGAACGTGGTGGCGGCCCGGGCCGTCAGCGACGGCGACGACCGCCGCATCGTGCTGGAGCTGACCGACCGTGGCGGCGGCCATCCCGACCCCGGCACCTACCAGCGGATCCTGAACGTGTTGATCACCGGCCAACGTCCGGGCGGGCGGCGGCGGGCCGGGGTCCGGGCCTGACCCGACCACGAGCTCGGCACCCGGACTACAGTCCGGGTCGGAGCGAGGAACCCGACCACCCCCGCCTCCTCGGCGGACCAAGGAGTGCCTCAATGGATCAACGCCGTCGCCCCATCGCCCGACGCGGTCTCGCCGCCGCCGCCCTGGCGGCCGCCGCCGTCGCCGGCCCGCTCACGCTGACCCCGGGGGCCGTGGCCGACCGGCCGCTGCCCGAGACGATCGATGCCCCCGCCGGGTTCGCCCTGGAGGGAGTGGCCGCCGGCCAGGGCCGCACGTTCTACGTCGGCTCGCTGGCCGACGGACGCATCGCCCGGGGCGACGTGCGCAAGGGAACCATGGAGGTCTTCGTGTCGGCGCCGGTGATGGTCCCCGCCGTCGGCCTCAAGGCCGACCAGCGCCACGACCTGCTGTGGGTGGCCGGCGGCCCCAGCGGCAAGGCCGCCGTGTACGACCTCGACACCGGGGCCGCCGTGGCCGATCTCACGCTCACCGGACCCGGCGCCTTCATCAACGACGTGACCGTCACCCGTGACGCCGCCTGGTTCACCGACAGCCGGTCGGCCGTGCTCCACAAGGTGCCGGTGGGCCGCAAGGGCGCCGTGGGTCAGCCGGTGACGGTCCCGCTGTCGGGCCCGGCGGCCGCCGTCGTGGCAGGCCAGTTCAACCTGAACGGGATCACGGCCTCGGCCGACGGCAAGACGCTGATCGCGGTCAACTCGTTCAAGGGCGAGCTGTACGCCATCGACGCCGCCACCGGTGCCAGCACCCTGATCGACCTGGGCGGAGCGTCGGTGGCCGGCGGCGACGGGATCCTGCTCGTGGGCCGCACCCTGTACGTGCTGCAGAACGGTGGGGCCCCCGGCACCGCGAACCAGATCGTGGTCATCGACCTGAACCTCAAGCGCTCGAAGGGTGAGGTGGAACGCACGATCACCAGCCCTCTGTTCGAGACGGCCACCACGGTGGCGCTTGTGGGCGACGTGCTGGTGGCGGCGAACGCCCAGTTCCGGGGGGCTCCGGTGGATCCCGGCCCCGAGGTGGTGCTCATCCCCCTTCACCACCGCCACGACGACTGAGTCCTTCGCACCGGCGGGGCAGGGCCCACGTTTGGACCCTGCCCCGCCGGGTAGGCGGCCCGGCATGAGAGAGCCGGAAGAGGCCGAGACGTCGATCGAGCTGGAAGACGACGACGGCAACCCCGTCCGCATCAGCCAGCAGAACGCCGGCCCCGGCAATCAGGTGGGCCAGGGCGAGTTCAAGCCGGTGACCGACGGCCCCGATCCCGGCGAAGCCGCCGCCGAGCAGGACGAGCTGGAGCGTCAGGCTCCCGCCCCCGAGCCGTGATCATCGGATCTGGTGTCCCCGGCCGTCGTCGGCGACGGTTCGGGACACCAGATCCTCCTCAGACGGCGGCCAGGGCGCTGTCGAGCCAGCGGCGCATGTGGTCGATCCCGGCCGCTCCCACCTGCTGGGAGACGAGGCGGCCGCCGTCGAACACGCCGAGCATGGGGATGCTCTGGATCTTGAACCGCTGCGACAGGGCGGGCGACTGGTCGACGTTCACCTTCACCACCTTGATCCGCCCGGCGTACTCGGCAGCCAACTGTTCCAGCACCGGCGACACCATCCGGCACGGCCCGCACCACTCGGCCCAGAAGTCGGCCACCACCGGCACCGTGGCCTGCTCGGCCACCTCGGCCCACGTGCGGTCACCGGCGTCGGCCACCCAGGGCAGCGGCGCCTTGCAGGCGGCGCAGCGGGGGGTACCGGCGGCGCTGGCCGGCACCCGGTTCTTCTTTCCACACGACGGGCAGGCGGTGACCTTGGAGCTCATGGCTTCCAGTCTCGCCCCTCCGTCGCCCGCCGACTAGAGCCAAATGTCCGTTTCTCCGAACAATTGGCCTCCGGCCCCGCCGAGGCGCAGGGGTCAGAGTTGCGCCAACAGGGCGGCGATCGCCCGGGCCCGGTGGCTGATGCGGTTCTTGGCCTCGAGCGACATCTCGGCGAACGTGAGGCCGTCGCCCTCGTCGGGCACGAACACCGGGTCGTAGCCGAAGCCGTCGTCCCCCCGCCGTTCGGTCGTGATCGTGCCCGGCACCCGGCCCTCCACCACCAGCTCCCGTCCGTCGGGCCAGGCGGCGACTATCACGGTGCGGAACTCGGCGGTGCGCGCCGCAGGATCGGGGTGGCCGGCCAACTGAGCCAGGAGCAGGTCGATGTTCTGGTCATGGGTGGCGTCGGGCCCGGCGAAGCGGGCGGTGTGGACGCCGGGCCGGCCCCCGAGGGCGGCCACGAACAAGCCGGAATCGTCGGCCACGGCCAGGGTGCCGCAGTGGGCCACCACCTCGGTCGCCTTCTTGCGGGCGTTGGCTTCCAGCGTGTCGCCGTCCTCGTCGGTCTCGGCCAGCTCGGCCGGGCGGGGCCGGATCTGGTACCGGTCGCCCAGCAGCGACACCAGCTCGGTCACCTTGCCCGGGTTGGCCGTGGCCAGCGTCAGCACCGGCAGGCTCTCGCTGCTCGCCATCGCCGTCACCGCTGTTGGGGCCGGGCGGCCGGGGGCCCCGAAGCCAGGGCGGCCCGCTGGAGGGCCACGATCCGCTCGATCCCGCTGGCGGCCAGGCCGAGCATGGTGTCGAGCTCCTCCTTGGCGAACGACGCCCCCTCGGCCGTGCCCTGGACCTCGATGTAGCGCCCGGAGCCGGTCATCACCACGTTCATGTCGACCTCGGCCGTGGAGTCTTCGGCGTAGGGGAGGTCGAGGCGGCACTGGCCGTCGATGATGCCGACGCTCACGGCCGCGCACTCGGTGGTGAGCGGGTGGACCTTCGGCTTGCCCGCCCGCTGCATGAGGCGGGTGATGGCGTCGTGCAAGGCAACGTACCCGCCACAGATCGATGCCGTTCGGGTGCCGCCGTCGGCCTGGAGGACGTCACAGTCGACCGTGATGTTCCACTCCCCCAGCGCCTCGAGGTCGCACACACCCCGCAGGCTGCGGCCGATCAGGCGCTGGATCTCCTGGTCCCGGCCCGACACCCGGCGCCGGATCCGCTCCGGGCTGGAACCCGGGAGCATGGAGTACTCGGCGGTGATCCAACCCCGGCCGGTGTCCCGCATCCAACGGGGGATGTCGTCTTCCACCGAAGCCGTGCACAGGACCTTGGTGCGCCCGAACGTCACCAGCACCGAGCCGTCGGCCATGTCGGTGAAGTCGCGCTCGAACGACACCGGTCGCAGCTCGTCGTTGGCTCGTCCGTCGGGTCGCATCAGGTTCAACTCCTGGATCGGGAACGGCCCACATCGGGCCGCAACAAAGCGCTGTCACGCTAGCGAGCCGTGAGCCGGACGGCCCCCCGGCGGGGGCGGAAGCTCCCGGCCCCCTTGGCCCGGCCCCGCCCGCCATCTACGGTGATCCCCATCCCTTCCGGGTGTGCTTCTGGGGTGGTGATCCCGCCGCCGGCTGGACAACGAAGTCCGGCCGGCGGCTGGCTTTTTCAGGCCGTGATCTTGCGACGGTTCGTCGCTTTCTTGCCGATCGGTGACGATTGCATAACGCAGCCCCGATTGCCCCGATTGGGTCGGGGGCCGTATCTATGCTGATTGCAGTGAGCGCCGCAGAGACCCTCGACGTGAAGAACGGCCCTTCCGGGCCGGGTGGCGCGCCGGGGCAGCTGAGCGCCATGGCCCACCGCCTCGAGGAGCTGACGCGGGAGATCGCCCAGCAACAGGCGGAGCTCGACCAAGCGGCCCAGGCCCTGGCCGAAGCCAACCGCGCCCAGGCCGTGCTGGAGCGGGACAAGGCGGTCGCCGAGGCGCAAGCGGCGGAGCTGGCCCGCCAACTCGACCAGGAGCGGGAGGAGCGCGGGCTGCTCGCCACCCGCCTCACGGCGCTGCTCAGCGAGCGTGACCTGGCTGTGGCCTCCCTCGGCTGGCTGAGCCGGCGCCGCTACCAGCGTCGGGTGAGCACCCGGAGCCTGCACCCCACCGGCGGCGCGCCGGTCGGCGGCCCGGGAACCGCCACCCCCGCCGCCAGCTGACCCTCAGAAGTAGATGATCTTGTCGAGGTTCTCGGCCGTGGCCTCGAGGTCGCCGGTGTAGGCACCGGTGGACAGGTACTTCCAGCCGCCATCACACACGATGAACACGATCGTGCCCTCGTCGATCCGCTGGGCCACCTTCACCGCCCCGGCCAGGGCGGCGCCGCTCGACGGGCCGGCGAAGATGCCGGCGTCGCTCACGAGGCGGCGGGTCCACTCGAGCGACTCGACGGGCCGCACGATGCGCTTGCCGTCGAGCAGCTCCATCCCGCCCCACTTCTCGAACACGGGCGGCACGTAGCCGTCGTCGAGGCTGCGCAGCCCCTCCACCCGCTCCCCCGACGGGGGCTCCACGGCGTAGACCTTGACGTCGGGCTTCTGCTCCTTGAGGTAGGTGCCAACGCCCATCAGGGTGCCGCTGGTGCCGAGGCCGGCCACGAAGTGGGTGATCTCGGGCACATCACGCAGGATCTCGGGACCGGTGGTGTTGTAGTGGGCCGTGGGGTTGGCCTCGTTGCCGTACTGGTAGAGGAACACCCAGTCGGGGTTCTCGTCGGCCAGGTGCTGGGCCAGCCGCACCGCCCCGTTGGAGCCTTCGCCGCCGGGAGACGGGATGATCTCGGCCCCGTAGGCCTCGAGCATCTGGCGCCGCTCCACCGTGACGCTCTCGGGCAGCACGATCTTGAGCCGGTAGCCCTTGAGCCGGCAGATCATGGCCAGGGCGATGCCGGTGTTGCCCGACGACGGCTCGATGATCGTTCGGCCCGGGCTGAGCGTGCCGTCGGCCTCGGCGGCCTCGATCATGGCCAGGGCGATCCGGTCCTTCACCGAGCCGGCGGGGTTCTGCCCCTCCAGCTTGGCCAGTATCCGGACCTTCGGGTTCGGGCTGAGCTGGCTCACATCGACGATCGGCGTGTTGCCGATCAGGTCGAGCACCGAGTCGTACACCGCCATCAGCTGGTTCCCCCTTCTTCAGCCGCCGGCCACCGCGGGCAGGATGGCCACCTCGTCGCCGTCGGCGACCTTGGTGTCGAGCTTGTCGAGGAAGCGGATGTCCTCGTCGTTCACGTACACGTTCACGAAGCGGCGGACGTCGCCGTTCTCGTCGACCAGGTTCGTCTCGAGCCCGGGATGGGCTGCGATCAGCGACTTCACCACATCGCCGATGGTGTCTCCCGTGGCCTCCACCGAAGACTGGCCGCCGGCGGCGGGCCTGAGCACGGTGGGGAGTCGAACGCTGACTGTTGGCACGTGAACCTCTTCCTCCTGGATCCCTCGGGCGGGACCAAACTCGACAAAGCCGAGCGGACTAGTAGGAAATCTATTGTGCCAACCCGACCTGCTCCTCCGCTATTCCGTTGTCGAGAATCCGGTAGCTGTGCAGCTCGGGGTACCCCCAGCCGAGCGACACGATCACCCAGTGCCAGGTCGGCGGGATCAGGGGTTTCGACGCTTCGGCCACGTCGGTGGGCGACGGGTAGGCGGCGGTGTGGGTGTGGGAGTGCATCACGCCGATGATGTCGAGCCCGTCGGCGTCGGCCCGCAGGGCGGCCTTGGCGTACTGCTGGCCGTCGAGACGGTAGATCCGGCTCGACTCGGCCTCGTTGCGGATCGGGACGAACCGCTCCACCACGTCGCCCCCGCTCTCCCCGATCAGCAGCCCGCAGCCCTCCAGGGGGTAGGCGTCCCAGGCCACCGCCAACATCTCGAGCCAGTGTCGTCGCTGCATGGTGAGCACGGAGGGAGAGGATAGTTACCCTGGAGCCATGGCCGTGAAGATGATCGCCACCAACAAAGCGGCCCGCCTCAACTACGACATCAGCGAGACGGTCGAGGCCGGCATCGCCCTGCGGGGTAGCGAGGTCAAGTCCATGCGGGAGTCGAACGTGACGATCAAGGAGGCGTTCGCCCGCTTCGAGGGCCACGAGCTGTGGCTGCTCGGCCTCCACGTGGCCGCCTACTCGCGGGCCTCCACCCACGTGCCGACCGACGTCACCCGCAAGCGCAAGCTGCTGCTCCACCGCCACGAGCTCGACCGGCTCCGGGTGAAGGTGGAACAGGACCGCCTCACGCTGGTGCCCATGGCGCTCTACTTCAAGGACGGCCGGGTGAAGCTGGAGCTGGGCCTTGGCCGGGGGCGCCGCACGGTGGACAAGCGCCAGCTGATCGCCAAGCGCGACGCCGACCGGGAGGCCCGCCGGGAGCTGGCCGCCCGCAGCCGCTGAGGCCGGCGGCGATACACTGGAGTTGTCGCCCCGTTCGCACGGGTTCCGGCACAGCTCCTTGACACCTGGACGTTCGCATATCGCAGAGGTGCATCGCAACGATGGCGCCTCACCGACGGGGCTGATCGGTTTCGACGTTGAGACGAGATGTTGTGGGTGCGGCTCGAGTTGCTCAGACTCGTAAAACGGGGCACAAACAGAAGCGCCAATAACAAGGCTACCTTCGCTCTCGCCGCCTGATTCTTTCAGGTAGCTAGAGGAACATAGCGAGCCGCGAGGCCACGCGGGGTCTGATCGCTGCAGCCCGGCAACAGAAGCAGTGATGGACGGCGGGAGAGACCGCTGACAGCAGGCAAAGACCGCTGACATCTGGGAAAGTCCAGGCGGCTCAGGTCACGGTTCGCCGTGGCCGCCTAACCCGGTAGGTCGGTGGCCGTAAGGCCGGAAGCACGGGAACAGTCGTAGCGCCTGCAATGCCTGCTCGGCGGACGGGGGTTCGATTCCCCCCAGCTCCACTTCAGGGTTTTGGCGGCGTCCAGGGTCATGTAGCGATAGGTGCCGAAGCGGCCTTCGACCAGGGGTTTCCTGGAAACTCGTCCGCACCTCACGGCGTGCCGCCGAGCTGTTGGGCCCGAGGGTCAACTACGACGGCCGGTGAACATCCTCCACGACCACCCATCGCTCAGCGGGGTCGAGCCCGACAGCACGAAACCCGAGCACGATGATGCTTCCGGCTGCCGTCACCAACGACCGATACTGCCAGCGATGCCCGTGGTTGTCGCGGTGCAAGGCGCCCCACGCGCCGGCGAAGGTGGCGAGTATCTCGAGCGCGGCGGCCGAGTCGAACGCCTCTAACGCGCCGGCCGGGTCGGCACTGCCGGCCACGGCGTCGGCCAAGCGTGCGGGGAAGGTCTCGGCGTAGATTGCGGCGTGGCGCTCGCCTTCGACGGTCAGGGACCGCCAGTCGAGACCGCTCACTCCACCGATGTTCGGGCGGCGACCCGGTTCCGAGCCTCGTCGAGGTCAGTGGCCGGACGGTCATCAAGCGTTCGAAGGTGAGCAGCCTTGTCGGCCTCGGACCAACCGAGCAGGTCGGCGACCTCATCGATCGTCATCGGACGGCCCAGGCGTGCATGGCTTTCCACCAGGCCATCGTACCTCAGCCCCGACGCTCTGGCGGTGGAACTACATCGGTGCAGTCTTGAGGTGCCCTGTGGTTCCATGGAGGAGGCGTAGTCCTTTCGGTACTCCAGGTGATGGTTGAGGTCAACGACCTTGTGGCCCCTCGAGGCCAGCTCGTTTGCCCTCAGCTCCAGGTCGAGGTGCCACCTGGCGATGAGTTCAAGCCCCGAGGGGCTCGACTGGCAAGCGCTGCTCGTCGAGTTGAACGGCCGCCGCGCCATCTACGCCGAGAGGTTCCCTGCCGACCTCGAGGATGCCCTCGCCGACTGCGCCGATCCGCATCGGGCAACTGCCGCTTTCGACCAGCCGCGGCAACCGATGTGCTGGGCAGTCGCCTGCGGGGTTCACTCCAGGACATCTCCTTCATCCCGGTGGACGGCCCGGGCGATGAAGTGGGCGGCGGTGGGCGCGGTCAGGAGCAGGAAGGCGGCCGCTAGCAGGATCTGGGCTCCAGCACCTTCGATGGCCACCGCGCCGGCGATGCTGATCAGGACGACCCCCACCACGGTGGCCTTGGTGGCAGCGTGCATCCGAGAGTAGAGATCGGGGAAGCGGAGCACGCCGATTCCGGCCAGGAGCATGAGCACCGCTCCGGTCACTGCGAGACCGCCGCTCACGATGTCGCTCACGTCACACTCCCCGGCGCTCGATGAACCGCGCTCCCGCCATGGTGCCGACGAAACCGACGAAGGCGACAACGAGCGCCACGTCGAGGTACCAGTCGGTGTCGAGGCGGATTGACTGGAGCACGATGGCGGCCACCACCGTCACGATCAGGCAATCGAGGGCCACGATGCGATCGCCCAGCGACGGCCCCCCGATCACCCGAGCCAGAAAGCAAGCGCCACTCAGAGCGAGTAGAACAAGGGCTGCGGTGATCATCGAGACATCCCCTTCACGGTCGTGTCGTCGGCACCCCGACGAGCGGCAGCGTCAGCGTCGCCAAAGGCCCGCAGGGCAAGATCCTCCAGCCTCCGCAGATCGCGCAGGAGCGCATCGTGGTCCCCCACATCGAGCGCGTGCACGTACAGCGTCAACGGGTCCGAGCGGACATCGAGGGTCAGGGTGCCAGGAGTCAGGCTGATGGAGTTGGCGATCATGGTGACGATCGCGTCCGATCCGCCTCGTAGCGGGACGGCGACGATGCTGCTCCGAAGTCGGCCCCGGGGGCTGACCACCGTACGGGCGACGGTCACGGTGGAGCGAGTGAGCTGGTAGAGGAAGTAGGCGGCGAACCTGGCGACGGCGACCGGTCGCACCACGACGCTCCCCACCCGCCAGGTGTCGAACCTGACGACGATGAGCGAAGCGAGGAGCAGGCCGGAGGCCAGGTTGGCCACCGACACGTCGGCCCACAGAGCCACCCAGACCGTCGTGAGCCACAGCACCCGGACGAGCCGGCTCATGATCCGAGCACCGTGTCGACGTAGGGCCGGGTGTCCATCAGATCCCGGGCGGTGCGTTCGGACAGGTCGTACAAGGGGCCGGCCCAGATCACGATGGCCACGCTGAGCCCCACCAGCGCAACCGTCGACCCTGTCATCAACGCCCCGGCCGACCGCGTCGCCGACCGTTCCAGCGGCGCGTCGCCGGCGCCGATCGAGCCCCAGAACGCATTGGACCAGATCTTCACCATGGAGAACAGTGTCAGCAGGCTCACCACGAGGCTCACGGCGACGATGACGTACTGCCCTGCGCCGATGCCGGCATCGATCAGGGCCAGCTTGGCCACGAAGCCGGAGAACGGTGGTATGCCGGCGAGGCTCAACGCCGGGACGAGGAACAGCAACGCCAGCGTCGGCTCGAACCGGGCGAGCCCCGACAGCCGAGCCAGTTGCCCGGTCCCGGCCCGCTGCTCCACCAGCCCGGCCACGAGGAACAGTGTCGTCTTCACCACGATGTGGTGGATGATGTAGAAGACCGCTCCGGCCAGCCCGGCCAGCGAGAACAGGCCCAGTCCCATGATCATGTAGCCGATCTGGCTCACGATGTGGAACGACAGGATCCGCTTGATGTCGTTCTGGGTGATGGCCCCGAACACGCCCACCACCATGGTCAGGCCGGCCACCACGAGCAGGAGGCCGCCCGGTTGCGTGTCGGGTGGGAACAGCAGGGTCTGGCTCCGGATGATGGCGTAGACGCCGACCTTCGTCAGCAGCCCGGCGAACACTGCGGTCACCGGTGTGGGCGCGGTCGGGTAGCTGTCGGGCAGCCAGAAGAACAGCGGGAAGATCGCCGCCTTCACCCCGAACACCACGATGAGCAGCACGGCGAGCCCGCTGCGGAGCCCGTCGGGAAGCTCGGCGATGCGGGAGCTGAGATCGGCCAGGTTGACGGTGCCGGTGGCGGCGTAGACGAACGCCAGCGCCAGCAGGAACAGGTTGGAGGCGAGGAGGCTGATGACGACATAGGTCATGCCGGTGCGGACCTGATCCGGCCGGCCGCCCAGCGTGATCAGCACATAGCTCGCCATCAACGTGACCTCGAACGCCACGAACAGGTTGAACAGGTCCCCGGTGAGGAACGCCATGGCGATGCCGGACGCCAGGATCAGGTAGACGGGATGGAATCCCGTGTGGTGGGTCTCGGCCCCGGGCTGGCCGATGGCGAACAGCAGCACGGCGAGGAGCATCAGGGTGGCGACGAGCAGCATGATGCCGGCCAGGCGGTCGGCCACGAGCGTGATGCCGATGGGTGCCGACCAACCGCCCACCTGGACGACCAGCTCGCCCTCCCGGTCGACCCGGCTGAGCAGGAGCGCACTGATCGTCGTGACGCTGCTCAGCGTCACGACGCTGATCACCCGCTGCACCGTGCGGGACGAGCCGAACCCGATCGACACCGCAGCTCCGACGATGGGCAGCAGGATGGGAAGGGTCACCAACGCCGTCATGGCTGGGCTCCGATCTCGGCAACGCCCTCTGCTTCTCGCGCGATGCGCCGGTCCTCGACGTCGTCCTCCACCTCGTCATCGGAGGTCACAAGCCAGCTGCGATAGGCCAGCGCCAGCAGGAAGGCGATCACACCGAAGGTGATCACGATCGCCGTCAGCACGAACGCCTGCGGGAGCGGATCGCTGAACTGCTCGGGGTCGCCCCCCACGAACGCCGGCGTACCCCCGTCTCCGCCGCCGAGCACGAGGAGCACATTGACCCCGTGGCCGAGCAGCCCGATGCCGATCACGATCCGGCTGAGCTGCCGCCCGAGGACGAGATAGGTGCCACACGACCACAGCACGCCGGCCACCACAACCAGGAGAACCGTCACGACGCCTCCTCGCGCACGTCCCGACGAGCATCGTCGGGATCGTCGCCGAGCCCCTCGAAGATCATCAACACGAAGCCGACAACCACCAGGTACACCCCGGTGTCGAACACGGTGGCGCTGGTGGCCTTCACCTTGCCCAGCAACGCCACGTTCACCTCCAGCGCATCATGGTCGAGCGCGGCCAGCCCGAACACCACAGGAACCAGCGCAGTACCGACCGCCAGCAGGAGCCCGGCCGACAGCAGGGTCCACGGCCGGAAGCGCAGGGTCGACCGGACCTCGTCGAAACCGCCGGCGATGTACCGCAGCGCGAGGGCGGCCGCCGCCACGAGCCCGCCCACGAACCCGCCGCCCGGCTGGTTGTGCCCGGCGAACAGGAGATACACCGACAGCACGAGCACGCCGTCGAACACCAGCCGGACCGTGGTGTCGAGGATCAGCGATCGGCGGGTCATGACGCCACCACCTCCTGCTCGGCCGGCCGGGGTCGGGGGCGCGTCGCCCGGGACCGCCGGGGCCTGCGGCCGGCGCGGGCCAGCGCCGCGACCCCGATCCCGGCCGTCGCCAGCACGGTGATCTCCCCCATCGTGTCCAGGCCGCGTATGTCGACCAGGATCACGTTGACCACGTTGCGTCCGTCCCCCTCCGGCAACGCCCGCTCCGACATCTCCCGGGACACCGACGGCTCGGTACGCCATCCGGAGGCCACGATGGCCATCAGCATCACGAAGACCCCGACCGTGGCCGACACGGCCAGGCGCAACGAGTGGCGGAGGGCCGGCGTCCGGCGCTCGAACCGGTCGGGCAACACCCGGAACACGAGCAGGAACGCCACCACCGACAGGGTCTCGATGGCGAACTGCGTCAAGGCCAGATCCGGTGCCCCCTGCACCACGAAGAAAAGCGCCATCCCGTAGCCCACGACGCCCAGGAGAAGGGCTGCGGCGAAACGGCGGCGGGCCACGGTGGCCGCCACGCACCCGGCGATCAGGATGGCGGCGATCGGCACGTGGGCCGGCCTGCCGACGACATCGGGCCAGCCGTTCCACCATCGACCGGTGGCCAGCGCCACGACCGGGGCCAGAGCAGCGGTGGACAGGACCACTGCGGCGTAGATCGGCAGCGACCCCGACTGCACGACGCTGGTCACCCGGGCCGCCACCTCCAAGGTCCCCTGGACTCCAGCCTCGTAGACCCTCGTGCCCGTCACCGGAAACGCAGCGCGCTCCTGGGCTCCGGCCACCACCCGGCGCACGGCGAACAACGTCACCCCGGCGGCCAGGGTCACCAGCGACAGCACCAACGGGGCCGAGAACCCGTGCCACAGCTCGAGATAGGCACTGGCCGCCGGGTCGAGGGCGTTGGCCGCCCGATCCACCAGGCCCGACCACAGCGCCGGCACCAGGCCGAGCACGATCGAGCCCAGCGCCAGCACCAGGCCGGGCACGACGAACCACGGGCCGGGGGCATGATCCGCCTCCTCCCGGGCCGAGCGGCGGTCGGAGACGGCATCGGGGCGGACGAGGGCGAAGCCGAAGCGAAGGCTGTAGGCCACGGTGAGCACCGATCCGATCACGATGCCGGCGAGGGTCAACCGGTCGACGGTGCCCCCCTCGACCAGGGCGGCGTACGCCTTCTCCTTGGCCAGGAACCCGGCAAGCGGAGGCAGCGCCGCCATCGACGCCGCGCTCGCCACAGCGACGGCCCTCGTCGTTGCCCAGCCCCGGCCGAGGACGGGAAGCTGATCGATGTCGCGGGTACGGGTCTCGTGATCGACGATGCCGACCACCATGAACAACGCCGCCTTGAACAGGCCGTGGGAGAGAAGCAGGGCGCAACCGGCCGCCGTGGCCTCGGGCCGGCCGATCCCGAACAGCACGACCAGGAACCCGAGCTGGCTGATCGTCCCCATGGCCAGCAGCTGTTTCAGGTCGGTGGGCCGCAGCGCCCGCAGCCCTCCGGCGATCATCGTCACCAGCCCGACCGTCAGAACCAGCGGGCGCCACACCGCCACGTCGGCGAACGCCGGCGCCAAGCGGGCCACGAGGTACACCCCGGCCTTCACCATCGCGGCCGAATGCAGGTAGGCGCTGATCGGGGTCGGCGCCACCATCGCACCCGGGAGCCAGGAGTGGAAGGGGTACTGGGCCGACTTGGTGAACGCGCCGACGAGGATCAGCACCAGGGCGGCCGTGGTGGCCGACCCCGACGGCGGGGCCGCCAGCAGCTCGCTGATGCGGAACGTGCCGGCCTGCTGGCCCAGGATCACGAGGCCGCCGAGCATGGTCAGGCCCCCGAAACCGGTCACCAGGAGCGCGTGCTGGGCCGCCGACCGGGCCTCCGGATCGTCGTCGTCCAGCCCGATCAGCAGGTACGAGGTGACCGAGGTCAGCTCCCAGAACAGGTACAGCACGAGCAGGTTGTCGGCCACGACCACACCGAGCATGGCGCCGGCGAACAAGGTCAGCAGGCCGGCCGCCTGCCCGCTCCGGCCGGAGGCCCCGAAGTACTGCCAGGCGTAGGCGTAGACCAGGACGCCTATGCCCGACACGAGCAGCACCATCAGCGCCGAGAAGGCATCGAGGCGAAGGTCGAGGGCCAACCCGAGCGACGGCACCCATTCGGTCCGGGACACGATCCCGCCGTCGTCGGCAAGCCGGGAGCTGTTGGCCCCCAGCCACAGCACCGTCGCAGCCGGCGCCACGGCGCCGGCCAGCCAGGCGTAGCGGCCGAGACGGCGCCCGGCGGCGAGCGCCACCGCGCCGCACACGGCGTGGAGGATCAACAGGGCGGGGAGCATGCGTCGAGCCCCCCTCAGCCGGACGTCGGGGCGCCGTCGCCCGGGCTGGGCATCGACACCAGCACCAGCCCGGACCGGTGACGACGACGAAACTGCTCGATGGCCCGCTCGGCCGGCCCCGGCCACAGGACCAACTCAGCTCCGAGCACCCCGAGACGGTCGGCCGCTTCCGCCAGGGCCCGGTGCGCGCCCTGGGAGGCGGGATCGTCCCCACCGCCGTCGGCCCATTCGTAGGGCACCGGCCGCGCCAGAACGAGCGAGCCGAGCGCCGGCGCCACCGCTTCCAGATCGGGGCGGACCGACACCACCTCGTCGGGATGGCCCGCCACGACGATCAGGACGTCGACGGGCCCTCCCAGATCATCACCGGGCCGGAGCACCACCGGCGCCGCTGACCGCTCCTTGCGACGGATGGTGTCCGACGCCACGACGGCCATCAGCGGACCCAACCCCAGGCCCAGGCCGACCATCGTGCGGGCGTCGTGCCCCCGGACCACCAGGACGAGAGCCAACAGCGTCCCGATGGTCATCCAGGCAACGAAGAACAGGGGCATGGCGTGGACGGCTGCCCCCAACTCGGTGGCGCCATCCGCCCCGTCGCCGGTCAGCACCGGCCATTCGTCGTCGTGGCGCACAGAGGACTGCCGTAGCCGTGGCATGCGATACCTGCCTGGTCATGGTGAACGAAGCGCCGACCAGACTTCCCGGCTCGCCAGGCCATGAGCATAGTGTCCCCGCTGGTCCGAGAGCGGCACCGGGGATCAGGAAAGCCGAGGTCCGGGAGTCACCGCAGCGCAGAGCGGGTACGGGGATGTGGCGTCGACCCCCGATCGAACGGAGGACCCCGCCATGGCGCCCATCGACAACCACGACGCCCAGCGCACGGCTCCGGAGCCGGAGCGGGCGCAGGCCGCCCCCCACGACCAGCACGACGAACATCACGGCGGTGGCGGCAGCGAGACACCCTGGAGCCAGTACCTGAGGTTCGCTGCCATGATCCTTACCTCGATGTTCTTCATGTACTGGGTGATGTTCGTCGGGTCGTGGGAGTTGAGCCATGTGAAGTTCAGCCAGAGCCGCGTCTTCATGGCCATCACGATGGGGGGAACGATGGGCCTGGTGATGCTGGCCTGGATGCGGGGCATGTACCGCGACGTGAAGGGCAACCTGGCCATCGTCGCCGGCAGCCTCGTGCTGCTCGCCGGCGGGATCGCCCTGGACCGCAGTCAGGCGACCGTGGGCGACGTCTCGTTCATGCGGGCGATGATCCCCCACCACTCGCTGGCCATCACCCGTTCCGAGCGGTTCACCTCCGACGACGTCCGGGTCTGCGATCTGGCGGTCGGGATCAGCGAGGCGCAGCGCCGCGAGATCCTGGAGATGGAGTGGCTCATCGACGACATCGACAGCAACGGCGCGGCGTCCACACCAGCCGAAGCGGCCGCCCGCCCGGTGCCCGAGTTCGACGTCTCGGCCGACCGCACCTGCCCGTCGTCGAACTGAGCCCGAGCCGGTATCACCGCTGCCGTGATGGCTCAGATGAGCACCGGCAGGGCGGTGGTGCGCTTCACCGCCTTCATCGCCAACTGCGAGGTGAGCGTCTGCACATGGGGCAGCCGGGCCAGGTGGTCGAAATAGAGCTGTTCGAACGAGGTGGGGTCGCGGGTGACCACCCGCAGCAGATAGTCGGGCTGGCCCATCATCCGCAGCACCTCCACGATCTCGGGGATGGGCTGCACCGCCTCCTCGAAGGCCGCCATCGTGTCCCTGGTGACCTCCTTCAACGTCACCCACACCAGAGGCTCGTAGCCGCACCCGATCACCTGGCGGTCGACGAGCGCGGCATATCCGGTGATCACCCGGTCGGCCTCCAACTGCCGAACCCGGCGCAGGCAGGGCGACGGGCTGAGCCCCACCCGCTCGGCCAGCTGGTTGTTGGCCAGGCGACCGTCCCGTTGGAGCTGGATCAGGATTGCGCGATCGATCTCATCCACGGCACCCGATGCTACATCGGG
>Ga0268299_1001993_pt1 | contig 28103 bp, 20 predicted proteins | sample NOBtaG_FD_193484 | JGI IMG/M metagenome (GOLD analysis project Ga0268299, IMG submission 193484) | Activated sludge microbial communities from bioreactor in Nijmegen, Gelderland, Netherland - NOB reactor | ecosystem: Engineered > Bioreactor > Aerobic > Activated sludge | place: Netherlands...
GGGTGGCGGTGATCCGGGTGGCGGTGATCCGGGCGGCGGCGATCCGGGCGGCGGTGATCCGGGCGGCGGTGACCCAGGCGGCGGCGGCCCGGGCAATCACTCCGGCCTTGGCGACGGCACCAATCCCGGCAAGGGCCATGGCAATGGCGGCGGGAATGGGAACGGGAACGGGAACGGGAACGGGAATGGCAATGGCAACGGGAATGGTGGGGCCGGCAATGGCGGCACCAACAATCCGGGCGGCGGAAAGAAATAGCCGCGCGGTCCTGGCCTGGGTCCTGTGATGTGCTTCACAAAAGAGCCGGGTTGGTGATTAACCAAACGCACCGACACCCGGATTTGTATCACAGTTTAATACAATCTTATTGACCCCGCCCGGGCCGGAAGCAGACAATCCGGTCCACCGCAGCAGGCCCGACCGAGGGCTGCCGCCGGTTCCAAGGGTCGGGACAGGGGGCAGGTCGGGGAGTGGCAGCGGGGCTTGCCCAAGGGCTGGATCGGGCGTCGGATCGGGGTTTCTTCTGGCGCTATCGACGGGTTTCCCGGCATTTGGACAGGTCCCGAGGACAACTCTCTCATTTCGCCCTTGTATCGGAATCGCGGCTTGCGTTATGCGCACGCGGCGACGGGGCATGCACGGGACTACGCGTTTGGCCGAACCGGCACGACAGGATGGCGGGCGGCATCGACCTGACTGGGTCGCGAGTGGGGACAGAACTCCGTGGGGCAAGCGGACCTCGATACCTTGCACCGGACCGAACGGATGGCCGGCGGGGGACGGGGCGCGGGCCGAACACGAAACGGGTGAAAGCGATTGGAGGCCTTCATGAAGAGGCGATTGGGCTATCAACTTTGTACCGTGATCGCGGCGATGACCGCGCTCGCGGGCGCCGCGCAGGCGGCGGGTATTGCGACGATTTTGGACGTGGTGAACGAGGGCTACCGCACGCCGCCCGGCGCCGGCGAGACCTCGGCCAAGCCGGCCGACGAGCTGGTGCAGAACGAGGCCTTGCGCACCGAGAAGGAATCCACGATCGCGGTCCGCTTCGTCGACGGCTCGGAGCTGAGCGTCGAGGCGCTGAGCGAAGTGGTGCTGTCCGACTACGTCTTCGACGGTTCGGCGGCCAACGGCCTCATCAACCTCAATGACGGCCTGTTCCACTTCAACTCGAACGGCGCCGGCGATCACGGCGTCAAGCTGCGCACGCCGGTGGCCACCATCGGCATCCGCGGCACCGAGTTCCTGGTCCATGTCGACGGCAGCAACGCCACCGTGATCGACATCCTCTCCGGCGCGGTCGAGGCGACTCCGCACGGCTCGGGCCAGTCGATCATCTGCTACGAAGGCCAGAGCATCCTGGTGGCGGGCGAGAACATCGACGCGCTGTGCGGCGATATCGGCTCCTTCACCACCGCGGCCGGCCCGGAGAACAGCGGGCCGCAGAACGATCGCGGCCAGCGCGGCGGCGACAAGGAGAAGGAACCGAAGGAGCCGAAGCCGAAGCCGGAACCGACTCCGCCGCCGGTGACCGAGGAGCCATGCGAGGGTGGCGACTGCGGCGGCAGCAGCGGCGGCGACGAGGTCTTGCAGACCGAACCGCTGGGCGGCGAGAACAACGAGCAGCCCTCGTTCCGCGAAAAGGGCGAAGGTCGCAGCTAGCGCCGCGGCCGCAGACCCGACGAAACCGAGAGGGCGGGGAGAAATCCCCGCCCTTTTCGATTCCCCGCCTGGTCCGGCGCGTCCGGCGGCGCGCGCGACGGCCGCAAACGTGGCCGCCCGAAACGTGACCGCCTGAATCGTGACCGCCCGAAACGTGATGGGGGTCACGCCGGACCGGCCGGGGCTTGTGAGCCGCCTCACAGCCGCCGGTTGACCCTTCGCCTATATCTCCTGCCACGCGCCGCAACGACCTGGCTGCCTTAGTGTTGCGGCGCCGGCTTTGGAACAGGAGGATTTCGTGAAGCGGCAATCGGCCTATCAGCTTTGCACCATTCTCGCGGCCCTCGGCGCCCTCGCCGGCACCGCCGAGGCGGCCGGCATCGCCACCGTGCTCGACGTGGTGAACGAAGGCTATCGCACCCCGCCCGGCGCCGGCGAGCGCGACGCCCGCCCGGCCGACGAGCTGGTGCAGAACGAAATGCTGCGCACCGAGGACGAGTCGATTATCCAGGTCCGCTTCGTCGACGGCTCCGAGCTCAGCGTCGAATCGCTGAGCGAGGTGGTGCTGAGCAGCTACGTGTTCGATGGCAGCGCCAGCGCCGGGCTGATCAACCTCAATGACGGCCTGTTCCATTTCAACTCGAACGGCGGCGACGACCAGCGGCTGAAGCTGCGCACGCCGATCGCCACCATCGGCATCCGCGGCACCGAGTTCCTGGTCCATGTCGACGGCGCCGACGCCACCGTCATCGACATCCTCTCCGGCGCGGTCGAGGCGATCCCGCACGGCAAGGGCAAGGCGGTCACCTGCGTCGCGGGGCAGAGCATCCTGGTCGCCGGCGCCGACGAGGACGCGCTGTGCGGCGATCTCGGCTCCTTCACCACCGCGGTCGGCGAGCGCGGCGACAAGGGCCGCAACGAGCCGGGCCATGGCGGCAATGACGGCAGGTCGAAGCCGGATCCGTCGAAGGCGCCGGAACGGCCCGATCCCGATCCGGATCCGGACGGCGAGGGCGGCGGCAGCCAGACCTATCTGCTGCCCGCGGACGAAGACTTGGAGTGGGATTTCGGCTGACCAGCGGCCCGGTCATAACCGGGCGCCTCGGCACGAACGCGATGGGCGGGGGTCATTCCCCCGCCCATTTGTTTTCGCCGCCCGCAGGCCGCGCTTCGGCTTGGCTTGCTTGTCGCGCGGCCGTCCAGTTCGTGCGCGCTGCCGCCAATTTGCCCCCTTCGTCATCACCGGGCGAAGACCCGGTGATCCAAATTTGCAGCGGAATCGCGACCTCGACACTTGGGTTGCCGGGTCTCGCCGCTGTCGCGGCGGCCCGGCAATGACGAAAAGAAACGACACTCGACTGGAAACGAAACAATCAGCCGGCGATCTCCCGAACCGGACAGCCGTGGCCACGCCCGCCGGTGACCGTGATAAAGTCGCCTACCCGATCAGGCTCCGCAAGGTGCGGTTGGCGACGGCGAGCATGGCGAGGTCGAGCTTGCCGGCCTGCCGCAGGTCGCCGAACAGGGAATCGGCGCGGGTCAGCGCCGCGCCGCGCGTTTCGCGCCAGGCGGCGATGGCTTCGGCGCCGGCTTGCTTGCCGCCCACCTGCTTGCCACCCGCCAGGATGGTGGTGGTCAAATCGCGCTGGTGGCCGTAGAGGTCCTCGATGATGGCGAAGACGGCGAGGCGGTCCCAGTGGCTGTCGCCGATAAGCTCCCGCGCCCCGTCGCGCAGCCAGTCGAGATGGAAGGTCTCGCCGACCGCGTAATAGGTGCGCGCCACGTCCTCCACCTTCATCTTGAGCTCGCCGCCGATGCGCACGATGTCGAGCGACGAGACCAGCGCCGGCACCTGGGCGACGCGCCGGGCCAGCTCCGCCGGCACGCCGTGCTTGATCAGGCGCGCCTCGCCTTCGGCGACGAAGGCGCGATCCTCCGCGGCGAGCAGGTCCATGAGCGCGCCTTCCAGCGCCACCAGGCCGGGGCTGGTCGCCGCGACATTGGCGGCGATGTCGAGCGGATGCTTGCCGTTGCGCAGGAACCACTGCGTCGCCTGCTCGGCCAGGCGGTTGATCTCGATCAGCATCTCGGTCTGGACATTGGCCGGCACCTTGTTGTCGAGCGCCTGGATGCCGGTCCACAGCTCGCGCAGGCGATAGGCCCCGCGGGTGATGGCATAGGCCCGCGCGATGGCCGAGGCGGGCTGGCCGGTGCGCTCCTTCATCACATGGACGAAGGTGGCGCCCATGCGGTTGATCAGCGAGTTGGTGACCACCGTGGCGATGATCTCGCGCCGCAGCCGGTGCTTCCTGATCTGGTCGTGATAGGTCTTCTGCAGCGCCGGCGGGAAATAGCTGACCAGATCCTCCTCCAGCTGCGGATCGTCCGGCAGGTCGGAGGGCAGCAGCTCGTCATAGATGGTGTTCTTGGAATAGGCGAGCAGCACCGCCGATTCCGGGCGGGTCAGGCCCTGCCGCTGGCTGAGGCGCAACCGCACCGCCTCGTCGTCGGGCAGATACTCGATCGCGCGGTCGAGCTTGCCGCCGCGCTCCAGCGCCCGCATGAAGCGGTTCTGCTGGTCGATCAGCGTATAGCCCTGGGCCTCGGCGATGCTGAGCGCCTGGGATTGCAGGTAGTTGTCGCGCAGCACCAGCCCGGCCACGTCGTCGGTCATCTGGGCCAGCAGCTTGTCGCGCTGCTTCATGGTCAGGTCGCCGGCCGCCACCGCCTCGTTCAGCAGGATCTTGATGTTGACCTCGTGGTCGGAGGTGTCGACGCCGGCGGAATTGTCGAGCGCGTCGGTGTTGATGCGGATGCCGGCCATCGCCGCTTCGACGCGGCCGCGCTGGGTGACGCCGAGATTTGCGCCTTCGCCCACCACCTTGGCGCGGATCTCCTCGCCGGCGATGCGCATGGGATCGTTGGCGCGGTCGCCGACCTCGGCATTGGTCTCGTCGGAGGCGCGCACATAGGTGCCGATGCCGCCGAAGAACAGGAGATCGACCGGCGCCTTCAGGATCGCCTTCATCAGCTCGGCCGGAGTGGCCTGCTCCCTGTCGAAAGCGAGGACCTTGCGGATCTCGGGCGAGAGCGGGATCGATTTCAGCTTGCGCTCGAAGATGCCGCCGCCCTTGGAGATGAGCTTGGCATCATAGTCGCTCCAGGCCGAGCGCGGCAGGTTGAACAGGCGCTGGCGCTCGGCATGGCTCGCCTTCGGGTCCGGGTCGGGGTCTAGGAAGATGTGCATGTGGTTGAAGGCGGCGACCAGCTTGGTGTGGGGCGAGAGCAGCATGCCGTTGCCGAACACGTCGCCGGACATGTCGCCGACGCCGACGCAGGTGAAATCCTGCGCCTGGATGTCCTTGCCCAGCTCGCGGAAATGCCGCTTCACGCATTCCCAGGCGCCGCGCGCGGTGATGCCCATCTTCTTGTGGTCGTAGCCGGCCGAGCCGCCCGAGGCGAAGGCATCGTCGAGCCAGAAGCCGTATTCGCGCGACACGCCGTTGGCGATGTCGGAGAAGGTCGCCGTGCCCTTGTCGGCGGCGACCACCAGGTAGGGGTCGTCCTCGTCGCGCCGCACCACCTCCTTCGGCGGCACCAGCTTGCCGCCCGCCAGATTGTCGGTGATGTCGAGCAGGCCGCGCATCAGCGTCTTGTAGCAATGCACCACTTCGGCCATCACCGCCTCGCGGTCGGTGGTCTGCGGCGGGCGCTTGACCACGAAGCCGCCCTTGGAGCCGACCGGAACGATGACGGCGTTCTTCACCATCTGCGCCTTCATCAGGCCCAGCACCTCGGTGCGGAAATCCTCGCGCCGGTCCGACCAGCGGATGCCGCCGCGCGCCACCTTGCCGCCGCGCAGATGGATGGCCTCGGCGCGCGGCGAATAGACGAAGACCTCGACCAGCGGCCGCGGCAAGGGCAGTTCCTCGATCTTGTGCGAATCGAGCTTGAAGGAGATGTAGTCCTTGTCCTTGCCGTCCTGATCGCGCTGGAAGAAATTGGTGCGCAAGGTGCACTGCACGGCGTTCAGGAAGCGGCGCAGGATGCGGTCCTCGTCCAGGTTCACCACCGCGTCGAGGCTTTTCAGGATGCGCTCCTGGATCGCCTGGCTCTCCTTCTCCCGGTTGGCGGTGCCGGCCGGATCGAACTGCACGTAGAACAGGTGCACGATGTCACGGGTGATCGCCGGGTTGGCGTTCAGCGTCTGCTCCATATAGGCCTGGCTGAAGGCGATCGCCGCCTGGCGCAGGTATTTGCAGTAGGCGCGCAGCAAGGCGATGTTGCGCCAGCCGATGCCGGCGGTGAGGACCAGGCGGTTGAAGCCGTCATCCTCCGCCTCGCCGGCCCAGATGCGCCCGTAGGCCTCGTGGAACTTGTCGCGGATCTGCGACACGTCGACATCGGCGCCGTCGGCCGTGCACATGGTGAAGTCGTGGATCCACACCGCGCGGTCCTCGCCGGCGGAGACCACTTCGAAGGGAATCTCGCTGATCACCTTGAGGCCGAAATTCTCCAGCGACGGCAGCACGGTGGAGAGCGCGATCTTGTCCCTGGCCTGGTAGAGCTTCAGGCGCAGTTCGTTGCTGGCCGCCTCGATCGGGCGATAGAGGTTGATGGCCGGCGTGGGCCGCGCCTTCGCCTCCTCGACGCGGTCGATGTCCTGCACCGCGCTGTGGGCGTTGAAATGATCGTCATAGCCGCCGGGGAAGGCGTCGCGATAGCGCCGCAGCAGGTCCATGCCGAGCGCCTCGCCCTTGGCGTCGACCAGGGCGTCGCGCAGGCGATCGGCCCAGGAGCGCGCCACCTCGGCCAGCTTGGCCTCCAGCGCCTTCAAATCGACCTCCGGCACGGCGCCGGGATTGGTGGCGACGATCAGCTGGATGCGCGCCAGCGCGCCGTCGCCCAGATGCACGTAATAGGCCGAGAGCGTGCCCTTGAACGCCTCGCACACCACCTCTTGCATGCGCAGGCGGATCTGCGTGCTCATCGCATCCTTGGGCAGGAAGATGAGGCAGGTGACGAAGCGCTCGAACGGGTCGCGGCGCAGGAAGAGCGCGATGCGCTGGCGCTCCTGCAGGTGCAGGATGCCGAGCGCGGTTTCCAGGATCTCCGCCTCCGTCGCCTGGAACAGCTCGTCGCGCGGATAGGTTTCCAGGATATGCGCGAGCGCCTTGCCGTCATGGCTGTTGGGGTTGAAGCCGGCCTGGGCGATGACCGTCTCCACCTTGCGCTGCAGCAGCGGGATCTCGCGCGGCGAGCGGTTATAGGCGACCGAGGTGAACAGGCCGGCAAACAGCCTTTCGCCCACCACCTCGCCCTTCTTGTCGAAGATCTTGACCCCGAACACGTCCATCGGCACGTCGCGGTGGACGGTGGCGCGGGTATTGGCCTTGGTGACGAAGAGCAGCTTGGGCTGGCGCAGATAGGACCGCACCTGGCTCGGCATCGCCTGGGTGTTGCGCATGCCGCCGAAGATGCGCATGTCGAAATCGCGCAGCACGCCCAGCGACTTCTCCTCGACGATGCGATAGGCGGCGGCGTCGCCCTTGCCCGCCATGGTGTATTCGCGATAGCCGAGGAAGGTGAAATGGTCGTCCTCGATCCATTTCAGGAAGCGGGCGACCTCGGCGCGCTCCTCCTCGGTGACGGGGAGCTTCTGCTTCTCGATCTCGGCGATGGATTCGGCCAGCCGCGCGCGCATCTCCTTCCAGTCGGTGACGGCGTTGCGCACGTCGCCGAGGACCGCGTCCAGCCGCGTCGCCACTTCCTCCAGCTTGGCCGGCTGGGCGATCTGGGTGATGCGGATCTGCATGATGGACTCGGCCGGCGCGTCCGCTTGCCCGAGATCCGTCATCTGGCCGGACGTGTCGCGCGCGACGCGCATGATCGGGTGCACCACCAGGTGCACGTCGAGGCCGCGGCGGCCGAGCTCGGCGGTCACGGAATCGACCAGGAACGGCATGTCGTCGTTGACGATCTCGACGATGGTATGCGGCGAGCGCCAGCCATGCTCGTCCTGGCGCGGGTTGAAGACGCGTAGCTTCGGCTTGCCCGGCTGCCGCTTGCCGGCGAATTGCCAGAGCGAGAGGGCGGCGCAGAACAGGTCCTCCGGCGGTTCCTGGGCGATGTCGCCCACCGGCACGTTGGCGTAGAACTGGCGGATGAAAGCCTCGACCTGCGAGGCGCGGGCGCGCTCGATGCGGCCGGTGGCAAAGCGAAGGACCTGGTCCATCAGCTGCTGTTTCAGGATTTCTGACTTCATGATCGACCCAGAATGTGGCGGCCGGCCTGCGGGCCGGCTCGCTCAGGACGCGGCCGGTCTGTCTCCGGCGCGGATGACGGCGCCGAGTCTAGCCCAAGGGCGATGCCGAAGCTAGGCAAGGCCGCGCGAATTTTGCGCGTCGATACAAGGCCTTGGTGACAGTTCGTTAACACTCCCTTTGTACTTTGTTAGGACCTGACGGGAGGGGAGCGACCGGGCCCATGAGCGACACCACGCAAGGCGGCGATACCGCGCAGGGCGGCGACGCCATCGGACAGGGCAGCGGCGCGGAGCCGGGGCGCGAACCGGCGCGGGAATTGTGGGCCGATCTGTTCGTCGAGCGCCTGTCGCCGGAGGTGCGGGCCGGCCTGGCGCCGCGGCAGCTGGCCGAGATCCGCCGCGTCGCCCGCGACGTGGCGCCCGGGCAGCACCCCGTCGACCTGCGCTTCAACCTGCCGTTCCTGGGACCGCTGTTCGGCGGCAAGGGCGTCTATGGCGTGCTCTTGGCCGGCACCGAGCGGCGCGGCCCGGCGCGCCGCCAGCAGGACCGCATGATGCGCCGCCGCCCGCGCTCCAGCGCGCGGCAGGCGAACGCCCAGGTGCTGGCCGTCGGCTTCTCACTGATGGCGCTGTTCTTCATGGTGCTGCTCGGCCTCACCCATGCCGGCTAGGTTGCGGCCCCGGCTCGCCGCGGCGCCGCCGCTGCTGGCGGCGCTCTTCCTCACTGCGCCGGTCGCGGCGCAGGATCAGCAGACCTCCGCGGTGCTTGGTATCGAGGGCGCCGACGATCGCGAGCCGGTCGACGCGACCGCCTGGCCCTGGGTCGCCATCGGCCAGGTCAACCGCGAGATCGGCGGCCATTGCACCGGCGCCTTGATCGCGCCCGACCGCGTGCTGACCGCGGCGCATTGCCTGTACAATTTCGGCGACGGGCGCTGGACCATCCCCTTCGAGGTGCATTTCGTCGCCGGCTATGACCGCGGCAAATACCGCGAGCATGCGCGCGCCAAGAGCTTCGCCATCGCCCCGGGCTGGGACGCGGCGGAGGCGACGGCGCAGGGAAATCTCGGCGACGACTGGGCGGTGATCGAGCTGGAGCGCGCCTTCACCATCCGGCCGATTGCGCTCAGCGACCTTGGCTATGAAGAGATCAAGAGCGCCGCGGCGGCGGGCGAGCTCACCATCGCCGCCTATAACCGCGATTTCGGCGAAATCCTCACCCGCCACCAGGGTTGCGCCCTCGCCGGGGAAACCGGCGATGCGCGGCTGATGCTGCATGATTGCGACGCGACCTATGGCGCCTCGGGCGCGCCGCTGCTGCTGGTCACGGCCTCGGGGGCAGAGATCGTCGGGCTGCAGAGCGCGGTGGTCGAGCTGCAGGACGGCCGCACCCTGGGCGCCGCCGTGCCGGTCGCCGGCATCCGCGCGCAAGGCGGACTGGACTGACCCCGCGCTAGGACGCGGCCGCCGCCCGGCCGGATTCCGCCGCTTCCCGATGGCGGGTCGCCAGCCACAGCACCGCCAGGCCCCAGCACGCGGAGAGCACGGATCCGGCGATGACGCCGAGGCGCATCTGCACGATGGTCGCCGGATCGGCAAAGGCGAGCGAGCCGATGAACAGGCTCATGGTAAAGCCGATGCCGGTGATCACCGCGACGCCATAGGCCTCCGCCCAGGTGGCGCCGCTCGGCAACTGCGCCAGGCCCGTTGCCCGCGCCAGCAGCAGCGCCGCCACGACGCCGATCTGCTTGCCGACGAACAGGCCGAGGATGATGCCGAGCGAAACCGGCGAGAGCAGGCTCTCCCAGGTCAGTCCCGCGAGCGACACGCCCGCATTGGCCAGCGCGAAGGCCGGCATGATGGCGAAGGCGACCCAGGGATGCAGCGTGTGGATGCAGCGCTTGGCGAGCGATTGGTGATCGTCGAGCCTCTGCCGGTCGCGGCCCCGCAGCGGCACGCAGAGCCCGACGATGGTGCCCGCCAGCGTCGCGTGCACGCCCGATTCCAGCACGCAGGCCCAGACATAGATGCCGACCAGGATATAGGCCGCGAGCCGCCGCACGCCGAGCTTGTTCATGATGAACAGGGCGGCAATGCCGATCAGCGACAGCGACAGGGCCATCGGCGAGAGATCCGCGGTATAGAAGATCGCGATGACGATGATGGCGCCGAGATCGTCCATGATCGCCAGCGCCAGCAGGAACACCTTGAGGCTGTCCGGCACCCGCTTGCCCAGCAGGCTCAGCATGCCGAGGGCGAAGGCGATATCGGTCGCGGTGGGAATGGCCCAGCCGGCGAGGTTCTGCGGCGTCTCGGCATTGATGAGGGCGTAGACGAAGGCCGGCGCCGCCATGCCGCCGATCGCGGCGAGGACCGGCAGCATCGCCTGGCGCAATGTGGAGAGCTCACCCTCGATCAGCTCGCGCTTGATCTCAAGGCCGACCAGGAAGAAGAACACCGCCATCAGGCCGTCGTTGATCCAGAGGCCGAGCGGCTTGTCGAGCCCGATGCCGTTCAGCGTGACGGTCAGGTGCAGGTCGAAGAAGCCGAGATACTGCGCGGAGAGCGGCGAGTTGGTGAGGATGAGGGCCAGCGCCGCGGCGCCGAGCAGCACGATGCCGCCCGCCGATTCGTGGCGCAGGAACTCGCGGATGGCGGAGATCGTCATCGTCGGAATTCCCCACGGCGGTCAGGGTCAAGACGCGAGAGCCTGATCGCCAAGCCGGCGCGGCGCTCGAACGCCTCAGATGGGGTGGGAGACGGCCCAGTTCAAACGAAACCGGCGACTCCAGCATGGAAATGCGGCCCGGAAAACGGGTGGCGGGCTGGCATCCCGGGGAGACGGCCGCCCGAATCAGCGGAGGACCCGATCAGCGCAGAATCAGGCGCGCCGGCGCAACCTCGGCGCGGCGGGAAGCGGCAAGGCGGGCAATGGCGGCAGCGGTGCTGTGGCGCGGAATGGCCGCTCCGGGCATGGCAAGAGGCCCGCCATCAGCGGATTGGGCAGGGAGCCCTGGACCAGGTCGCCCGGCCCGTGGAACTGGCGGCGGGGAAAGAGCTCGAACGCTCCGCCGGCCGCCGGTTCCAGGAAGGTCGCCGGCACGGGGGCCATGAGGGTGGGGGCCATGAGGGCGGGGGGCGTGCGGGCGAAATCTCCAGGGCCGGCGAGGGCTGCGGCGGGCTGGTCCGCGGCTTGGCCGTCCACGGTCCGGGGGCGGGACCGCGGCGCCATAACGGAGCGCTCGATGAGGAACATGGGGGAACGCCGCCGCTCAGCCGGCCAGCAGGCCCGGCGCGACCGCAATCAGCAGCATGATCCCGCCGAAAACGGCACCTTCGAGCAGATGACCAAGATACGTCGCCATGACCGTGTTCTCCCGTCTTTGATCCCTATTTGTTCTCATCTTGTTCCGAAGTTTTGGGGCTGTCAAGCCACCAATAGACGCAAGACAGAGCGGTCGGCTAGTTGGCGCGCTGGGCCTTCAGGCGGTAGGAACCCTGCTGCGGGCCCTCGAACAATTCGGGAACCATTGGGTGCCGGCAGGGCTTGCCGGTGTCGTCGGGCAGCAGGTTCTGCTCCGAGACGTACGCGACATAGGTTGTCTGATCGTTCTCGGCCAGCAGGTGATAGAAGGGCTGGTTTTTGTGCGGCCGGACTTCCTCCGGGATCGCCGCCAGCCATTCCTCGGTGTTGTTGAACACCGGGTCGACGTCATAGACGACGCCGCGGAACGGGAACACGCGATGCTTGACCACGTCGCCGATCTTGAAGCGGGCGACGCGCATGGAATCGGCTGAAGACATGATCCAGCTATATGGCCCGGGCCGCGGATTGGATCAAGCAGCGGGGCGCTGGTAAGGTGCCGGCATCCCGTGCATGAGGAATCCGGATGATCGAGCGCCCGCGTTTCGCCTCCACCGATCGCTACATCGCGACCCGCGACCTGGAGGTCGCGGTCAACGCCGCCATCGCGCTCGAGCGACCTTTGCTGGTGAAGGGCGAGCCCGGCACCGGCAAGACGGTGCTGGCCGAAGAGGTCGCGCAGGCGCTGGGCCTCCGGCTGATCCAGTGGCACATCAAGTCCTCCACCAAGGCGGCGCAGGGCCTCTACGAATACGATGCGGTGGCGCGGCTGCGGGACGGCCAGCTCGGCGAGGAAAAGGTCCACGACATCCGCAACTACATCAAGCGCGGCAAGTTGTGGGAGGCCTTCACCGCCGATGAGCCGGTGGTGCTGCTGATCGACGAGATCGACAAGGCCGATATCGAGTTCCCCAACGATCTGCTGCAGGAACTCGACCGCATGGAGTTCTTCGTCTACGAGACGGGCGAGACGGTGAAAGCCAGGCGCCGGCCCATCGTCCTCATCACCTCCAACAACGAGAAGGAACTGCCCGACGCCTTCCTGCGCCGCTGCTTCTTCCACTACATCCGGTTTCCGGAGAAAGAGGTGATGGAGCGGATCGTCGCCGCGCATTACCCCGATATCAAGCGCGAACTGGTGCGCGAGGCGCTGACCCTGTTCTACGACATGCGCGAGGTGCCCGGCCTGAAGAAGAAGCCGGCGACCTCCGAGCTGCTCGACTGGCTGAAGCTGCTGCTGATCGAGGACATCCCGCTCGAGGTCCTGCGCGTCAAGGACCCGAAGATGGTGATCCCGCCGCTGCACGGCGCGCTGTTGAAGAACGAGCAGGACGTGCACCTGTTCGAGCGCGTGGCGTTCCTGGCGCGGCGCGGGCAGTAGGCAAGGTGCGCTCCGCCGCTTCAACCTGCTCGTTGGGCTCCTTCCCCCCTTGCGGGGGAAGGTGGGGAAGGGGGGTGTTGCAGCGCCGGGTATATCCCTTGAGAATTTTCGCTGACGATCGCCTCCGGCGATGCGCGCCCTTAAGGCGCGCGACCACCCTTCCGGCTGCGCCTAAGCTCGCTTTGCTCGCTAAGGCTCCGCTGCCTTCCCCCGCAAGGGGGGAAGGGTTTGATATCGGCGATTTCTAAATGTTCGCCGGCTTCGTCAACGCTTTGCGCAGCGAAGGTGTCAAGGTCTCGCTGCTCGAGTATCTCACCTTGCTCGGCGCGATGAAGCAAAAGGTGGCGCTGTTCGATGTCGAGGATTTCTATTTCCTCGCCCGCGCGTCGCTGGTGAAGGACGAGCGGCTGATCGACCGCTTCGACCGTGTTTTTGCCCTCTACTTTCGTGGCCTCCAGGCGGTGCATGGCGCGATCCTGGCCGACATTCCGGAAGAGTGGCTGAAGCAGCTGGCCGAGCGGTTCCTCACGGACGAGGAACGCGCAGCGATCGAGAAGATGGGCCTGGAGAAACTTCTGGAGACCCTGCGCCAGCGCCTGGCCGAGCAGCAGGGCCGGCACGAGGGCGGCTCGAAATGGATCGGCACGGCGGGCACTTCGCCTTTCGGCGCCTATGGCGACAATCCGGAGGGCGTGCGCATCGGGCAGGACGGCTCGCGGAGGCGCAGTGCCATCAAGGTCTGGGACAAGCGCGAGTTCAAGGATCTCGACGGCGAGATGGAGCTCGGCACCCGCACACTGAAGCTCGCCTTGCGCCGCCTGCGCCGCTGGGCGCGCGAGGGCGAGGCGAACGAGCTCGACCTCGGCGGCACCATCCACGCGACAGCGGCCAATGCCGGCGTGCTGGATCTGAAGTTGCGGCCCGAGCGCCACAACAAGGTGAAGGTGCTGCTGCTGCTCGATATCGGCGGATCGATGGACGATTACGTGGAGGAATCGGCCCAGCTGTTCTCCGCCGCGCGGGCCGAGTTCAAGCATCTGGAGACCTGGTATTTCCACAACTGCCCCTATGAGCGGCTGTGGCGCAGCAACCGCCGCCGCTTCGACGCCACCACGCCGACCCAGGAGGTGATGAACACCTACGGACCGGACTGGAAGCTGATCTTCGTCGGCGATGCCACCATGTCGCCCTACGAGATCTCGGAAGCCGGGGGCAGTGTCGAGCACTGGAACGAGGAGGCCGGAGCCGTCTGGATGGCGCGGCTCTTGAAGCGTTTCCCCAATGCCATCTGGATCAACCCGCGCGATCCGCGCTCCTGGCCCGGCACCGCCTCGATCCGCCTGCTGAAGCAGATCATGGCCGACCGCATGTATGCCCTCAGCCTCGACGGGCTGGAGGCGGGCCTGAAGGAGTTGCAGCGGGGGCGATAGCCGGCCAAGCCCTGCGCCATATCCATTGGTCGAGTAAGGGCAAAAACTGGGCGTGCCGCGATGGACGGGCCCGGTTTACCGAACCTTCACCACTGCCGCCCTGTATGGATGGATGATCAAGATTCTGTCTTGCATCACCGGAGACCATGACCTGCCGCTGCTGGTGGTGGCGGTGGTGGTCTGTGCCTTCGGTTCCTACACGACGGTCAGCCTCCTCACCCGGACGCAAGCGGGCGGCGGCGCGGCGAGAGGGGATGGCGCCGCGCCGGCGGTGGCGTGGCGCTGGCTCATCGCCGCCGCGGTGGTTGCCGGCGCCACCGTCTGGAGCACGCATTTCGTGGCCATGCTCGCCTATCGCGCCGAGATTCCGTTCGGCTACGCCACCGGGCTCACGACGCTCTCGATCTGCATCGCCATCCTGGTGACTCTGCTTGGCTTCGTTGTCGCGGTCCGCTATCGCCAGGCGCTCCTGGGCGGCGGCATCTTCGGTTTTGCCATCGGCGCCATGCATTATACCGGCATGCGCGGCATCAATGTCGCCGCCACCATGGACTGGGACCTGCGCTATGTCGTGGCATCGTTGCTGCTGGGGGTCGGCCTCGGCGCGCTGACCTTGCATGTGCTGCTGCGCGGCCGCTCCTGGCGCGCGCGGCTGGGCGGCAGCAACCTGATGATGCTCGCCATCGCCGCGATGCATTTCACCGGCATGACGGCGCTGACCCTGATCCCGGAACGCTGGGTCCTGCCGCCCGAGATGCCAGGCATGCCGGCCGAATGGCTCGGCGGGGCGGTGGCGGCGGCGATGGGCACGATCGCGGTGCTCGGCATGGCCGCGTCCTTCGTCGATGACCGCATGGCGATGCGGGCGCAAGAGGAGGCGGAACGCCTGCGCCACCACATCGCCAAGCTCGAGCGCACGGAACGCGAGCTCCAGGCGACAGCAGAGCGCCTCACCCGCGCCCTTGACGCCGCGGCCGCGGCGAACCAGGCCAAGTCGCAGTTCCTGACCACCATGAGCCACGAACTGCGCACGCCCTTGAATGCCATCATCGGCTTTTCCGAGCTGCTCCAGTCGCAGCTGTTCGGGCCGCTCGGCGATGCGCGCTATCTCGACTATGTCGCGGACGTGCTGAGCGGCGGGCGGCATCTGCTCGCGCTCGTCAACGACGTGCTCGACTTCTCCAAGATCGACGCCGGGGCGCTCGATCTGCGCTTTGAAGCCGTGGACGCCGGCGCCGTGCTCGCCGGGGCGCTGCGCATGGTCGAGTCGAAGGCGCTCTATGGTGGCGTGCGGCTGGAATCGGCGATCGCCGCGGATCTGCCGCGTCCGCCGGCCGATGAGCGGCGCCTGCGCCAGATCGCGCTCAACCTGCTGTCCAACGCCGTCAAGTTCACCGGGCGCGGCGGCAAGGTGCGGCTGTCGGCCGCCGCCGAGGGCGACACCCTGGTGATCGAGGTCGCCGACACCGGGATCGGCATGGCCCCGGAGCATATTCCCGTGGCACTTGAACGGTTCGGCCAGGTCGACGGCTCGCTGGAGCGCAGATACGAAGGCACCGGCCTCGGCCTGCCCCTGACCAAGAAGCTGGTCGAACTGCATGGCGGCCGGCTGGAGCTCGAGAGCAAGCTCGGCGTTGGGACCAAGGTCAGGGTCCTCCTGCCGCTCGGCCGCCGGGTCTCGCACCCCGAAGCGGCCTGACGGCGCGTAACCACCGGTTAACCCTTCTCTTCACGCCTCGTAAATCTCTGCAAACCTAGGATTCGCCGAAGCGGCGCGTGGCGCCGCGATGCGGAGTCCTGGCGCGTGCCCGACAGCGGCGACAGCGAGAACAAGCCCGGCGAGGCGGCGCCGCAGCCGCGGCGCCTGCGCCCGGGCGTCAAGCATCTGAGCCTCGCGCTGCAGGGCGGCGGGTCGCACGGCGCCTTCACCTGGGGCGTCATGCACCGGCTGATGAGCGATCCGCACATCTATATCGACGGCATCAGCGGCACCTCGGCCGGCGCCATGAACGCGGCGATCTTCGCCGACGGCTTCCTGAAGGGACGGCGCCAGGGCGCGATCGACGCGCTGGAGCGGTTCTGGCTGCGGGTCGCCAACCTGCCCGGCCTGCCGCGCGGCCTCAGCCAAGGCATCCCCGGCCTCTCCGACGGCTGGGGCGTCGACAACGACCCCGCCTTCATGATGATGGACATCATGACCCGCCTGTGGTCGCCGGCGCAGCTCAACCCGCTGCAGCTCAACCCGCTGCGCGACCTGCTGGACGAGCTGGTGGATTTCGACGGCGTGCGCGCGCGGCCTGACGTGAAACTCTTCGTCACCGCCTCCAACGTGCGCACCTGCAAGTCGCGTGTCTTCCGCACCCATGAGCTGACCTCGCAGGTGCTGATGGCCTCAGCCTGCCTGCCGCTGATGTTCGAAGCGGTCGAGATCGATGGCGAGCATTACTGGGACGGCGGCTATCTCGGCAACCCTGCCATCTATCCGCTGATCCACGAATGTGCCAGCAGCGACGTGGTGATCGTGCAGATCAATCCGCTGGTGCGCCCCGAGGTGCCGAAGACCTCGCGCGAGATCCTGAACCGCATCAACGAGATGACCTTCAACTCCAGCCTGGTGCGCGAGATGGCGGGCATCGCCACCATCACCAGCCTGGTGGAGAGCGGCGCCCTCAACGACGACCGCTACACCGCCGTGCGCTTCCACCAGATCAGCGCCGAGGAGGAGCTCGCCAAATACGGCGCCCTCAGCAAGATGAACACCGAACGCTCGTTCCTCGAGCATTTGCATCGGCTGGGCTACGAGACGGCCGACAAGTGGATCGCCGAGAACTTCGAGCGCCTGGGCTGGGAAAGCACGATCGACGTGCTGGATAAGTATATGTAGGTGGTGGAAGCGGGGTGCTTGCGGCAGACTCGGTGGACCCCTTCCCCCCTTGTGGGGGAAGGTAGGGAAGGGGGGTAGCCGCAGACGCCATGCTGAGAGATAACGCAAGAAGCTTGCGCAAGCGTATGACAGACGCCGAACAGGCGCTCTGGAAGCTCCTGCGTCGGAAACAGCTCGACGGTCATCGCATCCGCAAGCAGGTTCCCATCGACCAATATATCGTGGACTTCTGCTGCCTCGACGCGCGACTGATCATCGAACTCGATGGCGGGCAGCACAGCGAGTCCGCTGCAGACTCCGCACGCGATGCGCGGCTGCAGTCGCAGCATTTCCGGGTGCTGCGATTCTGGAACGATGATGTGCTGAAAAATCCGGAAGGCGTGATGCAGGTCGTATTGAAGGCTCTGGAGGCTAAGCCTTAAACACCGAGTCCGTGGCACCCCCCTTCCCTACCTTCCCCCGCAAGGGGGGAAGGGGCTCACCGAGTTGGGTTGGAGCGGCAGAGCTTCCCTACCGCACCGCCGCCAGGTGCTTGCCGTCGAGCAGCCTTGAGGGCGGCAGCGAGATGACCGCCCGCGTCCCCTTGCCGAGATCGCTTTCCAGCCGCAGATCGCCGCCGTGCAGGCGGGCGAGGCCGCGCGACAGGGGCAGGCCGAGGCCGGCACCGTCGAACTTGCGGTGCAGCGCGGAATCGACCTGGACGAAGGGCTCCAGCACGCGCTCGATGTCGTCCTGGGCGATGCCGATGCCGTTGTCGGTCACCGTCACCTCCAGCTCGCCGCGCGGCGAGAGGTGGGCGCCGACCACGATGCGGCCCTGCTTGGGCGTGAACTTGATGGCGTTGCCGATCAGATTGATCAGGATCTGCTTCAGCTTCTGCTTGTCGGCATGGACGCGCGGCAGGCGCGGCGCGATGTCGAGGTCGAGGATCAGCTCGCTCTCATGCACGCGCTCCTTCACCAGGCGCACCACGGATTCGACGATCTCGTCGACGCTGACCACGCTCTCATGCAGCGTGACCTTGCCGGCCTCGATGCGCGAGACGTCAAGGATGTCGTTGATGATGCCGAGCAGGTGCAGGGCGCTGGCGTGGATGTCGCGGACGTATGACTTGTATTGCGGGTTGCTGACCGGGCCGATCATCTCCATGCGCATCACGTCGGCGAAGCCGATGATGGCGTTGAGCGGCGTCCTGAGCTCGTGCGACATGTTGGCGAGGAAATGCGTCTTGGCCCGGCTGGCGACGTCGGCCTGCTCCTTGGCCTGGCGCAGGCTCTCCTCGCGCTTGGTCAGCTCGGTGATGTCGGTGGCGGCGCCGCGATAGCCCTTCAGCGCGCCATTGGCGCGGTCGAAGACCGGTACGGCGGAGAGCATGAACAGGCGCCGCTTGCCGTCGGCGTCGATCGCGTCGAACGGCACATCGCGGAACGGCGAGATGCGCTCGAAGCGGCGCTTGGCCGATTGGCGGAGCGTGTCGGTGACGATCATCGAGAGCAGGTTCTTGCCGATATATTCCTGCGGCGGGCGGTCGAGCGCGTTGGCAATGCGCTGCGAGACCATGGTGAAGTTCAATTCGCCGTCGGTCTCCCACACCCAATCGGCGGTCAGGCGCAGGAAGTCCATGTAGCGGTCGAGCATCAGGGCGATGTCTTCGACGCCGATGCCGTGATCGGCGAACATCTGCAGGATGCCGCCGAAGCCGGAGAGCTGGCCGTCCGCGTCGAAGACGGGGACCAGGCGCGATTTCAGGATCTGCGTGGTCTGGCCGATGATGTAGCGGTCCTCGCGATAGACCGTATTGCGCGAGAATTCGATCTCCTCGGCGATGTCCTTCAAGGGCAGCAGATCGCCGACCCGGCCCTCCTGGGTCTCGATCTCCGCCACCCGGCGATAGCCCGAATTGCACCAGCGGATGGCGCCCGAGCGGTCGGCCAGAAACAGTGCCGGGCCGAAATCCAGCAATTCCTTCTGGAAAATGTCGCGCAACTGCTCCGGGGTCGGCGTCCGGCCGACCTGCGGTTGCCAGTCCGTGACGATCATGCTCGCCTGCATCATGGATTGCCGTCCCCCCAAAGGTACTCAACCCCCGGCACTCTTGCCAGTGCCGTCTCGAAGTACCCGCTCGCCGGCGCGGATTCGCCGGCGCTTACCCCTAGCCTATCCGGCCGGCCGTCCCTGGCCGCCCGGCCGTCCCCTAATCGGCAGGCCCGTCGGGTGCCCCACCCTGGCCCTGCTCGATGGTCTTGATCGCGAACAGATATTGCGGATCGCGCCGCCACCGCTCCAGCACCTTCTGCGCGGTGTCGGCGGCAACCTTGTCGTAGAAGCCCAGCGCGCGGCCGAGATCGACCGCCCCGCCGGCACCCCGTGCCAGCGGCTGGCTGCTGCCGGCCCCGGCGCCCTGGCCTGGGCGGGCGCGGCGGGTCAGCAGATAGATGGTGGCGAATTCCTCGCGGCTGAGCCGCGTGGCGCGCGAGGCGATGGCAAGGCCGTTGCCGCCGGTCTCGTAGAGCAGGCGCTGGACCAGCGCCAGGCGCAGCTCGCAGATCTGGGCGAACATCGCCTCGAACATCGGCACCTCGCCGCGGCGCAGCGTCTGGATCATCAGCCGGGCGGAGAGCTTGCCGGCGGCTTTCAGCTGCCGGGCCGCCTCTTCGGCCGGGGTGAGCGCGTCGGGACCGCGGGCCTCGGCGGTGGCCGTCGCCACCTGCTCCTTCAGGATCGGCTCGATCGTGTCGTCGAGCTCGTTGGCGTCGATCTTGAACTTGTCGAGGATGAAGTGGCGGATCGCGGCGGAAACCCAGTAGCACATCTTGACCGCCAGCTCGCGCGGCAGGTCCTTGCGATGCACCAAAGGTTCCTGGAACTCGTCGATCTGCTTCGACTGGTCGACGATATAGGCCAGCGTGGATTCCGAGATGCGCGCGTCCTGGTTGGACAGCAGCGCCATGATCACGTCGGTATGGCCGGTCTCCACCAGCACGTCGCTGACCGACATGGAGAGGTCGCGGCGCATGGCGACGGCGAGGATGTGCTGGCGCGAGCGGTGATGCACGATCTCGATCAGATCGCCGTCCTGCAGCGCCCGGCAGCGCATCAGGATGGGCGAGGCGATGTCGATCTCGTCATTGGCGAGGAGGACGGCCAGCTCGCGCGGCGTGCCCGGCAGGTCGGCGAGGCGCTGGGACAGCTTCAGGCGGATGTCGCGCGAGACTTCCCGGACCAGCTTTTCCAGGATGTCGACCATGATCGCGCGTTCCTGCGCGCTCAGGACCGCGGCCTGCTCCTGGAACAGGTCGCCCATCACCTCGAACAGGTGCGAGCGCCCTTGCTCCGACTTCTCTCGCGCCAACAGCAGGAGCTGTTGCACATCCATGGCTTCAGCAGCCATCAGCGAGCGACTCCCCGAATGCGACCGCCTGGCGACGGTGGCCGGCAACGCCGACAGGTGCGCGATACCGGCCGTTCCGGGCTGGCGGGACCGTCCCCATGATCCCGCACCCCGACCTGCACCGCGCCCTCCAGGCCCTCTACTCCAATTTGGAATCTGAGCGCCCAAAGGGTTACTTCGGAGTAAACGATGCGGGCGATTAACCTAAATGTCAAAGCAAAATGGGAAGACAGCGGGATAAGCAATTGATTCTCGGTAGAATTCCCAGTCTATCCCCAGACTTATCTACATTTAGCCAACAGCAGCACGATTGAACTCAAGACTTTGGGCCTTGGCGGTCGATTCAACGCGGTTCGCCACCAATGCTCTGGTTAATCAGCCGGGAAGGCGCAAACCGCAGATAAAATTGCTGGAGAGCTGTGGCTCGAATGCAACATACCGCGCCGCGCGCAGCCATTGGTTGCGGCAATGGATCGCCTCACCCTGGTCAATCGCCATCCATTGCCGGCAGCAAAGCCTCCCGCAGCCGGACGAGCGGGATTGGCTTGCTGAGGGTCGTCACCTCGAGGAGGCCCTCGGCCCGCGCCATCAGCGCGGCCATCTTGGCGTAGTCGGGATTGTAGCCGGTGACGGCGACCACCCGCGCCCGGTAGCGCTCCTGGGTGAGCCAGCGGATCAGCTCGATGCCGTCAACCTCAGGCATCACCATATCCATCACGATGACGTGAGGCCTGAAGCGCGGCACGGCGGCCATGAATTGGCTGGCGTGATGGGTGAGCTCGACCTCGAGCCCCAGGCCGCGCGCGACGTTGCCGACAAACTTGCCGAACTCCACCTCGTCGTCGATCACCAGCACGCGCCGCGCCGTCATGCCGCGCTGCCCTCAAGCAACAGCCGGGTCACTACGTCGACCAGCTGCGCCCGGGCAAAGGGTTTCGACAGCATCGGCACCTTGGCGAGCTCGGCCGGCATGGTCATGACATGGGGCGAATAGCCCGACATGAAGATGATCTTGATATCGGGGTTGCGGCGGCGCGCGGCCAGCGCCACGTCGACGCCGCTGGCGCCGTTGGGCAGCACCACGTCGGTCAGGATCAGGTCGACATCCGGATGCTCGTCCAGCAAAGCGAGGCCGGCGATGCCGTCGGGCGCCTCGATCGTGCGCATGCCGAGCGATTCCAGGAAGCGGATCTGCAGCCGGCGCACGGCGACCTCGTCCTCGATCACCAGCACCAGCTTGCCGTCCAGCTCGGCCGGCGCGCGCTCGCGCGGCGACGCCACCTGCGCGACGGCACCCTCGGCCTGCGCGCGCGGCAGGAACAGCTTCACGGTGGTACCATGCCCGGGCTCGCTGTAGATCTTCAGGTGGCCGCCGGATTGCTTGATGAAGCCATAGACCATGCTGAGGCCGAGCCCGGTGCCGCGGCCGACCGGCTTGGTGGTGAAGAACGGCTCCAGCGCCCGCGACGCTACCTCCTTCGGCATGCCGATGCCGGTGTCGCTGACCGCGACCATCACGTATTCGCCCGGCGCCAGATCGGGGATGCCGGCGGTGTAGTGCTCGTCCAGCGTCGCGTTCTCCGCCATGATGCTGAGCCGGCCGCCTTCCGGCATGGCATCGCGCGCATTGACCGAGAGGTTGATCAGCGAATTCTCCAGCTGGTGCGCGTCGATCCGCGCCGGCCAGAGCTCGGGCGCGACGGTGGCCTCGATCTGGATCGATTCCTCGATCGTGCGGCGCAGCACCACAATCAGGTCGCGGATCAGCTTGTCGATGTCGACCAGCGTCGGCGCCAGCTGCTGCTGGCGCGAATAGGCCAGCAGCCGGTGCGTCAGGCTGGCGCCGCGCTCGGCGGCGTTGAGCGCGTCCCGGGTGAGGTCGCGCAGCTGCGGCGTCTCCACGCGCTCCAGGATCAGCTCCAGATTGCCGAAGATGATCGCCAGCAGGTTGTTGAAGTCGTGGGCGATGCCTCCGGTCAGCTGGCCGACCGCCTCCATCTTCTGCGCCTGCCGCAGATGCTCCTCGGTCGCCTTCTGCCGGGTCACGTCGTCGACCAGGAGCAGGAAGCCCTCGGCCTGGCCGCCGCCCAGCACGGCGATCGAGATGCCGAGCTCCAGCAGCGCGCCGTCGGCGCGGCGCAGGGAGCCTTCGAGGTTGCGCAGCGTCCGCGCCCGCGTCGCCGCCCCGCGCAGATCACCGGGCGGGTCCAGGTTGGTCACATGCAGATCCGACCACAGCTGCGGGCGGGGCTCGCCGAGCACGTCGGCGCCGGCCACCTCGAACAGCCGCTCCGCCGTCGCGTTCCAGATGGTCACGCGGTCGCTTTCGTCGAGCGCGATGATGGCGAGCGGCGAGGCCTGCACGATCCGCTCCAGCGTCTCGCTGGTGCGCCGCAGGGCGTCGCCGGCGCGGGCCCGCTCCTCGGCGATCGCCTGCTCGCGGTGGCTGCGCGACAAGGCCTCGGCCGCGGCCTTGCGCTCGGTGATGTCGCGCACGATGGCGATGACGTAAGGCTCGCCGCCGAGGCTGAGTGGGCCAAGCACGACGTCGACCGGAATCTCGCCGCCATCGGCGCGGAGCGCGTAGAGCTCCAGCCCAGAACCCATCTCGCGGGTCGTCGGCCGCGCCGAGAACGCGTCGCGATGCGCCACGTGGCGGTCGCGGAAGCGCTGCGGCAGCAGCATCTCGACGGGGTTGCCGATCAACTCGCCGCGCGGATGCCCGAACATGGCGACGGCGCGATCATTGACGCGCTCGATGCGGCCGTGGCGGTTCAGCACCAGGATCGAATCCGGGATGTAGTCGAGAATCGCCGACGCCAGATGGTCGCCGATGGTCGACTGGGCGCCTGCCTGGGCCTTGGCCGCAGTTCCCTGCGAATCGTCCGCTGTCGTCATGCTGCGCACCAGATGCTGCGCCGGCCGGCAAATGCCGCACGGATGTCCCCAAGGAAAGACACCATCCGATCCGATCTGGTTCCATTAGCCCTCGGCCGCTCGCGCGCTGTCAAGGCGCATGGGCCCCGCAAGGGCGGCGCGCGCAGAAACCACACGCGCCCTATGCTTATCCGCGCGCGGCGGCGAGCTTAGGCGGCGAAAATGAAAGCGCGCGCATGCGTCCCGCGCCGCCGCTCATCCGCACAATCGATGTGGTTATGCTGCGGCGCGGCCGCGCTGGCGGCTACAGCAGGGCGCCGCGACGATGGACGCGCGGCCGGAGCATCGGCTGCCCCGCCCGGTCGTCACGCTCGGAGCTCAGGGATGGGGCAGTGTCAAAGGCCGTGATGCTGGCCGCCACCACGCGAAGGGAATGATCGGTGAAATGCTCCAGCACGCAATACTGGTCAAAGGATAGCCGGCAAGCCGCCGTGCGCCGTGCGCCGGGCCGCTAGGAGCTGCGCGCGACGCCGAACATGCTGCCGTCGTTCTTGCGCACGAACAGGTTGGACAACGCATCGGCGGTGTTCTCGGCGGTGAATTTCGGCGTGGCGCCCTCGAACTTGCAGGAGGCCAGCACCTGCTCGACGATGAATTTCGGCTGGAAATAGGCGAGCGGCGCCTTGTTGGCGCGCACGCCCTCGACCACCTGCCTGTAGATCTCGTCGGTCAGCTCCAGGCCGCGCTTCTTCGCCATGTCGTCGAAGACGCGGCGGTAGAGGTCCTCCGGCGGCTCCACCGTCTCCAGCTTGTAGGAGATGCGGCGCTGGAAGGCCGGGTCCATCAGATCGTCGGGGTGCAGGTTGGTGGAGAAGATGACGATCTCGTCGAAGGGCAGCTTGATGCTCTTGCCCGAATGCAGGGTCAGGTAGTCGACGCGGCTGTTGAGCGGCACGATCCAGCGGTTGAGGATGTCCTCCGGCTTGGCGCGCTGGCGGCCGAAATCGTCGATCAGGAAGGTGCCGTTCATCGCCTTCACGTGCAGCGGCGCCTCGTAGAACTTGGCGATGTGGTTGAACTTGAGATCCAGCATCTCGATGGAAAGCTCGCCGCCGGTGGCGACGAAGGGCCGGTAGCACGGCACCCAGCGCCGGTCGATGGTACCGCGGCGCACGCCGAGCCCGGTCTCGGTTCCGGTCATGCCGGCGATGGTCTGATGGATCATCGGGTCGTAGACCTTGATGATCTCGCCGCCCACCTCGAAGCAATAGGGGATGTAGACGACGTTCTCGAAGACGCGGCCGATGATCTCGGCGATGGTGGTCTTGCCGTTGCCGGCGGGCCCGTAGATCAGGATCGGGTTGCCGGAATTGACCGCGGGGCCCAGGCGATTGACGAAGCGGTCGGGTACCACCAGCCCGGCGAAGGCATCGTCCAGCATCTGCCGCGTCACCACCTCGTTGGTCACGCGCTGGCGCTCGATGCGCTCCTGATAGGCGGTGAGCGAAACGGGAGCGGGGCCGAAATACTGGCTCTTGTCATAGGCCTCCAGCGCCCATTCGCGGCCCGCCCGGGTCATCGCGTGGCGCATCTCGGTCAGCACGCCGCCGCCGCCGATGCTGGCGGCGCCCACCGCCTCGATCAGCTTGCGGTCCTTGGCGTCCTGCAGCAGCTTGTTGATGATGGTGCTCGGCACCTTCATCGCCTCGGCCAGCTGCGAGGGCGTCTCCAGGCGCTCGAGATGCATGCCCTTCATGGCGAGCTCGAGGAGGAAAACGGGGTCGAGCCCGGTATCCTCGATGGTGAGCGGCGCCGGCGGCGCTTCGCTGATGACGGTGTCGACCTGGTCCTTGCTCAACAAGCCCAGCGCCACCAGGCTGTCGCCGATCCGCCCGCCATTGGCGCGCTGGTGCTCCAGCGCCTTCGCGATGCCCTCCGCCGACACCAGACCCTTGGCCACCAGAATGTCGCCGAAACTCATCGCTTGCCCTCTTCCGCTTTATGGAATCCGCCCGACGCCGAAACGCATCCGCTCGCGGTCCTCGACCCCAATGCCGAGAGGACCGGGGAGCCAGGGTGGCGGCAAATTGCAAACGTTTGCTTAAGCGATGGCGCGCGCAGTCATGCCCGGAATGCCGCGCATTTTAGGCGAATTGGCGCGATCGTCCGGAGCCGCGGCGTCAGACCTCCCAGGCGGTGTCGGTCGCGGCGTCCACGGCCCCGCGCTGCGCCGCGCTGAGGGCCGATAGCTGCGCTGGCGGGACGGCGGCGAAGGACATCGCATCCACCAGCTGCTGCACGCCATCGGTGTCCAGGGTCGCGCCATCGGCGAGCGCGAGGTGGTCGAGCCGGCTGGCCGGGTCGCTGAACCAGGCCTTCAGGGTCGCGCTGTCGCCGGTGCCGATGACGGTGATAACGAGGTCGCCGCCGCTCCTGGCGAACCACAGATCCGCGCCATCGATCTCGGCGCCGAAGACCAGCCGGTCAGGCGAGACGCCGGTATCGCCGTTGCTGATCGTGTCGCGTCCGCCGCCGCGGCCAAAGAGATAGGTGTCGGCGCCCTCGCCGCCGGTCAGGGTGTCGTTGCCGCCGCCGCCGTCGAGCACATCGTCGCCCGCCCCGCCGTTCAGCAGGTTGGCGGCACCGTTGCCGCGCAGCGTGTTGTCCGCGTCGTTACCGGTGCCGTTGATGGCGTTCGCTCCCGTCAGCGTCAGGTTCTCCAGATTGGCACCCAGTGTGTAGGTGAGGGAGCTTTGCACCGTGTCGACGCCCTCGTTGGCCAGCTCGATCACCGCGTCCTTGCTGGCGTTCACGACATAGGTGTCGTCGCCCGTGCCGCCCGTCATCGCGTCGTTGCCGCCGCCGCCGTTCAGCAGGTCGTTGCCGGCGCCGCCATAGAGGGAATCGGTGCCGTCCTCGCCGAACAGCAGGTCGTCTCCGTCCTCGCCCCACAGCGAGTCGTTATTGAAGCCGCCGAACAGGCTGTCGTCCTCCGTGCCGCCATAGAGCTTGTCGTTGCCGTTGCCGCCGGAAAGCCGGTCGCCGCCGCCACCGCCATAAAGCGTGTCGTTGCCGTTGGCGCCGCTCAGTTGGTCGTCCAGGCCGCCGCCGGTCATGGTGTTGTTGGAGGAATTGCCGATGCCGGTGAAGGCGCCTTCGCCCAGATAGACCAGCTTCTCGACATAGGTGGTCATGGCATAGGCATCGATGGTCACGTTGACCGTGTCGGTGCCCTGGTTCGATTTCTCGACCACCTTGTCGCCGGCATTGTTCACCAGGTAGGTGTCGTTGCCGGTCTTGCCGGTGAGCACGTCGGCGCCGGAGCCGCCGAGCACGAGGTCGTTGCCGCTGCCGCCGGTCTCGAAGACGTTGAGCACGCTGACGACGATGGTCTGCTGGTAGCTCGCCCCCGCCGCGTCGGTGACGTCGACCAGCAGGCTATGGCTCTTCGCCGTCTCGTAGTCGAGCTTCGCGCCCGCCTTGACGCGGATCTGGTTGCCGATGATCTCGAACAAATCGGTGGCGCCGCCGACCAGGGTGAAGCTGTGGCTGTCGCCGGCATCCGGGTCGATCGCGGCGAGCGTCGCTGCGACGGTGCCGGCATCGGAGTTCTCCTCCGCCGCGCCGCCGGAAACGGCGATGCCGGTCGGCGCCTGGTTCGGCGTCTCCGCCGGCGGTTCGGCCGGCGGCTCAGCGGGCGGCACCACCACCTCGACGATCGAGCCGCTGCCGAGCCAGATCTTGTCGGCATAGATCTCGGGGATGACCGTGTCGATGAGGCGCAGCAGCGACGGTCCGTCGGTCAGGTCGAACAAGGTGGCGGGGGCGCCGCTGTCGCTGAACTGGAAGTGGTCGAGCGTGGCGATCGCCCCGTCGCGCAGCCAGACATGCGCCACGCCGCCCGACCCGCCGAGCTTCTGCGGGTTGAGGCTGACGCTGTCCTCCACCGTGATGCTCTCGCTCCACAGCCGGTAGTTCCGCTTGTTGCCCTCGGCGAAGGCGTTGACCACGATCGTGGTGCTCGACTTGAGATCGAATCCCGCATCGGTGTTGCCGGAGGCGGAGACGTCCTCGAAGCGCACGTCGAACACGCCCCGCTCGGTGGCGAAGCCGTCGCCGTTCCAGTAGCGGTCGGCGGCCCCGTTGCCGAAGCTGTTGTCCATCTGCACGCGCTGGATCAGCACGTCATGCACCGTGCCGTCGAGATGCACGCCGACGATGTAGAGCCCGCCGTCCTGGCCCTGGCTGTCGCCCTTGACGTCCTGAAGGACGATGTCGTGGCTGTCGTATTTCAGGCGGATCGCGCCCGAGGAATAGCCGGCGACCTCGACATCCTGGACGGTGAGGCCGGAGATGGTGGCCGTGGCCTGGTCGGGGAAGGCGTTGTTCTCGACGAAGCGCGTGACGTTTGCGGCATCGACCTGCCGGATCGTCAGGTTCTCGATGTCGGCACCGATGCGGAAGGCGCCGTTGCCGAAGTTCCTGATCGCCAGATCCTGGAAGGTGAGGTTGTCGGCGCCGCTGCCGAGGCGGAACAGTTCCAGCCCGCTCGGCTGTCCCGGGGTCCAGTTTTCCGCCCGCGTCCCGGCAATTTCTGCCGCCAGGGCATTTCCCGCCGAATCGATGCCGCGGATGGTCACCGCCGCGCCGGCCTCGCCGCCGGCCGAGATCGCGATCGCTTCCTCGGGGCGATAGACCCCTTGATCCGCCAGCAGAAGAACCTCGCCGCCGGCCCCGGCCGCGCCGATCAGCGCCGACAGGCTGCCAAGGGTTGCCGCGTTTTCGATGCTCGAGCCGTCGCGCAGGCCCGCGCCGGTTGGGGAAATGTAGAGAGACGCCATGATGCACCAC
>Ga0268299_1001994_pt1 | contig 28099 bp, 19 predicted proteins | sample NOBtaG_FD_193484 | JGI IMG/M metagenome (GOLD analysis project Ga0268299, IMG submission 193484) | Activated sludge microbial communities from bioreactor in Nijmegen, Gelderland, Netherland - NOB reactor | ecosystem: Engineered > Bioreactor > Aerobic > Activated sludge | place: Netherlands...
CGACATGATAAAGGACAGTTCATCGCCGTGGTCGCTGTCGGGCAGGTTGGCTATGGGCGCGCCGCCAATCGTTTGCACCAGCGAATAAAAACCCGCCGGGTCCTGCCCCGTCAGGTTGATGGCGTTCTGGTGTTCCGTTTCGGTGTGGAAGCCCAGCGAAGGGTTGGAATCGCCGATCTGGATGCCGAGCGGATCGGGCATGTCGGGTGTGGGCGCGCCTTCCACATCGGGGAAAAGCGCCTGCAAGGAGCGGCCCATCCAACCGGAGCCGATGCTGAAATTGTCCGGCGTGCCGTCGCCTCCGGTCAGCCACAAGTCGGTGCTTTTGAAGTGCGACTGGTTTGGGGTTTGGTAGCCTACGCCCTGCACCACGTTCACCCAGCCCTTGTCGTACATGGCTTTCACGGCGCTCATCGCCGGGTGCAGGCCCACGCGTTTGCTGTCCTTGAGCGTGGTGTCGAGGTCAATATAGGCCCCCGCGCCCGTTTCCTGAATGCGGGTGGTGGGCCGGAGCGTGGCATATTGGCTGTACTGTGCGATGGGAATCAGGTTGTTCAGGCCGTCGTTGCCGCCCTTGAGCTGGATCAAAACCAGGGCGCGCTCCTGAATGTCGGAGCAGTCGCCCACGATTTTCGCGATCCGGCTGTTGGCAAAAGGCGTCATGGAAAAGCCGTTCACGACGAAGGAAGAGATGCCGGCGGCGGGCAGTATTTTCAGAAAGTTGCGACGTTTCATTTTTTTAGTGATGAGTGATGAACGATGAGCGATGAGTGCATCAACCAGTCAACCAGTCAACCGGTCAACCAAGTCAGAAGGTCTGGAACTCGGGGGAATACATGATAGCGTTGAGCAGTTTCTCCAGCGGGATTTTGACCTCTGTCAGGTTGTTCGTGCTCAGGTAGTTCTGCCATTCGTAGGTCCAGTCCGCCGGAGGCAGGTGGTCGAGGAACACGTCGTCGTAGAAATAGTCGAAACGGTCGCTGTCAATCGTCTCGGGCAGGAGGTAGTTGACAAGTTCCTGCACAAGCGCGAAGGGATCGGAGGGATCGCTGAAAAAGCCGCTGTTGCGCACCCAGGTCACGATGTTCAGTTGCAGGAAAATGTTGGCGTTTGGCGAAGCGCCGTGGCCCATCCTGCCCGTCAGCAGTTGCTGGGGAAACTTGTAGCGCGGGATGATCGTGCTGGAGTTGAACCACTGGCGGCTGTACTCCGGTTCCTGGTAGTACCCGGGATATCCGGCCACGTCGTTGGGGAAAAAGATCGGCATGCCGGCCGGTAGCAGCAGGCGCTGGATGATGCCGGTCGAGAACAGGCTTTCGTAGTGCCCGCGCGGATTGGCCGTCGGGCTGGGAATGGCAAGGCCGAAAAACGAGATCATCTGGAGCGTCATTTCGAGCGGCGATCGGATCATGCCGCCCACGATCTCGTCGGCGTTGTCGGAGTCGTCGGCATCGAAGAAATGCTGGCTTTGCAAAAGTTGCTGCACGACGGGTTTGATCTCGTAGTTGCCCGTACGGAACGCCGTGGCCAGCGGCTCGATGACGTCCGTTTCGATTTCGGGTGTGATGTTTCGATGGACGAACCAGCGGTACAGCCGACGGACGAAATTCCGCGCCACTTCCGGTTGGGCGAACACCATGTTCACGAAGTTGTCCAGTTCCGTCCACATGCCATTGGCCGTGGTAGCGCCGGCGATGGTCGTGCCCTGGAATTTGCTGCTGAAGGTTTTGCTGCCGGTGTCGTGCTGGTTGAGCTGCACGATGCCGCGCGGGATGCCGGTTTCGGGGTCGAGCGAGTCGCGCTGGTTGCGCGCGCGGAATCCGGTGAAAACTCGGGCCGCCTGCTCGATGTCGTGCTCGGTGTAGTTCGTGTAGTCGTCGGGGCCGATTTGCGGACCTTTCCCAATGGTGAATAGCTCGAAGAACTCGCGGGCGAAGTTTTCGTTGGGGTTGTTCTTGGTGTTCTGGTGGTTGTTGAGGTAAATCAACATCGTGCTGTCGGTCACCATTTTGGTGGCCAACTTTTTGAAATTTCCGAGTGAGGCCCAGCGCAGCAGCGACAGATAGTCGAAAAAGTGGGCATTCCCATAAGTGCCGGCCGTCACGATCAGATGCTGGTGCAGGAAAAAGGCCATCCGGTGCGAGATGCCGGGATCGTGCAGGGCTTCGTTGACCCACCAGCCCATGACGTAGCGGCGCAGCACAAAATCCTCGGCTGGCAGGGTTTGCCCCGGTGGGTTGATCCAGGTGATGTTCTCTACCCCGGTGGTGGCAGGGTCGTCGTACACGGGCTGGGCCATTTGCAAGGTAGGGGTCACCAGAAGCGATGCGACCGCCTGCGCGGCGCTCATGCCGGCCAGTTGGTCCACTTTGGCTTTGGTGTAGCGGTAACTGGCACGACGGAGCAGGTGTGCCGCCCGGCGGTGTCCCAAAGTACCGGTCAAGGGTGCGAGTGAAGCCATTTCGCAGATTGTTTAGTTGGTGAAAAATGCGGGTGACTACTGCGGCTGTTTGGCGGGCATGGCGGCTTCGACGGAGGTAATGGACATAAGTTTAAAATCTCCTATTGATTTCCTCTGGGTTTGCTTCCATGTTTCTCAGATTCCCACCTGGCCTGGTTGGAAAATGTCTCCACGTTGTAGGCTGGAACGTAATCCCATTTTCGCCCAGTCTTACGCTCGTAAGCGTCTGTAGCCACGTACAACAAAGGTTCGAAATCGGTATCCTTCGGCATTCGTACCGGGTGTTCCAATACGTCCTCGTAGAAAGATTGACCGTTTGCCACCACACAACAACGCACATACAAAAATGCATCGCCGGAAAAATAGCGACCCGTTTTGTACGAACTCTCCCCGATATGCTGCGCAAATTTCAATCCGTCAAGTGCGTATAATTTTTGGGATAAAATATCCGCAAAATCAAAAATCTGGCGAACGGGGCCTGCTGCCAAGGCAGCCACCAAAGGCTCGACCACTGCGTCGTCATCATCGGTATGATCCCAATCCAGCAAGGAGATCAGACCCCAAAATTGCGCCTCGGTCATAAGTCCGTCCGACCGGTGTTCGGCCATCGAAATTTGCACTTCAGCATCCGGGTACTTTTGCTGAAGCTCCACAAGCGCGTCCTGTGTCACATTGCGCAGGGGCATTTTTATCGTAGACGTCATACTGCGTACTGGTTTGCAACTTCAAAGGTTGAAAGTTTCCGGCGTTTTGTCCGCAGCTTCTGTCAATTTTTTACCGAATTCCATCAAACCCCCTTGCCAAAGTTCTGAACAGCCTATATTCGCGGCTGAACTAACATTCGCTTTCACTAAATCTACCGCTTTTTTGTTATGAAAAAACTACTTACACATTTCTCAGGATTAGCCGTTTTTGCATTTGTCCTGCTGTTCTCGTCACAGGTGGGTGCCCAAGGAACCCACTTGTCTGAGGCTCAAGGCCTAATTATTCGCCTTAAATCCGGCGGTGTCGATACCGACTACCGGTATGGTACTGGCAACTGCGGCTATGGCACTACGTCCAATCCACCTGCCGCGAACAACCCGGCATGGGGAGGCACCGTAGGCAGCAACTTCTGCGCTCCGGTAGCATGGGCCTACGGCCTCAACCAAGACACCTTCGGCTGCAGCGCTCTTCCGGCCGGTTCGCTCACTGGCAAAGTTGCATTGGTGCGTCGGGGGCCCTTTTCCCCTCCCAACACTGCATGCAGCTTCACGCTCAAGGCTTACAATGCCCAAAATGCGGGCGCAGTGGCCGTTATCATCGCCAACCACAACGGCAATGCCGCCGATAACGACTGCACGGTACTGAACATGCCGAGAGACACCGCAGGCGGCCTGCACACCCTGGTGACCATCCCGGTGTACTCGGTGGGCCGTACGGTGGCCAACCAGATTGACGCCGCTATCCGCAGCGCCGGCGGGGCAGAGCTGTGCTTCTTGCGCCCGGATGTGTCCACTCCCGACATTTACCTGCCCACCGCCAGCAAGCGGACCCCCGCCGCCCATATCCCGGTGGATACCCTGGGGTTTGCAGCCTACCTGACCAACAACTCGGGCAACGAGCTCATCAACATGGAACTGAAAGCCGAGGTGCTTGACGCCACCAACAACGTGCTGCACAGCACGAGCATCGTGTTGCCCACCTTTGCCGCCGGCATCGCAGACAGTTTCGTGGTCATCTCCCAGGGCCAGTTCGCCCCCGAACTTCCGGTCGGTGAGTACACCGTACGGTATTCCACTACACACGCCAATGCACAATTAGACAGCCGCAAGGAAACGAAGTTTTATGTGACCAACAACCTGTACAGCAACGACGACGGCGCTACCGTGGCCTACCAGCCCAACCCTGCCGCCGATTACGCCGTGGCCACCATGTACACCCTGAACCCGAAGGTGACAGACAAGTATATGGTAAAAACTGTCCAGTTCGTACACGGCAGCGACCCTGCCACGTTGCCCACGCAGGACATCAATGCCAACCTGTACTTATTCAAAGTGAAGGACAATGTGAACTTCAATGTGGCGGGCAGCTTTGTGTTTGATGCCGGTTTGATCTCTCCCAGTTTCGACTGGTTGGGCACGGCTAACTACGATGCCCCGGTTGGCGCCGTCAACTATGCCAATACATCCGTAGACCTTGTCAACATCAGTACAGGTGACTTTGGGATTGAGGTCGAAAATGGCAAACGGTATGTAGTGGCTATCGAGTACTCGGGCAACAGCAGAAACGTGTTCCAGGGATTCGACGAGGACGCCGTCATCGGTTCGCCTTCCACGCTGGTGTACTGGCCCCCCTCTGCGGGCGCAGCACCTCGTTGGTACACCGGCGGTCTTGCGGCCGGCCTGAACGCCACCCTGCGCATGTTTCTCGACCTAGTGAGCACCACCGACGAAAACAAACTGCCGGAATCCAGCATGCAGATCCGTCCGAACCCGATCGTAGAGACCCTCAACCTGCAGGTGTCCCTCGAAGCGGCCACCGATGTCACCGTCACCATCGCCGACCTGACCGGCCGCGTCATCACCTACGAAGTGCGCGAAGGGTTCTCCAACGGCCTGCTCACGTACCAACTGCCACAACTGGCATCGGGCACCTACCTGGCTCGTATCGCCACCAAGGAAGGCACGCTGACGAAGAAGTTTATCGTACAGAAATAGAATGATGAGTGATGAGTGATGAGTGATGAGTGATGAGTTTATCATTCACTGATCGTTCTGAATTTTCATCGCTTCTGATAATTATTTCGATTTTTGGGCCGGAGGCCGGTGGGTGTATCCTGCCGGCCTTCGGACATTTGCGAATGTTCGTACGCTACGTTTGTCATCTCGTAGAGACCCGTCCACCCTACGTTTGTCATCTCTCAGAGACCCGTCCACCCTACGTTTGTCATCTCGTAGAAACCCTGCCGTTCAAGCAGCCCGCGTAGAGCGGACGGTTCTCTACGAGATGACAAACGTAGGGTGGATGAAGAGCGGACATAGAGCAGCGTGAAGCGGACGATTCCTGTTTTTTATCACTATTTCAAACTCCGTGTTTATGTACCGAGCATTTCTCCTGTTCCTGTTTCTTGGTGTCGCCAACGCCCTTTTCGCCCAGCCTACCGAACTTTTTTTTCCTCGCAACCTGCAACGCGCCTACGACAAAGGCACGCGCAGCGCCGACGGCAAACCCGGGCCGAACTATTGGCAAAACCGGGCTACATACCAGATCAAGGTCGGTCTTGAACCGAAAAAACGTCGGTTGAGCGGCGAGGCGACGATCGTGTACACCAACAACAGCCCCGACTCGCTCAACCAGATACGCTTCAAACTGGCCGCCGACCGCTACCGCAAGGGCAGCCTGCGCGACGAGGACGTGAACCCCGACGACGTGGGCGACGGCGTGACCATCGAAGCGCTCGTGTACAACGGCAAGCCCGTGCCCGCCAAAGAGCAGCGCCGCCGCAACACCTTTCTCGAGCTGTCGCTGCGCGGCAATTCCCTGCCGCCCGGCGCGTCGGCCACCGTCACCGTCAAATGGGCCTACACCCTGCCCGCCGACAAGGGCGCCACCCGCGAATGCGTGTGCGACCCAACCACGTTCTTCGTGCCCTACTGGTACCCGCAAATTGCCGTGTACGACGACATCCGCGGCTGGGCCAACACCCCGTACAGCGGCCAGCAGGAATTTTACCACGACTTTGCCGACTACGACGTGACCATCACCATGCCCCGAGGCTACATGGTGTGGGCCACCGGCGAATGGCAAAACCCCGGCGACCTGCTGGAAAAAACCTACCTCGACCGGTTCAACGCCGCACACTCCTCCACCGAGGTGATCAAAATATTCACCGAAGCCGAACTGAAGGCGGGCGGCGTGTTCAAAAAAAACAAACAACACGTGTTCCGCTACAAGGCCTCCGGCGTGCCCGATTTCACCTTCGCCGCCAGCGACCACTACAATTGGGACGCTACCTCCGTGGTGGTGGACGACCGAACGGGCCGCCGCACCTTTGTCGGCGCCGCCTACGACACCGGCTCCAAGGACTACTACCGCGTGGCCCGAATCGCCGCCGACGGCATCCGGCTGATGAGCACCTGGCAGCCGGGCTATCCGTTCCCGTACCCCTGCATGACGGTGTTCAACGGCAACGACGGCATGGAGTACCCCATGATGGTGAACGACGCCAGCCTCGGCGACCGCGACCCGACCAGCCTGACGATACACGAGGTGTCGCATACCTATTTCCCGTTCATGATGGGCATCAACGAGCAAGAGTACGCCTGGATGGACGAAGGCTGGGCCAACTTTTTTGACCACCTGTTGGCCGACTCGCTCACCGGCAACAAAAGCAGCGTGCGCGGCTACGGTTTTTCCGCCGGCACCGATACCGATGTGCCGCCCATGGTGCGCTCCAGTTTCCTGAGCGGCGGCGCCTACGGCATCGCCTCGTACAGCCGCCCGCAAAACGCCTACCTCACCCTGCTGGACCTGCTGGGGTACGAGACGTTCCACCGCTGCATGGCCGAGTACATGGACCGCTGGAAAGGCAAGCACCCCATGCCCTACGATTTTTTCAATACCTGGAACAACGTGTCGGGCCAAGACCTGAACTGGTTCTGGAAAGCCTGGTTTTTCGAGTGGGGGCACCCCGATCTCGGCGTGCAGTCCGTGGTGCGGGAAGATGCCGCCAACCGAGACGTGATCTTGGTGGAAAAAAAGGGCAGCATCCCGGTACCCGTTCACCTGGCGATCACCTATACTGACGGTTCTACCCAAACTATACACCAGAGCGCCGGGGTGTGGCGGGCGGGCAACCCCGTGACCCGGATAGACTGCCCGGCCGGCAAAACGGTCGGCAAAGTGGCGCTCGGCGACCGCACCATTCCCGATGTGGATCGCAAAAACAACACCTGGTCAAAAGATTGACTACTTTTGGCGCTTTAAATAACAAGACAGTTCCGCCGTATGAACACGAATAAAATCCTCACTTATCTCCTGTACGCGTTGCTGGCAGGCTTCATCGTCATTGCAGGGTACAAGGCCTGGCAAATGAAGCAGGAAAAGGCCAAGATGGCCCAAGAGAACGCCGACTTTCAGCAAAGCATCCGCGACCTCGGGTTTGTGGAAAACGACACGTCGGAAAGCCGGTTCGAAGGAGATGAAAACACCGGCAGCACTGCTCCTCCGAGCAGCAGCAGCACCGTACTTTCCGACGACGGCATCGAGGACGAGGTGCCCGTGACCAAGCCAAATCCGCAGCCGAAAGCCGCCAATAAATCCGAACCCACAGCGCCCGTTTCAACCAAAACATCCGAACCAGCCCCCTCGGCTCAGCCCCGCAACCTGGACACGGACAACAGCATCGGGCGCTACCGCGTGGTCGCCGGTTCGTTCACCAAACTCGACGGCGCCCGGCGCGAAATGGAGCGCATCATCAAAATGGGCTACCACGATGCCGAAATCGGATATTTCAACCGGGGCAAATTCGCCACCGTGGTCGTGCTGCGCACCGACAATTTCAGCGAAGCCAAACGCATCTCGGAAGCGCTTAGCAAGAAGGGCGTGGATGTTCGGGTGGTGGAGCGGAAGAAGTAACTGTAGCGTACCAGCGCGACAGGATGGGACACGGATGACACGGATCGGACACGGATGCCCACGGATTTAAAAAAATTCAAAAAGAAAAATCTGTGTCATCCGTGTCCCATCCGTGTCATCCGTGTCCCATCCAACCGCATCAATCCTCAAACCGCAGGTGCTTCACCGTGGTGCCCTTGTTGATCAGCTGCTTGAGGGAGCCTACGCCGATGTCGAGATGAATCTGGGCGAAATTGGCGGTCACCTGCTTGTCGCTGGCTTCGGTTTTGATGCCCTCGTGGGTCATGGGCATGTCGCTCACGAGCAGGAGCGCGCCGGCGGGCATGCGGTTTTTGAATGCTGCCACGAAGATGGTGGCCGTTTCCATGTCAATGGCGTGGCAGCGCAGGTCGCGCAGGCGCTGCTTGAAGTCCTCGCGGTGTTCCCACAAGCGTTTGTTGGTGGTGTACACCACCCCCGTCCAGTAGTCGCGTTCGTGGTCCCGGATGGTGGTCGAGATGGCTTTTTGCAGGGCGAATGCCGGCAGGGCGGGCACTTCGGCGGGCAGGTAGTCGTTGCTGGTGCCCTCGCCCCGGATGGCGGCAATGGGCAGGATGAGGTCGCCGACATGGTTTTTTCCCGTTCGCAGGCCGCCGCATTTCCCCAAAAACAGCACCGCAGCGGGGCGAACGGCCTCCAACAGGTCCACGATGAGACCGGCATTGGGGCTGCCGATGCCGAAGTTGATGATGGTGATGTGCTCCGCCGTGGCGGCCTGCATGGGCTTGTCGGCGCCGTACACGGGCACATCGTGCTTGTCGGCGAACATGCGCACATAGTTGCCGAAGTTGACCAAGAGGATGTACTCGCCGAATTTCTCCAGCGGCATGCCCGTGTAGCGCGGCAGCCAGTCCTTGACGATCTGCTCCTTGGCCGATTTTTGCCGGTATTCCAGATCGCGGGCGGCAGCGCTCAGGTCTTCGAAGGAGATCGGGTGCGTGGATTCGTCCATGTGTTTTTTTATGGGCAAAGAACGGGAAAATACTTTTGGCAAAAAGTGCTGAATGGATTCAGCACTTTTCCTTCGTTTTTGTTGAATCCATTCAGCAAAATGGCCAGGCTGCACAACCTCCCCAACAGTTTCCTTGCCCTCGACCCGCCGGAAGCCGGGGCCGGGAACAAGTTGCCGCTTTGGCTGTTCGGGTTTTTGTACTGATAGCCACTATCTTCGCCCGCTCATTCACCGTCCAAGTCTGAACATGTCAAAAACTACCCGCCCGCTGCATTTCCCCACCTCAATATTTCCCCTGATCGCCGCCCTGCTCCTCGCCCTGCCCGCCGCCGCCCAGCGCCCGGCCAAGCCCTCGGCATCCGACCTGCACGACGCCATCAAAAAACTCAACGTGCTCGGCTCAGTGCTGTACGTGGCCGCCCACCCCGACGACGAGAACCAGCGCTTCATTTCCTACTGCGCCAACGAAAAACGCTTCAACGTCACCTACCTCTCCCTCACCCGCGGCGACGGCGGCCAAAACCTCATCGGCTCCGAACTGAGCGAACTGCTCGGCGTGCTGCGCACCCAGGAACTGCTCATGGCCCGTTCCGTGGACGGCGGCCGCCAGCGGTTCAGCCGCGCCAACGACTTCGGCTACTCCAAAACGCCCGACGAGACCATGGCCATCTGGAACAAGGACGCCGTGCTCGCCGACCTCGTCTGGGCCGTCCGCGAAACCCAGCCCGACGTGATCGTGAACCGGTTCACGAACGACAAAAACACCCGAACCCACGGCCACCACACCGCCTCGGCCATGCTCGCCGTGGAGGGCTTCGACCTCGCCGGCAAAACCGACGCCTACCCCGACCAACTGAAATTTACTTCCCCCTGGCAACCCAAACGCGTGTTTTTCAACACCTCCTGGTTCTTCTTCGGCGGGCGCGAGGCGTTTGAAAAAATGGACAAGAGCCACCTGTTTTCCCTCGACCTCGGCGTGTACCTGCCGCTCAAGGGCAAAAGCAACACCGAAGTGGCCGCCGAGGCCCGCTCCATGCATCGATGCCAGGGCTTCGGGGCCATGAGCAGCCGCGGCGAATCGCTGGAATACTTCGACTTCGTGGCCGGCGACCGGCCCAAAACCAACGACCTGTTCGAAGGCATCAACACCACTTGGACGCGCCTGCCCGGCGGGGCGCCCATCGGCAAACTGCTCGCCGAGGTGGAGAAAAACTACCGCCCCGACAATCCCGCCGCCTCCGTGCCCGACTTGCTCCGTGCACGCAAACTGATCCAAAGCCTGCCCGACGGCTACTGGAAAAAAGTCAAACTCGCCGAAATCCAGGAGGTCATCCGCGGCTGCCTCGGCCTTTACCTCGAGGCCACCGCTTCCGAAACCACCGCCACTCCCGGCGACCCGGTGGCCCTGCGACTCGAGTGCATTTTCCGGGATGCACTGCCCGCTGGCGGTACGGTAGCGCTCAACGGGCTGTCCATCCTGCCCGGTATTTTTGACACCGCCACTACCCATGCACTCGACCGAAACAAAGGCTGGGTGCTCAACAAAACCGTGCGCCTGCCCGAGAACATCGGATTCACCGCGCCGTATTGGCTGCGCCAATCCTACACTAGCGGCATGTACACCGTGGACGACCAACTCCTGCGCGGTCTGCCCGAAACACCCCGCCGCTTCCAGGTGCGCTGGACGATCAGCGTGAACGGCATACCCATCGAATACGACACCGAGGTGGCCTATAAAATCGAGGAACCCGCCCTCGGCGAGGTGTGGCGGCCGTTCGACATCCTGCCGCCGGCTTTTGTGGAACTCACCGAGTCGAGTTATTTGGTTACCAAAGGCAAAATCCCGGTGACGGTGCGCGTGAAGTCTAATCGCGACAGTTTGAGCTGCCGACTGACACTACTCAGCGCACAAGGCTGGCCCAACTCCCACTCCTCAGCCAACCCGCCCGATTTTTTCATCGCCAAAAAAGGCGAAGAGCGCGAGTACACCTTCCAACTGGAAGCCTACTCCGGCCCCGAACAGGTGACCTTGACCGCCGGAGTGCAAATCGGCAATACGACGTATGTCAACCGGCTCGTCACCATCAAGTACGACCACATCCCGCAGCAGTACATCCTGCTGCCCGCCGAAGCCCGCGCCGTCCGCCTCGACCTGAAAACCGCGGCCAAAAACGTGGGCTACTTCATGGGCGCCGGCGACGACGGCCCGCCGGCCATGCGCCGCATGGGCTGTGCCGTGACGAATCTCGAAGACAAGGACTTCACCACCGACAACCTGAAAAAATTCGATGCCATCGTGCTCGGTATCCGGGCGTACAACACCAAGGAAAGCCTGAAGCAGCACCAGGCCAAGCTGTTCGAGTACGTGCAAAACGGCGGCACGCTCATCACGCAGTACAACAACAACTTCGATCTGGTGACCAAGGACGTGGCGCCCCTGCCGCTCACGCTGGGCCGCGCCCGCGTGACGGACGAGAAGGCCGAGATGCGCATCCTCAAGCCCGAACACCCGGCGCTCAACTCGCCCAACAAACTCACGCAGAAGGATTTCGACGGCTGGCTACAGGAACGCGGCTTGTATTTCCCCAGCAAGTGGGACGACCAGTACGATGCCCTCTTGGCCTGCAACGACCCCGGCGAAGAGAGCGCCAACGGTTCCCTGTTGGTGGCCAAATACGGCAAAGGGCATTTCGTGTACACCGGACTGGCGTTTTTCCGGCAATTCCCGGCGGGCGTGCCTGGAGCGTACCGCCTGTTCGCGAATTTGCTCTCGTTGAGCAATTTGCCGTGAAGAGGTTAGAGGGTTTCTGGTTAGAAGGTTTCTGGTTTGAAGGTTTTGCCGTGCGTTGGTCTTTTGACCACGAACAAAACCTCACAGTAAGGGCACGCGCACCACAAACTCGTCTTCCCGCTCGCCCGCCCACACGGGCCGGTCGGTGAGCAGCGCGTACCGATTGATGATGTTTTGCAGGCCGACCCCCGTGGACACGCTGGGCGTGGTGCGCGACTGAAGACGGTTCCGGATGGCCAGCGTGGGGCCGTCGTCGAGGCAAACGCGAACCACGAGCGGTTCATGGACGGACATCCGGTTGTGTTTCACGGCGTTTTCCACCAAAAGTTGTAGGGTCAGCGGCGCTATTTTATACTTGTCGAGGCTGGTCTCGGGCAGTTCGAAGCACACGTCGAACTTGTTTTCGAATCGAATTTTTAGCAAAAAGGCATACGAACGGATGAACTCCATTTCGGTGCGCAGGGTGACCAGGGGCTGTTCATTTTGCTCCAAAATGTAGCGGTAGGAACGAGCCAGCCGGTCAATGAACTGTTCCGAAAGGTCGGGGTTCAGGCGCACCAGCGACGCGAGGATGCTGAGGCTGTTGAACAAAAAGTGCGGGTTCACCTGGGTCTTGAGCAGGGCGATCTCGTTGATGAGCTGCTGTTTTTCGAGGTGCTCGGCCTTGTCCTGAAACATTTGCGAGTACCGTCGGAAGTACAGCATGCGGCTCCAAAAGCCGACGGCAAGCGCCAATACGAACAGCCCGGACGCCACCGCGATGTTCAGCCAGGTATTTTTTTTGCGCACCGCCTTCTGGTACGCCATCTCCATTTTGAGTTTTTCTTCCTCCTTGCCGAGGCTGTCGGCCATGACCTGCTTGGCAAACTCCATTTGCTCCAGCCGTTTGTTGGTCTCCTCGGTGCGCAGGCTGTCGCTCAATTCCAGGTAGCGCTCATGAAAACGGAGTGCTTCCGAATGTTGACCCCGAGCCTTGTGCGCTTCATACAGGCAGTGACAGGCGTGGCGGGCAAAACGCAGGGCGCCGATCTGCTTGCTGAGGTCCAACCCTTTGGCGCACCAGGAAGCCGCTCCGGTATGGTCTTTTTGTCCATTTAGGGCCGAGCCGATATTGTAGTACGTGCCGGAAAGGCCCGGCTTGTCGCCCAATTTTTCCTGAATTTCGAGGGCTTTTTGATAGTACTCGAGGGCTTGCCCGAAGTCTTGGGTTTCCTTGTAAATCAGCCCGATGTTGTTGTACACCGATGCCATACCGCGCTGGTCGCCGATTTCTTCGCGCAAGACGATGCTGCGTTGGTAGTAGCCGAGCGCTTGGGGGTACTCCGAGCGGGAAAAATGTATGGAGCCGATGTTGTTGTAGCCGATGGCCATGGCCGACTTGTCGCCGAGGTCTTCGGCCAGCCGCAGGGCGCGTTCATAATATTGCAGCGCGCCGGCGAAATTGGCCTGGTCGCTGTACAGGATTCCGAGGTTGTTGAGCGCGTTGGAGGTGATGCCCGTGTCGTGCAGGTCTTCGCCGAGGGCCAGGTATTTTTGATAGTAGCCGAGCGCCTTGCCGTAGTTGCCCTGCTCCCGGTAGATCAGCCCGAGGTTGTTGTACATGGAGGCCGTGCTTTTCTTTTCGCCGACCTCCAGAAAGGCGACCAAGGCGTGCTGGTAATGGCTGAGCGCGGCGGCGTAGTTGCCCTTGAGGTGGTCCGTGGCGCCGAGCGTGTTCAGGGCTTTGCCCTGCCATTTGCGGTTGCCGGTCTGTCGGGCAAGGGCAAGTTCCAGTTTCGCCAGAGTCGTCGCCGAGTCGGGATTGCTGTACAGGATGCCCCAAGCCATGTCTTGCACCGCTTTCATGCGCACCGTGTCGTGCAGGTCGGTGTCGCTCCAAATCCCCCACAGGCTGTCCGAATTCACCTGGGCCGGCAGGCTTGCGGCCAAGCAGATCAGGAATACGACTATTTTTGCGGTGCGGAACATGATGGTTTGCCAAAGGCAGATTTGGGCCAAAGGTGCGGACACTTCGCGTATGTTTGCCAATCAATGCTGACGACTGCCCGAATCGGCGGATGAATGCCGGATTTGGGCTGTTGGCGGCTCCTCCGGGTTGTACCAAATGGGCAGGCAACGCGAGACGTCGCAAATTTTTCACCGCGGAGGCGCAGAGGCGCGGAGTTTATTCTGAAAAATCCTCCGCGTCTCTGCGTCTCCGCGGTGAAAAGAAAAACACAATCATGGACATCACCGAAGTATACTACCCGCACACCCGCGCCGAATGGCGCGCCTGGCTCGACACACACCACCGCAGCAAGCCCGAGGTGTGGCTGCGCACCTTCCGAAAAGCCAGCGGCAAACCCAGCCTGCCCTACGACGACATGGTGGAGGAATGCCTGTGCTTCGGCTGGATTGACGGCATCATCAAAAAGTACGACGACGAAAGCGCCGTGCAGCGCATCACCCCGCGCCGGAAAAAATCCTTCCTGTCCGAACTGAACCGCCAGCGCGTGTGGAAACTCCAGGCCAACGGCCTGATGACGCCCGCCGGCATCGAACCCATCCGCGACCAGATTGGATCGCCCGACGACCCGCTCGTCATTCCCGACTGGGTGCTGGAGCAACTCCAGGCCGACCCGGTCGTGTGGGAAAATTTCCAGCAGTTCCCGCATAACTACCGCCGCCTCAAGATCGGCTGGATCGCCGAAGTTCGCGGCGATAGCCGCCGCGCCGAAGCGCTGAAGCGGCTGAATTATCTGATCAAAATGACGGGAGCGGGGAAGATGTACGGGACGGTGGTGTGAGGGGCACGTTTGTCACCACGTTTGTCACCTCGCAGAGGCCCGTCCGCTCTACAAGGGCCGTCACGTTTGTCACCACGTTTGTCACCTCGCAGAGGCCCGTCCGCTCTACAAGGGCCGTCACGCCGGGCTTGGCCGCCCGTAGATCGGACGGGCCTCTTCGAGGTGACAAATGTGGCGTGGGCGCGTAGATCGGACGGATCCCTGCTGGATGACAAATAAAAGAAATATCCCTGCTACCCTTATCCGAACAACTCTCGGACCGCGTTTTCTACATGCTCGATGTAAAAAGCCACGCCCGTTTGGCGGGCTACGCTCAGCGCCCGCTCGTGCCACACCGTTGCTGGAGCCTGTTCGCTACCTTGCGGGCCGTGTTGGTGTGTCTGCCGGGCCATGCTGACGCAGGTGTTGATCAGCCCGACTGGATCCTGCTCTTTTTGGTATAAGCGAAGCGCTTGCTCGTACAGATCGGCTGCACCGGACGGGTTGCTCTCGGCATCCAAATCGCCAAGGGCCTGAAGCGCGTTGGCGCGGCCCAAATCGTCTTGTTCTTTTTTGAAAAGCCCGATGGCTTCGTCGTACAAACTGCGGGCGCGCTCCACGTTGCCCAGCCTCCTTTCCAAATCGCCAAGGGCCTGAAGCGCGTTGGCGCAGCCTAAATCGTTGTGTACTTTTTTGAAAAGTTTGATGGCCTTTCCATACAAGGGATACGCAACTTGTGCGCTACCCATTAGACATTCCAACTCACCGAGTAATAAAAGCGCGTTTGCGTGGCCCAAATCAGCTTGTTCTTTTACATACAACCTAATAGCTTCATCGATTAAGGAACGAGCATTTTTTAGGTTTCCAAGCTTACATTCTAAATGACTCAATTCCAGAAGCGCGTTTGCACAACTCAAATCGGTTTTTTCTTTTTTGAATAGCCCGATGGCATCCTTGAGCAAACGACTTGCTTCTGCTGTGTTACCCAACCTATTTTCCAAAATGCCCTTTGAAAAAAAGGCATTTGCACAGCCCAAATCGGCTTTTTCTTTTTTAAATAGTTTGATGGCACTGTCGAATAAGCGGCATGCTCCTTTTAATTTGCCTAGTCTCATTTCTAAATTGCCTTTTGCAAGAAGTGCGTTTGCGCATCCTAAATCGGCTTTTTCTTTTTTAAATAGTTCGATAGATTCATCATATAAATGACGAGCCTCTTGTACATTACCAGTATTGATTTCCAACTCGCCCAATGCACGCAATGCGTATGCGCGGCCCAAATCGTTGTGTACCTTTTTGAATATTTTAATGGCATCTTGAAACAAGAGACGTGCCGCATCCATATTACCTGTATGGCTTTCTAATTCGCCTAACGCCAAAAGTGTAGCTGCATAGTACCCTTGTCGGTCTTCTGCTCGTGCCAGCACGGGCTTCATGGTTTCCAGTATGTCCTTGCCCAGCAGGATGTTGAGTTGGAACCAGTTGCGCAAGCCATTCTGAAAAAATGCCAGCAGTGCAGTATCTGGCTGCTCCTGCCGGCATTCTTCCAGCAAAAAGCGGTGTACCGTCGGGAATTTTTCCAGCAGCACAGCCCGGGCTTGCAGGGCCTCGTCGGTGCTGGCAATGCTGTCGGCCCGGCGCACCATATCCTCCAGCAGGGGCAGCACGGCGGCCTTGGTGGCCGCCCACGAAAACCCGCCCGCTTCGCGCCGCGCCTCGTCGAGCGCAAAGCGGGCCACCGGGGGCAGCAGGTGGTAGCGCTCGCCCCGGCGGATCAGCACGCGGTGCCGCGTCAGCAGCAAAAGTGCATCGTCGTTCACCTCCGGTACCGCCTGGTACAGCCAGCCCAGCACGCCCTCGTCCAGCCCGTCGGGAAACAAAGCAGCTACCGACCACAGCAGGAGGGCGCCTGGGTGGCGGGCGGCCACGGCATCGCTGGTCAAATGCAGCGATACGGCCAGACTGCCCCGCCGCGAGGGGTCGTTTTCCTGCCGGACGATGGCCGTGCCCTTCGCGCGCCAATCGGCCATGATCCGGTTCAGGGACTTGGCCTCGCCCAACGCCGCCACCAGCACCACCGAAAGCGCGTGGCAACCCAGGTCACGCTCCACGAACACGGGAAAGTCGGGGCTGTCGAATAATTCGTCGCGGCCCGTCCAGGCCTCGCGGAAAGTGCGGAGGGCGGCCTCCAGCGGCAGGGTATCCACCTCGATTGGTTTGCCGAGGGCGGCCAGCCGCACCCGCGAGGAGGCGAGCACGCGCACGCCGGGGGTGCAGCCGAGTCGGCGCAGCAGGTGGTTGCCTTCGGGGCTGTCGAGGCTTTCGAGATTATCTATGTAGTACAGGCCGGGGCGCAGCAAGGAGAACAACTGGTCTATTTCGGGCAGGTTGTCGTGGCCTAGTGCGCGAGCGATGTCGGCGGCGCACTCAGCGGGGCTGGCGGTGTCGCTGAGGCCTACCCAGTAGGCGCGGGCGCCGGGGTTTTGGCGCAGCCACAGTTGAAGGCTGCGTTTGCAGATTTCGGTTTTGCCGATGCCGCCGGTGCCGGTCAGGTGAGCCACCACCTGGGCGGCAGCCTCGGCGCCGTGGAGGAATTCGAGCACCTGCGCGATTTCCTGGTCGCGGCCATACACGTCGCGCTGGTCGGCGCTGAGGCGGTTGTCGTCGGCGCTGAGTTGGCCGGGCGGTCGGCGATGGAAGGCCGACAGGTTGGCATTGGGGTCTTGAATTTCCTCCGCTATGGCCCGGAAGATGCGCTCCTGCTGGGAGGGGAAGCGCAGGCCGTTGCTGAAATCACGCAGCACCACGGGCACGTCGTCGGGAGCGCCGCCGTCGGGCAAGACGGGGATGTACTTGGCATTTTGCAGTTTGGTTTCGTACAGGTCCTGCGTGATGATGGCGGCTTCCCAGGTGCGGCCGAAACCGGAGGCCAGGTCGGGGTCGCGTTTTTCAAAACTGGCCCGGTATCGCGGCGTGCATATCACCAGCACAAGGTCGCTGTCTTCCACGCAGTGCTGCATCCAGGCGCGCCAGCCGTTTTGCGGGGCGCGGTTCTCGTAGGGGTGATCGGTCACTACGCAGATGCCCTGCCCGCGCAGGTACTCAGCCAGTTCCCGGACAGTTTGGCGGAACTCGTCGCTTTCGTGGGCATAGGAAAGGAAGACCTGAGGTGCCTTGTCGTTCATGTTTGGTGTGGTTTGGGGCCCAAAATAGGTATTCGGCGCGAATTGGTGCTGGCCCTTGCTGCGGCATAAAGGTCATTAGAGGACTACATTGATGCGTATAGGGAAAAGCACGGCCAACATCCTCGTGGCAACGTACACAAGACACAAAAGCAGCGAAAAGGTAGTTGAGTCGAAGTTCTCCGGGGCGCAGGCCCAATCCTCACAATACCTCCTGCGCCTTGCGCCAGAGCAGGATGGCACGATGATCACGCCTAAAATTCACCGCGGAGACGCAGAGGCGCAGCGAAAACTCCTCCGCGCCTCCGCGTCTCCGCGGTGAAAAATTTGCGACATCTCGCCGCGTCTCCGCTCACCCGCTCACAACGTCCCCCGCCTTCTTTGCTCCGCCTCGATACTCTCGAACAGCGCCTGGAAATTGCCCTTGCCGAACGATTTGGCGCCGCAGCGCTGGATGATCTCGAAGAACATCGTGGGGCGATCCTCCACCGGTTTGGTGAAAATCTGGAGCAGATAGCCCTCGTCGTCGCGGTCTACCAGGATACCGAGGCTTTTGAGCACGCCGAGGTCTTCCGCAATTTTTCCCACGCGGTCGAGCACGGTGTCGTAGTAGTCGCCCGGCACGTAGAGAAATTCCACGCCGCGTTTGCGCAACTCGCTCACGGTAAACACGATGTCGTCGGTGGCCACGGCTAAGTGCTGGCAGCCGGCACCTTCGTAGAACTCGTAAAATTCCTCTACCTGCGATTTTTTCTTGCCCTTGGCCGGCTCGTTGATCGGGAACTTGATCCGCATGTTTCCGTTGGCCATGACTTTCGACATGAGGGCGGTGTACGCGGTGCTAATGTCCTTGTCGTCGAAGGTGATGAGGTTTTTGAAGCCGAGCACTTCCTCGTAAAACCTGGCCCATTTGTTCATCTCGCCCCAGCCCACGCTGCCCACGCAGTGGTCCACGTATTCGAGACCGATGGGCGTGGGGTTGTACTCCGACTCCCACTTTTCAAAGCCGGGCAGGAATATGCCCCGGTAGTTTTTTCGCTCCACGAACACATGCACCACATCGCCGTAGGTGTGGATGCCGGAGCGCACCACTTCGCCGTGCTCATCGCGCTCGATGGTGGGTTCGAGGAAGGCGCGGGCGCCGCGTTTGGTGGTTTCCAGAAATGCCTGCTCGGCATCGTCCACCCAGAACGCGATGGTTTTCACGCCGTCGCCGTGCAGGCGGTGGTGCTCGGCGATGTCGGAATTGGAATGGTACGGCGAGGTCAGCACCAGCCGGATTTTGCCCTGCTGCAGCACGTACGACACCTTGTGCTTCACGCCGGTCTCCAGACCGCAGTAGGCCAGGGACTGAAATCCAAAAGCGGTTTTGTAAAAATGCGCGGCCTGTTTGGCGTTGCCGACGTACAGTTCCACATAGTCGGTGCCGTGCAAGGGCAGGAAGTCGTCGGTTTGCGGGGCAGAGGGTGCGGGTTGCAAAATGATGTCCATGTTTAATAAATTTGACTTTGAGTTGGATGGGACACGGATGACACGGATGAGACACGGATTTTCAGGATTTTTTGCGGCTGCGCCGCCCGGATTTTCAAAGAAGACAATCTGTGTAAATCCGTGTCCAATCCGTGGCATCCGTGTCCAATCCCGTACAAGCGGGTGAAACGAGAAGTCTATGCGTGCGCCACGCCGTTTTCGTACCAAACGCGATAATAGTCTTCGACTTCTAGGTTCAGCGCGTCCTCGGTAATCATCAGGGGTTTGAAGGGGTCAATCATCACGGCCAGTTCCTGCGTTTCTTTTTGGCCGATGCTGCGCTCGATGGCTCCCGGGTGCGGGCCATGCGGAATGCCAGCGGGGTGCAGGGTCAGGTGGCCGGGTTTCACATCGTTGCGGGACATGAAGTTGCCGTCCACGTAGTACAGGATTTCATCGGAATCCACATTGCTGTGGTGATACGGCGCCGGAATGGCTTCCGGGTGGTAATCGTACAGGCGCGGCACGAAGGAGCACACCACGAAACCCGGCCCCTCGAAGGTCTGGTGAATGGGCGGCGGCAGGTGGATGCGCCCGGTGATCGGCTCGAAGTCGCGGATGTTGAACGCGTAGGGGTAGTGGTAGCCGTCCCAGCCCACCACGTCGAAGGGGTGGTTTGGGTAGAGAAAAGGGAAAATGGTGTTGCGTTTTTTGATGCGCACCTCGAAGTCGCCGCGCTCGTCGAAGGTCTCCAGGGTTTCCGGGCGTTTGATATCGCGCTCGCAGAAAGGCGAGTGCTCCAGCAATTGCCCGAAGTCGTTCCGGTAGCGGCGTGGCGTGAGCACCGGCCCGTGCGATTCGATGAAAAGCAAGCGGTTTTCCTCCGTTTCCCATTCCATTTTGTACACCGTGCCGCGCGGCACCACGAGGTAGTCGCCCGGTTCGAAGGGCACGGTGCCGAACATGGTATGCAGTTCGCCGCGCCCGTGGTGCACGAACAGAATTTCGTCGGCATCGGCATTTTTGAAAAAATACTCCGGCGCTGCGTTGGGCGCTGCGAGGCCGATGGCCATGTCGCTGTTCACGAACAGGGTGCGGCGGCTGTCAATGTAGTCGTCCACCGGGGGCACGGCAAAACCCTCGAATTTGAGCGGGTTGATGTTGTTCTCGATGGCGATCTTTGGATGCACCGGGTACGGCGACTCGATAGCGCGAATCTGCGTGGGCGCATGCAGGTGGTACACCAGCGCCGACATGCCGCTGAATCCCTGGGTGCCGACGAGTTCTTCCTGATACAGGCCGCCGTCGGGTTTGCGGTACACGACGTGGCGTTTGCGGGGAATTTTTCCAAGACGATGGTAAAATGGCATAACTCTTTAGTGATGAGCGATGAGTGATGAGCGATGAGTGATGAGCGATGAGTGATGAGTGATGAGCGATGAGCGATGAGTGATGAGCACGCTACGGAACTCATCACTCATCGCTCATCACTCATCACTACCAAGAGGCTTCCGGGTAGGCCCGCACCAGGTACTGCATTTCAGCGAGCAAATGCCCGAGATGTTCGGTGTGGATACCCTTGCGACTGCCGGTTTGCATGTAGCCGTCGGGCGGGTGTTTGAGGTTGGCGCGTTGCAGGGTTTGGCGCACTTCGGTTTGCCAAAGACTGCGAATGGTGTGCAGGTCGGCGGCAATGCCCTGTTCGAGCAGTTGCAGGTCCACGTCGTCCATCTCAAACAACTCACCGCTGTATGGCCAAAGAGCATCGAGCGCGCGCTGCATACGGGCGTTGCTTTCCTCCGTGCCTTTGCCAAGGCGGATCATCCAGTCGGACGCATGGGTCAGGTGGTAGCGGGTTTCCTTGAGCGTCTTGGCGGCTATTTCGGCCAAACGCACGTCCTTGCTAGCGCACAAATCGTCGAGCAGAAATCTGTCGTATGCGGAGAAGAGGAACTCCCGCACGATGACGTAAGCGAAATCTGTGTTCGGCTGCTCGCACAGGAGGTGGTTGTAAAACTCCCGCTCCGGGCGGCGGTACACGAGGTCGTCGCCGCTGCGGCCCCGGTTTTCCAATTCGGCGGCATACTCGAAGTACAGTTGTGCACGCCCGGTGTAGTCCAACGCGATGTTGGTGAGGGCGAGGTCTTCCTCCAGGAAGGGGCCGCAGCTGCACATTTCGGCGAGCCGGTGTCCGAGCACGACCGCGTCGTCGCCCAGCCGTAGGCAGTAGTGGTACAGAGCGTTTGTCACAGTCATGGCTCAGATGTTTTTGGCCCCGGCGGGTACCTGGTAAAAAGTCGGGTGGCGGTAAATCTTGTCGTTGGCCGGGTCGAAAAACATGTCGTGCTCCGACAGGCTGGACGCGGCAATATCGGCAGCGCGCACCACCCACAGCCCCGAAGTTTCGCCCCGGCGGGTGTACACGTCGCGGGCGTTTTGCAGCGCCATCTGTTTGTCCGACGCATGCACCGAACCGGCGTGTTTGTACGGCTGACCGGGTTTGCTTTGCACGAACACTTCCCAAAGATCGAGTTGGGTATCCATGATGTCAGTTTTGAGTGTTGAGTTTTGAGTTTTGAGTGATGAGTTAGTGCGTGATGAGGAGTTTGCGGCTTGCCCGCTGGGTTCCCGTGGTCAGGGTGTAGTAGTACAATCCGCTGTTCAGGTCGCCGGTGGTCCAGTACACGTCGTGCGTGCCGGAGGAGCGGTAACCCCTGACCGGGGTGGCCACTTCTTTGCCGGTCGGATCGTACACCGAGAGTGTGGTGAAACCGCCTTCCGGCTGGTGCCAGCGGATGCGGGTTCCGGTGGTCACCGGGTTGGGGTAGTTTTGATCGAGTTGCAGCGTGTGCGCCAGCGCGTCGGTTTCTTTCGTGTCCACGACGGTGGTGGTATTATACACCCGGCCGTCGGTGTAGGGCGACACGGTTTGGTTGGGCTGCGTGAGCACGTATTCCAACAAAACCTGGAACTCAGTGCTGTCCTCAAACACATACGCATCCGATACGGGTATACCGAAAATATTCTCCACGACATAGAGCAGAAACTCGTTTCCGGCCACGGAATATTCCCGGTCGGGATCGAGCACTGTGCCGTTGATTTCCACGTACGCTACCCGCACGCCCGGAGGCATGGAGGCATCGTACTGGTAGCGCATACCGGACACCTGCGGGAGAAATTCGTCGGTCGTCTCGATACTGGAGAGCACGGTTTCCATGGCCTGCCACAGGGCTGCGCCGGTCATTTTAAATTTCGCGATCCGGTAGCCCAGTCCGTTCACCTCGTTGAATCCGTAGCCGCAGACGCGGAACAGGTCGGCAGCCACCAGCGGTCCTTCATGCAGGGGCTGAGCGGTAGAGCCGCTGACCTCGATGGCGATGTCCGTTCCCGTTTTGTTGCGGAAAGCATCCGCTACCAGGTTGCCGGTCGGGGTGTCGTGCGGGCCTTTGAAAAGCAGCGAGTCGGCTGTTTCTTTGAAAAATGCACTTGCAAATCCGACCTGCTGGGTGAACATCGGCCCGTACGTGGCCTCGATCCCAGCGATCAGATTGTCCACTTCGGCGGCAATGGTCGGTTCTTCCGGAATGTTTTGGTCCAACTTGATGAGTTCATACCCGACAAATTCCACGCCGCCGGGCATCACCTCCAGTTGCAGTTTGCCGATGTGGCTGTAAGAGGAGCCGACCTGCACGATCCAAGTTTTTTTCCCGGAGGGATTGTCCACCTCCACGGGTTCTTCGAGCAGGTAGTGGTCGTGGCCGCCGATGATGGCCGTAATTCCGGGAATGTTTTCGGCCAGTTCCCGGTCCACCTTGTACCCGAGGTGCGAAAGGCAGAGGATGACATCGCAGTTTTCGGCGGCAAGAATACTCACCATGTCCACCGCTGCAGCGGCTACATCTTCGCTCACCACTGCCGGGGCGGGGTTGGAGAAATACTGGGCCTCCGGGGTCGTCAAACCGAATATGCCCACTTTGATCGTCCCGAAATCCTTGATGGTGTACGGTTGGATATACTTCTTGATGTCGGCAATGGCGCTGTCGTCGAAATTGACATTTGCCGTGAGCAGGGGAAACGCCGGCTGTGCAGCGTCGAGGGCCGCCAGCAAGGTGCTGGGATAAAGGTCGAATTCGTGGTTGCCGACCGTCATGGCATCGAAGCCGATGGCGCTCGTCAACTGAAATTCCGCCGCCCCGAAGTACTTGTTGAAAAACAGATCGCCGACAAAGATGTCGCCGGCGTGCAGGGCCAGCACATTCGATTCGGTCTGTTTGTGGTAGCCGATCACGCTTGCTGCCCGCGCAATGCCGCCTTGCGTGCCTTGCAGGAGCAGCGTTCTCGGGCCGCTCGGCGCCAGGGCGGAGTGGGTGTCGTTGAGGTGGAGAATGGTCAGAACGTCCGACTGGGCGTTTGCCGACACGGCCACTATCAGCAGAAGAATACACAGGTAAAATCTTGTCTTTTTCATGGCGAGATGGTTTTGGTATGTGAAAAAATCCAGCCGCTCCCGAAGCATCCGTACAACTCAACCCTCCACACAAAAAACTCAAAACTCAAAACTCAAAACTCAAAACTCAAAACTGACAAGCCTCCCGCACCCAGCGCCCTTCCTCATGCACCTTGCGGTGGTGCTCGAGGCGTTGGCGGTTGCAGGGGCCGTCGCCGTTGATGACCCGGTGGAATTCGTCCCAGTTCAGCGGACTGGTTTCGTAGTGGCCGGTTTGTTCGTTGAAGCGCAGGTTGGGGTCGGGCACTTTCAGGCCGATGACTTCGGTTTGCTGCACGGTTTTGTCAATAAATTTTTGCCGCAGGGCATCATTGCTCTCGCGTTTGATTTTCCACTGAAAAGCCGCCTTGCTGTGCAGCGACTCGGCGTCGGACGGGCCGAACATCATGAGCGCGGGCGCCCACCAGCGGTTGAGGGCATCTTGTGCCATGTCGTGTTGTTCGGGGGTTCCTGCCGCCATTTTTGCCATGATCTCGTAGCCCTGGCGCTGGTGAAAACTTTCCTCCTTGCAAATCCGAACCATCGCGCGGGCGTAGGGTCCGTACGAGGTGCGTTGCAGCATGACCTGGTTGACGATCGCCGCTCCGTCTACCAACCAGCCGATGGCGCCGATGTCGGCCCAAGTGAGCGCCGGATAGTTGAACACACTGGAGTAGCGGGCCTTGCCGGTTTGAAGTTGTTCGATCATTTCTTCCCGGCTGATGCCGAGGGTTTCAGCGGCCGAGTACAGGTACAGGCCGTGCCCCCCCTCATCCTGAATTTTGGCCAGCAGGATCATCTTGGCCCGCAGCGAGGGGGCGCGGGTGATCCAGTTGCCTTCGGGCTGCATGCCGATGACTTCGGAGTGGGCATGTTGGCTGATCTGCCGCACGAGGTGGCGACGGTACTCTTCGGGCATCGGATCGCGCGGTTCGATGGCCTGGTCGAGGGCTATTTTTTCGGAAAAAATGTCTGTGGTAGCGATGGGCATACGATAGGGTGTTTGCTTTTGTACCCTTTGTCATTACGAAGGAATCCGTCCGGTCTATGCGGGAAAAACTACCCGAAGCGCCCGCTTTAGCGTGGACGGGTTCCTGCGGAATGACAAAGAACGGCTGGCAAAAGTATGCGCACACGGCGCCCGGAATGGCTGACGGCCATCAAGCAGGTCTGTGATGTTTGTCAGCCGCCCCGGTGGCCTCGTTGCCTGAACTTTGCAGGCAGAATAATTTTAGAAAAAACATGACCCACGTAGTTGAAAATGCCCCGCTTGCCGCGCTGGAAACCGAAATGCCGTTGCCCGTCACCTGCAAGGTAACCGTCCTGCTCGACGGGGAGGAATTTCACTTCGACCTCGCCCCCGAGGGCAAATCCATCGTGGATGCCGCCAACGACGCGGGCGCTGATGCGCCCTGGTCCTGCCACGCCGGCGTGTGCGCCACCTGCCGCGCCAAAGTGCTGGAAGGGAAAGTACGTATGGAAAGCCACCATGCGCTCACGGCAGACGAGATTGAACAAGGCTGGATTTTGAGTTGCCAAAGCCACCCCGTGACGGCGGAGGTGGTGGTGGATTTTGATGTGTGAAGTTTTTTCACAGCCGCTCAAAATGTGCCGTGAAATGCCGCAAAAACGGCGGCTCGTACACAATCCGGTAGCCCCGGGTTTCCGCCTTGCGGCGCACGATTTCTTCAAAAACCTCGATCACATAGTCGAGGTGGCTCTGGGTGTACACCCGGCGCGGGAGCGCCAGCCGGACCAGTTCCTGCGGCGCCGGCACAAAGCCACCCTGCTTGTCGTACTTGCCGAACATCACCGATCCGACCTCCACCGAGCGGATGCCGCCCACCTGATACAATTCGCACACCAGCGCCTGGCCGGGAAACTCGTGCGGCGGAATGTGCGGGTACAGGCCGCGTGCATCCACGTACACGGCGTGGCCGCCAATGGGGAAAATGACCGGCACGCCCCGGTCGCGGATGCGCTCGCCGAGGTAAGCCGTACTGCGGATGCGGTAGTGCAGGTAGTCGGCCTCGAACACTTCCTCCAGCCCGACGGCAATGGCCTCCATATCCCGCCCCGACAGGCCACCATACGTAGCGAAGCCCTCTGTGATGATGAGCAGGTTGGTACAGGCATCGGACAGGGCGTGGTCGCGCAGGGCCAGGAATCCGCCCATGTTGACCAAGCCGTCTTTTTTGATGCTCATCACGGCGGCGTCGGCCAAGGCGAACATTTCCTGAGCGATCTCGCGGTAGGAGAGATGGGCGCAATCCGGCTCGTTGTGCCGCACGAAGTAGGCGTTTTCGGCAATGCGGCAGCAGTCGAGCACGAATCGGATGTGGTGCTGTTTGCAAATACCGGCCACCGCGCGGGCATTGGCCATGCTCACGGGCTGGCCGCCGCCGCTGTTGTTGGTCACCGTCAGGATCACGGCAGCCACGTTGGCGGCGCCCACAGAGCGGATGTGCGTTTCCAGTTTTTCGGTGTCCATGTTGCCCTTGAACGGTGCGTCCGAATCGTAGTCCTTCGCCTCCGGGCAGGGCATGTCAATGGCCGTGCCCCCCGAAAACTCGATATTGGCCCGCGTGGTATCGAAGTGGGTATTGCTGAAAAAATACTTGCCCTTGCCCCCGAGGTGCCCATACAGGATGCGCTCCGCTGCCCGACCCTGGTGGGTAGGAAGAATGTGCGGCATACCGGTCAGGTCGTTCACTTCCTCGAAAAATCGTTCCCAACTCTTGGCCCCGGCGTACGACTCGTCGCCGAGCATCATGGCAGCCCATTGGCGGCTGCTCATGGCCGAAGTACCGGAATCGGTCAGCAGGTCAATGAGCACCTTGTCGGATGGAAGCAGGAAGGGATTGTAATGCGCTTCGCGCAAAAAGTGCGCGCGCTCGTCCGCCGTCGTCATGCGGATCGGCTCCACGGACTTGATTCGAAAAGGTTCGATGATCGTTTTGAATTCCATGCCGCAAAAGTCCGGTGACGGGCACCCACGGCGAGTGGGAAAATTCAGGGCAACGGGTGAGGTATATCATTGCCCGCGGGCGGGGACAAGCCCGGCCCCTACCGGCCTGTACGGGTAACCTGAACGAGATCAACCCTTTTTTTATCGTAGGGGCGGGGCTTGTCCCCGCCCGGCTCGCAAACGGCACTCAAGTTTGTTGCCCAAATGAGGATAGTCAATATTTTTTTATTTGAAAAAATCTGTTCGAGACTGTGGATTTTTGCGTCCATCTTTTTTTTCAAATTCTTGTAAATCAATTTTTTGATTAATTTTTTACAAAAAAATCGCAAAAAACAGCCCGCGAACAAATTAGCAAAAATGTCCTTTACACGGCAACAAACCGCCCGCATCTTTGTCCTGTCAAAGCGCGCGAGCAAGAGCAGAAAGGACACCGGGATGAAGCGTTTGACCACGGATACGCTATCTTTTCATGAGGATATATCATAGGCGAGGGCCGCGATGCAAACGAGCACTGCGGCCCTCGACCGTTTTATAGCATAGGCCGACCCCGTTCCAGCACGCCAAGTCCAAACAAGGCGAAATCGTACTTCACCGGATCGGCAGGATCAAATGCGCGCAAGTTTTCGGTGAGTTCCAGCACGGCTTTCCAGTCGGTTTGCGGGCGCTGCAACAGGCCCAGGCGGCGGGCTACCCGCTCGACGTGGACATCAAGGGGGATGAGCAATTGGCCGGGCCGGATACGATTCCAATCCCCGAAATCCACCCCCGCGGCATCGCGCCGCACCATCCATCGGAGGAACATGTTGATTCGTTTGCACGTGGAACCGCGCTCCGGCGTAGCCACGTGTTTGTGCGTGCGCTCTGGGGCCCAGGGATGGTCAAAAAAGTCACGATGGAACCCTGCAAGCGCGTTTTCCACGGTAGTATCGGAAGGCTGCAAGTGGTGGGCGAAGGCATCTTCGAGGGAATCGTGCCGCCGGTAGTAGTTTTGAAAAAACTCCAGGAAGTACAGCGTGTCGGTAGCCTGAAACGTGCGGTGCTTGAAATTCAGAAACCGGCGCCGATCCCGCTCTTCGTGCCCGACGATAAACTGGTGCGGCGCTCCGTCCATCAATTCGGCGAGCGTCCGGGCGTTCTGGATGATCGTTTTGCGTTGTCCCCAGGCCAGCGTGGCCGTCCAAAAGCCCATGATCTCCCGATCCTGCAAGCGCCCGAACCCGTGCGGCACCTGGATGGGGTCGTCGGGGATGAACGCCGGCGTGTTGAAGCGGTGGACGGCGGCATCGAGAAATTCACGCAGATCGGGCATGGGTTTGAAGGTTTCTGGTTTGGAGGTTTCTGGTTTGGGGGTTTCTGGTTTGGGGGTTTC